>ERZ507758.25-NODE-25-length-81080-cov-13.1953_pt1 | contig 81080 bp, 67 predicted proteins | sample MGYA00513302_ERZ507758 | MGnify/ENA metagenome assembly ERZ507758
GCCGTGTCTCAGTCCCAATGTGGCCGATCAACCTCTCAGTTCGGCTACGTATCATTGCCTTGGTGAGCCGTTACCTCACCAACTAGCTAATACGCCGCGGGTCCATCCAAAAGTGACAGCTTACGCCGTCTTTCAATTAAAAACCATGTGGTTTTTAATATTATGCGGTATTAGCATCTGTTTCCAAATGTTATCCCCCACTTTAGGGTAGGTTACCCACGTGTTACTCACCCGTCCGCCACTCGTTTATTTTTAAATCAGTTGGTGCAAGCACCGCCTTCATTAAAAGCAAACTCGTTCGACTTGCATGTATTAGGCACGCCGCCAGCGTTCGTCCTGAGCCAGGATCAAACTCTCATATAAAAGTTTGTGACTCATAAATTAATTTACTAGCGAATTGACTTCGTTAATGTTTGTTTATTACCAATGTAATAAACCCTGCACATTACTCGAAACTTTGTTCAGTTTTCAAAGGCCTACTGTGTCGCAATGACAACTTAATTATCATATCATGTAACACATCATCATGTCAACAAAAAGTTTTAATTAATTTATTTCTTAATGACTCACTCGCTGTTGACGACTTTTAAAAGTATACAGACTTCTGCAACTATTGTCAACAATAAATTCCAAAAAAATAATACCAACGGCTTAAACCGTTGGTATTACTACTTTTACAGTATAAAAAAACATTGATTACTGTAACTTCTCTATATTAATGTTCTTATCAATCCAAGTATCATCATAGAAATTAGCTTCATGGGTAACGAATAAAACGGCTCCCGGGAATTCCTGAATACCTTTACTCAAAGCTGTCTTAGTTGCATCATCCAAATGATTCGTTGGTTCATCTAAGATTAATAAGTTAGCAGGCGTCAACATTACTTCTGCCAACTTAACCTTTGCTTGTTCACCACCGGATAGATCGACTAACGGCGACAAAACTTGTTGTGCCGTCAAGCCTGTCTTGGCTAATGTCTGCCGTAGAACTTTAGGCTTCTCTAGCGGATAAATATCTTGTAAGTATTGCAAAGGCGTTGCTAACTTATGAGGCCAATTGAGACTCTGATTATAGTAGGCAATTTTAACAGTCGGTGATATTTCAATATCGCCACTAATGGCTGGAATCTGATTTAAGATCGTCTTTAATAGTGTTGATTTACCAATACCGTTATATCCGGAGATTAATACCTTCTCGTCATGAGCCACTGAAAAATCTAGTGCTTGTTTATTCAAAGCCTGTTCATAACCAAAGAATAATTGATCAGTACTTAATAGGATTCGACTTTCTGTTACTTTATAGAAGAAATCGATTTGTGGCTTCACTAAATGATCAGGTTTCTTCAAGACATCTAAGTGAGCTAATTGCTTCTCACGACTACGAGCGGACTTTGAACGCGAACCGGCCTTAAACTTACGAATATAAGCCTTACTTTTCTCAATTTGCTCTTGTTGTTTAGCATAGGCACGCCGATAAGCTAAAGCATTCTCGTCTTTTTGTTTAAAGGCAGATTGTAAATCTCCGGTATAACGTGTGATTTTGCCAAATTCAATATCTAAAATACAATTCGTGACTCGTTCCAAAAAAGCATCGTCATGTGAGATAACGATAAACGCACCATTAAAGTCGTTTAAATAGTCAATTAACCAATCGATATGTTTCGTATCTAAATAGTTAGTCGGCTCATCTAGCAATAATACATCGGGATTCTGTAATAATAGCTTTGTTAAAATAACTTTTGAGCGCTGACCACCACTTAATTCAGAAACATCGCGGTCTAAACCGATATCGTCTAAACCAAGACCACTAGCAACTGTCGTAATATCAGTTTCAATCTCATAAAAGCCTGATTCTTCTAGCTTAGTCTGCAAACGACCGGCCTTTTCTAACAGGTCATCATTGAAATTTTGCGAATAGTCTTCATATAATTGATTCATTTTTTGCTCGGCTTCAAAAAGATCAGCAAAAGCAGTCTCTAAGAAATCATGGATTGTCGTTCCCGCCCGTAAGTTAGCATATTGATCCAAGTAACCAATATTGGTATTTTTTTGCCACACAATATTTCCGGCATCCGGTAGAATTTCTCCCGTAATGATCTTGATCAAGGTACTTTTGCCTACACCATTTTGGCCAACAATTCCCATATGATCTTGCCGCTCAACTTTAAAACTGGCATCTTCATATAATGTCTTATCAATAAAAGCGTGACTCAAATTAGTCACTGTTAATACACTCATGATAAAGTTCCTTTCAAATACAATGGTTAAAACTATACCATTATTACTAGCAGAAAGCTAACAAAGCTGATTTTAAAGGGATTATTAAAGTAGTTCCTGTAATAAATTATTAATAAACACCACTAAAATCACGCGGCAATCAAGAACAAAATAAAATAATAGCGGATACATTGATTAGAAATATCTATTTTTATTACAGAAATATTACAAAATCCTATTTATATTTCGAAAGGATAACAAAGTTTTGTTAATCAGCTAAAGATGTAATATTAATGGTATAGGCTTGTTATATTCAGATGATATGCTGTCTTTCGTTGAATAGATTACGAATCACTAAAGGGGTAAATATTGAATATGACGTTTTTTCATAATAAAGGGCTAGCAACTAAAATTTTATTCGGTTTCACAATCGCTGGAGCTATGATCATGTCTAACTTAAGCTCAGTTATTGCCGCACCAACAACACAAGCAGAAACTCACGCTTATTATCCAACCACTGAAACAGTCGCTAAAGTAACGGCAGTCAATAAAATGGTTCAAGAACAAGAAACACTTGCTACCGCTCAAGAACGTCATGCACAACAAACAGCTAATACAGCTGAGCAACTTGCCAATCAAAAGCAACAAGAAGAAATTGCTAAAAAGAAAGCTGAACAGGCTAAAAAAGTCGCAGCTGCTAAAAAAGCAGCCGCTGAAAAATTAGCAGCAGAGAAAGCCGAACAAGCTAAAGTTGAGGCACAAAAAATCGCTAAGCAAAAGGCTGAACAGCAAGCTAAAGAAAATGCAGCAAAAGCCGCAGCACAAAAAGCAACGGTAAAAGCAACAGCAGCTACTGAACCAGCTAAAACAACCACTACTAATAACACAACAGTATCTACAGCAACCGGTTCTGATGCCAGCGCTAAAGCAACAATTGCTTCTCGCGAATCAGGTGGTAGTTACACTGCTCGCAATGGTCAATATGTTGGTAAATATCAATTATCTGCTAGTTATCTTAATGGTGACTATTCACCAGCTAACCAAGAACGTGTTGCTAACAATTACGTCAATTCACGTTATGGTTCTTGGTCAAACGCCTTAGCTCATTGGGATGCTAATGGCTGGTACTAATTAATGACTAAATAAACAACCTAAATAGTAAAAGACCCGCAAATCAAATTGATTTGCGGGTCTTTTTATTTATTTACTAACCACAAGACGTTGTAACCAACCCTTGCCTTCAACAATTCGAGTAATGAGCATCGCTGAAGTGACGTTACTCGTTGAGTTTAGTAAGGTTGCTGGAATATCAATAATTTCACTGATAATTAAGATCAGTGGCAGAGCCGTCATAGGAAATCCAAAAATAGTAATAATAACTGTCTCAGCTACAAAGCCACCACCAGGAATGGCACTCATGACCACCCCAACTAAAAAGCCAACTGAAATAATCAGTAACGCATCTTTAGGTGTTGAAATACTTTTACCAAAGAGTACAAATAGGAAAGTTGTTTTTAAAATGCCACCAACAACGGAGCCGTCTTTATGAACATTAGCTCCCAAAGGAATGACCGTATCTGCAATATCAGAGGTTACCCCAATTTTCTTCGTATATTCTAGGTTAACGGGAATTGACGCTGCCGACGAACTAGTCGCGATTGCTGTAATAGCTGGAATACCAATATTCTGCCACAACTTGCGAAAACCAAGCCGACCACCGGCAATATAAGCATAACAACTCATCACAATAAAGAAATAGAAAGCCGTATAACCAATATAAATGACTAACGTCCGTAAATAACTGCCCACCATTTCTGTGCCGAGATTACCGATCACCGTGGCAAAGAAGCAGCCTAAACCAATTGGAGCGTAGTACATAATATATTTAACAATTCGCATCGTGACTACATTACCTGCTGCTAAAACTTTGGTAAATGGTTCAGCTGCTTTACCCGATGCTGAAGCAGCAATACCAACTAAAACAGATACCACGATTAGTGACAACATATTACTCTTAGAGAGAACTTTACTAAAGTCATCAACAGTAAAGGTTGCCACAATTTGGGCAAGCGGTGAACTACTACTGCTACTAGCGCCTTTAACAGTCCCCATCATACTTTTAACGCTAGACATATCAATGCCCTGAATCGGTTTAAATACTAAAACACATATGTAGCCAAGAATTGCCGAAACTAAAGCTGTTCCCAAGAAGACACCTAAAGTAGCACTTAAAATCTTGCCTAATCGTTTGACTTCCGTCATGCTCCCAATTGAAGAAGAAATACTGAAGAAAACTAACGGGATTAAAATCATATACATCAAGTTTAAAAATAAATTGCCTAGCGGTTTGACCACATCCACTTTGGTCCCCCAAACAGCGCCAGCTATACCGCCAAGAACTAACCCAACTAAAATCAATAAAGTACTACGATAATTTTTCCAAAAAACTTTCATTGCCATCTCACTCCGTCTTTTTTAATTCGCGCCATCTTATGATTGATGGTTAAAGTAATCATTAACAACCTCAACATCATCAAAGTGGTGTTTCGTCGTTCCGATAATTTGATAATCTTCATGCCCTTTACCTGCAACTAACACAACGTCACCAGCTTGAGCTTGACTTAAAGCATAATGAATTGCTTCTCGACGGTCAGTGATACGGGTAAATGTGTGGGGCGCTAGTTCTGCAACAACTTGATCCAAAATCTTTTCTGGATCTTCCGTCCGTGGATTATCTGAAGTTAAAATGGCATCAGTTGAATGTTGAACTGCAATCTTTCCCATAATTGGTCGCTTAGTTGTTTCTCGATCGCCACCACAACCAACAACGCAAAAGACTCGTTGTTTAGCAAATGAGTTAATTGTTCCTAATACATTCTCTAAACCATCTGGTGTATGGGCGTAATCAACAATTACCGTAATATCTTGGTCATTAGGAACCACTTGGAACCGTCCGCGTACTCCTTGAACCTCTTCAAGCGATGCGATAATTTCTGCTGGTTTCTCCCCATGTTCATAACAAGCGCCAAAAGCGGCTAGTGCATTATAAACATTAAAGTTACCCATCAATTTTAAAGATACTGGATAAGTCTCGTCGTAAATTTGCAAATCAAAATGGGTCCCTTTATTGGTAATTTCAATATTTTTAGCTTGGAGAATGCCTTTGCCTTTCGTGCCATAAGTCAAAACATTCGCAGCCGTTTTTTCAATTAGACGTTGGCCGTGCGGATCATCAATATTAATAACAGCTGTTTTCTTTTTAGCACCACGATGATAACTATTACCTAGCTGTGAGAACAGCAATGCCTTAGCATCGAAATAATTCTCAAAGGTCTTGTGATAATCTAAGTGGTCCTCTGTTAAATTAGTAAAAATTGCTGTATCAAAATCAATGCCCCAAGTTCGGCCTTGGACTAAAGCAATCGACGCAACTTCCATCGCACAAGCTTGGTCCTTTGCTTTAACCATCTCGCTAAGCGTTTTTTGAGCGGCGTAAGGTTCAGGCGTCGTATTAACTGCTGGTAATTTCTTCGTGCCAACTTTGCTGTACATGGTGCCGATAATGCCGGTTTGCACGCCATGATCCGTCATAATCTTTTCAATCAAGTGGGTGATTGTTGTCTTACCATTGGTGCCGGTTACTCCAAACATGAGTAAATCTTGACTTGGATCATTGAAGAAACGCGTGCTCAATTCTGCAAGTGCCTTATAAGTATTGGGCACGGTAACGACTAAAACAGCGCCTGTAATTTTAACCGGCCGCTCAACAACAATCATTTTTGCACCAGCATTCACGACTTCTTGAACATGTTCATGCCCATCAAAATGTTGACCCTTGATTGCAACAAAACAACTACCCGGTTTAACCGTCTTGGTATTTTGTGTTAAATCTGTCAATTCAACATCACTTGCTAGTAAAGCCTGTTGGTCACGATGGCTCGTTTGTAAGAACGCAGCACAATCAGATATCTTCATAACTTTCATCTCCATTTTTTATTAAGCAGATTAAAAAATCTTGCTTACAGCCGAGCATGTATCAATTTATAAATATTAGCATACAAAATGGATTGGGTAAAAAATCGAATTATTTATGAATAAAGTTGAATTAATTGTGAATATTAATATAACAAGTTCTTTTATTAAGTGTTAATAACGTGCTGTAGCAATTTCAAACACCAATATTTAGTTGTCTATTAGACCATATTTTGTGTAAAATATAGCTAGCAACCAGGGGGAACCAATAATATGAGTAACGAATACATCACTAAACACGCCTTTATGAACGCCTTATTGACCTTAACCGAGTATCAAGACTTCAATAAATTGACCGTATCTCAAATCACACGTGAAGTTGATATGCATCGCCAAAGTTTCTATTATCATTTCCATGATAAATATGATTTGCTAAGTTATACCTATCATGAGCTTAGCTTTACTTATTTTGATAAAGATCAGGTCACGCTTGATAATTGGCTTGAACAAACTAAAAAAATGCTCACATCAATTAATGAACACAAGGCTTTCTACACCAATACTGCTGTTAGTGATCAAAACACATTACTGTTGACCTTCTCAAAAGTGATTCAAGCTCGACTGGAGGACATGTTAACTGAGATTAATTCAGATCAACGTTTATCTGATTATGATCGCCGATTTTATGCCGAGTTCTTTGGTTATGGCTGTGCCGGAACGTTAGTTGATTGGATTATTGGCGGCTATCAAATCCCGCCTAAAGATATTGCAGAGAAATTTGCCAAACTCATTCAAGATATTAAGCATTACTCGCCTAAACTTTAACGCTAGAACTGTCAAAAAATCAGACTAATCATCACTTATGTCTAATGACAGAAGAAGTTAACGGATGGTAGAATGACCCTTGGAAGTAATAGGACTTCTTCATTTTTTCGTTGACTAAGGAGCCTTGACTTTAATGAATCTCCCCCCCTTGTGTTTAAGTCCTTAGTCAGCGTCAGAATAAAAAGCGCATCAGGATAAAATCCTGATGCGCTTTTTATTATTGGAACAATTATTTTTAATAATTAAGTGTATCTGTTTCTTGGGTCTCCACATATTCTGGGAAAATCGTAAAGTATTGATCAACGGTCGGACTATCAAAGACAAATCCTTGCGCCGCATTTAGTTTATTTTGACGTACTTCTTCATTGGATAGTTTTTTCTTCTGAAGTCCTAACTCTCCACGGATTTTATTAGAGACTCGCTGTAACTCGCTAGTTGGTGCAATCTGGTACGAAGAACCCTTAACCGTCGCATTCACACCTTGAATATGATCACTCTTAATCGTCTTACCGGCTGTTCGGTAATTTTGGAAAATTGTCACCATATCATTAAAGGTCAAGTTAGTCTTCATATTTTCTGAAACAGAGGCTAATACATCTTTGAAGTTTGCCAACGTTCCGGTAGACATTGCGGCCTTAATAACACCAGTAATAATCTGACGTTGTCGTAATTGGCGACCGTAATCATTATTAGGATCCTGATAACGCATCCGCGAAAAAGCCAGTGCCTCTTTACCATTTAAATGTTGCTTGCCCTTTTTGAAAGTTGAACCATCATAGCTAAAGCTAAACGGTACTTTAACGTCAACACCACCAACGGCGTTCACAACTTTCTCCAGGCCACCCATATTAACTGTGACATAATAATCAATCGGCACATCCAAAAGCTTATCAACTGTTGCTAGCGCCATTTTTGAGCCACCATGCATATAAGCTGCGTTAATTTTCTCAACTGTAAATTCTTGCATTCCAATAATTTTAGCCATTGTATCACGCGGCACGCTGGTTAAGACCGTCTTATTCGTCTTGGGGTTAACCGTTACGATAATCATCGTATCAGAATTCCCCTGTTGTGTTCGTCCTAAGGCACCTGTATCTGCACCTAATAATAATAGCGAGAAGGGTTTCTTATCACGAAATACCGTTGCTGATTCAACACTGCCTGCAGATTGAAACGTTGAATCAATTGCACTCTTAGTTTGCCCATATAATCGTAATACATAAGCACCCAAAACAAAAACAACCGCCAGGATAATTAAACCTGTTAGTCGTAGACCCGGATGTTTTGCTTCTTTTTTAAGTGAAACTGCTAGTGATTCATTTCGTCGTAGTTTGCGTCGTTTTTGCCGTTCCATTTTATCGACTCCAATTTCTTCTAGTAGCTTTAGATTAATACAAAATTGCACAAGCCGCTAAATTATCCCATTAATTTAAAACTCTTTTAAGTAATCAATTCCTTATTATTAAATTACCTCATTAGCAGCAACTTTTCTAGGCAGGTTGAGCGATAAAGCCTATAATGTTAATTAATTAAACAATTAGGAGTTTTTATAATGAGTGAAGCAAAAACATTACCAACTCGCGCAGAAGTTCCCGAAGCTTTAACTTGGAACCTTGAATTAATCTACCCCACTGAACAAGATTGGGAAAACGATCTTAAAACGGTTAAGGAGATGGCAACAACTGTCAGCCAGTTTGCTGGCAAAGTTGGCCAATCCGCAACTAATCTATATGATGTCTTGGTACAAGCTCACGATACTTTTCGTAAATTAGAGAAGCTTTACGTCTATGCTTCCATGAAAAGTAATCAAGACAATGCTAATAACCACTATCAAGGTCTATTAGCACGTGTTAGTTCCCTAGCCGCTAAAATTCAGGCTAATATTGCCTTTATGGAACCTGAAATTATTGCCATCACAGATGAGCAATTGGCAACATTCGTGCAGACTGAGCCACGGTTACACGAATATTCTCATTACTTAGAGAATTTACGCCTTAAAAAAGACCACGTTTTGGATGCCCAAACTGAGGCCTTATTAAGTGGCGCTGCTGAGGTTTTTGACGCCTCTAGCCAAACTTTTAGTGTCTTAAGTGATTCTGATTTAGAATTCCCTTATGTAGAAGATGAAAATGGTGACACTGTCCAATTATCTAACGGCCTCTACGGTGCTTTGATTGAATCCACAGATCGAGCCGTTCGCCAAGATGCTTTTGCCGCTTTATACAGTGTTTATGATCAATTCCAGAATACGCTAGCCCAAACTTTGACTGGTAATGTTAAAAGTCATAACTTTATGGCAACTGCCCATCATTATCCAAATGCTCGTGCTGCTGCAATGGCTGCTGATAATATCCCAGAAAGTGTCTATGATACTTTGGTTGAACAAGTCAACGCTCACTTACCGCTATTGCATCGTTATGTTGCACTGCGCAAACAGTTATTAGGCGTTGACGAGCTTCATATGTATGACATGTACGTGCCATTAACTGGTGAACCACCACTAAACTACACCTATGACGAAGCTAAAGTTGAAGCTCGTAAGGCGTTAGCTGTCCTTGGCGAAGATTATCTAAGCCATGTTGATGAAATATTCAATAACCGCTATATCGATGTGGTTGAAAACAAAGGTAAAACAAGTGGCGCTTACTCTGGCGGTGCCTATGACACAGCCCCTTATGAGTTATTGAACTGGCAAGATAGTGTTAATAGTCTTTATACGTTAGTTCATGAAACTGGTCATAGCGTCCATAGTTGGTACACGCGACATAACCAACCTTATCAATACGGTGACTATCCCATCTTCTTAGCCGAAATCGCCTCAACAACTAATGAGAATCTGTTAACAGAATACTTGTTACAAACCCAGACAGATCCTCAAGTGCGAGCCTATTTACTCAACTACTATTTAGATGGTTTTAAAGGCACGGTCTTCCGTCAAACACAATTTGCTGAATTTGAACACTTTATTCATACTGCTGATGCAGCTGGCGAACCGCTCACCGCTGATGTCCTCGATGACTATTATGGCGATTTAAACGCACGTTATTATGGGCCAGCTGTTGCTGAAGATCCCGAGATTGCCTTAGAATGGTCCAGAATTCCTCATTTTTACTACAATTATTACGTTTATCAATATGCAACTGGCTTCGCCGCAGCTTCAACATTATCTCAATTAATGCTGACAGACGGTCAACCTGCTGTTGAACATTATCTAGATTTCCTGAAGTCAGGTAGCTCAGACTATGCAATCAATACCATGAAAAAAGCTGGTCTTGATATGACTCAACCAGATTATTTAGAAGCGGCTTTTGCCGTCTTTGAAAAGCGCCTTAACGAATTAGAAAGTTTAATTAAGAAGGATTAAAAATGCTCGATGTAACAAAACCTATTGCTGTTTTTGACTCAGGAGTCGGTGGCATTAGCACTTTAAAAGTATTAACAGAAATGTTACCTCACGAAGACTTTATCTTTTTTGGCGATTCAGCTAATGCTCCTTATGGTGAGAAAAGTCGCGAATTTGTCTTTAAGTTAGCTGATCAAGTTGTTCAGCAACTAATCGCAAAAGATGTTAAAAGTATTGTCATTGCTTGTAATACTGCAACTAGCGCCGCTAAACCAGTATTAATGGAGAAATATCCCCAGTTACCCATTCTCGGGATTGAACCGGCACTTAAAGAAGCAGTCGATGCTGGTAAGCAAAACATTTTAGTTTTAGCAACACCATTAACCATTCACTCACCTAAATATCAAACTCAACAAGCTCGTTTCATAGACCAAGCTAATATTTACTCGCTGCCTTGCCCAGGACTGGCCGATTTAATTGAGGGGGGTACTGAAAATATCACCCAAATTAAAAGTTATCTAACCAAATTACTAACTTTCCCACAACGCGAACAAATTGATGCTATTGTACTGGGGTGTACTCACTATCCATTTGTTGCTAAATTAATTCAGCAACAATTTGCCCAGTCCCCTGAAATTTATACTGGTTATACTGGCTTAGGCAACAATTTAAAACATCAGTTAGCAAAGCGCCACTTACTTCGAACTGATCAGTTTAATCAACATATTGAATTTATGAGCAGTAAGCACGAACCAGCCGAACTAACACTTTATCAACAATTATTTGATTATGGTCTAGATTAAATCATACTAAAAGACGCACAGGATTTGCTCCTGTGCGTCTTTTTGATTGAATAAATTAAGCTCTTTGCCGTTGTATTAATAAAGCCACTAAATAAAAAGCCACTTCAATGACAGCAATAAAGAATGTTGCGGGCCAATTGGTAACATAGGCCAGCCAAAGCCCTAGCCATACACCTAGTAAGGCGGTAGCTACCGAGATCAGTAGTAGTTGCTTAATACTGCGACCCAATGCTTTAGCCGTCGATGCAGGAATCGTCATTAAAATAAAAACTAACATTGAACCAACAATTTGAGCACCAACACTAACACTAACCGCCAATAAAATTAAAAAGATGACACTAATCAATTGCGTACGAACACCGTTAGCCTTAGCGCCAACTGGATCAAAGGAATCAAACATTAAGGGTCGAAAAACGATCCAGATTGTCAATAAAACAACCAATGATAAAATCACCAACTGCCAAACACCTTGAAGGCTAATCCCAATAATACTGCCAAATAAGATTTGTGTAGCATATTTAGAACTCTTATTAGCTAAGGCGAGAAATAAAATTCCTGAGCCAATAAATAAAGAAGAAACAGCACTAATCGTTGATTCACGGCGTGCCTTTTCTACTGAGAGGCCGCTAATTAAGGCACTGCTAGTGAGGGTGAAAGCTAACATACCGACTAACGGTGAAATACTAGCAAACGCTGCAAACGAAGCACCAGCAAACCCAATTTCAGATAACATATGCGTTAAAAACGACAACTCCCGCGCGACAACAAAAACACCAATAATGCCACAAGTTAATGCAATAAAGGTACTAGCAACAAAAGCATGGCGCATAAAATCAAAGGCGAACATTAAATTTCAACTCCTTTCAACGTTTCTGCATCAATCTGCTTACTGGAACCTGTTGAAATTTTCTGATCTGCTAATAAAAAGTAACGATCCGTATACTGTTTCGTTAATTCCAAATCATGGCTTACAAACAGCAACGTCATTTTTTGATCAGTTACAATTTGATCAACTAGCGTCATAATTTCTTGCTTGGCATCAACATCCATACTTGCAGTCGCTTCATCTAAAATAAGTAAATCAGGATTGGCCAACAAAGCTTGTGCCAGATAAGCTCGTTGACGTTCACCACCAGAAGCAAGTGCTAACGGCCGATCTTTAAGGTCCTTAAGATGTGTTTGTTCCAAGACCGCCGCAACTTTACTTTTTTCTGACTTGGTTAGCCAAGGATGCCAACTGCTGCCAATATTTAAAGCAACGAAACTGGCAATTGACAAAGGTGCGTCGGCATCAATATTGCGAAATTGGGGCACATAGCCAATTCGGATTTTACGTGAATTCACTTCATGGCGTTTAATCATGCCCGAAGTTGGTTTCAATAGACCAATAATCAATTTAACCAACGTTGACTTACCAACACCATTATGACCGATTAAGCTGATTTTTTCTCCTGAACGTATCTCAAAATTCAGTTGATCAAAAACATCTTTATCGCCAAAATGCATAGTTAAATTCTCTGCAGTAATGATCGCCGTCATGATTTATCTCCTCTATCAATTTTATTAGAATTATTGATTTGCTTTAGCAATTTTTGATAATTGCTGTAACTCCTCTTTCATCCAAGTTATATAAGTCTGATTTTTAGGCATTGTTTCTGTTACATAAACAACCGGAACGTCAGCGTCCTTGGCTGTTTTAATTAGTCCATTAACTAATGAACTTTCTACTTGGCGATTCACCACCAAGAAGGCAACTTTTTTATGTTTCAATTGTGATTTCATTTTTTGTAGTTCGATTGGTTTAGGATCAGCGCCGTCTTCAATATCCTGAGCAAAATCCTGATTGACAATCTTCATATCCAAAGCTTGCAAAACATAATTAAAGACCGGCTCTGTAATCATCACCGATTGACCTGAAAACACTGATTTCAATTGAGTTGTTTGTTTTTGTAGGTCTTTAAGTTGGGCGATATATTTAGCGCTGTTGGCCTTAAAAGCTTCGCGTTGAGCGGGTTGCTGCTTACTGAAAATACTAGTCAAGCGATTAGTTAATTTGACCATATTGTTAAAATCATACCATAAATGTTCGTTTTCGCCATTAGGTAGCTGGCGAATATCTTGAGCAACGTTGACGACTTTAGCTTGTGATGATTGATTACTTTTAACTAATTTGTTTAACCAAGAATCATAACCTGCGCCATTCATAATCACAACGTTAGCTGCGGCAGTCTTTTTGGCGTCAGCTGTTGTTGCTGTGTAATCGTGCGGATCAACGCTGGTTGAGTTAATTAAGCTGGTTACTTGACCGTACTTGCCCAGAATCTTAGCTGCTGGCTCGGCATAAAAATTAGTTGACGTCACCACTTGAATTTTGTGACTAGACTTTGTCGTCTGTTGACCACAAGCCGCTAATACAATGACACCTAAAAAAAGTAATAATATCGAAATCGTTGTTTTAATTTTTTTCATATTGGCAAACTCCCTTTTCCCCACTCTAATGCGCCTTTTGTTGCAACATTGACCAGTTTAGCTAATTAAAAAAATATCGTCAAATGCGCATAAGAGCATGCATAACATCAAGCGTTTACAAAAACAACCAATTTAATCTACTTACTTTAGATTAGCCCAATAGACATAAGGATTACAAAAAAATCGATCTTTTCAGATCGATTTCAAAATTTTTTTATTTAATTTTGTTAATACTTTGAAATTGGTCAATATTAATAAAGTAATCTTGATACCAAACTAAGAAAGTATAAATAGTCCAAACTTGACGACGTGCATTAATTTTTTGTGCATGCGTATCATCAAGAATTTGTAAAATCTTATCTTGGTCAAAAAATTGACTAACAAAATCTTGGCTAAATAAATCACGGACCCGTTGATAATATTCATCTTTTTCTAGCCATTGTTTAATTGGCACAGGGAATCCTAATTTCGGTGCATTTGCCCATGATTTTGGCAAATGGCGCTCTGCAGCTTTACGAAAAGCATATTTCGTATCTTTACTATTTAATAAATATTTAGAAGGAATACTATTTGCTAACGCTGCGACATCACGGTCTAAAAACGGTACCCGTAATTCCAAACTAGCTGCCATCGAGATTTTATCGGCTTTTTGTAAAATATCATTAAGCATGAAATGATGTAAATCAATATATTGCATCTGTTTCACTTCGTTGATATTTTCAACTTTCTTAAAATCTTTTTGATAATTGCCAGTAACAGTGCCATCATTACGAAAATCCGGTTTTAATAAGTGATTAGCTTCTTCACTACTAAATATCGTTGGATGTTCAAAACTATAAATCATCGATTCCCCAGCATAATAATCGCTTGGTTTTGCCAATGACGTGTAAAGTTGAACCTGTCCATGGAAAGGTTTCGCCTTTTTAACACTGTGTGCCAATCGGTAACGAGCATTGCGCGGTAACTTTTCTAAAGTGCTTGCCATGAATTTAATCACACCGTTATGCGTATGCATACCATAATTAACATAACCTGCAAAAAGTTCGTCTGCGCCTTCGCCTGAAAGAACAACAGTGACATACTTTTTGGCCAGTTTGGACATAAACCATAGTGGAATTAAACTTGGATTACCATCTGGTTCATCCATGTAATATTGCATTTCTGGAAATTTATCAAAAGCCATGTCACCGGTAACTGTTGTCGAATGGAAGGTTAGACCGAATTTATCAGCTAATTGTTTAGCACGATTGGTCTCGTTATAAGCCTCATTAAACCCAACACTAAAGACATGTTGAGGTTTTAAAACGCTTGTTACATAACTACTATCGACACCTTCAGATAAGAAACTGCCAACAGGAACATCTGCAATATGATGCAGTTCAACTGATTCCTTCACGGATTGATCAATTGCTTCAAGTGTTTGTTCAAAGGTTAAATTATTCTCTTGATACTCAGCATCCCAATATTGCTCAATATTGACTTGACCATCTTTCCAAGTAAAGTAATGCCCCGCTGGAAAACGGTAAACACCTTTAAAGAAAGTTTCATCTAAATCATTATATTGATTCATTAAATACGATTTAAGAACATTAGGATTCAATTCTTTTTTAAACTCAGGGTAAGGTAAGAACGACTTAATTTCACTACCAAACAAAAAAGTCCCATCATCTAAGAAAGTATAGTACAAAGGTTTAATGCCAAAAAAGTCGCGCGCGCCGAATAGTTCTTGCGTCTGCTTATCCCAAATAAAGAAAGTAAACATACCCCGAACTTTTTTTAAAACATCCTTACCCCAAGCCTCATAGCCGTGTAGTAAGACTTCGGTATCAGTTTGTGTTAGAAAAACATAGCCCATTGCTTTCAATTCACGTGTAATTTCTTGATAATTGTAAATTTCACCGTTAAAAACAATTAGTTTACTTTGATCTGCATTATAAATGGGTTGTTTACCATTTGTTAAATCAATAATTGATAGTCGCCGAAAACCTAAAGCCACGTCTTGATCAATGTAACTGCCCTTATCATCTGGACCTCGATGCTTAATTGTTTCAATTTGTTGATCGAATACTGAAAACTTTTCATCAAGGGAAAGCTGTCCGCCCGCAAAGCCCACAATTCCACACATTTTTTATTCTCCCTTTTTTCATTAATTTTTATGTGTAGATTATAACACACGTTTTTTCACATACTCAAATTTTTTTATGACAATCAACTAACAATGTTGTCACTTGATTAATCAAAATAATCTTGTTTTCTTGATTAATACACCAATTTTAGCCATTAAAAAAGACACCCTTCACAAATTGTAAAAGGTGTCTTTTTCTTTAAATTAATCAACAATTATTTCACAAAATGACTGGTTGCTTGATTCCAATCAATGGTTTCCTGACGACGGATCTTAGTCGCTAGTGTCAAAGTCTGATCAGCAATAATGCTTTGCGCATCAATTACTTGATAGGGATGATCTGGCGCTTTTTCCTGAGCTAACGATAATTCTGTACAACCAAGTACAATAACATTAACGCCAAATTTATCATGCATTTCCTGCAAAATTTCGTGATACAATTCTGCATCTACTTTGTTATTTTCTTTGATATCAGTGTAGATTAATTCATTAACTTTAGGTTGAATGCTGTCATCACCGTAGACAACTTCACAGCCAATACGTTCAATCTCATTGGCATAAACGTGATCAGCGATTGTGCCTGCAGTGGCGATTAGCCCTATTCGTTTTTCTTCAGGAAATTGTTGATGTAAATAATCAACTGCAATTCTAGGCATGTGCAACAATGGAATTGAGGTTTGCGCCTGCAAATCGTCATAGAAGTAATGAGCCGTATTGCAAACCATAACGAAGAAATCTGGATTTAATTGTGACTGTTGTAAAATATCTTCACGCAAGTCATTATAAAAGTTAGGTTGAGTATGATCGAGAATATAACTAGTGCGATCAGGAACTGTTGCATCATTAACCAATAAGTAATTCAGATAATCCTGATCTTTAGTAGCTGGTGTGCGGGAATTTAAAATACGGAGATAACTTTCCGTCGCCATTGTTCCCATACCACCTAAAACAGTAAAAAACTTTTTCATGATTGTTAATCCTCTTTAATTTTATCGGCGATACTACGTGCCACAGCCATATCAGTTGGCCAAGGCGTATCTACGCCGCGAACTTTTTGATAAGGATCTGTGCCCTTACCAGCTAACACCACAATATCACCAGGTTGACTTTCCATGATAGCTGCTTCAATTGCTTTAGCCCGATCTAATTCAATAGTTACTTGAACTTGGTCTTGATTAATACCACTGACAATTTGGGCAGCAATATCTTCGGGGTTTTCAAATCCGGGATCATCGCTCGTAATAAAGACTCTTGGTTTCAATTGATTGATTGCTTTAGCAAAACCTTCCCGTCGTGACACACCTTTATCACCGGGTGCGCCAACAACTAAAAGCACTTTAGCATCGTTGTATTCATTTTGTAAGAATGTTAATAGCGCCATCATGCTGGCATAGTTATGAGCATAGTCAACATAGACTCGGCCATGGCCAAGAATATCTGTCTTTTCCATTCGGCCAGGAACTTCAACATGTGCAATTCCTTGAGCTGTTTCAGGATAAACAGCACCAGCAAGGCCTGAACTAATAATAGCGGCACAAGCATTGTTGACATTATAATCCCCAATTAAATCTAGGGCATAGTCACCAGTAATCCGCAATTGCTCTGCCTTTAAAGAATCAGCCTTTAATTTAAACCGGCTTTGAGCTAAGTCGGCTTCTTCACTGCGATAACGAAAATCTATCTTAAGATCTTCTGGTGCTTCAAAGGCATCTGAAGCATATAGATAAATGCTATCTGGTTCGGTAGTAGTGGTTGCAGCAGCGTAAACCTGATCAAAGTAGTCTGTTTCGGCATTAATAATACATTTACGTGAATTGACTAATAATTGCATTTTACAATGTAAGTAATCCGCAAAATTAGGATGTTCTCTTGGTCCAATATGATCTGGTGAAATATTTAAAAAGATGCCCACATCATAAGTTAAGCCAAAAACGCGACTTTCTTTATAGGCTTGCGAAGAAACTTCCATAACAAGTTCAGTCATACCATTATCAACAGCTGTGCGCATGTTGCGGAATAGGTCTAATGATTCTGAAGTCGTCAATGGTGACTTGAAAGTATCTGTTGCCTCGCGTCCGATAACTGTATCTACCGTAGAAAATAAGGCGGTATGTTGATCATTCATTTGATCTAAAATACCACGAGTAAAGTACGAAGCAGTCGTTTTACCTTTAGTCCCAGTATAGGCAATCACAAATAATTCATCTTGTGGATAGCCATAAAAGGCCTGTGCCAATAAAGCCATTGCCTTGCGAATATTGCGAACAATTAAGGCGTGCATGCCGTTGCCTTCTGCATATGGTTGTTCAGCAACGTAACAAATAGCCCCTTTATCCTTAGCTTCTTGTACATAAGTAGGACGGAATTCCGCACCCTTACAGAAAAAGATTGATTTAGGTTGAACCGTTTGTGAATCATAAGATGCATTTTCAAAACGTTGTGTTAAATTATCTTGAATTGCACTACTCTTCAAAATATGATGTTCTTTTAAAATTAAAATACATGCTTCAAGCGTGATTGCCATGATAAAACCCCTTTTTAAGTTCAACAGAAAAATATCTTTATTGTCGCGTTATTAAAAATAAAGTGCAACGATTTTGCCTAGTTTAACTAAACAAGCCCGTCATGTTATGCCATGCCTTTTGCCACCAAGTTAAAGCCTTAACTGATTGTTGTGCAAGCACTGGTACAGCTTGAGCAGTGGTGCCACTTAAATAGCCAGAGCCAATTGCTGGTAAGTCTACTTTGCCTAAATGATCGCCCTTTTTAATTGGCGCCGTACGACTAACATTACTGTTGCTTACCGTGAAGTTCAATTGTGATGCTTTAGTTGACTTAGGTAATAACATTTTAACAGTTTCACCAGGAACCACCTTAACAGAAGTTTGTTTACTATTTGTGACTTTAACTGGTGTTAATGCTGAATTGGCTTCATTTTTCTTTAAAACTGTTTTTATTTCCCAATTTTGATAAACGTTATGCATCAAAGCTGCGGTTGCTGTAAATCGTTTAGCAGTGTCGGCTTCTTGACCATCAGCGTGTAAAATAACTGTGATAACTCGAAAGCCATTCTTTTTCACAGTACCGACAAAACAATCGCCAGCAGCATCCCCGGTCCCAGTCTTCAAGCCATCAACAGGAAGATCACTTTCTGCAGCTGTTTGACCTTTCAACATTAAATTCCAGTTAGAATAGGTTGTGCCATGGAAAGGTAAGTTGGTTTGACTAGCCGTTGTTAAAACTTCAGGAAATTCATCAATCACATGTTTAGCAATAACCGCAACATCTCGAGCACTGAGCTTATTTTCATCAGTACTACTTGAACCAGGATAACGGTTGTCACCTAAGTATGAATTAGGAAGACCACTTACATTAACAATTTTTTCATCATTAATGCCCCATTCTTTTAGCTGGTCCTTCATGGCATCAACAAATTTATTTTGACTGCCACTAATTGCATCAGCCAATACCATGATTGCTGAATTGGCAGAATAGATCAAACTAGCTTCGTATAATTCTTTAGCAGAATAGGAGACGCCTTCTTCAAACGGAATATTGGATAGTTCCATGTTTTGGCTTAATGAATAAGCCAAAGTTGAAGGTGTTAGTTGTTTGGACCAGCTAAGTTTGCCTTCTTTAACTGCCTTTAAAACTAAATAAATCGATAATAATTTAGACATTGACGCAATTGGCAAAACTTTTTGACTATCTTTTTCTGCCAAGATTTGACCTGAGTCAGCATCCACTGCAATACCAGCTTTTGCAGCTATGGTTGTTTCCGGTACTGCAACGCTGGCTGCTGCAGCAACTGATTGTTGAGCAACCAATGCACCAGAAATACTAACGAATCCTAACGTTAGTACTAAACATAAAAATAGATGTTGTAACTTTGCTTTCAAAACGATTGCCTCCACTAATCTTCTTTTTGAACAGTATTTATCGGTAAAATGATATTAAAGGCGGTTTTGTATTCATTAGAAGTCGCATAAATTTCGCCATTATGCAATTTAACAATGCTTTGTGCGATCGCTAATCCTAGTCCGGATCCACCGGTTTCTGAGGAGCGTGAACCTTCCACTCGATAAAAACGTTCAAAAATATTCTCTAAATCTTTTTGTGGGATTTGGCGACCATCGTTAGCGACACTAATCACCACATCATTTTTTTCTTCATGAGCACTTAGCACGATCTTCGTTGCATCTGTCCCATATTTAAAAGCATTAACAATTAAATTACTGAAGACACGAACCAACTTACCAGAATCAGCCTGCATCATAATTGGCCGCTGCTCAACGTTAACTTCAATCACCATTTCGCGCTTTTGTGCCTCCAACTCAAAATCTGCAGTCAATTGCTCCAGCATTGAAGCTAAATCAAAGCGCTGAATTTGCAACTTCGTATGGGTTTGTTGAACCTTCGTAAATTCAAACAAATCTTCAACTAAAGATTTCATTTGTTTAGTCTTTTCAAAAGCAATGTGGTTATAACGCAAGATATCGTCAACGTTTTGATACTGACCATCTTCAATTAAACCTAAATAACCAATAATTGAGGTTAGTGGCGTCCGAATATCATGACTAACATTGGTGATCAGCTCATCTTTGCTAGCTTCGATCTTACGTTCTTCTTGCATAGAATTAACAGTACTGTCTACTAAAGCATTGATACTGTCAACGACTTCGTTCAAATAGCCATTTACTTTAAGGTTAACGCGATGATCAATATGGCCATTAGCAATGTAGTGCAACTCTTCGATGATATGACGCATCTGCATATTGTGATAACGTCTTATTAAACGCCAATAAACAACAATTGCATCAAAGACAGCTAAGGCAATGAAGAAGATCCTTTGCCAGCTCCATAAATGCCAAGGACCAATTGTCATCGCTTGTTTAATTTGATAAATCCCGTCAATCAATCCCTGATTAGAATTAATCGCTTGATCAATCAAAATCATAACCGCAAAATTTAATAGTAATAATAAAGCAACGGTCACAATTCCCTCAATGAATAGTTCCCATTTTTCACGCGTCTTTAAAACAATTTTTTGTGGCTGCTCGTCCATTATGCTTCCACCTTATAGCCAACGCCCCAGACAGTTTCAATTACTTTTTCTCCGCCCGTTGCTTCTTCGATCTTATCGCGCAAATGACTAACATGAACCATGACAGTCTTAGCTGAAACAATACTTTCTTGTTGCCAAACACGTTCAAAAATTTCATCCGCAGAAAAAACCCGATTAGGATGGCTAGCCAATAAATATAAAATACCAAATTCTAATGCCGTTAATTGAATTTGTTGACCAGTTAACGTTGTTACCTCGTGAGAATCCTTATCAATAATTAAAGGTCCCACTTCCAAACGATCAGGTTCATTAGAGGTCATTTGGGCGTTAGCGCGCCGTAATAACGATTTAACTCGCGCCATTACTTCCAATGGATTGAATGGTTTAGAGACGTAATCATCAGCACCTGTAATTAAACCTTGAATCTTATCCATATCTGTTGTTTTAGCTGAAACGATAATAATAGGAATATCAGATTCTTTACGAACTTCCTTAATCACATCAATACCCGACATATTAGGCATCATAATATCAAGAATCATTAACGCAATCTCGGGATTTGTTGCCAGTTTAGTAATCGCCTCACGGCCAGTTAAGGCTGTAACCGGATCATAGCCTTCATTTTTTGCATAAATACTTAATAGTTCAACAATTTCTTTGTCATCATCAACAATCAGGATTTTCATATTAATCACCTTCTGAATGGATAAACGTTTCCGTTTTGTTTTTTGAAACTAAGACTCACTAAATTAAGCCAGTTTCCCTAATTCTAAAATTGTTTATACAGATCAATTGTATCAAACACCGTCTTAAATTTCTCTAAAAATTCTGAATTGCATTAAAAAGACAATAATACTTAAGCAATTGAAAAACAGCATACTAAATAAAAAAGTGAGGCAAATTAATTTGCCCCACTTTTTTGATAAAACTAACGAACAACTAAAACTGAAATTGGCGAATTCTTGGCCATGTAAGCCGCTTGGCTACCAAACATTTTAGTAATGCCTTTTTTAGCTTTGGCCCCTATAACCAATAAATCAGGTTTTACTTCAGGAATAACATGATTGACAATTTCCTCACCGGGAATACCAGCACCGACCCAAACATCGACGTCTTTAACGCCAGCAGCAAGGGCTTGTTCACGATATTCTTCAACGTGCTTCGTTAGATCTTCACGTTTACCATGAATAAAATCTTTCGTTAGCGCTTGATAAACGTTAATCACGTTTTCTTCGAGAATTGAAACTATCGTTAACCCAAGATCATCCTTGAGTGCGCGATGAACGGCATACCGGAATGCTTTGATACTATCTTCGGAATCATCAACGGCAACGAGAATTTTCTTGAAATAAATATCTTTTGTATCCATCATTAATCCATCCTTTCAATTCTTAAAATCCAACTTCAATTAACCTTAGTTCTCATCATTTGCTTGGCCGGCCTTTTTTTGCGCCAATAACTTATCAAAACGATATAAATCGACCATACACCAAGCAAGTAATGCCAAAATTAAAACAATTGCGACGTAAGCAGCAATGTGGGCACCTTGAATCTCACTAGCACTAGCATTAGCGCCTAAGAATGCTGCAAAGGAATCTGGTAAGTTAATCATATTTAAAAATGTTAAGCCCAAAACAGAAATCCAACCACAGACTTTAACCCAACCTGAGTTTTTAAAGCGAGCACCCATTTCGTTACGACTGTTCGTCAAAACTAATAATGGTAACATTGAAAATGGTAGGGCAAAAGCTAAGAAAACCTGCGAATTATTCATTAACGTATTCAAAGCTTCATGTTGATCAACAGTATTTAAATGACTTGTCATCATTACTGAAACTAAAACCGGTACTACTGAAAGTAAACGTGTTACTAACCGCCGTGCCCATAACGGCATCCGTAAGTTAACGAAACCTTCCATGATAACTTGACCTGTTAATGTCCCAGTGATGGTTGAGTTTTGTCCTGAAGCAAGTAAAGCGACTGCAAAAAGCGTTGAAAGAATACCAGACTTAGCAACCGTAATTAAAATACCATTACTCAATGTCGAAGTATCTGATAAAGCCGCATACAAACCAAAGAATGAAGGATCTTTAACAGCACCTGATTTAAAGACAGCCACACCCATGATTAGAAGCAATGCATTAACAACAAAAGCCGCACTCAATTGAATATTAGAATCCCATTGGCTAAAGCGAACCGCAGTTGCCACTTCTTCTTCATCATTATGATTGATTTTACGTGTTTGTGAAACGGCTGAATGTAAATACAAGTTATGTGGCATAACCGTAGCACCAATAATACCTAAAGCACCACTTAATGGTGTCATACCATTAATCGTTGGGTGTTGTGCAACCGTTGCTGCAGAAGGTACAAAGCCCTTAATAACAGCACCCCAATCAGGATCAGATAATGCGACCTGATAAATAAATACCAATAAGATAACCAAAATCAAACAAACAACGATGGCTTCAATTTTACGGAAACCAATTTTGGTTAATAACAATAATACCAAGACATCTAAGACGGTTAAAAATACCGCTATTACTAGTGGGATACCGAATAATAAGTATAACGCGATGGCAGCACCGATAACTTCTGCAATATCTGTTGCCATAATTGCAAATTCTGTCATGATCCAAAGCACGATACCTAATTTTTTACTTGTATGTGCCCGAATCGCCTGAGCTAAATCCATTTGAGTCACAATACCAAGTTTAGAGGCCATATTTTGTAGCAACATGGCAATCAAACTTGAGATTAAAATAATGGACATGAGCAAATAACCGAAGTTTTGCCCCCCAGTAATACTTGTGGACCAGTTACCTGGATCCATGTAGCCAACAGCTACTAATGCACCTGGACCTGAATACGCAAGCAAAGTTCGCCAAAAGCCTTTACCCTTTGGTACTTCAACAGTACCGTTGATTTCTTCTAGCGAAGGCCCGTTTGCGTATTCAACCAGTTTATGATGTTCCTTTTCTGCCATTAATCCCACCCTTTCTCGTTCTATCAATTACATTTTACACTTTTGTTAACAGATGTGAAGAAGAAAATTAGGCCGGCCAAAACTTTTTAAAGTTAATCGCTTACATTTTTAGACAAATAAAAAAGGAATTGAGAAGTTCTCCCAATTCCTATTCTACTCGCTTAATCGCCAATACTATAATTTGGTGCTTCTTTAGTAATTTGTACATCGTGAGGATGTGATTCGCGTAAACCAGCACCGGTAATTTTAACAAATTGTGCCTTATCTTGTAATTCTAAAATATTAGCAGCACCGACATAACCCATACCAGAACGTAAGCCACCTTCCATTTGGAAAATAACATCAGCCAGCGCACCTTTATAAGCAACGCGACCTTCAATTCCTTCTGGAACTAATTTGTCCGCTTCATTAACACCGGATTGGAAATAACGATCGGCAGAACCATGCGACATTGCTGCTAAAGAACCCATACCGCGATAAGTCTTGAAACGCCGACCTTGGAAAATTTCAAATTCACCAGGTGCTTCATCTGTACCTGCCAACATACTGCCTAACATCACTGCAGTTCCACCAGCAGCCAACGCCTTAACAATGTCGCCGGAGAATTTAATACCGCCATCGGCAATAATAGCCTTGCCGCGTTTGCGTGCTTCAGTTGCAGCATCATAAACGGCCGTAATTTGTGGCACACCAACACCGGCAACAATTCTCGTTGTACAAATTGAACCAGGTCCAATACCAACTTTAACAACATCCACACCGGCATCAAATAAAGCAGCCGTACCTGAAGCTGTTGCCACATTTCCTGCAATTAAAGTTTTATCAGGGAATGAAGCTCGAATTTCAGAAATCTTCCGTAAAACACCAGCAGAATGACCATGGGCTGTATCAATAATAATTGCATCTGCACCAGCATCAAATAAAGCTTGAGCGCGTTCAAACGTATCTGAAGTTACACCAACAGCTGCAGCAACTAGCAAGCGGCCCTCAGCATCTTTAGCTGAATTAGGATATTGTTTAACATTTTCAATATCTTTAATCGTGATCAAACCACTAAGACGGCCGTTTTCATCAACTAAAGGTAATTTTTCAATGCGATATTGTTGTAAAATCTTTTCGGCATCTTCTAATGAAGTGCCTGTTTTTGCCGTAATTAAATTATCTTGAGTCATTACTTTAGCGACTGGCTCGTTAAAATCAGTCACAAAACGTAAGTCACGGTTAGTCACAATTCCAACAAGCTTTAAGCTTTCCGTATCAGCAACGACGGGCACACCACTAATTCGATAACGACGCATTAATTCAGCCGCTTCTTTAGCCGGATGATCAGGTGTCATGTAAAAAGGATCCGTTATAACGCCACTTTCGGAGCGCTTAACCTTGCGAACCTCGTCAGCTTGTTGAGCGATACTCATATTCTTATGAATAACACCTAAACCACCTTGACGCGCCATTGCAATGGCCATGTTAGCTTCAGTAACAGTGTCCATACTAGCACTCAGGATTGGTACATTTAAATGTAAATTAGGTGCTAAATCAACTGCTAGATCAACATCATGCGGCAAAACATGACTCTCAGCTGGAACTAGCAATACATCGTCAAAGGTCAGTGCCTCTTTTACAAACTTGTGGTCCCAATTACTCATTAAATACAGCCCCCAGATATATTATTTTGGTACATTGATTAATAGTTGTTGTCAATTATAGCAGTAAACTTACCATATTTCAGGAAATCTTGCCTTTTTATCAAGAAAAATAACTAGAGATCATACGCGATAAACGAACTGATTTTTATATGTATTTTATTTTTAATGGTAATCAAAAAAGAGTGAAAGAAATAGCTCTCACTCTTTTGCTACTTTTACATTAAACGTCCTGTAATATGATAATGGCGACGGAACAAATAGCGAGCGCCATAAGCTGCTGCGGCTAATAATAAGTAGCCCCAAGCTGGTAAAACTGGATTTAAAGCTGGGTTAATAAAGGCTGTGACTGAAACTAAGAACAACACCCCAATTGTTGCTAAGGCGCCCTTCCAAATCATATTCCAGTTCATTTTAGCCTTTTCGCCATTCTTACGACGATCACGAGCAGCCTGCATTTCATCCGTAAACCAAGTTAATAAGAAGCCAAAGGCAACTGACATAATTAAAAGACTTAATAAGCCAGATGAGCCGTTGTTTTTAGTGTTACTATTTGGCATTAAGCCCATAATACCGAACAACACACCTAAAATAACTAAGTATAAGAAAGTCCAATCAACCGATCGCATCCAATATTTTAATTCAGTTGGTTTTTGCTTAGGATGCAATAGTTGATCCACTTGAAAACTTGGTGAACCAAAAATTTGGGTTGCAGGTTTACCAATACGTTGATTTTTAATCATTTCTGGTAAGATGGCGTCAATCTTTGCGTCAGCATCAGCTTCAGTATAGCCAGCTTCCATTAATAATTTACGAAGTTTAAAAACATAATCATTATTCTTATTAGTCAATTCCGTACGTAATTCGGTTGGCGACATCGATTCGATTTCAGTATTAACTTTCTTAACTGAACCCTCCGCCGCAAGCTTCTTAGCTTGTTCTTCACGTGCTTGTTGATTTCTTTCTTCTGTGGATGCCAATATCTTATGCTCCTTTTCTGCCAATTCGTCTAAAAATTAGACGTTGAATCTAAATTCAATAATGTCGCCATCTTGAACTTCGTACTCTTTACCTTCAGAACGTAAGCGACCAGCTTCACGAGCTGCTTGCATACTGCCGTACTGATCAAGATCAGCAAATGAAACTGTTTCAGCACGAATAAAACCACGTTCAAAATCTGAGTGAATCACACCGGCAACTTGTGGTGCTTTCATTCCTTTTTTGAATGTCCACGCACGCGTTTCGGGACCACCGGCCGTGAAGAAAGTAGCTAAACCAAGTAATGAATATGAAGCTTTGATTAACTTATCAAGACCAGATTCACTTACACCTTCAGCAGCTAAAAAGTCAGCTTTATCAGCATCATCTAATTCAGCAATTTCTTCTTCAGTTCTAGCAGAAATAGCAATGGCTTCTGCATTATCTTGAGTAGCATAATCGCGAACAATTTGGAAATATTGATCAGCATCTGGATCAGCCATTGATTCTTCTGCAATATTAGCTACATAAAGCACAGGTTTAGCCGTTAATAAAAATAAGCCTTTAACGATTTTTTGTTCTTCTTCATCAAATTCAATCGAACGAACTGGTTTGCCAGCCTCTAACACTGGTTTGATTTTTTCAAGAACATTAAACTCAGCGACGGCTTCCTTATCTTTAGTTGTTCGCGCAACTTTTGCAACCCGATCGTAGCGTTTATTGACACTATCTAAATCAGCAAAAATCAATTCTAGATTGATGGTTTCAATGTCATCTTGTGGATCAACAGTTCCGGTGACACTGGTAATATTGTCATCATCAAAAGCACGTACAACATGAACAATAGCATCAACTTGACGAATATTCTCTAAGAACTTGTTACCCAATCCTTCACCTTTACTAGCACCTTTGACAATACCAGCAATATCAGTAAATTCAAAAGTTGTATGGACAATCTTTTTAGCAGGGATAATTTCGTCAATTCGTGCTAATCGGGAATCGGGAACTTCAACCATTCCGACGTTGGGGTCAATGGTCGCAAAAGGATAATTGGCCATTTCGGCCCCTGCTTTAGTAATTGCGTTAAATAAGGTTGACTTGCCAACGTTAGGTAAACCAACAATACCAGCTGTTAATGACATGATCATACTTCCTATTCTTTAATTTATTTGTATCAGTATTAAATCCGTGGTCGCTTAATATCTGCAGGAAGCAAATATTCGGGCTCGTTACTAGGATCAACTTCAGCTGCCGGTTGCACAATCTTTTTCATCTTTTTAGTGAAATCAGATCGTGTCAACATCACTAAATGACCACAACCCATACATTTAATCTTAATATCTGCGCCGAGACGTACCACTTCCCAGCGATTCTCGCCACAAGCATGGGGTTTCTTCATTTGTACTAAATCACCCAATTCAAACATTGAACTGCCTCCTTAGTCCACGCGGATATTTAAAGTATCAAGGATTCGGTTTAAATCTTTTACCGAGGTGTAGTTAATTTCAATTTTGCCTGCGCCACGTTTGTTAGCGTTGATTTTAACCTTCGTGCCTAAACGATCAACTAGGGCCGTTTCCGTTGCACGTAAGTATGGCGACTTCACGGCTTTATTGACCTTTGCTTTTGGTTTATCAGCGTTCATTTGTAACACTAATTGCTCTAATTGGCGCACTGTTAAAGCTTCTTTAATCGCTTTTTTAGCAACATCGTTAATTTCATCTTTCTTTTTTAAGCTTAACAACGTGCGGGCCTGGGCCATGGATAATTTACCAGCTTGTAAGTATTTTTTAGTCTCATCTGGTAAGGTCAGTAATCGTAAGTAATTAGCAATGTAGGGCCGGCTTTTACCGATTCGTTCTGAAACTTCTTCTTGCGTTAAGTCTAATTTTTTAATTAACGTTTGGTAAGCTTCTGCTTCTTCAAGAGGTGATAGATCTTCGCGTTGCAAGTTTTCCAACACGGCAATTTCCATCATTTGTTGTTCATCCATTTGTCTTACAATGGCAGGAATTGTTTCTTTGCCAGCCATTTTACTAGCGCGATAACGTCGCTCCCCAGCAATAATCTCATAGCCATTTAAACTTTTGCGAACAATAATTGGTTGGAAAACACCACTTTGAGCAATTGAATCTGCTAGCTCTTGTAATGCCGCTTCATCAAAAGTCTTACGTGGTTGGTAGGGATTCGGACGAACATCAGTTAAGGCTAATTCTTCAACTACTTCTTGATCTGTATTTAAAGACTCAATGTCGGAAAACAAGGCGTCAATGCCTCGACCAAGTCCTTTGGAATTTTTATTTATCGCCATTAGCCGTCAGAACCTCCTTTGCTAAAGCTTGATAAACCTCCGCACCTCGTGAGCGACGATCATAGTCGATAATCGCCATGCCGTAACTTGGTGCCTCAGCTAAACGTGTTATTCGTGGAATAACGGTTTGATAAACGCGCTCTCTAAATGTTTTACGTACTTCTTCAATTACTTCTGCCCCAAGATTCGTACGAACATCATACATCGTTAGTAACACACCTTCGATACTTAGCTCCGGATTGAAGTGCTTTTGAACTAAACGAACAGTATTTAACAATTGGCTTAATCCTTCAAGCGCATAATACTCACTTTGAACTGGAATAATCAAAGAATCGCTGGCTGTAAAAGCATTAATAGAAAGCTGTCCTAGTGATGGCGGACAATCAATTAAGATATAGTCATATTCAGATTTAACACCTGCAAGACCTTTCTTTAAACGTTGTTCTCTACCAGCTTGATTGGTTAACTCAATCTCCGCACCAGCCAGTTGAATGGTTGCCGGTACAATGTCTAAGTGCGGACGTTTAGTATGATAAATAGCCTTTTTTAGGGGTATTTCATTAATTAAAACATCGTAGACATCACGTGAGACATCTGACTTTTTAATACCTAAGCCACTAGTTGCATTGCCTTGAGGATCACTATCAATGATCAAAATTCGTTTGCCCACCTCATTTAGGCAAGCTGCAAGATTGATGGTTGTGGTTGTTTTACCAACACCACCTTTTTGATTTGCTATAGAAATAACCTTGACCATTTAATTCTCCTCTTTACTATTGGGCTGATCTACTGAAACATTAATTGTTATCGTATATTGATTAGCTGAATGCGTTTCTTGATAAGTAACCTTTGCTTGGTCAGTCGCAATTTTTTTAAGTGATCGTTTAATCTTTGTTGCAATTTGCTTTAAGTCAGTCGTTGACTTAACCTGTTTAACACTCTTTTTAGAGTTCTGAGCCGTTTTTGCTGAGCCACCATTTAGCTCGGCGATTAAGTGATCGGTCTGACTAACTGTTAGGTGTTCGGTTAGAATTTGTTTTAACACGATCGCCTGCGTTATTGAATCTAGCCTTAACAACGTTCGACCATGACGTGCTGTAATCTCACCGTTAGCAATCGCTCGCTGTGCGGTTTCTGGCAATTTTAACAGTCGTAGTTGGTTAGCAATATACGACTGGCTTTTACCCAATCGCTGAGCCAATTGCCCTTGTGTTACTTGAGTGACATCCAATAGTTTCTGATAAGCGTTAGCTTCATCAATTGGATTTAAATCTTCACGTTGTAAATTCTCAATCACAGCCATTTCTGCAGATTCTTGATCAGTCATCTGCTTAACGATCGCAGAAACATTGGCCCAACCTAAAGATTGTACAGCCCGAAAACGACGTTCCCCCGCAATAATCTCATAATGGTCACGCTGATATTCTCGCAGAATGATTGGTTGTAATAAACCATGTGCGGCAATTGTATCCGCAAGATCACTAATTGATGCCTCACTAAATTGTTTACGCGGTTGAAAACGATTAGGAATAATTTGCAAAACGGGGATCTGCTGAACATTCTTGTCAGTCTGATCATCATCGTTTTGTTGTGAACTATTCGCCTGCGAATCAAAGAAAGCCATTTAGATCCCCCTTAGCTAACCCAACTTATCCAATCAATGGCGACTTACTAATTGTCCCCGGTTTACGCGGATAAGTTTTAGGTGTTTCTTTTGTTTTTTTAACAATAATGATTTCTCGTTGATCATCAGTTGTTGGTAAAGTTAATGAAACAGTTTGTTCCAATTTGCCACCTAAAACATGCAACGCATGTTGGGCCTCATTGAGTTCAACAGCGCCCTTACTTCCCTTCATCGCCACAAAATAACCACCCTTTTTAGTCAGCGGCAAGCATAATTCTGCCAATACAGGCAGACTAGCAACAGCGCGAGCAGTAACCAGATCATAACTCTGACGATAGGCTGAACGTTTACTACCAAAATCTTCAGCACGTTGATGATAGAAAGCAACATTTTCTAAAGATAATGTTGTAGCCAACTCTTCTAAAAATTTAATGCGTTTATTTAAAGAATCGACAATACTAACTTGTAATTGCGGAAAAGCAATCTTAATGGGAATGGAAGGAAATCCTGCCCCAGCACCAACATCTAATAAAGACAGTGCTTCCGTCTGTAATTGTGGAAAAGCCAAGGCTAACGTCAATGAATCATAGAAATGCTTCAAATAAACGTCTTTTTCTTCCGTAATTGCGGTTAAATTGACGTTTTCATTAGTCTTAACAAGTAATTGATAATAATCAGCAAACTGCTGTATTTGTTGTTGCGTTAAGTTAATGCCTTGTTTTGCTAAGGCCGCTTGAAATTGTTCAGGTGACATTTTTACCTCACGTTTCTCGTGAAACAACCATTTGTTTCACGCACTGAATTAACTTTAACGAAAAACACTTTCTTTTGCAACCTCATAACGCGTTATATCGCGTCAAAATGTTGTATAACTTGGATTTCATTAAAATTATACTATTTATAAAACAATGCGTTAATTTTTAAAGTAACAACATATCCTCATATTAAATTTTCACTCAATAATAATTTAACCATTCGGAAAAATAACTTAAATCATTAGAGCAAAAATAATTGTACTCTTATAAAAAACATAGTATGCTTATCTTGTTAACTTATTAAAAGTAAGCAAAGATGAACGGAGGCTTTCAAAATGGTAGATGTAGATAATTTAGAATTTGGGATTGAAACTTTTGGTGACATTGTCGCTAATGAAGATGGTAGTTTAAAAACTGCAGCTGAATCCATTCGACAGATTGTTCGTGAAGGCGAATTGGCTGATCAATACGGCATTAACGTCATTGGCGTTGGTGAACATCATCGCCCTGACTATAGTGTCTCTAGTCCTGAAACAGTCTTAGCGGCCATTGCTGCTGTCACAAAAAATATTAAATTAGCAACAGCTGTCACTGTTTTAAGTTCTGACGATCCTGTTCGTGTTTATGAAAGATTTGCCACACTTGATGGACTCTCAAATGGCCGTGCTCAAGTGATGTTAGGCCGTGGTTCCTTTACTGAATCATTTCCCCTATTTGGTTATGATTTAACCGACTATGATGATTTATTTAATGAAAAACTAGTACTCTATGATCAACTTAGAAAAGAAAAACCCGTTACTTGGTCTGGCAAGTTCCGTCCATCTTTAAAAGAACAAGAAGTCTATCCCAAAACTGAAAAAGGCGAATTAGAAACTTATATTGGCATTGGCGGTTCTCCTGAATCTATTATTCGTGCAGCCCGGTTTGGTTATAAAGTTATCATAGCTATTATTGGTGGCCAAGCTGAGCGTTTTAAACCATATATGGACCTTTATCATAAAGCTGCGCAAAAATTTGATATGCCCGTTTATCCTGTTGCTGTTCATTCTCATGGCTTCATTGCTGATGATAAGGACGAAGCTGTTGAAGTTGCATTTAAAAACATTAAGGCAAACTTTGACCGGATTGGTCTTACCCGTGGTTGGGCTCCAATGAGTCGCGAACAATTTGATAACGAAACTAAGGTTGGTTCTTTTTACGTGGGTGATCCAGAAACAGTAGCGCAACGCATTGCCAAAACTATTCAATTATTAGATTTAGGACGGTTTGATCTTGTTTACGGTGCTGGTAATCAAACTGCTGCGCAACGTGAAAGAATGATTGAACTTTACGCAACTAAAGTTATTCCTCGCGTTAAAGAAATTTTATCCACAAAAGAAGGCGAAAATCATGACCATTAAGCGCATTGGTATTATCGGTGCTGGAAAAGTTGGCATTGTTCTAGCAGGTTTAGCCTTAAAGGCTGGCTATGAGGTCCGTATTTCTGGATCCGGTTCTGTATCTAAAATTGAACTAACGATTGAAACCTTAGTGCCAGGTGCTATCGCTTCAGAAAATGCAGATGTTATCGCCAATAGTGATCTCATTATTTTAGCTATTCCCCTAAGTCGTTATCACAACATTGATTCCCAGTTGCTAAACGGTAAGCTTGTGATTGACGCGATGAATTATTGGTGGGAAACTGATGGCATCCGTGAAGAAGTGCTTGCACCTGATTCAACCTCAAGTGAACAAGTCCAAGCTTATTTCAACGGCAGTACGATCGTTAAAACCTTCAATCACATGGGTTACCACAATCTACAAGAAGATGCCCGCCCTAAAGGTGTTAAAGATCGTAAAGCATTATTTGTGACTGGTAATAATTCCGAAGCCGTCACTGAGGTAGCTAAATTTGTTGATACCATGGGCTTTGATCAAGTGGTTCATTATCACCTTGCCGATGGCATTATGACCGAACCTGGCAGCCCTTTATTTGGTGCCAGCCTTAATTATCAGGATTTAAAAAATATCATTGACCACTTTGATGAAACTGAATTTGGTAAGAAAATTGCAGCATCTACTCATCATGAATAACTTAAATAAAAGCAACAGCTATTGAAAATAGCCGTTGCTTTTTAATTGCTGTTTAACCTAATTTTCCTATTTTTATCACTTATGATATGGGCTACCCTCATTAATCATAAATGCGCGATAAATCTGCTCGGTTAAAACAACACGCATTAATTGATGAGGTAACGTCAGTTTGCCAAAACTCAAGGTATCATCACCGCGTTTCATTACTTCTGGACTTAATCCTAAAGAGCCACCGATAACAAAAGTAATATCACTATGACCATAGGTTGTCAGTTGCGCTAATTCCTTTGCAAACTCTTCAGAGGCGCGTTGTCGGCCCTTAATTGCCAAAATAATGACATACTCTTTATCTTTAATCTTAGCCAAGATGCGTTCACCTTCAAGTTGCATCACTTGATCCATTTGCGCCTGGCTTAGTTTTTCTGGCGCTTTTTCATCAGGCACTTCAACAAGCTCAAACTTCGTAAAACGGCTCAGTCTTTTTGCATACTCAGCAATAGCGGCCTTAAAATATTTTTCTTTTAATTTACCGACACAAACAATCTTAATATTAATAATCTCCAACTCCTCGTTCTAACTAGTCCTTATTTTACACGCAATCTAAGGTAATTTCCGCAACAAATAAGTCTTAATGGTCAAACCTAAATTTATCCACAAAACTACCTTTTCTTGCTAATCCACAAACATCTGTTATATTAGTAAACGGACCTAGTCCACTGTAGCACTTCTAAATCCGTAAGGTTTTTCCTTTGGCTACAGTTAATTAGTGGCAAATTCAGGCCATAAAGGAGTATTCAAATATGACAAAAGAACAGCATCATCTCCGTGATTTAATTATTGCGGCACTTATTGCCGCGCTATATGTCGCCTTAACTTATTTAAGTCAAATGTTTGGCCTAGGTTATGGCGCTATCCAGTTACGACTTTCCGAAATGTTAGTTTGCCTAGTTGTTTTTAACAAACGCTATATCTGGGGCGTTACAATCGGCTGTGTGTTAGCTAATTTAACTAGCACTTTAGGTGTCGTTGATATCATTTGGGGTTCCCTAGAAACACTGGTTGCCCTAACTGTGATCTACCTAATCAGTAAACACATGACCAACCTTAAGGCTAAACTAGCCACCGCAATTATTATTGGTACCTTCTTTATGTTCATGATTGCTGCAGAACTGACAGTTTTAACAAAGGCGCCTTTCTGGTTAACTTATTTAACCACAGCTAGTGGCGAATTTATTTCATTAACTCTTGGTGCTTTTCTAGTTTACTTTATCAGTAAACGCGTCGATTTAATCTCATAATAAACTCAATTAATGCTATGCCAACGGCCCCAGCAAACGCTGGGGTCTTTTTTTATATTTAAAACTGCTCCTTCACTTGGTTATACACATCTATATAGCTTAAAAAAACAAGTTCCAAAGAAATCCACATTTTTTTCGAGTAAATATACTTATCTGCAATTTTAACTGTGAATATCCCCAAGTTGTCCACATAGTTATCCACTTGTACACATGTTCGGTGCGAAATCTTGTGTCAATTTATGTTCTTGATACAAAATAAGCTATCAGCTTATGTCAAGCAGTTTATTTTATTTTTTATTTTTTTAAGCTTATACACACCATTTTAATATCACTTTTATTCGTGAAACAGGCTTAACTACGCTTTTATTTGCATATACTAACGAAGTTTTTAAAAGTTTTACACAGCTGTTAACAATTATGTGGATAACTTTTATACCCACAATAAATCCCCTTTTTATAGGATATACACATTTTTATCAACAGGCTGTGGATAAGTATTAAACAACTAAATTATGCTTGACAAATTTTAAAACGTAGCTTAGTTATTATTTTCGGTTAAAAAAACTTAAATGAACGTTTGATTTACGAACAATATTGTGAAACATAATCACCGTGATGAATGATATTTATCGATATTTTTTTAGATTAACTTATTTTTTTATTATTTTAACAACCTTTTTAAGGTGTTTTTTTATGCAACTTAATAATTTCAAACAATACTTAATAAAACATGTTCCGTTGATAACCGAACGATTATTAATTAACACTAATTTTTTGATGTGATTGCCGAATATTAACTTCTTTTGCTGACTAACTGTAACTAATCCACAAAAAAGCGTTGAACAAATCTAATGTTCAACGCTTTTTTGAATATTGATTTAATTTTGACTACTTGTACTTGAGGAGCTACTCTTGGCTTCTTGATCTAAAGTAACCGTCGTTGTATGAGCAGTACCATCACGATAATATTTCACTTTTACCTGATCACCTAACTTATGGGCATAGATAATCGTATGAATTGCTGCGATACTATCAACTTTCTTACCGTCAACCTCAACAATTGTATCGTACTTCTTTAAACCGGCATTTTTAGCTGGTGAACCAGAATTAACTGAAGCAACTACCACACCACTTGTCACTGAAGATGGTAATTTCAATGTTTCTTTTTGGGCATCAGCAGTAACATTAGCTAAATCAACAATTGAAACACCTAAAGCTGGACGAGAAACTTTACCGTTTGCCACCAATTGATTCGTAATTGAAACAACTTCATTACTTGGAATCGCAAAGCCCATGCCCTCAACTGAAGTCCCATCTGAGCTTGATGCTAATTTACTGGAATTAATACCAATAACTTGACCAGAACTATTAACAAGTGGACCGCCAGAGTTGCCTGGGTTAATAGCAGCATCAGTCTGGATAACCGTTGCCTGTCCAGTTACTTGATTTGAATCTTCGTCCGTTACATCAATCGTTCGTGACTTAGCTGAAACAATCCCTTGCGTAACAGAAGTTGCATAGTCACTACCTAAAGGTGACCCAATTGCAATCACGGGTTCGCCAGTCGCAATCGTTGAAGAATTACCGAAGCTTGCTACGGCCGTTACCTTATCTGCATTAATTGATAAAACAGCTAAGTCTGTTGTTGCATCTGTACCGACAATTTTGGCTGTTAACTTCGTCCCATTGGCTAAAATGACTTCAATTTGATCAGAGCCAGAAACAACGTGGTTATTGGTTACAATATAGGCCTTGCCATCCGCCTTTTTATAAATCACACCAGAACCTTCACTGACTGTTTCTAATTCTGAACTATCGCTTGAAGAATTATTACTTTCAGCACTGTTACCGAATAAACTAGCAAAAGGATCTTCTGAATTTTGGCTTTCTTTTTGCTGATTAATAACCGAAACAACCGCACCTTCAACTTTACTAAAAGCCTTAGTCATGGCGCTACTGGTCTTAACTGAGACATTACTAACCTTAGCAGTACCTGCAGTACTTGAAGTTGTAGTATTATCAGAAGAATTTGCTTGATTTTTACCAACCATTTCAAAGCCGGCAAAGGCAATCCCACCGCCGATTAAAGCAGAAACAACTGCGACAATCGCAATTTGCCATAAAGAGGCACCTTTCTTATCGCGATGCTTATTACCGTTATTTTGATTAGGATCAATATTGTTTGGGTTGACATTGTGTTGTTCATCCATTCCTGATACATCTCCTTTACAATCGTGATATAAACTTATCCATTCGTTAACCTTATCATACTGGGAAAATATGAAAAAACTATGAACTAACTTTTGCTAAACCGTAAACTAATCATGTTATTTTTCGTAACTTAAAAATAACATGATCAGCAATACTTTTAAACAAAACAAATCAGTTCATAGTTAAATGATAAATCAAATCATAAATAGTAGCCTCAAAAAAGCCTATTAAATTTTAATCAATGGGTCAGCAATTGCCGGATCAGTATCGATAATCTTAAAATCATGACCCACACCATAATCATGATTACGTAAAGTTTCCGTGACTGTTGCATGAGCTAAATCTTTAAAGTTGTTTTCTTGACTCAAATGACCAAGAAAGACGTGTTTAGTTCTTTGGCCTAAGACTTCCATTAACGTTTCTGCCCCGTCATCATTAGATAAATGACCGCGATCACCAAGAATTCTTTGCTTAAGTGACCAAGGATACAGACCATTACGTAACATATTTAAATCATGGTTACATTCCATTAAGTAACCATCTGCATCTTTAATAGTACCTGCAACTCGGTCAGAAACATAACCTGTATCAGTTAGAATCGCAAATGCTTTATCTTCATGATGAAATTGGTAAAATTGTGGCTCAGCGGCATCATGAGAAACGCCAAAGCTTTCAATATCAAGATCACCTAACGTCATTGTGGTTCCCATTTCAAAGATATGTTGTTGTTCTAAAGCCACCTTACCAATTTTAGGTGCCATGGCTTGCCAGGTTCCCTCGTTGGCATATACATCTAGATGATAACGCCGCGCTAAAACGCCGACACCATGAATATGGTCAGAATGCTCATGCGTAACAAATAACGCATCTACATCATTTAAATCTCGATTAATACTACTCATTAATTCGGCTAGTTTTTTACCAGATAAGCCAGCATCCACTAACACTTTTTGCTTCGGTGTTTCGATATAAGTTGCGTTGCCAGAGCTACTGCTGGCCAAAACACTAACAAACATTCCCTGACTTTGTTCCAAAGTCATCTTATAAAGCTCCCCTTCACTGAAAAAGTAAACCATTGATAGCTTAGCACGAACTAACTAAAGATGCGATTGCTAAGTTTTAAAACTAAAAAAATTAAGGCTAAGCTGCAACTTAGCCTTAATTTACTTATGTTGCCTAATTACAAATTAATTTGTTGCTGGTGTAGTTGCCGCAACGTTGGTCTGAGTTGAATTAAGTAGCGAACTACTATCAACACTAGCCGATGTTATGCTAGTTTCAGAAGAATTAGTATCTGTTGATGCAGAGGTCGATCTTGATGATGTTGAACTACCAGTACTTTGATTTTTAATGATCGTACTATTTAACGCATTCACCTTTTTAAGTGATTCATTCTTGGTGCCTTTATGTTGAACCATAACGTTCCAAACTGGCACAAAAATAACACTGCCTCGAACACTAATCAATTCAGAATAACCTAGTTTACACCAAACAATTTTTGAATTTTCTGGAATTTCACTGGATATATAAAGTAATTGAACAGCATCGTTAGCACTAATGGTTGCTTGTTTTTCTCTTAAGACAGTTAAGTCACCAACATATGTTTGGGTATAACTGATCACTTCATCGCCATCTAGCTTGAAGATTAGTTCTCCTTGAGCATCAATAATTGAGCCATACTTCGTTTTTTGAACAAAAACCATACTATCGCTAGAAGATAACCCTGCGGAGTACTCATATTGATCACCAAAAATAATATTTTGACCGGTCTTAAGATATTTTTCGAGATCTGCAACAGCCTTCTTCTTCGATAACAGAATCGGAATGCCGAATTCACTTCGTAAAGTATGCGTTGTCCGATTGTAAGCATAGGTTTGATTACTGAGTTCATCAAGATGTGAGCCCAACGGATCTGTTACTTGGCTTGAAAGGTAATAGCCTTCACCTTGTTTAGTAGAAAGCGAACCGACAGTGATATTATCATCACGCATATCCCGCAAAATCGTGCTGCTGGTTGAAGTGGCTTGGTCATCAGAAAAAATAATTTTGCTATTATTTTGCATATACGAAAAGCCTAAGAAAATGTCTAAGCCAATAAAAACGATTAAAAAAATCCATTCAATGCGCCGAAAATCCATCTAGTTCACCTCCTACTCAGTTTTATCTGCTAACCAATCTTGATAATCACGCCAATGATTATTAATTTTGACATAATATGTCGGTTTTAAGTCAACAATATCTGTCTCATCCGTGTCAGGCACCCAACGATAACCAATCGCAAAATCTTTAATTTGCTTTTCAGTATAACCAACATTAATCAGTTGATTAATCATATCTAGCGTTGCAGGTAAAACAACTTTGTCACTCTTTGAGGGCACAGGTACTTGCAAGGTGCGACTAGAAAAATTAATCGTACTCCCAGTATCATTAAAATTAACTTCAAAAGCACCAAAATCACTTTGTTGAAAAATAGGAAAACCTTCAACATAGCTACGATATGAGACGGTATGGTCAGTTTCATCAGACCCAAAATACCGTACATCTGTTAGTGGATTATCAACATCATTAATCGCTGTAAAACCTTTTTCCAATAATGCTTTTAAAGATTCTGGCAAATCCGTCGTCGTATTATCAACAAACTTCAATTGATCGCGCCGATGATCAACGGTTAATTGACGGTTACGATAACTTCCACCGTAATAAATCGTCTTGCCACCAGATTCACGCGTATCCACTGCGGAATTTGAACTATCACTTAATAACGCTGAAATATAAGTATTTTCATTACGCCGATTAATTAAGTAGCTATAAGGCGTTAGTGACACGGATTCATCATAAAAAGTTCGCAGTTTACCATTCAAATGTTTTTGGCGAATTGTTGTTGAAAAATCAGCAGCCTTAATTAATTTGGCGATTTGACTGGACTTGGCGTTACTAACTTTACTTTGCCAAATCTGCTTAGTGGTGTCATTAATGAAATAAACAGTTTTTAACTTAGCATCCGTTGAAAAAATAATCCGCGTAAATTCCCGATCACGGGTCGTCTTTTGCAAAACAGATTGCGATTCAACCTTGCCAAATAACTTTAACGAAATGAAATCGTGATAGCCTAGTTGTAAAGTTTGAGGTGAGTTAATCAGATCAGCATAATTTTGATGACTATTACGTGCCAGCCCGAAATGCCACTCCTTCATTACATCGCGCAATTCTGCAGCCAGACTCACCTGATGATCATAGATTAAATGGTGCTGTTTGTTTTTGGTAACGTTAATGATCTGAGTGGGTAAATAAACTTGCTCAAAGTTACCCTGTTCTGACGTTGTTTCTTCTCGTTTAGTCGTTGTTTCCGTATCCGTTTTGCGTTCATAACGCTGATTATTCGTCCAAATCAAAAAAGAAAGTACCAAACTAATCACAACAGCAATAATTAACAGCAATCGTACGAAAAGATTATTTCTACGCATCCCACTCATCTCCTTCTTCATAAGGTTGATAAGGTAATGAAATATAGAAGGTTGAACCACGTCCTTCGGCACTATCAACCCAAATACGGCCATGATGCGCTTCAACGACTTCTTTAGAAATGGCTAAACCTAAGCCAGTACCACCTTGTTTACGCGAGCGAGCTTTATCAACACGATAAAAGCGATCAAATACTTTGGAAATATCTTTACGAGGAATACCTAAACCTTGGTCGCTAATGCTTAACACCACGTTTTCTTGTGCTTCAATTAATCGCGCAGTGATGACACCACCATCTGGTGAGTACTTAATAGCATTATTCATGATATTATCAATAACCTGCATCATTTTATCGGTATCGATTTCTACCCACAAGTCTTTTTTCACGATTTCTCGTTTAATCGAATAACGCTTTTGCTTAGAATCCGGTTGTTCAGTCTTTAGCATCATATCAAAGCGATCGAGAATATAACTGAAGAATTCGTTGAGATTAACATATTCTAGATCCATCTTGGCTGTACCTTGATCCATTCTTGATAAAGCCAACAATTCATTAATCATCCGAATCATTCGATCCGTTTCTTCTTGCGTAACATTTAAAAACTGCGGTGCTAATTTTTCATCTTTCCAAGCACCGTCACTTAATGCTTCAATATAGCTGCGCACACTTGTTAATGGCGTTCTTAACTCATGAGAAACATTAGAAACGAATTCGCGGCGTTCGCGCTCATTCTTTTCTTGTTCCGTTACATCATGCAATACGCAGACAATACCAGAGATAAAGCCAGTTTCACGTTGGATCAAAGAGAAATCAACTTTTAAAATCAAATTTTGATCATTTAATGGTAAAGGTTGGACTACTTTATCTGCAGCACCTGTTGACCGCTTGCTAGGTTCAATTACCATATCGCGTTTGTTCTCTAATAAATCCCGTAAAGAATATTCATTTTCAATACCGAGCACATTTAAAATCGATTCACCAATGGTTTCATCAACGGTGGTATTCAAGAAAGTTTGCGCCGCTTCATTAACAATCGTCACATTACCACGACGATCAGTTGCGATAACGCCATCTGTCATATGACTCAAAACCGAATCCAGCCGACGCCGCTCTGCGTCTGAGACTTCTTGTGCTTCTTCCACGCGAATTGATAAGTTATTAACCGCTAAAGCTAATTGTCCCAATTCATCATGACCATAAACTCGCACTTGTCCAGAATAATCACCGTCAGCGATGCGAATTGCTTGTTTTTTCATTTCATCAATCGGTTGAGTAATCGCCCGCGCAATAAAAATTGCGATGACCATTCCTAACAAACCGGCCACTAAAGAAGCGGTCAAAAAAATGACCGTGACTTGATTAATATTGCGGTAAACCGTGTCCATACTGGCCCGTACATAAATCGCACCAACGACTTGGTTAGCGTCAGTACTTTGATTAGTCAACGGCGAGATAGCCGTATAGTAGCTGCCCTCAGAAGTTGAAGTGATTTCAGTTTTTTTGTGATTAGAATAGATGACACTCTTAATATCTGAACGCGGCGTCCGTTGACCAATACTTGCTTGATCATTAGCGTTACTCGTGCCGCGAACGATTCCTTTATTATCGACAACTAATACTTCTGAAATCGAAGAATTATCCACATCAGCAACGATATTTTTAATATTTCGATTAGCAGCTTCCATATCTTCATCGGCTAATTCTGTTGAAAGTTGCGTTGTAATATAAGGTTGGACGGTTACTAAATTCTCGAAGTTAGTAACATTTTGTTGTTCCAATTGTTTAACAAAATAAGCCCCAATAATTTCAATGGTGACCAATAGCAACAATACAAAAACAATTGCAATTTTAAAATGAATTGATTGAAATGGTTTGATTTTTCCGTTCATTCCACAAGTCACGCATAGTTTGCGCGCCTTCACTTCCTTACCTCTAATGAAAAAAAGCTAAAACAATTAGCACGTGTCACCACGCTCTCGGCATGCTCAGCTAGAAGCCGTTAACTAGATTCTAACTGATGAGCTTGCTTACCCCTAATTATTTTAGCTCTCTAATTATTATTCGTTATCTGGATTCTTTAAGAAGTAGCCTACACCACGTCGGGTAACAATCCATTTAGGATGACTAGGATCATCTTCGATTTTTTCACGTAAGCGTCGGATAGTAACATCTACTGTACGCACATCACCGAAATAATCATAACCCCAAACCGTTTGCAACAAATGCTCCCGCGTCATAACCTGACCCAAATGCTTGGCTAAATAATGCAACAACTCAAACTCGCGATGCGTTAATTCAATTTTTTCACCACGTTTAGCTACGTCATAAGCATCTGGATAAATCGTTAAATCACCAATATCAATTTCATGATGCGCATTTTCGTCAGCATCAGCAACTGCTGTCGCTTGCCGACGTAAATTAGCTTTGACCCGCGCTACTAATTCACGATTAGAGAAGGGCTTTGTGACATAATCATCGGCGCCCAATTCCAAACCAATCACCTTATCAATTTCAGAATCTTTAGCTGTTACCATAATAATTGGCATGTCGTGTGTCTTCCGCACTTCACGGGCAACTTCTAATCCATCTACTTTTGGTAACATTAAATCCAACAGAATTAAATCAGGATTTTCTTCTTCTACTTTCTTTAAGGCCTCTTCACCATCATAAGCCACAGAAACATCGTAGCCTTCTTTGGTTAAAGAAAACTTGACAATATCAGAAATAGGCTTCTCATCGTCAACAACTAAAATTTTCTTTGCCATCTATATGGTTCCTCCTTAGGAAACGCTACTCCTATTATACTAACTTTATGCCAAAAGCACAAAATTTCATTGCAACGTCCCACTTTTGGCACATGAAAATTTCAAAATTAAAAATTTGATGATTACTGAAAATACTTTTACAACAAAAAAGTAGTCACAAAAAAACGGCATAATTACCGTTAAAACGCATGTTTTCATGCCCCCTACAGATAATTACCCGTTTTTTCAAAATTTTCATTTTCTAAATTGACTATTCTTGATCGTAAGCTTCTTGGAACAACTGAATTAATTCTTCTTTGGTTCCTTTGCGTGGATTTGAGAAGGCATTCCCATCTTTCAAAGCATTTTCGGCCATCAATGGGAAATCTTCTGGTTTAGCACCGATATCTTTGATGCTGCGTGGAATACCAACATCATCGGCCATTTGGCGCATCGCTTTAATAGCTAGTTCAGCGGCATCACGAGTAGAAAGACCTTCCGTATTTTCGCCCATAATCTTAGCTAATTCAGCAAAACGTTCTGGTGCAGCAATGATATTGTATTTCTCGACAATTGGTAATAACAAAGCACAGCAAACACCATGAGGCGCATCATATTGACCACCTAATTGGTGAGCCATTGCATGAACATAGCCTAAATCAGCATTATTAAAGGCCATGCCAGCTAACATTTCTGCTTCAACCATCTTAGTCCGTGCCTCAACGTTATGACCATTAGCAACGGCTTCACGTAAACTACCCTCGATTAACTTAATGGCTTGAATACACATACCATCAGTTAACTCGTTATGGTTAGTTGACACATATGGTTCAATCGCTTGAACAAAAGCATCCATACCTGTTGCTGCTGTTAATTTAGCAGGAACATCAAGCATTAGTAGCGGATCATTAAATGATACTAGTGGGATATTGCGCCATGAAACAACCACAAACTTCAAATGTGTTTCTTGGTTCGTAATTACGCAGTGACGTGTTAATTCTGAACCAGTACCGGCTGTTGTATTAACTGCCATTAATGGTGGTAGTGGATTTTTCAAAGTTTCAATTCCGGCAAGTTGTGTGATATCCTCGCCGTTGGTTAAGATAATTCCCGTTCCTTTACCTGTATCATGAGCAGAACCACCACCAACAGTGATGATACTGTCACAATCCTCAGCCAAATATAATTCTTTAGCTGTTTGAATATTATGAATTTTAGGGTTAGGTTCAACACCATCATAGATGGTATAAGTAACGCCAGCTTTATCTAATGATGCTAAGGTTTGAGCAACTGGGCCGTCTACGACACCTTCTAGGAATTTATCTGTCACAATTAAAGGATGATTCATATTTAACATTTTGGCACGTTCACCAATCTTTTCAATGACACCAGGGCCAAAGAAGTTAACACTTGGTGATAAGAAATCAAAATTTGTCTTCATGTTTTTTTCCTCACTAGCTTTATAGGATAACTCGATTATAAGTCAACGTTAATAAAAACAACATTGACAACCCTTACATTTTGTCAAAATTTTAGACAACTCTGCCAAAAAAATATGAAATTTCAATTTTTTTACTATGAAGGGTTGCAGGTCCGCGTTTCCTATGATAATATATTTAAGTCGTCAAGTTCATATGGGTGGTTAGCTCAGCTGGCAGAGCAACGGACTCTTAATCCGTGGGTCCAGGGTTCGATCCCCTGACCACCCATCAAATGACATTAGCCAGTGATCACGCAGCGTTAAATCGCCGTGGTTGCTGGTTTTTTTGTTGCTTAAAATATCAAAAAAGAACATGAACTTCCTTTCTCATTTCATTGAGAATATGGAAGTTCATGTTCTTTTTAATTACCTTTTATCGCAATTTTTAATTATGCTGCATGTTTTGTGGTTGCTTGACGTTTGGCACTTCCCATTAAGAAGATCAGCCAAAATGTTAATAACGCAATCCCTAAGAATAATAACATCAGAACGGCATTAACATTAATCGCAATACCACCAGTAATTGTCTGTCTCAGTGCTAGGTTCGTGTAGTGAACCGGTGAGAATAACCCCAAGAAGCTACTAATTGAATTAATTGTTTCTGCAGGGTAAATATCATTAGCAAAGAAAACAGAAACTCCGAGAATACCACCAGCAAGTAAGAATGCCCAATAACGCATATATTTAAACAATACTGTTTCAATTAATGCCGTAACAACTGAAAGTGTTATTCCTAATGTAACGAATTGAATTGGATGGTCGATTTGCTTCAAGATTAAAATAATGACGCCGGTTGTAACCGCACCTTGTAATATTGCTAAACCAACCGTTTGATAAATTGAACGAGTAGTCTTTAAGCCAGTTAAGTGTGCCATTGCCATTACAATAGCCGTGACACCTAATAATGTTAAGAGTGAAATAACAAATGGTGCCATTGCAAAACCAAAGTTTGGTACATAGTTTGTTTCATCATGACTAATCTTAGTTGGTGTCGCAAACATTTGAGCCATTTTACTATTCAATGGTGTAGCAGCAACTTGATCGGCACCACCTTGTAATGATGTTGCTAATGTTTGATCGCCATCTTTCAACTGACTAACACCGTTATTTAAGGCAGCTGAATTAGCATCTAATTTAGTTGCACCAGCTGTTAATTGATCGGCACCACTAATAAGTGCACCGGTTGAGCTATTTAATGTATTTAGGCCACTGCTTAATTGATTGCCACCAGTAGCTAATTGGCTAACACCTGATTTTAATGCTGGTGTACTTGCTTGTAGTGTTTGCAACCCTGTGTTTAGTTGACCTGACCCATTTGCCAACTGGTTCACACCACTCACTAAGGTTGGCACTTGACCATTTAAACTTTGCATGCCAACTTTTTCTTGTTGAGCGCCTAAATTCAACATACCAATAGCATTCGTTAAAATCGGTACTTGTTGATTAAGTTGACCTAAACCTGAACTTAGTTGGGAAGTACCACTATTTAATGCACCAGAATTAGCATTAAGTTGTTGCGAACCTGCAGCTAATTGCTGAACACCACTCACTAAAGTTGGTACTTGTTGATTAAGTTGAGTTAATCCTGAAGCTAATTGACTTTGGCCGTTAATTAATGTGTTATTATTTGCTCTTAATTGTGCTGAACCATCTGACAATTGAGTAACACCACTAACCAACGCAGGTATATTACCATTTAACTGACCTAAACCTGTATTAACTTTTGTTTCACCATCAATGAGAGTGTCTGTATTAGCACTTAATTGGGCTGTACCAGCAGCTAATTCATTAATACCTGCAGCCAATTTTGGCGCTTTTTCAGCTAATGAACTTGAGCCAGTGACTAATTGAGCCAAGCCGTCCGTTAATGAAGTACCACCATTAGCGCCGGTCAATTCACCCATTTGGGTTTTTAATTTACTTAAAATAATGGTCAAGAATAGTTTGCTAGTTGATAACTTAGTATTTGCTGTCTTCAAATCTGCGGTCAAATCGCTATTTGAAATTGCTTGTACTTGTTGCTTAGCAGTTTCAAGTTCAGCTTGCAAGTTAGCAACCGTTGTTGCAGAAATTGAGTTAGCTGTTAGCGCTGGTTGATTACTTAACTCAGTCAGTTTAGCCAAATCTTCCTTAACGGCTGCGTTATTAGCACCGCTGTTTGTTGTATTCGCTGGTTGACTACCACCAGCACCTTTTAATGCACTTTTCATAGCCGCAGTTTGTTCAGCTGTTAGTCCTTGTGTTTGGCTAACTTGATCAATTTTAGCAGCAATTTCAGCATCTGTATCGCCGTTATTCACCGTTGCTGTTGAGTCATTATTATTGGCAATATCTGCTTGTAACTTGGCAACAGCTTCTTTTAGTTGTGTATTAGTTGTTGTCGAAGTATTAGTTGGTAAAGCTTTAACTGAAGCTGATAATTGATCCAATGACTTGGTTAACGCTGCAGTACTTGTTGATGTTGCGGCATGTGTTTGTGCGTCTTTAACTGCTTGTGCAGCAGCTACTACGTTATCATTAACAGTATTAAGCGCTGTGTTCATTTGAGTCATGCTACTTGGCAAACTACTTAAACTCTCTTGTAATTGCTTGATACCGTCATTTAATGACGCCGTGCCACCAACTAGATCGTCTTCTTTAACCCCATCGGCTAAAGTAGTTGCCCCTGCATTTAGTTTGTTAATACCGGCTGTATATTGTTGCCAGGCTGGCAATAACTGATTTGAGCCATCAACTAGCTGGCTCACACCGTCGGCTAAAGTTCCTTTTTGACCATTTAACTTTTGCAAACCATCATCTAACTGCGTAACGCCGCTTGTATATTGACGCCAACCTGGTAATAGTTGATTCGAGCCACTTTGCAACTGGCTCACACCATCGGCTAAAGCCCCAGTTTTGGAATTTAACGTTTGTAATCCCGTGTTAACTTGATAAACACCATTAGTATACGTAACCGTCCCTGTAACTAATGCTTTAGCCCCATTAGCTAATTTAACGACACCTAAGGCAAGTTCTCCTTTTTTACTATCTAACTGACTTAGACCATCGCTAATTTGAACAGAGCCATCTGTTAATTGACCAACACCATCTTTTAAAGTACCCGTTTTACTATTTAAAGTTTGTAATCCATTATTCAATTGGTTAGAACCATCTGCTAATTGATTGACACCATTTACCAATGTCGTACTTTTAGCATTTAATTGATTTAAACCAGCGCTTAATTGTTGCCCACCAGTTGCTAACTTTTTAACACCATCTGGCAGTGGTTGAACGCTTGTATCCAATTGAACCATACCGTTTTTCAGCGTTTTAACACCAGTTGTATATTGTTTCATACCAGACTGAAGTGTTACAGTTCCATCTTTAAGTTGTGTGGCACCATCAGCGGCCTTTTGAAAGCCAGCCCCACTAGTTTTAATTTGCGAAAAGAGTGCTAATACATAACTCTTCGTTACAGCTGAACGCACTTGTGTGTTGACTTGATCAACTGCCACACTACTCATAACACCGGCAATATAATTCATTGAGTCATTTGTTTTATAAGTCAGATTCATTTTTTTAGGACTTTTAGCAGTGACAGTTGTTGCATTCTTAGAAAAGTTTTCTGGAATTTCAACAACGGCGTAATACTTATTCTCTTTTAATCCTTCTTGAGCCTTTTGTGCACTAACAAAGTGCCATTGCATACCATGATTCTTTTTTAATTGTGCGATCATTTGTTGTCCGACCGCCATCTTTTTGCCTTGATATTTAACCGCCTGATCGCGATTAACAACCGCAATTGGCAATTTACTTGTGTGTCCAAATGGATTCCACACAGACTGTAAAAATAATAGGACCGCTACAACCGGCAAAGTTACACCTAAAATTATTGCAGCAATTTTAACGCCTCGACTTTTAAAAATAATAAACACGTCCTTCCCCCGGTCTTAAATCTGTCGAATGAAATTTTATTTTTTAAATTCCGTACATTCAACGAGCTGCGATTTAAGACATGTTTAGAATTATAGTCAGCTTTTTTTAAAGGTCAAGACAATTAATTAAGATAACTAAAATTATTAATTAGATAATTTTTATGTCATGAAAGCAAAACGCTAAAAACAATAAAATGTATTATTTTTTGAATATTAATAGTTACCATAACGCTGTTTTAATGCTATTTTTAAATAATTAAGTTTTATAGAACAATGCCTAGAAAACCTCCATTTTCAAACTTTTTTATCTAGAAATACATCAAAAATTACTTACTATGTCATCTTATTTCATCTAGTATTGAAAACCTGATAACTGCTGTCTGATTATTATATCGATTGTTTTACTTTATCTTTTATTCTAACAATAACTAATGTTTTTTCTAATATAGTTCGTTTTTTATTTTAAGATTGGTTTTTAGAATAATTTATAACAAAAAAAGACCTGATTAAAAGAAATAACCAGGTCTTTTTGTTAATTAAATTTGTGAATAGCGAATTAATTCAATCTCGTGTTCTAGTAACCATTGTTTCATTTTAGGATCAGTTAGCATAGCCACTTCATGTGTACGCGGTACAGTCAAACTAGAGTGCGTTAAAATGTACCAGTCTAAATAACCTGGATGATTAACCATCATAGCATAGCCATCATCATATTCAGCTGACGCAGCTTTTTTTAGCGTCTGATAAGGGTCGTAATTATCACCCATACTCTCCATATACATGTACAATTTCTTACCGTGTAAGGTAATCGGCTGGTCGTCCCATAAGAACTTTAAAAAATTTAATTGATGACGACCTGCAACAATTTGTAGCCCTTTAATTAAGTTATCACTGACAACAGCATGACTTTCAAAATAATCCGGTTTACGGCCAACAATCTCAACAAAACGTTGATATTGTGCTTCGATTTCAAGGACAACTTCGTCTAAATTAACGAAATCATTTTTAGCAGTTCGATAGACTTTTGACGCTTTAAATTCACCATTTTCTGCAGTAATGCTAGGAATTTTAGTTGCATCCGTTAACGGGCGACCTTGGCAAATTACAACGTGTAACCCTAGGTCGATATCTGCATCTTTAATCAAGTCATAGCCAGCTTGTGAGGTGGGCATATTAACCATAAAGCCAACATTGTTAATTAACCCTTCATGGACTGTCTTGGCAATTCCTAAGTTAACAGCTTCTGAATAACCCAAATCATCTGCACGAACAATCATTTTTTTAGTCATGAACTTAGGCCTCCACTAATTTGAAATCAGCTGCATCAACAGCTGTATCTTTTTTAGTGACACCAATTAAATAAGTTGCTACTGCCGCGCCGACAAACGCGATCACACCAGATAAAATTCCGTTAATTAGATTCATGGTTGAACCACCAACATAACCAGTTAAAGCTAAGAAATTAGCTACTGGTACTAATACATAAGCTGTTACGTGGGTTAAGCCAGCATACAAACCACCTAAGAAACCGCCAATCATCATTCCGATAAATGGTCGTTTATAACGAATCGCAATCCCATAGAGCCCTGGCTCAGTAACGCCACCAATTAGCCCGGCTAGTAAATAGCCCCATGCTAATGCTTTTTCATCTTTATCCTTTAAACGTAGCGCTGCGCCAAGACACATACCAGCAACAGCGAAACTAGCCGCAATGGCGCCTAGATCTACAAAGTTTTCATGACCTGCTTGAGCGAAAATCGTAATCATTGTAGCAATCATAATTAAATGCATGCCGGTCATAACCAAAATTTCCCAAAGTGCGCCAATTAAAGCAACACCGAGAATCGCCCAAATACCGCCCATTTTACCAAAAGCTAAAATACCGTCAGAAATATATTTACCGAAGAATGAACCAGCAGGTCCAAGAATCGTTAAGGTTAATGGCAACATTACAGCAATCGTCAATGTTGGCACAAAAATAGTACTTAAAGCACTAGGAATAATCTTCTTGAAGAATGGTTCCACATAACTCATAATCCAAACAGCTAATAAAATTGGCACAACAGTACTGCCATAATCAACTAGCGTCATGGGAATACCATAAACTGAAAATGCCTTACCAGCCTTAACAATATTAACTAGATTAGGATCTAATAGAATAGCACCTAAAAACATTGAAACCACTGGATTGGTCTTAAATTGTTTAGAAGCTGTGTAGCCAATAAAAATCGGGAAGAAATAAAAACCAGCATTACCAACAAGTGCTAAAAGCTTATAAGTATCACTTGATGCTGCAAAAACATTTAACATTGTTGGGCCTAAAATTGCTGCAAACATTTTAAACATGGAAGCCGCAATTAAAACTGGAATTAATGGTGTTAAACTACCGGCAATTTTATTTAAAATTGTTGAACCTAATTTCTTCCAGCTAAAAGGTTCTTTTTCCTTTACTAATTCTGGATCTAAATCTTCGTCAACAGCTGCATTTTTTGTTAAACCACCAGCTGCCGTTAAAGCGTCATAAACGTTGGCTACTGTTTGACCAATAATAACTTGATACTGACCACCAGCACGATTAACGCCAATAACACCCTTAATATTGGCAACTTTTTTATCGTCAGGGATACTTTCATCTTTTAAGTTAAAGCGTAAACGAGTCATACAATGAACGACATTAGAAATATTGGCTGTGCCACCAACTTCAGCTAATATTTCTTTAGCAGTTGCTGTATATTGTTCTTCTTTTGCCATTAGGCTCACTCCTTTTTACGTCCAGTTTCCTGGTTAACAATTCGTTTGACATAAATCATTAAGTAAAAAATCTCATCTTGAGTACTTTTAGTTTTTAAAATATCATCGATATAATCGGCAATTCGTTTAGCCCCAATATAAATTTGGGGTTCTTCATCTTTCATAGTGTTAAACAGAACTTCATTATCATTTTCGGTAATTTGTTCTTGTTCTTGCACCCGCTTAATATAGTAACGAACATGCATCGTAAAACGATTATACGTAAACGACTTGCGATTAATGACAATATCAAATTGTTGCTCAATAATCTTAGTTGCTTGTTCAATTAAATCATCACTATTTAAAGTTGCTGTGTCTGCCGAACTTATTTCCGGCGATTGCGAATTAACTAAGTGCATCGCAATTGCCGTCACCTCAGAAGTTGGCAAATTAATTTTTAGTTGTTTGTTAATCATCTTGACCGCATCATAGCCAACTTTAGTTTCAGCGGGGTAAAGTTGCTCAACATCATAAGAAAAAGGAAGTTGTAACCCGTCATAATCATTCAACCGAGTAATTGCAAAATGAATATGATCAGCCAAGGTAAAGACTAAATTAGGATTAAGCGCATGAGGGATTAATTGTTGTGCTTCATTAACAATCGTGGCACTGATTTCAAAAATTTCAGCGGGAATTTCTTTTAATAATTGGTAATAATGAAAGTTTAGTTTATAAAAAGTCATGGAAATTTTACTCAGATCAGTGAGCTCATATGGCATTTTAGGAAAGCCAATTCCTTTACCAAAAGCAACTAATTCGTCGCCATTGTTATCTAGACAAACTGCCACATTATTGTTAATTTTTTTAACGACTTTCACAATTGCTCCCCCTCTGCGCTATCATTAAGCTTGTTTCAAGATCGCTTGACCAGCCGTGACTTGTGTCATCGCCTTGCTACCAATATCGATCGATTCTTTATAACCATCGGTGAAAATCACCATTGTCGTCATATTTAACCCTGCATCTTGCATTACTTTTGGGTCAAACGTAACAATTGGTGTTCCCGCCGTTATCTTTTGATCTATTTTTACTTGTGGTGTAAAACCTGTGCCTTGTAATTTTACCGTATCTAAGCCAATATGCACCAATACTTGGATTCCCTGAATATCAGCAGCAATTCCAACCGCATGTTTGCTATCCGGTAAAGCGACAACAGTTCCTGTAATTGGCGCTACAACTTGGTGCGCATTTTCTTCAGGAATAACGGCGAACCCGTCACCCATCATTTTTGTTGAAAAAACTTGATCAGGAACTTTGTCCAAAGGTATACATTCACCGTTAATTGGTGCTACAACCTCAAATTTCGTTGTTTTCTTCTTTTTAAGACCAAACATTACTAGATGCTCCCCTCCATTATGAATGAATAACTAACGTTTTATTTAAGACAATAAAAAGGCCCTTCAGAGCATACACCCCTCCCCTTAATTAGGAAAAAAGGTAATGCCCCAAAGAGCCTTGGGTAACAATCCTTAGTTTAGTAATTTAAATCGCTTACACCATCATTCTAACATATCTTGCTAAATTGGCAAGCTTTTCTATAATACACAAAATAATCAATGTTTTAAATAACTTAAATTTGATTTTTAACCCAGGTTGCAAACAGATCTGGCCAAACTTGAACCTCTGGTTGAACATTAGCCGGATTATCCTTCTTTTGAGATTCTTCACTGCCTAAGCTCAAACCATGACTGCCGGTTGGAAAGATGTGTAGTTCGAAGTCAACGTTGTGACGGCGCAAAGCTTCCGCAAACAATAAGGTGTTTTCCATTGGTACGGCTTGATCGGTGAAAGTCGTCCACATGAATGCCTTAGGTGTCTTTTCATCAACATGATCTTCTAGCGATTGAAAAGCACGCTTCTTTTCATCCTTGAAATCATCGCCTAATAGGTTCACCATTGAACCACGATGAGCATATTTACCGGCTGTTAGAACAGAATAACCTAACAATAAGCCATTTGGTTTAATATCAGCGGCGTTATAACCGTACTCTTCAAATAATTCGCTATGCCAAAGCGTGCCCAAACCAGCGGCAATATGACCACCAGCTGAAAAACCGGCGGCTACAATTTGATCTGGATTAACATGCCATTCATTGGCATGTTGACGAATAGTTTTAACGGCTTCAGCCAATTCTAACAGTTGGGTTGGGAAACGTGCTGGAGCCAAACTGTAGTTCAAAACAAAAGCTTGAAAACCGCGGGCAAGCATTTGCAATGCAATTGGTTCACCTTCTCGAGCTGAAACAATATTAAAGCCGCCACCTGGACAAATTACAATTGCAGGACGTGTTCTGTCTTCATCAATTTCTGGTGAATTGTCAATAATATAACTTGTTAACATCGCTTGATCTGATAATGGGGTTACTAAATTCTGTTTAATAATTTGCACAATTCTCACTCTCCTAATCTCATTTATATCATACCATTCAAAACATGGATCGGCTTATAAAAACACAATTTGTTATAATGAAAGCAGATTGACTACAAGGAGGAACTTATGGCATATATTGGTCAAATCGCCATCATTTTAGTTGCTACATTAATTGCTAGTTTCATCAGTAATCGCATTGGGATTCCAGCAGTACTCGGTGAATTAATCGTCGGTATTTTAATTGGTCCTGCTTTACTTAGCTGGATTAGTCCCACCAATTTTATTAAGCAAATGGCCGAAATCGGTGTTATCTTACTAATGTTTGCTGCTGGTTGCGAGAGTGATTTAGATTTATTACGTAAATATTTTAAACCCAGTATGCTAGCTGCACTTTGTGGTATGGTATTACCAATTATTTTAATTGCACCATTGGGCATTTACTTTGGCATGGTGCCACTGCACGCTATTTTTCTCGGTGTTGTATTTGCAGCGACTTCTGTCTCTATCTCTGTCGTGGTTATGAAAGAATTAAACTTCACTCAAAATCGCGAAGCCAGCACTATTTTAGGCGCTGCTGTAGTCGATGATATTTTAGCGGTCATCGTTTTAAGTATCATGATGTCTTTTGCCGGTCAGGGTCAAATTGATCTTGTTTCTTTAACCAAACAATTATTGATACAGGTTCTGTACTTCATCGGTCTCGTGATTGTGGTTAAATGGCTAACACCCATTATTTTTCGAGTGACAACCATGCTACAAGTACAATATGCGACTGTAATTACAGCTTTAATTATTGCTTTTAGTCTTGCTTACTTAGCTGAAGTTGTCGGTTTAAGCGATGTTGTTGGTGCATTCTTTGCTGGTGTTGCGGTTGGTCAAACTGAATATCGTCATAAAATTAATCTTGCCATCGAGGGTATTGGTAACAGTCTATTCATGCCCTTATTCTTCGTCAATATTGGTTTAAGTATGACTTTTACTAACTTCTTAGGTCAATTGGGTTTTATTATTTCGTTGGTTATCGTTGCTGTTCTGACTAAAATTGTTGGCTGTGGTGGTGCGGTTAAACTGCTAGGATTTGATTGGCCTAGTTCCTTGATTGTCGGTACTGGTATGGTCTCGCGCGGTGAAATGGCACTCATTGTTGCCCAAATCGGTCTGACCAGCCACTTAATGTCTGCTACCCATTATTCCGCAGTAATTATGGCCATTATTATCACAACGCTATTATCACCATTACTACTAAAAAAAGCAATCAGTCAAAAATGACGATTGCTTTTTTATTTAGTAAAAACTAAATACTATCATCCGTTAATTCTGGTGAACACTTACCTAGCTCAGTCTGGATCGTTAAATGACAAATACCAAATTCACGGCTTAACTCGTTGTTCATCTTAGCAATAAATTCGTTATTATAAGCTAACGTTGTCCGTACAACATGAACGGTCATTGCTACTTCAGTGGTACTCATTCCCCAAATATGCAAGTCGTGTACATCAGAGACAGTTTCATCTGCTAAAATAACTTTCTTAATCTTATCAATGTCTACTCCTTCAGGAACGGCATTTAATGCCAAGTTAACAGACTTGTGTAACAAATCCCACGTACTGATTAAAATGACAATTGCAATCAGTAAACTGATAGCAGGATCAAGCCAAGTCCAGCCAGTAAATAAACTAATAAATCCGGCAATGACCACACCTAAAGAAACACCAGCGTCAGCTGCCATATGCAAAAAAGCACCACGAATATTTAAATCACCTTTTTGATCTTTCGCAAACATAACCGCCGTTAAGCCATTAATTACAATTCCGACAGCAGCAACAATAATGACTGTCCAACTAGAAACAGGTTCAGGATTGGCAAAGCGTTGAATGGCTTCAACGGCAATCCCGCCAATAGCAATAAGTAAAATAACGGCATTGGCCAAGGCTGCTAAAATCGAAGAAGATTTATAGCCATAGGTACGTTGCTTGGTTGGTTGTTTTTGTGAAAGCCAAAGTGCTAACCATGAAATTAGTAAGCCTAAAACGTCGCTTAAATTATGTCCGGCATCAGCTAATAATGCTAAAGAACTAACAGAGAAGCCCGCAATTGCTTCAACAATAATAAAAGCTAAATTTAATCCGACACCAATTTTGAAAGCTTGAGTTTTATTACTGGCGTTAGTTTCCTGATGTTGATGCGCCATAATATAACCTCCATTACATATTTATATATGAACATTTATTCATGTGTTATTGATAGCTATATTATGCCACCTTTTTCACTAAATGGCAATTACTTATATTTAAAAGAACAATAAAAAAGCTCGCCGTAATTTTTTACAGCGAGCTTTTATTCGTTATAACGATTAATCACAAGTTTTAATCAATCTGTATTTGATGATCGGCATTATTTGTTGGTTCAGCCTTTGGTAAAACAATCTTTAAAACACCTTGATCATATTTACCTGTAATTTTATTCGCTTCAATGTTAGGTAAACGATACTGACGAACAAATTGGCCATAACGCCGCTCGCTCATAATCGTATTGCCTTCTTGATCGCCATGATCGGCAAAACTGTCTTTTTTACCACTAATTGTCAAAACATTTTGATCATAGCTTACTTTAATGTCATCCTTATTCATTCCCGGTAATTCAACATTAACTTGATAATCTTGGTCCGTTTCTTTAATATCTGTCTTCAATTCCTGGTTGGATTCGCTTAAGCCATAAAATGTACGACCTAGATTGCTAAAGAAATGGTCATTAAATAGATCATCAAAACCTCCAAATAAATCATTACGACGATTCATCATTTCATTTGCCATAATTCTTTACTTCCTTTCTTTAACTTACAAATACATTGTAGTGCCGTTTTTTATGAAGTTCAAATATTTAGCACTCTAATTATCAGAGTGCTAAATTTATCCTAGCAATTTATCATAACGTTCGCCATCGCGCCAGACACCACCATGCGCCTCTGCTGCGTTTGCTACCAAAATAAACGCTTCAGCATCGATATTCCGAATTGTTTTTAACATATGATGATAATCAGGGTTTTCTACAACGATCATTAACATTTCTCGTTCATTGCCAGTATAACCACCGGTGACATTAAAAATTGTTAAAGCCTTTCCCAAATAAGCAAGCTGCCGTTTTAATTCCTCTAAATCATGTTCACTCATCACGTAGATAACTTTTTTACGATCTAATCCTGTTTCAATAAAGTTCATCACGATTGTCGTTAATATTTGCGATAAGATCGCTAAAAACATTGTTTCAATGCCTGCAACAAAAAGGTTCAATAAACAAATCATTCCGTCAATCATTAACAAGGTCGTGGATGTTTTAATGCCGAAATATTTTTTAATAATCAATGGGGGTACTGTTGTGCCGCCACTTGATGCGTCTAATTGGTAGAGAATAGAAATCCCCACTGCAAAGATGGCACCACCAACAATTACCGTTAACAAGGGGTCCTCAATTAATTTAATTTGCGGTGTAATAGCTAAACAAATTGGTAATAAAACACTGCCTAGTGCAATACGCACCGTTGTCCCTTTGCCAAGAAAAATATAAGACAGAATAAGCATGACAATATTAATTAACATCACAACCAAAGAGATATTTAATCCTAGTGTTGCTTCTAATAAGATGGCAATACCAGTTGCACCACCAGCAGCAATTTCATGAGGTGCGTAAAACATATTAATGCTGACGGCCAATATCTCAATGCCAATAATTAATAACAAAAGATTAAGTAATTTTGATTCGGTTTGTCTAATTTTAGCCACAATGACGCTCCTTTATGTTTCAAAATTGTTAATTTATCTTATTGAAAAATAGACAGTCTATTCAATTAATTATGACAGAAACAAACTATCAATTGCTAACATTTTGCTTATGGTATGTATTAACAGAAAATTAATTTAATTCTTTTCATTGACATTTCACAAGCTAGACGTTATGATTACACCATAAAATTTAAAAGCCACAATGCAATAGAGGTCGCGAGAATCACGAAGCTTAGTGAGTGTCCAAACACATTGAACTAAGTCATTCAGGAGGATCGCCGAAGTAATATTATTTTTGGAGATAATATTATTGGGGCATAGATTAATAGTCTATGAACTGTCTTAACGATTTTTCGTTAAGGAGCGCTATGATTTTGGGATGAATCTATTTACATAAATTTATTCAGCAGAAAAATTATGGTAAAGACCTTTATTAATGCGAAAGCATCTAATAAAGGTCTTTTTTGTGGGCTCGTTGGAGGAATGAGTCATGAAACAACATCGCAATTTTTGGTTTTTCTTAGGTACTTTGTTATTGATGATCCTAGCCGTGCCTGCTGCAACTAGTCACGCGGCTAGCGGAACATTCAAGGTCGGCATGGAAGCTGGCTACCCACCTTTTAACTGGACACAAAACGATGCCAGTAACGGCGCCGTTAAAATTCAAGGGAATTCCACATACGCTAACGGTTATGACGTTCAGATGGCTAAAAAAGTGGCCAAATCTTTAAATAAAAAACTGGTTATTGTAAAAACAGAATGGGATGGTCTACAACCAGCTTTAACTTCTGGTAAACTTGATGCCATTATTGCCGGAATGTCTCCCACTGCACAACGCCGTAAGGCAATTGATTTTACAGATACTTATTACCATTCCAAACTCGTTATCATCGTTCGTAAAAATAGCAAATACGCGCAGGCAACTAGTTTGAACGACTTTAAAAATGCCAAATTAACAGCACAATTAAATACTTATCACTACACAGCGTTAAATCAAATCAAAGGTGTTATTAAAGAACCTGCCATGAAAGACTTTTCAGCAATGCGCGTAGCTTTAGAGTCGGGAACTATCGATGGTTACGTTTCTGAAAAACCCGAGGGCATTAGTGTAACAAGCGCTAATCCTAACGTTAAAATGATCGAGTTTAAAGGAACTAACGGTTTTAAAACTAATCCTGAAGACACTGACTTAGCAATTGGCTTACGTAAAAATGATCCAGATAGAGTTAAAATTAACGCTGCATTAGCCAAAATTTCTCAATCAGAGCGAGATAAAATTATGGATAACGCCGTTAATGAACAACCTAAAACAAATGGTGATTCAGAAAATTGGTTCGTCGCAATTCTTAAACAATATGGCAATATGTTGTTAAAAGGCACGGGTGTTACCTTGCTAATTTCAATGGTTGGCACAATTGTTGGTTTTTTAATTGGCTTATTGGTTGCCATTATTCGTACCATCCCAGTAGCTGGTAATCGATTCCGTCGTGGTCTTTTAAAAGTAGTTGATTGGTTGCTATCAGTTTACATTGAAGTTTTCCGTGGTACGCCTATGATTGTTCAAGCCGCTGTTCTTTATTATGGTGCTGCTCAAGCGTTCGGTTGGAATATGGATCGACTCGTAGCCGCCTTGTTAATTGTTTCTATTAATACTGGTGCTTATCTATCCGAAATTATGCGTGGTGGTATTATTTCTGTTAATGCTGGTCAATTCGAAGCTGCCCATGCTTTAGGTATGACGCACTTACAAACAATGACCAAAATTATTTTGCCACAAGCTGTTCGAAATAGTTTACCAGCAGTCACTAACGAATTCGTTATTAACATTAAAGATACTTCAGTTTTAAGTATCATCTCTGTATCCGAATTATTCTTTACCGGTTCAACAATTGCTGGACAAAACTTCCAGTTCTTCCACACTTACTTAGTCATCTGTGTCATCTATTTGATCCTTACCTTTACCATTACTCGAATTTTACGATTAGTAGAACGACGTTTAGATGGTCCTCAAAACTACAACGTCATGGCCAACCAAGACCAAGTTTCAACCCCAGCAGACAATAATTAGGAGTTCAAAGTTATGACAAACTTATTAGAAGTTAACCATTTAGAAAAAACTTTTGGCACGCATAAAGTTTTAAAAGATATCAACTTGCAAGTTAAACCTGGCGAAGTTTTATCAATTATTGGTTCGTCTGGTTCAGGTAAATCCACGTTATTGCGTTGTATTAATTTATTGGAACAGCCAACTAGTGGCGCAATTAACTTTCATGGACAAAATATTTTAACAAGTAATTTTAACGTGACTGACTATCGAGCTAAGGTTGGCATGGTTTTCCAATCATTCAATCTATTTAATAATTTAGATGTTTTACAAAATTGCACAATTGGACAAACGACTGTTTTGCACCGCGAAGCTGCTGAAGCTAGAAAGATTGCGTTAGAACAATTAGAAAAAGTCGGTATGGCGCCTTATATTAATGCCAAACCAGCCCAACTTTCTGGTGGTCAAATGCAACGTGTTGGTATCGCCCGTGCTGTTTCAATGAGTCCTGAGGTATTGTTATTCGATGAGCCTACATCGGCCTTAGATCCTGAAATGGTTGATGGTGTGCTGGACTCCATGCGTGCATTAGCCCACACCGGCTTAACAATGATCCTAGTGACACACGAAATGGCCTTTGCGCGAGATATTTCTGACCATGTCGTCTTTATGGATCAAGGCGTCATTGCCGAAGAAGGAACCGCCGAGCAAATCTTTGAGAACCCTCAAGAAGAACGAACCAAAACCTTCTTAAAACGTTATTTGAACCGGGTTTAAAAAATTTAAGATTAAAAAAGGTGAGAACACATTGTTCTCACCTTTTTTGTCTATCATTGTTCTAAAAAACGGTTAGCCTAATTATGCTAACCGTAGGAGGATGAACTTAGTTAGTAACAACTAATGCTTATGCTTTAACTGGTTCCATTGATAAAAAGCGAGGATTAGGTGTGAAGTTAAAGCGTTTCGCCAAATCACGTAGATCATCATCAGTAATGCTTTGTAAGATCTTGCCACCTTGTGCTTGAATAGTTGTGTAGATTAACGCTGCTTTTTCGATTGTTTCAATCAAACCAAAAGTTTCGTCCATATCTTTACCAGCGGCAAAGAGACCATGATGTGGCCACATAACAGCACGGAATTCAGCCATTTTAGCAGCAGTTGCTGCACCAATATCATTGGTACCTGGCGTCATATAAGGGATCACACCAACACCCTCTGGAAAGACAACAAGTGATTCCGCTTGCATCTTCCAAAGCAATTCACTGATAACAGCTTCGTCGAGTGGTTGTGTAAATGATAAACCAATTAAATTAGTAGGATGACAATGCATCACAACATGTTGTTCTGGATCATGTTTCATCCGTTCAATATGTGTCATTAAATGTGCTGGAAATTCACTTGTTGGTTCGCCACCGTCGTTAAAGCCCCAATATAAATCAACACTCTTGCCATCTGCTGCAATTTGTACTAATCCAGCGTCGCGATTAGGATATTGAATCACATTCTTAAAGTAACGCCCTGTTCCTGTTACCAAGAAATAGTCGCCCGCTAAGGAACTAGCATCAAATTTGATTGGAATATTACGAATTACAGTCTTAATATCATCAAAGTCTTCAAGATTTTCAGTATCAATTCGTAAGCTGACGTTACCGCCGTTACGCTCATCCCAACCGTGATTGTACAAACGATTAGTTAATTCACACATTTTTTTAACATAGATAGATTCTGCAAAGCTTGTCATGATGAAGACTCCTCTTTTAATTCAAATTTATTGATGATCTTTATTTTTAAAACAATGCTAATTAATTGCCACGTTTAAATTGAACCGTTTTTTCATAGTCGTGAATGTTATCCATCCAGTCGTTACCAACAGGGACTTGATTATCCAAACAGAATTTATCCCAGACAGCACCAAATGGGTAAGATTTTAATTCTTCTGTTTCTGCCAAACGCGTTGTAAAATCGAATTTTTCTTCAGCGGCTTTTAATTGATCAATTGGTGCTAACATGGCCTGTAATAATGCTTTTTGAGTAGCACGTGCGCCGATTACCCAAGCAGCCACACGATTAATCGTTGCATCAAAGAAATCAAGACCAATATGTGTTTTTGCCAGTTGATTATCACGAACTAATGAACGTGTAATTCTAGTTAACGCTTCATCAAAGATAACAACATGATCACTATCCCAACGAACTGGACGAGAAACGTGTAACATTAATCCTTTGCCAAATGGTAAAAAGGCAGAGAACTTATCTGAAATATCTTCAGTTGGATGCCAATGTCCAGCATCGATCGTCCACAACTTATTCCGAGTAATAGCATAATTGTCATAGAACAAATGTGAACCAACAGTATAAGATTCAATACCGGTACCAAACAATTTACCTTCAAATGCTTCAATAGTATTTTCTTCAGGTAATGGCTCAGCAATAATTTGATCTAAAGAATCAATCAAACGTAAACGTGGTGTTAACTTATCCACTGGATTATCTTTAAAACCATCGGGAATCCAGAAATTATTCACAGATTTTTGACCCAGTTCTTGACCTAAGTAGTTTGCAATTAAGCGACTACGCTTACCATGCTCGATCCAAAATTCACGGACATCTTGATTGGGACTAGCTAGCGTGAAGTTATTTTTAACCATTGGATGGGAGAAGAATGTGCCATTCATATCCAAGCCAACGCCTTCTTGCTTGGCCCAATCAACCCAATACTTAAAATCTTCTGGTTCTAATTCGTCAAGATCCTTTTTCTTATCAGTAACTGCATAGATCGCATGAATTTGAACCTTATGTTGACCGGGAATTAATGTTAATGCTTCATGAAGATCATCTGTTAATTCATCAGGTGTCCGAGCGATTCCCGGATAATTACCACTAATACCAATACCGCCAGTTAATGCTTGATTAGGGAATAAGAAGCCACGAATATCATCCCCTTGCCAGCAATGGATTGACAAGTTAACAGCTTTTAATTTTGCCATTACTTTTTCTGTATCGACACCAATTTCTGCATAACGCTGCTTAGCAATTTCATAAGCTGTTTCAACATTTTGTACTTTAACCATTTGACTACTCCTTAATTATGAGTTTAAATAATTTAATTTTTGCGCTTAATCTAAGTGAAAAACTTCATCCAAGTCAACTGTTACTGGACTTCTATCAAAATTCGTATCCATCAATGGTGCCATATATTCCCACCATTTTTGCGCCGCTTCAGTTTGAGCAATTGCCGCATATTGCTCTGGATTGTCTACTTCTAAATAAGCAAATAATTGTCCCGTTGACCGATTTAAAAAAATAGAATAATTATGTGCGCCTGCCTTTTTTAAGGCTTGGCGCATCTCTGGAAACAACATTCGATGCCGCTTTTGATATTCTTCGTACGCATCTGCGTGTAAGTACATCATTTGGCCTATCCGTTTCATATTGCCACTCCTTGAGTTTGCTGCCGTAAGAAGTTTTGATAGCCTATTAAGGCCTTTGGATATTGATTTACTTCAGCGGTATATTTTTTAATATTAAAAGATGACTTAATAAGCTGACGACCATGATGAATATCTTGAACATCATGATTAGTGATCATCTGTACAATAATGTTGCCAATTGCTGTGGCTTCACCTGGTCCAGCATAGACAGTGACATTAGCTAAAGTACTTGTCAACTGATTCATCAGCGCCACATTAGAACCCCCACCAACGATATTTAGATTTTCAATTTTGTGCCCTAAAATATGACTCAATTTAGACAATTCATTGGCATAAAATAATGATAGATTACTATAAATCGCCATCATAATTTGACTTGGTGTCTTGGGAATAACTTGATTAGTCTCGCGGCAATAATCTTGCAATTCTGCTATCATACTCGTCGGATTTTCAAAACGCTTATCATTGACATCAATGAATTGTTGAAACGGTTCTTCTTCAGCAGCTAATTGCGCCAACTCCGCAAAACTGTATTGATCGTGATATTCATGTTTAACACGTTGACAAATCCACAGACCCATAATATTTTTTAAGAACCGATACGTTCCATACGCACCCCACTCGTTTGTATAGTTATCTGCAAAGGCTGCTGAACCATTTTCGGGTGTATTTAACTCCGCACCTAACAAGGACCAAGTGCCAGAACTTAGAAAGGCCCAGTTTTTGCCATCTACTATTGATCCGAGCACTGCAGATGCCGTATCATGTGTAGCAACAGTGATAACTTCAGTATCAGGAATATCGTATTTCAAATGCCATTTATAGCGAATATTACCAAGTATAGTTCCCGCTTCCACTAAGCGAGGAAATTGTTCTGGCTTAACATTTACTTCTTCAAGCAAATCATGATCAAATAATCCTTCACGCAAGTTCAACATTTGCGTTGTTGATGCGTTAGTAACCTCAGTCACTGCATTACCTGTCAAAACATAACCGACATAGTCCGGAATCATCATAATTTTGTCAGTCTTAGCTAAATATTGTTTGTCTTCTTCATATAATTGATACAACGTATTGAAATTCAGAAATTGGATACCAGTCTTTTGATAAATTACTGCTTTAGATACCACGCTGGTCAAATCAGCAACGGTGTTATCAGTACGGTGATCGCGATAACTAATCGGATCACAAATTTTCTGACCGTCCATATCGATTAAAACATAGTCAACTGCCCAAGTATCAATGCCTAACTTAACTTCAGTAATGCCTAATTGTTTGACCTTTTCTAAGCCAATAAATATTTCTTCAATTAAATGATCAATATCCCAACGGTCATGACGATCCTTTTTTACAAAACCATTAGCAAAACGATGCACTTCTTTAAGCTGAATCTGATCATGATTTAATTGAGCAAGAATTAGCCTCCCACTGGAGGCTCCAATATCGACTGCAACATAACTTGTTGCCATAAATACACCTTCAATTCACTAGATAATTATTTAATCTAACATTTGCTTAATACGGGTAATTGAACGAGTGAAATTTTCCTGCGGCGTTTCATCAAGAATGACATACGCATTAGGTTGTACTTGTTGAATAAGTTTCAACGCACCTGCTAAATCGGCAATACCCTCACCTACGGGCACTACTTGAATACGGTCTTCTTTCATCTGAAAATCTTTTAAATGAAAGGCATAAATTTCTTGACCGAATAAATTAACTGCTTGTTTAATAATTGAAACAATATCCGTATTCTCGCGTGTTACTAAATTAACAACATCTAAAATCACCTTGACATTCGGCGAGGCAACTTGATCAAGCATTTTTTTAGTAGTCGTTAAATCATGGAGTGGATGATTGACGCCCGGTTCAATTCCAACTAAACTACCTAATTTTTCAGCAGTTAGTGCCATTTTTTTAACTTGATGAATGGCTAGATCAATAACTTCTGATTGATAATTATCTGTTGTCAAATTAAATTGAGGATCAACACTACCCGTTTCAGTTCCAACTAAGATACCACCGAAGGTTTTAACTTTACTTAGATAATCCTGAAATAAAGTCAAAGCTTGGTTACGTTGAGCTTGGTCAGGATCAATGATGTTTACATAACAACCTAAAACGGCAATTTGAATATCATATTTTGCTAAATCCCATTTCACTTGGTTAGCTAATCCAAAGCTAACATTACTGCCACTATTTGTAGTTTCTTGCAATGACACTCGCGGCGCAAATTGAACATATTTAAAACCAAGTTGATTTAGTTCTCTAGCTAAATGAGGAACATCTTCAAATATTTTTATATCATGTGCTCGCAATCCTAAATCCATCATTTTTCACTTCCATAAGCTTTTATTTAGAAATCGTAATTTTTTATTTTAGCGATTTCAACGCACTGATAGCAAACGCTTACAGTTATATTAAATCGTATTCACTACTCATTACGCAATACATATTATTACTTGAAAAGTATTTAATTTACAGGTAAAAAAATGAACTCTCATATTGTTTAAAAAACTCTTTATTAGCAATGATTAAACCGTAATTTTTTAATCAATAATTCAAAAATAAGTTAATTAATTATTTTAACTTGTAACACTTGACCATCATTTCATTAAATAACAAAAAGCGGGGCTATAATTTGCCCCGCCTTAGCGTATTCATCCTATATTAACTTAAACGAATATTGTTTAATCCTTCAGTCAACAACTTTACCGTTAGACCGTTACCATTGGCTTCAGCGATATCAAATTGATGTTCTTCCATATGATTAAATTGATCTGCCAAATAATACGCTGTTAAAAAACGAGTTAATACTGCCTTAGACGCCTTTAAATCATCTTTTTCGTCAGGGCAATAACTATTAACTACTGCGTAAGCAAATTTCTCTTTATCTAATTGGATCTCATCTTTTTTAGCCATATGTTTCACTCCAGTCGTGATTTATATTGTTGTTGTAAAAATCTATTTACTCATCTCTTCAGCACGCCGTTGTGCCAAGGCTGCATCAACCGCGTCAATTTTCTTTTTACCTAATGGATAGAAGAAAATCAAAGTTAACATGCCTAAGAACATACAAGCTGCAGGAATTAAATTACCAATCGCATAAATCCGATTAATGACTTGTGCTGATTGAACAGCACCGCCGTTAGTAGAAGAAATATAGCCAATGGCCGTTAACATGAACCCACCAACAAATCCACCAACAGCTTGTGCAACTTTACGTGCAAATGAATTTACACCATAAACAGTCCCATCTTCACGATAACCTGTCAGATACTGATGATAATCAATAACGTCTGTGATAAAAGCCCATACCATTAAGTTAAACATACCCGAGCCTAACGTAGCCAAGAATAGAAGAATCAAATAAATCCATGGGTTGGTTAGATGTAAAACGTACATTAGTAAGTACATCACAGTTCCAAAGGCAAGGCAAACGATACTTGCTTCTTTTTTACCAAACTTACTAATTAATTTTGTTGCAAATGGTGCTAATACAATAACCGTACCGTAAGTGAAGAGTAATGCGATTGAAAGTGCTGCACTATTTTTGAAGTAATCTGTAAATAAATAAGTTGCAAGTGTACCAGATAAGTTCTGGTTAATAACCAAGAAGAAGTCAGCAAATACTAATGCCATCAATGCTTTATTTGTAACTAATCCCTTTAATAATTGCTTGGCAGAAACTTTCTCGGTTTTTTGAACTTGAACCCGTTCTGTTGTCATCTTATAAATAACAAGGTAGCAAGCAAAGGCGATAACTGCACACATAATTGAAACCATGAAGAAGCGGTTAGCAGAAACAACCTTTTGTCCATTAGTGGCTGTCGTATAAACTAAAAGTGGAATAATGAAACCAGTTGTTGCACCACCGATAGCTGAACCAACCGAACGTGAAGTTGAAAGTGAAGCACGTTCGTTAGGATTATCACTGATAGCTGATGCCATAGAGCCATATGGAATATTGATACAAGAGTTTAAAATGCCATAAACTAAATAAGTGATGAATACATAGATAACACGTGCAGTCATTGACCAATCTTTAACAAATGGTAAGAAAAGAATAACTGTGATCATGCAGAAAGGATATTTCACCCAACGAATCCAAGGACGGAAACGACCGTTTTTAGTTAATGGTGTCACATCAGCAATCCGTCCAACGGTAACATCGGCGAATGCATCAATAAACCGAGCGGTTAAAAACAAAACACCGACTACTGCACCAGAAATTCCCAATGCATTTGTATAATAAATCGTCAAAAAACTGTTAACCAAACCCAAAATAAAACAGTTCCCTAAATCTCCGAAAGCATACCCCACTTTGTCACGCCAGCCAAAAGGATGTGCTTTAGTTTTTACCATTTCTACACCAGACGCAGTTTGCGCTGGTGCATCTATTGTATTTGCTAAATCCGTATGTGTTAACTCTCTCATTGTCTGTGCTCCTTTATTGTGTTTCTTTAGAAACAACAATTATTCTTAGACGTCCTTTAAATCGATTACTGATTACAAGACTAAATGAAATTTAATAGAATTCTTTTAAGTATTCAGTCAAAGCTAAAGTGGCCATTGACTGACCATAAGGCATTACATCAATTGAAACATGCTTATAAAAATCTTTGTCCATACCCATTGGTGTACCACCAGAAACATGTGCTAATGCGCCGGTGTCATCAATATTGCTAAGTAATGCCTTGATTGCTTTAATCGCAACATCTCGATATTCCTCATCGATATAGTGTTTATGAATGGCTTTTAAAATGCCATAAGCAAAACCAGCTGTTGCTGAACTTTCGACATAAGAAGTGTCATCATCAATCAATGTATGCCAGAGACCACTTTCGTCTTGATACTTTTTCAAAGATGCTAGTTGATATTTGAAACTTGTTAATAAGAATTTACGAAAGCCATCATTCTCTGGTAAATCCATAAGATCAAGAAATTCAGGAATAACAATTGTTACCCAAGAATTACCGCGCCCCCAGAAAGCCTCACCGAAGTTATTTTTGTCATTAAACGTCCAACCATGGAACCATAAGCCAGTATGACGATCTTGTAAAAATTGAATGTGTAATAAGAATTGTTCTTTAGCAGTTTCAATATAATCATCGTTATTAAATAATTTACCTAATTTAGTTAGTGTGAGAACGCTCATCATTAGCGTATCGTCCCACATTTCATTAGGATTTAAATCACCATAAGTTACATGTTGAAAACCACCAAGTTCTGTTCTTGGTAATTCGTAATATAACCAATCTGCCCAAGAATGTAAGTATGGGAGATAAGCTTTATTACCAGTCTCTTCGTATAAATAAGACAGCGTTAACATTTGAACCATTGTATTAATGTTTTTTTCTACGGGTACCTTACGGAATAGATGGTCATCGTACCATTGAACAATACGATCTAAAATCTTTTGGTTACGTGTCATTTGATAATACTTCATCATGCCATATAAGCCAATTCCTGAAGTCCATTCCCAAAAATCAAAACTTTTATTGTCAATAATGGAACCATCAGCAACTTTAACTGCAGACTTTCCTGTTGGATCACTTAAATTAACCAAGTTATGAATTAATAAATCAATTTCGCTGGTTAACTCATCTCTGGTAAGAATATTTTCTTTTTGCATGATAATTCCTCCAAATATAAATACGAATCTGAATAATAGCATTATTGCTTAATATATTTAGTTTTCCGGTAAACGTTTACAAGATAATTAAACATCATTTGCTCATCATCCCGCAATATATATTTCTACTTAACTATGTACCAAATTTACAGGTTATTTTTTCACAAAATTATTTGGATAGATCCAATTTATTTAGCTGACTGGTCCAAAAAAATAAATTTCAGTAACCGTTTCATTTGCCGTCAATTTAACAATTATTTTTTATTCGTGTAGCATTATTAGCAGAATAGTTGTACCATAAAAACTGAAGTATTCCTTGTTTTTGACGTTATTTAATGCTGACATTTATACATTATTAAGAAGGATAACAATGAATAATAAGTTAAATGAATTTCTTTATCATGAAACGCCTTTAGAAAAAATTCAAAAAAAATCGCATCAATTTACTATGGATATTCCTAAGAATTCCTTAGATGAAACGCAGACTACCCTCCGCTTAACAGATAATTATTTCTTCGCTAATAAAGAAATTTTTATTAGTAAACATAATCGGTTTGCCCCTTATCCACTTCACACTCATCAATTTTTAGAGTTAAATTATGTCTATGCTGGTACCTGTAAACAGATTGTCAACGGTGTACCAACAACATTGAAATCTGGTGATGTTATTTTGCTTGATGTTGGATCTAAGCATGCCGTGTCAACTTTAGGCGAAGATGATATTCTGATTAATATTCTTTTCAGAACAAAAGATATTCATATTGATTTATTAAATAAACTAAAAAATTCTCGCAGTGCATTATTTAGCTTTTTATTAAGCGTATCAACAGGTGATCTCAATCATGTTCGTTCACTTATCTTTCGTAACACAGGTAAAAACGGTGTTTCCAGTGTCATTGAAACTATCATGAGTGAGTATTTCTTCCCTAGTGAATACTCAAATGAACTCATTAGTAGTTACTTGCCCATTCTTTTTCTGACACTAGCACGCGACTATCAAAACTCCCTGATGGATTCAGAAATGCTTCAATTTTCAGAACCGATTGTCCTCCAAGTACTTAACGAAATCGATCATCACTATGACACTATTACTTTAGATTCCATGGCTAAACAACTTAATTACAACAAGAATTACCTCAGCAATTTAATTAAAGATAAAACTGGTCATACTTTTACAGAATTGCTCAACAAACAACGTTTAGGAAGAGCTCATCTACTCATCACATCAACTCGAATACCAGTCTCCAGAATTATCACTGAGGTTGGTTTTTCAAATAAAAATTACTTCTATAAAAAATATAAAGAAACTTACCATCATCTACCTACTGAAGATCGATAGACAATAAAAAGCACTCGCTAATTCGAAAACGAATTAACGAGCGCTTTTTTATATAATTTATTCCGTAACACCAGTTTTAAAGATCGCAATACCATGAATACCATATTTTTCGTTATTTGTCTTTTTGCCACTCGCAACGTCAATGATAAATTGGATAAATTCAGCAGATAAATTATCCATAGATGTATTTAATAAACGACCAGCGTCAAAGTCTATCCAACGAGGTTTCTTTTCAGCAATATAAGAGTTAGAAGCAACTTTAATGGTTGGTACATATGTTGCAAACGGAGTTCCACGACCAGTTGTAAAAAGAACCATTTGGCAATCTGCTGAGGCTTCCGCAGATGAGGAAACTAAATCATTACCTGGTGATTGTAACAATGATAATCCTTTAGACTTAATCTTATCACCATATTGCAAAACATCCTGGACAGTAGAAGTTCCTGATTTTTGTGTACAACCTAATGATTTATCCTCAAGCGTCGTAATACCACCTTCTTTATTACCTGGTGATGGGTTTTCGTAGATAGGTTGATGAAACGATTCAAAATAACTCTTAAAGTTGTTAATGAGATCCACTGTTTTTTCAAAAGTAATTTTATCTTTAGCACGTGACATTAAAATGGTTTCTGCGCCAAACATTTCCGGAACCTCTGAAAGAACAGCCGAACCACCTTGAGCGGTTACAAAATCTGAGACACGTCCCAATAGTGGGTTGGCTGTAACACCAGACAAACCATCCGAACCGCCACATTTTAGTCCGATTTTTAACTCACTAAGCGGTTGTGGCGTCCGCCTATCATCTGCAGCAGCAGTATTTAGTTCTTCTAATAGGTCTACAGCTGTTCCTAACTCATCAATAACTTGTTGTGAAACTAGAAATTTCATACGGTCCGGATTAATTGGTCCACCTTTAGTCTCCAGTTCAGCAATCATACCATCCATTTGGTTATTTTCACAACCAAGTCCAAAAATCAGTACGCCGCCAGCATTTGGCTGCAAAGCCGCATCAACTAAAATTTTACGAGTTTGCTCAAAATCATCGCCCAACTGTGAACATCCATAGGGATGTTTAAGAACGATAACATTATCAAAAGAACCATTATCCGGATGTAGAGCCTTAAATTGTTCAACAATAATATCTAACAAAGGATTAATACACCCTACCGTAGGAATAATATAAAGATCATTTCGTATACCTACTTTACCGTTAGCTCGCTTATATCCCATAAAAGTCCGCTCATCTTTAGGAATATCATGGTGAATCTTGATTGGCTGATATTCATAAGCCAGTTCCCCTGAAAGATTAGTTTTTAAATTATGAGTATGAATCCAAGCACCTTGTGCAATATTCTCGGTAGCATGTCCTATAGGAAACCCATATTTAATGATATCTGTATCTTTAGAAATTTTCATCAAAGCAAATTTATGACCGCGTCTAATTAAATCAATTGTTGTTACTGGGCCCTTTTGGGTCATTAACGTTGTACCCTCAGGAATATCTTCTAGAGCTACACCAACAGAATCTTTTTCATTCAAAATAATAAATGAATTCATTTTTAATTACCCTTTTCATTAATTAGTTGTACAGCTTTACGCGCACCATCAATTTTAATTAACTTTAAATCTTGTTCTACGAGTTCCGCCAGACCATCATATTGCATTAAATTCTCATCCCATAAATTTTGGTCAGATAAAGCAGCTTCAACATAATCAGTTGATTGTACTAAATGTTCAAATTCTGCAATAATTTCTGGCGTATCCTGTGGTGCAAACTCTGCTTGATTAGCATAAATATATAAATATGCAGCTAAAGCTAGTGTGATCCGAGCTGGTAGCTTTTGATACATAGAAACGTATCGTTTAAAGGTTGGTAATAAACGAGCCTTAAACTTAGAAATACTATTCAAGGCAATGGCACTAAGCTCATGTTGGACATAAGGATTTTCAAAACGTTCCTTTACTCCCTCTGCATAGGCATTCAATTCATCTTGAGGCAAAGCAACTGTTGGGATTATTTCTTCATACATTTCATCATTAATAAATTTAGAAAAATCTGCGTCGTTCATAACGGCGCCCACAGTTGTAATTCCCGCTAATCGTGCAATGGGACTCATTGTTGTGTGCGGACCGTTTAATAATGATACTTTACGATTACGATAAGGTTGCATGTCGCCTGTAACCACAACGTTAAGACCAACTTTTTTCAAGGGTAATAATTGTTCAATTCGTTGATTACCCTCAATAACAAAGATCAAAAAAGGTTCAGCTTTAACAATTAAATTATCTTGATAGCCAAACTCTTCTTCCAACGCTGATGCTCGATCACGTGGATAGCCGGGAACAATACGATCAACTAACGTCGCATAAAAATTGTTTTCCTGATTAATCCAATCAATAAACGCACTTCCCAATTGCCATAATTCAGCATATTGCAAGACAATTTGCTTTAGATTATCACCGTTATGATTAATTAACTCACACGGAATAATTTGAAATCCCTTTTTACCTAGTTTAAAACGTTCGTATAACAATGCCGTTAATTTACCCGGAAAAGAATTTTGTGGTCGATCAGATAACTTATCAGTTTCATCAAAAGCAATTCCTGCTTCAGTTGTATTTGAAAAAATAAATTCAGCAGCATCGTTCTTAGCCAAATCAAGATATGCTTGATAGTCCTCATAAGGTCGAACGGTTTCGTTAATTACTTCAATAACTTCGTGGCTTTGAACTTTATTACCATTCAATTTACCTTCAAGTAAAACGGTATATAGATCATCTTGCTCGTCTAATACCTTAGTCATTCCTTTTTCAATTGGTTGAACAACAGCAACACCGCCTTGAAAAAGGCCAGCTTTATTCATCTGTTGAATTTGCCAATCAATAAAAGCACGTAAAAAACCACCCTCACCGAATTGAATAACTTTCGTTGGATATTTAGGTAATTTACGAAATGAGTTGTTTAATTTTTCTAATCCCATTATCGGCCTCCAAAATAAGAATTTTTATTCAATCAATAAACGACTTAATCACTATACTATCAAATTATGTTAACGTTAACATTTCGTTTTAAGATTAACACTTATGTCCTCAACACTCAACACTATTTTGTAAATTAGTTAACTAATTTACAAAAACTAATAAAAAAGAACTGTCTTGAGAATTGGTTCAAAACAATCCTTCTTATTGATTAGTTCAACTTCGTTGTGCCATCTCAGCAGAAAGTAATAAGAAAGGTCCTACGCCCTTATGATCATTAACAACAATCGGCTCACTAATATAATAAGCAAAACTACCATCGCGATGTGTTGTGCCACCTAATCCACCAACATGAGCAATTTTATTAACATTAACATAGCCCTCATTAGTAATTGAAATGAATTGTTCTAACGCATGAGACCAGCCTTCACTTAAAATCGGTTCCCACTTCTTGGTTGGAATGTATCCCATCCTAATTGCTTTAGCAATTGCATTTAAAATCATTAAGCTTCCAGAAGCCTCCAAATAATTCATTGGTCGTTCGCCCTCATCGGGAATTTGATACCATAAATTTGTTTTGGGATCAGCTACTTTTTGAACAGCATCAAGTAAATGATTTAAATTTATATTGATTTGTTTCTTTCCAGCACTGTTATCTGGCAAATACTCTTGAACATCAACCATGGCCATAATGAACCATCCAATACTACGCAACCAAAAATGTGGTGAATGACCAGTTTTAGGATCTGCCCAATACATTTCTTTAGTTTCATCATAAGCGTGATAACATAATCCTGATTGTTGATCAATTGTAACCTCGTAGGCAGATAAAAATTGGTGTATGACGTCTTCAAGATGATCTGTAATACCGAACATTTTTTGATAACGCGCATAAAAAACTGAACCCATATATAATCCATCTAACCATACTTGATATGGATACATATTTTTATGCCAAAAAGTACCTCCCTTAGTTTTAGGTTGATGTAATAATTGGTCATATAATTTATCGGCTGCAACTTTATAACGTGGATCCTTAGTTTCTTCGTATAAATCTAACAATGCTTTACCATTATTAACGTGATCAAGATTAAACTCATCATAATTATAATTAGCAATATTACCTTGTCCATCAACAAATAAATCAATGTTGTGTTTTATATACTGTAAATATTCTTTGTGTCCCGTCACTTGATAGATCTCATACATACCATTAAGCATCAAACCATCTTCATATTCCCACTTATGATTTGGGTTCATAACTGGTTCGCGCTGTAACATCGTTTGTGCACCTTTATTAGGCCAATCTGTTTTTCGATTACCATATTGTCTATACATATTTATCTAATCCCTTCATCTTTTGATATCTATGCATGAGCGTGAGCATTGGATAATTCAACACCATTTTTATCAACTTTATGTTCATGGTAGCCAACATTGTTGTGCCCAAAGCAATTTTCATATTTAAAACCTGTTAATTCTTCACAGACAGCTTTAGTTTCAGGATCAACATCCTCCATCTTGCCGCCTTCGTGAACCCGTTTAAGTTCTTCAAGAATAATCTTATGATGACGAGCATCAAGTTTCATCATGAAGCTTGAAACAATACCCAACACCGCTAAACCGCCAGTACCAAAAATTAAGACACCAACAATAGCATGAACTGCTCCTATAGGTTGAACTGTTGCGCCTTCTTTAAAACCGAACCAAGACAACACAACACCTAAAATGAACACGATTGTTGCACGAATCAATTTACCAGCCATTGTCATCGCTCCTGAGTAGATCCCCTCACGACGACGATTGGTTATTACTTCATCAACATCGGCCATAAACGTATAGCTAGCCCAAGGAATATAATAAACACCACCCGTTGAAAGACCAAACAATGCAGTAATTGCAACAATCACACCGGTGAGATGAGGAACATTAAGGAAATAAACAGTTGCATAAGCGACGACAGACATGATAACAACGCCTAAGGCACCAGCAAATGGTTTAGAGAAACCAACCTTGGCACAAATAGCCATAAAAACAAAGGTTGAAAGTAATTGCAGAACAGCACTCATACTATTTAATTCAGAAACCATTGTAGATGGACGTTGTAAACAGAAAACAATAAAGTAAGTAAATGTTGCTGTCATCAGCCATTCAGCACCGAATCCAAAACAATACATACCTAAGTGCCAACGGAATGTTCGATTGCGTAAAGTTGAAAAGATATCAGTAAATAATTTTTTAATAACTTCCCAAAGATTTTTAGTATTATGCTCTGTTTGAACAGCTTCAACAGGTAACTCCCAAGAATTAAAGTAAAGCAATGTTAAAGCAACTACCATTACAACCATATAGCAAAGTGCTGTTGCAAAGAATGACCAAGGTGAACCTTTACCCAAAACAGTAAAAAAGATGCCCGGCAAAGCGCTTGCAATAAAGTTTGCAACTTTTCCAAAAGCAGCCTTAAATCCTGTCAAGTAACTACGCTCTTCAAAGCTTGATGTCATCTCAATAGCTAATGTTTCATATGGAATCATGACCATCGTGTATGTGATCTCAAAGGCTTCATAACAGAACAGATAGTAAAAGAAATTCATATTAGCTACCCACATAGCAGGATACAGCAACATTAGTGGAATCCCAATCATGATAAAGAAACGACGACGACCAAATTTTCTTCCCAAGCGAGTGTTATTAAAATTATCAGTAATGTACCCCATGATTGGATTTAAAATAACGTCTAAGTATGTTGCAATTGCAAAAATTAAAGTGGCTTGAAACACAGGCAAACCACAAAAAGTCGTATAAAAGAATAATAGCCATGAACCAGAAATCGCCAACGCCCCAGATCCTAGTAAATTACCACTACCATATGCAATTCGAGTTAATAATGTAATTCTATGCGATTTTGTTTCCACAATACCCATCTCCTAATAACAAGATTAAATGAATCGTTCACAATTTATGTTAGCGCTAACATAACTAATGACATTACTTTAGCACAAAAAATTTAAAGTCGCAACGATTAGAACCAAATTTCACAAATAAACTTTCTTATTAAATCAGCATTTTTTGAAAAAAAATCATTATGGATTAGTTATTTGAGTTAAAAATAACAATTATATCAACTTATATGTACATTAGATTTTTGATTCGTTACGATTTAAATCTATGTTTAGATCAGTTTTATTAAGCAGATATCTTTTTATAAAACTCACAAAATTCACAATCTTTCTAAAAAAGTGCTTGGAACAAAACAACATGTTCCAAGCACTTTTGTATTAATCAATATAGTGTCTCTGTAATATTGCAATCAAATTCTTTTACAATTTTAAGTGCTGCAGGTAAATCAGCTTCGTGAACCCCCTCAAATGTAGCATAACAATATGGTTTTAGCTTGTTCATAAAATTAAGATAACTAGCCACATCAACAATTCCTTGTCCAAATGGTTTATAGATTTTATCACCATCAGAATGACTGCCAAATTGAAAATCTTTAAGATGAAAGGCATAGATTTCTCGACCATATAGAGCTGCTGCCTCTGCTAAGAGTTCTGCTTGTCGATTAACATTATCGTGTGATACTAGATTAGCTAAATCAAACACTACTTTAAGATTTGGGCTATTGACGTCGTCTAATAATCTTCGAACAGTTAAGTTATCGTGCAGAGGGTGATTAACACCTGGTTCTATTCCAACTATAACGCCAAATCTTTCAGCATCTTCAACCATTTGTCGCACAGATATTAGCATATCTTGATATGCAGCTTCCGTGTAATTAGCAGGCGTATAGCCACTTGCACTAACACTACCTGTCTCAGTGGCCACAACACCAGCCTTTAAACGTGTTGCAACGGCTAAACTATCACGAAAACTAAGTAAATTCTTCTGACGTGCTTCTTCATCTGAATCGATAATATTGACATAACATCCTAAAACAGAGATAGAAATATGATGTGTTGCAAACTTTTGGCTTAACGTATCCATTAATCCTGGTGAGTATATAGACGTATCAGGAAATTGAAGCTTAGATAAAAATTTAAACGGTGCAAATTGAATATTATTGAGCTGATATTGAGATAAAACTTCAAATAAATGAGTAAACGTATGTGGTTCAATATCATGTGCCCTCAGGCCAAGATTAATCGTCATTTTAATTCACCTTTTATTTAAACTAATAGTTGTTGGACAGACTCACGGATCATCAATTCAGGATTAAGGATAACGTGGTTATCATCGTCCAAATCATCACCGTTAATCAATTTTAATAAGTCCCTTATACCTTGAATGGTCATTGCTAACATTGGTTTTTTAATCGTGGTTAACGCTGGAATACTCATACTAGCATAGTAACTATCATCAAATCCCATTACTGAAATTTCTTCTGGCACACGAATACCTGTTGCATAACAGGCATGCAAGGCCCCAATCGCCATATCATCATTTGCACAAAACACAACAGTGGGACGTATTTTTTTAGGTAGCTGTAAAATCTTGATCATCGCTTGTTGTCCACTAGTTAATGAATAATCGCCGACTTGAATGGCTTCCGGAACTGTTTCCAATTGGTTTGCTAAAACTCCTTGATCAAATCCCTGACGACGTTGATCAGAACTAGTAAAACCAGGAATACCGCCAATCATTCCCACTCGCCGATGCCCTTGTTTTGCTGCATAAGTCATAGCAGCCTTAACGCCCTGTAGATCATCTCCAGAAATGTTCCGTATATCAGGATCATTTAAAAATCGGTTAATGACGACTAATGGCAACCCAATTGACTTAACCTGATAGATAAATACATTATCTTGATCAGATTGACTAACAACAATAATGCCATCCATTCGATTACGAACCAGACCATCGATATCTTTAACACTACGAATATCATTCACCGATAATAAATAATTATCGGGCAATGTTTCATAAGCAGCACTAATAATACTAGATAAAAAGCTATGCGACGTCCCATCGCCTAAACTTGAAAAGAAGATTCCAATCACGAATTTCTTTTTTGTCACTAAACCACGAGCATTGTAGTCTGGAACATAGCCAATCTGTTTGGCAATAGCCAAAATTTGTCGACGCGTCTCATCTTTAATAACCGCTTTTTCATTAAACGCTCGCGAAACGGTTGTCATGGAAACACCTGCTAATTTTGCTACGTCTTTAATCGTTACCATTTCGGTTCCTCCTGAAGCTTAACGTCTCCCAACTCCATTCTTATACTAAAAAGTATAAAAAACACATTGACATCAACGATGTTAACGGTTACGTTAAATAATGTTAATGTTAACACAAAAAGGAGTTGTTTTCTATGATTCATGGTACTTATGACCTAAATGAATTTGGCGCGCATGGCGATGGTACGACCGATAACACTTCAGCCTTTAACTTAGCCATTAGTAAAATTAATGAAAATGGCGGTGGTGAACTAATTGTTACTCCAGGAAATTACCTTACTGGCCCACTAAAACTATGCAGCAATCTCACTTTAACAATTCAAGCAGGCGCAACACTATCATTCTTACCCAATCCCAAAGCCTACCCTATCGTTAATTCTCGTTGGGAAGGAGCTGAACAACTGGTCTATCAAGCATGCCTATACGGCTACCAATTAAAAAATATCACGATTCAAGGTAATGGTGTTATAAATGGTAATGGCCGTAATTGGTGGCAATGGTTTCATGATGGTACTCTTGAATATCCTAGACCTTATTTATTATCACTAGAAAGTTGCGTTCACCTTAAAATTCGTGATTTAACTTTTATTAACTCTCCAGCTTGGACCCTACACCCTATGGAGTGTAACGACGTTTTAATTGATGGCGTCACCGTAAAAAATCCAAAAGATTCTCCAAATACTGATGGCTTAGATCCTGAATCCTGCCTTAATTTAAGGATTGTTAATTGTTTATTTGACGTCGGTGATGATTGTATTGCCATTAAATCAGGAACAGAAGCAACAGCTTGTAAAAACGCCTGTGAAAATATCGTGATTGCTAATTGTAATATGATTCACGGTCATGGTGGCGTTGTTTTGGGTAGTGAAATGAGTGGCGATATTCGTAATGTTGTCATTACCAATTGTACCTTCGATCATACTGATCGCGGGATTAGAATGAAGACACGTAGAGGACGAGGGGGGACTGTTGAAAATATTACAGTTAACAATATCACCATGACACACACTCTCTGTCCACTTGTCATTAATGCCTATTATTATTGTGGCCCTGCTGGTGACGAAAAATATGTTTGGGATAAAAGTAGCTATCCTGTCGATTTTCGAACGCCTCACTATCGTCGCTTAGTCTTCAGTAATATCATAGCAACCGATGTTCAATCAGCAGCTGGTTTTATTTACGGCTTACCTGAGGCTCCCGTAGAAGATCTACAAGTTGCTAATTGCCAATTTTTTATGAATCCGCAAGCAGATCCTAGTGAACCAGCCATGATTGCCTCGGCACCAGCATTAGCTCACGTTGGATTCTTCATTGAAAACACGCTTAATACTAGATTATCTGAAGTTACTGTTCACGATCAAACTGGAAATATCTTTTATCGGCAAAAAAACAATCAAAATTTATCTACCCACAATGTTCAATAGTCTATAAACAAGTCTAAATTTATTTTATCCTCATTTGAAAATAAGTATGAACTAAAAAAGTATTTCAGGATTCCCTCCTGAAATACTTTTTACGTTTAAAAACTTATTTAAAAAAGCCAAAATAACGATAAGCATTATTATAACTAATATCTTGAACAATCTTACCGATAATAGCAAGATCATCCGGAATACGCCCTTGTTCCATCAACTTGCCATAATAGTTGCAAAGTACTCGACGGAAGTACTCGTGACGTGGATAGGATAAGAAACTACGAGAATCAGTCAACATCCCCACAAAGTTAGGCAATAAACTCTGTTCTGCAAATGTCACTAATTGTTGCGTCATTCCTTCCGCTGTATCATTAAACCACCAAGCTGCACCTAATTGAAGACGTTGGACCCCATTTCCTTGGAATGATTGCATCATCGTCATTAACGATAACCAGTCATTCGGATTCAAAGAATAAATAATAGTTTTAGGAATGGCACCATCAGTTGACATCTTTTTAAATAACTGCTGCATCTGGACAACGATATCTGGTTGTGATCCCATAGCATCATAGCCAGTATCTGGCCCAATTTTTGCGAATTGTTTGGCATTAAAGTTCCGTGCCGAATTAATATGAAATTGCATTGTCCAATCAAATTCGTTATTTAACTTCATCAGCGCTTCAATTAACATCGTTAAGTATTGATTATTTTCTTCTAATGTTAATGTTTCATTAGCAATACCTTTGGCAATAATTGTATCCAGTTGATCATTAGTTGCTTCAGCAAACGTGAATGACTCTAATGAATGGTCAGAGAGTGAACCGCCCATACTAGTAAAGAATTCATAACGTTGGTGTAACGCAGTAACTAAGTCTTCAAACGACTTAATAACAATACCAGAAATATCACTCAATTCGTGAAGATAATCGCCATAGCTAACATCGTTAATATGAAAGGCTTTGTCTGGACGCATTGCTGGCAATGTCCTAAATCCACTATCAGCTTCCTCTTGTTTAAGTAGCTGATGATATTTTAAATCTGAAGCAGGATCATCTGTCGTGCAAACTGCCTTAACATTTGAATTTCGAATTAAAGCGCGCGCACCAAAATCATCTGTCTTCAACATTTCATTAGCTTTTTTATAAATACTAGGTGCACTTTTTACTGTTAATAACTCATTGATACCAAAGAAACGACGCAATTCTAGGTGTGTCCATTCATATAATGGATTTCCCACTGCCTTTTCAATCGTACCTGCCCAGGCAACAAACTTTTCATAATCGTCACCGTCACCAGTAATTAGTTCTTCAGGAACACCATTGGCACGCATTAAACGCCATTTATAATGGTCACCGTAATTTCCTTCATTTAGCCAAATTTTTGTGATATTATCAAATTTTTTATTTTCGTAAATTTCTTCAGGGTTTAAATGACAATGAAAATCAATAATGGGCATCTTTTCCGCATAATTATGGAATAATTCGCGAGCAGGTTCGTTTTCAAGCAAAAAATCTTTGTCTAAAAATGACATATTAACACTCCTATTTTTTATTTTGATAAAGCATTTGGACCTGATTCATTTATGATTAAACATTAAAACGTAAGCTATTCAATAATTAATTCTTATTAAATGTCAAAATATTTTACGTTTTATGTTAACGCTAACATCATTATCATAAAAGTATTCACGACCGATGTCAAATTAATATTAAACACCACTATTTTCGTTAAAAAACCCGTTGAACTAACGTCCAACGGGTTTTTTAAATTATCGACTCATACTTGATCCGGAACCTTGGCCCTTAATTGCCATGATGTCTT
>ERZ507758.42-NODE-42-length-36435-cov-4.74368_pt1 | contig 36435 bp, 28 predicted proteins | sample MGYA00513302_ERZ507758 | MGnify/ENA metagenome assembly ERZ507758
TGGTGCTGGCGATCGGCCTGCTGGTGGATGACGCCATCGTGGTGGTGGAGAACGTCGAGCGCATCATGAGCGAGGAAGGGCTGTCGCCGCGCGAGGCGACCCGCAAATCGATGGGGCAAATTCAGGGCGCCCTGGTAGGGATCGCCATGGTGCTGTCGGCGGTGTTTGTGCCAATGGCCTTCTTCGGCGGCACCACCGGGGCTATCTATCGCCAGTTCTCCATCACAATCGTTGCAGCGATGGTTCTCTCGGTGCTGGTGGCGATGATCCTCACTCCAGCCCTCTGCGCCACGCTGCTCAAGCCGGTTAAGCCAGGCGAATCGCATGAGAAGAAAGGCTTCTTCGGCTGGTTCAACCGTACCTTCAACCGCAGCGCCAGCCGCTATGAAACCTTTGTCGGAAAAATCCTGCACCGCTCGCTGCGCTGGATGCTGATCTACGTCGTGCTGCTCGGCGGGATGGTGTTCTTGTTCCTGCATCTGCCGACCTCGTTCCTGCCGCTGGAAGACCGGGGAATGTTCACCACCTCGGTACAGTTGCCAAGCGGCGCCACTCAGCAGCAGACGCTGAAAGTGGTGCAGAAAGCGGAAGATTACTTCCTCAATAACGAGAAACAGAACGTCGAGTCAGTGTTCGCTACCGTTGGCTCCGGCCCCGGCGGCAACGGGCAGAACGTGGCCCGCATGTTCGTTCGTCTCAAAGACTGGGAACAGCGCGATCCGCAAACCGGCTCCTCCTTTGCCATTATTGAACGCGCCACCAAAGCGTTTAATCAGATTAACGAAGCGCGGGTTATCGCCAGCAGCCCGCCAGCAATCAGCGGCCTCGGCAGTTCGGCAGGCTTCGATATGGAGCTGGAGGATCATGCCGGGAAGGGGCACGATGCGCTGATGGCGGCGCGCGATACGCTGCTTGAGCTGGCCGGCAAAAATCCGCTGTTGACCCGCGTCCGGCATAACGGGCTCGATGACAGCCCGCAGCTGCAGGTCGATATCGATCAGCGTAAAGCGCAGGCGCTGGGCGTCTCTATCGACGACATTAACGATACGCTGCAAACCGCGTGGGGGTCGAGCTACGTTAACGACTTTATGGATCGCGGCCGGGTGAAGAAAGTTTACGTCCAGGCGGCGGCGAAATACCGGATGCTGCCTGACGATATCAATCTCTGGTACGTGCGCAACAGCAGCGGTACGATGGTGCCGTTCTCGGCTTTCGCCACCTCGCGCTGGGAGACCGGCTCGCCGCGGCTGGAGCGCTACAATGGCTACTCGGCGGTGGAGATCGTCGGTGAAGCGGCGCCGGGCATCAGTACCGGCACCGCGATGGACATGATGGAGAAGCTGGCCGCCCAGTTGCCTACCGGCTTTGGCCTTGAATGGACTGCCATGTCCTACCAGGAACGCCTCTCTGGTGCTCAGGCGCCGGCACTGTACGCGATTTCTCTGCTGGTGGTGTTCCTGTGCCTGGCGGCGCTGTACGAGAGCTGGTCGGTGCCATTCTCGGTGATGCTGGTGGTTCCGCTCGGGGTGATTGGCGCCCTGCTGGCGACCTGGATGCGCGGCCTGGAGAATGATGTCTACTTCCAGGTGGGTCTGTTAACGGTGATCGGCCTGTCGGCGAAAAACGCCATTCTGATCGTCGAGTTCGCCAATGAGCTCAACGAGAAAGGCCAGGATCTGCTCAGCGCCACGCTGTCGGCCTGCCGACAGCGCCTGCGCCCTATCCTGATGACCTCGCTGGCGTTTATCTTCGGCGTCCTGCCGATGGCAACCAGCACCGGGGCCGGTTCCGGCAGCCAGCATGCGGTCGGCACCGGGGTGATGGGCGGGATGATCTCCGCCACCGTGCTGGCGATCTTTTTCGTGCCGTTGTTCTTTGTGCTGGTGCGTCGCCGCTTTCCGCTAAAGGAGCGTCCGCAATAAGCCGTCGGGCTCTGGCATCGAGCCGTAATAACAGAAAAGGCGACCTTTGAGGTCGCCTTTTTTATGTGTTCAGAACCATGACGCGCTTATTTACGTCGCGTTATCCCCCTGCTCACATTGCGGAAATTTATTTACGAAGCATGCCTTCAATAAAATCTTTCCAGTTCCCCAGTTCACGTTCAATCATAATAGCCTCTCTTATTATTATGGTCGATTCTATATAACTTCATTGCCGGTGGGAAGTTGTGCTCCCCTATTGCTCTGATTGCCTTATGGACTGCTAACAGAGATAAAACCTCTCCTTGCTGCTACTATGCCGCTTCGCATGTAAACATAATGTGACGCAGAGCAACATCCAGAAACATTTTTACGCTACGGTTAATAGCCTCACATCACGCCCAACGCTGCGCAAAATTTAATCACCCCTTCCTCGAAAACAGTCATCAGGTAAAAAGTTATATTTATTCATCTGAATCACGTATTATTTCAGTAAGACTTATATATTCGGAAATATCTGAGTTAGCCGCTTAATTGAATGTAAAAGGTTTATCGATGCTTACCATGTATGGAATTAAAAACTGCGATACCATTAAAAAAGCCCGTCGCTGGCTGGAAGCGCACCAGATTGCGTATCGCTTTCATGACTACCGCGCTGATGGCCTTGATCGCGCGCAACTGGATACCTTTATTGCTGAGCTTGGCTGGCAGGCGCTGCTGAATACCCGCGGTACCACCTGGCGCAAGCTGGATGAGTCGCTGCGCAACAGTATCGATAATGCCGATGCCGCCGCCGCACTGATGCTGGAAATGCCGGCTATTATCAAACGCCCATTGCTCTGTGCGCCCGGTCGTCCTATGCTGCTGGGTTTTAGTGAAGCAAGTTATCAGCAGTTTAACGAGGTATAGTCTATGTCTTGCCCGGTCATTGAGCTGGCTCAGCAGCTTATTCGCCGCCCTTCCCTTAGCCCCGATGATGCGGGATGTCAGGCGTTAATGATTGAACGCTTGCGTGCGATCGGCTTTACCGTTGAACCGATGGATTTCGGCGATACACAGAATTTCTGGGCCTGGCGCGGCCACGGTGAGACGCTGGCCTTCGCCGGCCACACCGACGTGGTTCCGGCAGGCGACGCCGACCGCTGGATCAATCCGCCCTTCGAACCGACCATCCGCGACGGCATGCTGTTTGGCCGTGGCGCAGCGGATATGAAAGGCTCGCTGGCGGCGATGGTGGTTGCCGCAGAGCGTTTTGTCGCGCAGTACCCGAATCATCGCGGCAGACTGGCGTTTTTGATCACCTCTGATGAAGAGGCCAGCGCGAAAAACGGTACCGTCAAAGTGGTGGAGACACTGATGGCGCGCAATGAGCGCCTGGACTACTGCCTGGTCGGCGAGCCCTCCAGTACTGAAGTGGTCGGCGATGTGGTGAAAAACGGCCGCCGCGGCTCGCTGACCTGCAACCTGACCATTCACGGCGTGCAGGGCCATGTCGCCTATCCGCACCTAGCCGATAACCCCGTCCATCGCGCAGCACCGATGCTGGCGGAGCTGGTCAATATCGAGTGGGATAAAGGCAATGAATACTTCCCGCCGACCAGCATGCAGATTGCCAACGTGCAGTCCGGCACCGGCAGCAACAACGTGATCCCTGGCGATATGTTCGTTCAGTTCAACTTCCGCTTCAGTACGGAACTGACGGACGAGATGATCAAAGCCCGGGTGGTCGCCCTGCTGGAAAAATACCAGCTGCGTTACAGCGTGGAGTGGTGGCTCTCCGGCCAGCCGTTCCTCACCGGGCGCGGCAAACTGGTGGATGCGGTCGTCAATGCGATTGAGCACTATAATGAGATCAAACCGCAGCTGTTGACCAACGGCGGCACTTCAGACGGACGGTTTATCGCGCGCATGGGGGCGCAAGTGGTTGAGCTGGGCCCCGTGAACGCAACGATTCACAAAATTAATGAATGTGTGAACGCCGCCGACCTGCAGCTGCTGGCGCGGATGTATCAACGCGTCATGGAACAGCTGGTCGCCTGACGAATTGACGTAAAGAGGAAGCGCGCATGGAATGGCTTATTAAACACTGGTGGATTCTGGTGCTGGTTTTTTTAGTGGGGGTCATTATCAACGTGATCAAAGATCTGAACCGCGTTGACCACAAAAAATTCCTCAATGACAAACCCGATCTGCCACCACACCGTGATTTTAACGATAAATGGGACGATGACGACGACTGGCCGAAGCACGACCAGTCGAAGAAACCGTAAATCCGCCCGTAACGCAGTGCAGACCGCCTGTAACCCCGCTCGTCGGGGTTACAGCATTTCGATGATATCATCCCCTTTTGGCGTGCTGCCGCTCAGCGCCTCATCAAAATAGTGCTTCGGCACGGTATAGCGCAGCCGTTCGATCGCCAACTGCATGCTACGATCGTCAATGGCATGCCCCAGATCGTCAACAATATCCAGCGTTACATCACCGCCGGCCTGCTGCAGCGCCTCCTGGGCCGACACCGCCCATGCCAGATCGATAACCCGATCTTCCCCCCCGTGGATCAGGTGAATGGTGGTGGCCGTCGTTGCTGTGAGCGGCAACGTCGCATAGCGACCATTAAAGGCGATCACTCGTGAAGCCAGATTCGGCGCCGCTTTGATACTCTCCAGCGACATAATCGCCCCCTGAGAGAAACCGATCAGCGCCGTGGCCAGCGGGCTGACGCCGCTTTTCTCCTGCCAGTAGCGCACAATTTCAATGAAGGTCGGCATAATGGCATCAATGCGCTGCTGACGATTATCTTCCGTCACCCCCTGCACCGAAAACCACTGCCGACCGTTGGGGCCGCAAGGCTCCACCCCGCCGATACTGACGATCAGCGCATCGGGAAACTGTGGCGCGAACCAGCTGCCGATTTGCCCCATGGAGACCGGGTTATCCCCTACACCATGAAACAGCAGCAACAGCTGTTGCGCAGGCGTCGCAGGGCTTTGAACAATAAAATGATCGTGTTTCATGGCTGTCTCCTTAGTGAATGCGGGCAGTTTACGCCGCTCGCCAGATATGACCATGCCATTTAACTGAATGAGTTAGTTAAAAAAATTGCAGGTGCTTCACCTGCTGACGCAGCGTCTCTGCGCGCGCGGCATCAAGAAAATGCATAGCGTCAGCGGCCTCCTGGCGCCATCTCGCCAGCAGAGCTTTACGTCCTGTCAGCCGCAGAGTGGCGCAGAGTACGGCCTCCTCTTCCCCCTGCAGTCGTCCCCGCAGGGCCGGCAAAGGCATGTCGACCTGCATCAGCAGGCGATTGAGACACCCCAGCGCCGCGGCCAGCGGGCGCTGGGCGAAGGCAAAGCTCGCCGCTTCCAGCCAGTCCTCATCACTAAGCATAGCGTCTGCGGCGGCGGACAGCGGCGCGGATTCATCCCGCCACTGGCGTAGCCAGTATTCATCGCGCAGCAGCCGCTGCGCCTCGTGCTGCGCCAGTCGGCGCCCGGCCGCTGTCAACGGAAAGAGGGCCATCGCAGTGTAGCACCCACTGCTGGCCTCCCGATGGGTACCCAACCGCACGAGGATAAACCCGCAGCGTTGCCAGAAGCGCCACAGCTCGGCGGTGTAGCCGAAGCTGACGGACAGATAGTCATAGCCTGCGGCATCGGCGGCGATATCCGCGATCATCATCTGTCCCAGGCCTTCGCGCTGGCGGGTGGGATGGACGGCGATCCGACTAACCCGTAGCCCGCGCAGCGTCGCCGCCAGCGGACTGCCGCCATGCGCCGCCAGCGACTGGGCAACCAGGTTACCGCGAGGCCGGCGAAATCCTGCCCACACCGCCTGGCTGAGTTCGGGCGGCAGCCCGCCTTCGGTTACTAACCACAGCGCACCCACCACCGCATCGCCAGCGCGAGCGCAGCGGAATACCTGGCCCGGGGCATCCATCATGCGCCGCAGGTCGAGAGGCGACGTGCGGTAATGCGCCCCGGACAAGAGCTGGTACATCGCCTCCGGTAGCGCTGGCTGCGATTGCCAGCAGGACTGATTGACCGCCTCCAGCATTACCTCCCCTGTCGGCGAGTCGCGAAATGCGTCGTCGCTAAAGATCAGCAGCTGACTGATGGCCGACTCCAGCGGACAGCCCGCCGCCCAGCGGATCGGCGCGTTCAGGCTGAACATCTGCAGATGGGGTAAGCTGGCGCAAAATTTAAGCAGGAACCCGCGACCAGTTCCCTCATACCCCTGTACCGTCGTAGTGAGCAGTGTGCGGGGAAAACGACTCACCAGCTGCCGGAGAAGCGGAGCCGGGATCGCCGCGGCCTCATCGATAATCAGCCACGCCGCCTCTTCTTTCGATGCCAGCAGCGCATCGGGCGCCATAAAACGTAACGCCTCGCCGGCAAAGCTGGCCAGCACCTCGATGGCGCTACGCGTTGGGGCGGTGACGATGGCCTCGCCCTCAAGCTGGCGTAGCAGCATACCCGCGAGGGCAGATTTACCTCGCCCGCGCTCCGCCGTCACCGCTGCGATGCCGGGCGGCAGGCGTATCAGTTGTTCAAGGATCGCCGCCTGTTCGACCTGGGGGCGGCCATCGGCGGGATGCCACTCAGGGCGCGGGGCAGCCAGCGGGAGCCGCGGCGAGTCCGACTGCCGCCAGAGCAGCACTTCCGGATCGGCGATAAACTGCCGACAACAGCGGAGAACAAAGTTGGGGGTAGAGATCGGGTCAGGAGTATCGCTCCAGCGCAGGGAGTCCTCATCCGCCCGGGACGGCCAGTCGGCGAAAGGGGGCGTCAGCAGCACCAGCCAGCTTCCCGCCCGCAGCGTACCGCTCAGGGCGGCCAGGGCGGCCACATCAAACCCGCGCCGGGCATCGAAAAAGGCGTGCATGACTTCCCGCCCCAGCAGCGTCTTCAGGGCACCAGGCGCCACGCAGGGCGCTGAAACCGGCTCAGGGCCAACCCACAGGCCATCGCCGCCGAGCCGCTCCCGCAGCGCCTGCGCCTGCTGCAGCATCCAGTCTTCATCGCCGCTGAGCACCAGCAGGCGACGGATCCCCTCCCGCGCCATCTGCGCGGTGAGGTTAAGCAGCGCCTCCATCATGAGCGGCGATTACAGCGCGCTGCCGAAGGTATTGCACTGCGCCGGGTCGCCGCTATCGAAACCGCGTTTGAACCAGGTATAACGTTGTTTCGAGGTGCCGTGGGTAAAGCTGTCCGGCACCACCCGCCCCTGGCTCTGCTGCTGCAGACGATCGTCCCCGATGGCCTCGGCGGCGTTCAGCGCCTCCTGCAGATCGCCGGTTTCCAGAATATCCTGCTGTTGCATGTTATGCCCCCAGACGCCGGCGAAGCAGTCCGCCTGCAGCTCCATCTTAACCGACAGGCGGTTGGCTTCGGCCTGGGTGGCATGCTGCTGTTGCTGGCGGACTTTCGGCTCAATGCCCAGCAATTTTTGCACGTGATGGCCCACCTCATGAGCAATAACGTACCCCTGGGCAAAGTCGCCGTCGGCGCCCAGTTTATTTTTCATCTCATCGTAGAAAGACAGGTCGATATAGACCGTACTGTCGGCAGGACAGTAGAACGGCCCCATCACCGACTGACCGGTGCCGCAGCCGGTGCGGGTCGCGCCGCGGTAGAGTACCAGCTTTGGCTGAGGGTACTGGCGGCCCATCTTTTCAAAGATCGGTCCCCAGGTATCTTCAGTGGTCGCCAGGATCACCGAAGTAAACTTAGCCGCTTCATCGTCTTTCGGACTGATGGAGCGCTGCGTGGAGGTCTGCTGCTGCGGCATCGGTTCACCGGTCAGCATGCCGGTCAAATCCACACCGTAGTAGCCCGCCACCAGCACAATAATCAGCAGCACAATGCCGCCCTTCCCGCTTGGCAGCCGGAAGCCACCGCCACCACCCCCGCCGAACGGCGAACCAGATTGACCACGTCGATCTTCAACATTGTCGCTTTCGCGACGCCCTTGCCAGCGCATAAGCACCTCATTCCCTGTTATGTATCAATAGCAGAGATCGTAGGCGGTTCAGCGCAGGATTACCACAGGAAACAGCAAGAGACGCCAGAAGATGAGGCCATCTTCTGGCGGCGGGCGGGTTAGTCGAGCTTAACGCCCAGGCGGTGAGCCACTTCTTCGTAGGCTTCGATCAGGCCGCCAAGGCTCTGGCGGAAGCGGTCTTTGTCCATTTTATCAAGGGTATTTTTGTCCCACAGGCGGCTGCCATCCGGCGAAAACTCGTCGCCCAGCACCACTTCACCTTTGAACAGACCAAACTCCAGCTTAAAGTCCACCAGGATCAGACCGGCGTCATCGAACAGTTTTTTCAGCACGTCGTTGGCTTTGTAGGTCAGCTCGCGCATCCGCGCCAGATTCTCTTTACTCACCCAGCCGAAGGTTTCGCAGTAGGAGTCGTTGACCATCGGATCGTGCATAGCATCGTTTTTCAGGAACAGGTCGAACAGCGGCGGGTTCAACTCGATACCTTCCTCAATGCCTAAACGTTTTACCAGCGAGCCTGCCGCACGGTTACGTACCACGCACTCTACCGGCACCATATCCAGTTTTTTCACCAGACATTCGGTATCGGAGAGCAGCGCTTCCATCTGGGTAGGGATGCCCGCTTCTGCCAGTTTGCTCATAATGAAGTGGTTGAACTTGTTATTCACCATACCTTTACGATCAAACTGCTCGATGCGCGCGCCATCACCTGCTGACGTATCGTTACGGAATTCCAGTACCAGCAGGTCCGGGTTATCGGTGCTGTAAACGGTCTTCGCTTTACCACGATACAACTCAGCTAGCTTCTTCATCTTTCACCACTCCAGTGATATTAAGCCAAAAAAATACGTCGCGGCCTATACACAAAAGCATTCAAAGTGCATCGAGGCGGCAACTAAGCGTATCCCCGGGAGCTTACAAAAGTAAGGGGCTGGGGTGAACGAAGGCAGCCAACAAAGAGGCGATTTGAAGGATAATCTGTATACGCACACGTTTGCGTCACTATACATTAAAAAGGGCCAGATTGCTCCAGCCCTTTTGATTACTTGTTAAATGCGGCCTGGAATACCGCTACCAGGGCGTCGTTTTGCGACTGCGTCAGGGTATGGCCTTTCGGGTCGATGAACTGCAGGCTACTGCGGTTATCAAGGTCGCCAACCTGAAGTTTGTAGTCACCGGAAACCAGCTGCGGGTCGCGGGCGCCCAGCTCCTGCCAGCTGCTGTCAGACAGCGGCTTGTAGGTCAGCGCCATACTGCCCTGAGAGCGCGTGCTGTCGGTCACTTTCATCCCGACTTTCTCGAGGGCGCCCGGCAGACGCTGCCACACCAGGTTAAATGGCGCGCGAACAACGAGCATCGGCAGACCGGTATCGTCGGCGGCGCTCTGCACGTCAAAGGTAGCGCCCGCGCTACGCTGGGCCGCGTTTTGAGCGTTTGTAGCGCTCGCATCAAGACCTTCCGAAATGACGTTCAGCATGGCGGTACTGTAGCGCTGCAGTGACGCTGGATCGGCAACCGGTTTACCCGCCTGCTCCAGATTCACCAGCTTGACAACTACTGCTTGCTGATACCCCTGTGGTTTGACGGAGATTTGATAACGACCGCGATACTGCTGATCCTCATCGAGGCGGTTCCACTCAACCCAGTCAGTGTTCAGCGTCTGGCTCGCATCATCGCGCTTGGCGATAACGTAGTTCTTCGACTGAAGAATGCTGGTCACCTGCGCCCACAGCGAACCGCTGCGACCGTTCTCGACCATCAGCGTCGCGGTATCGCCGTTGAACTGAGTGCGGGCGCCGCTAACCAACGCTAGCGGCTGCGCTGGCGGACGAATGTCCAGCGCCTTGCCGACCGCGCCGGTGCTGTTGGCCACCGGAATATTGTAATCACCCACCTGAATCGGCAGGATCATCCCCGCCGGCGCATGAAGTTCGCTCAACGGTGCTGCCTGTAAATAGGCCTCATCACCGCTCACCTGACGCTTATAGCGCGAGTCGGAACTACAGGCCGCGAGGAGTAAAACCAGCGAAACACCCGCAACCTTCGCCAGGCGCGACTTCTGTACTGAGTAAGCCATCAAATCTCCCTAAACTTTACAGCAAACCGGCATGCTTCAGCGCGGCGGTGACAGCTTCACGACCATGGTCGGTGATAGGCGTCATCGGCAAGCGCAGCGTATCGGTCGCCACAAGACCCAACGCCTTGCATCCCCATTTCACCGGGATAGGATTGGGTTCGACAAATAATTTTGTATGCAGTGGCATCAGACGCTGGTTAATCGCACGAGCTTCGGCAAATTGACCCGCCAGCGCCAGACGGCACATGTCGGCCATTTCGCGCGCCGCCACGTTGGCCGTAACAGAAATCACGCCTACGCCGCCGAGCTGCATGAAGTCCATACCGGTCGCATCGTCACCGCTCAGCAGAATAAAGTCGTCTGAAACCAGCTCTTTGATCTGGTGAACGCGACTTAAGTTCCCTGTTGCTTCCTTAATACCGACAATATTTTTAATTTCCGCCAGACGGCCAACGGTTTCCGGCAGCATATCGCAACCGGTACGGGACGGCACATTATACAGAATTTGCGGCAGGTCAGTATGTTCGGAGATAGCTTTAAAGTGCTGGAACAGGCCTTCCTGGGTCGGGCGGTTATAATAAGGAGTGACCGTCAGGCAGCCGACAACACCGCTGTCGTTAAAACGTTTGGTCAGGCTAATCGCCTCTGCGGTTGCATTGGCTCCCGTTCCGGCAATAACCGGGATACGCCCGTCTGCCAGTTCCAGAGTCATCATCACCACGTCGCCATGCTCTTCATGGCTCAGCGTTGCGGATTCACCGGTAGTCCCTACCGAAACGATCGCCGAGGTTCCGTTGGCGACATGGTAATCAATCAGTTTTTTCAGGCTTGTCCGGCAGACATTACCGTTTTCATCCATCGGCGTGACAAGCGCTACAATACTTCCCGTGAACATGGGCCATCCTCAGAGCAGAAGTGCGACAAGATTCTCAATGTTACGTTTGGAGCTGTAATAAAAGCAAGAGACCCGACGCCATCAGGGATGTTGTATGGCGGTTTTTTTTATGCTTTCCTAATGTTACCTCACCTTTTTAAAGGAAGAACAGGTTTGACAGCCTCATTACAACACTATCTGGTTATTACCGCCCTGGGGGCTGACCGTCCCGGCATCGTGAACACGATCACTCGCCACGTCAGCAGCTGCGGTTGTAATATCGAAGACAGCCGGCTGGCCATGCTCGGTGATGAGTTTACGTTTATCATGCTGCTTTCCGGGTCGTGGAATGCGATTAACCTGATCGAATCAACCCTGCCGCTGAAAGGCGCGGAGCTGGAGCTGTTGATCGTGATGAAGCGCACCACCGCGCGCCCGCCACAGGCCATGCCAAACACTGTTTGGGTCCAGGTTGAGGTGCCGGACTCACCGCATATCATCGAGCGCTTCACTGCCCTGTGCGATACATGGAATATGAATATCGCGGAACTGGTGTCCCGCACACAGCCGGGAGACGGCGATGGTGCACAGCTTTTTATCCAGATAACCGCCCATAGTCCTGCGACGCAAAATGCAGCAAATATCGAACAAGCGTTCAAAGCCCTATGTACAGAACTGAACGCACAAGGCAGTATTAACATCGTTAATTATTCACAGCATGATGAACAGGATGGAGTTTAACCCATGACCCCACTGAAAGCCGGTGATATCGCACCGAAATTTAGCTTACCGGACCAGGACGGCGAGGAAGTAAATTTAACCGACTTCCAGGGACAGCGTGTCCTGGTTTATTTTTACCCGAAAGCGATGACCCCGGGTTGCACCGTCCAGGCGTGCGGCTTGCGCGATAATATGGACGAATTGAAAAAAGCCGGTGTCGAAGTGTTGGGCATCAGCACTGATAAACCGGAAAAGCTCTCCCGTTTCGCCGAAAAAGAGCTGCTGAATTTCACGCTGCTGTCTGATGAAGATCATCAGGTTTGCGAGCAGTTTGGCGTCTGGGGCGAAAAAACCTTTATGGGGAAAACCTACGACGGTATTCACCGGATTAGTTTCCTCGTTGACGCCGATGGCAAAATCGAACACGTGTTTGATGACTTTAAAACCAGCAATCACCACGACGTAGTGCTGAACTGGCTGAAAGAAAACGCCTGATACAACGCAAGACGCCGGGAGAGGAAGCCCTCGCCCGGCGTCTTTTTTGGTCCTGAACACGTCAGTCGTCGTCGACCACCAGACCATCCGGCCAGGCATGCACCACCGCTTTAATCAACGTGGCCAGCGGAATAGCAAAGAAGACGCCCCAGAATCCCCACAGCCCGCCAAAGATCACCACCGACAGGATAATCACCAGCGGGTGCAGATTCACCGCTTCCGAAAACAGTACCGGGACCAGCAGGTTACCATCCAGCCCCTGGATAATCAGATAGACCGCGAACAGGCTCCAGAACTCGGTGCCAGCACCAAACTGAAACAGTGCCACCCCCACCACCGGAATGGTCACCACAAACGCGCCGATATAGGGGATCAGCACTGAGAAGCCCACCAGCACCGCCAACAGCAGCGAGTAGTTGAGGCCAAACAGAATAAAGCCTATCCAGGTGGCGACGCTGACGACAATCATCTCCAGCACCTTACCGCGAATGTAATTGGTGATCTGCTGGTTCATCTCCTTCCATACCTGCCCGGCGAGCCCGCGATTGCGCGGCAACACGCGACGGACCGCGTTGAGCATCTGCTCTTTATCCTTCAGCAGGAAGAAAACCATCAGCGGCACCAGCACCAGATAGACCGCCAGGGTGAGCAGCCCCACCAGCGAGGCCAGAGAGTATTTCACTACCGAGTCACCCACCGTCAGCATCCGGGTGCGCATATTTTCCGCCATCGCATCGATAATGCCGGCATCCATTAACGCCGGATAGCGCCGCGGCAGCGTGGCGGCAAAATCAGAGAGCTTATTGAGCATGCCCGGCATATCGCGGATGAGGTAGATCCCTTGCTGCCAGGCTACCGGCAGCACCACAAAGGCCAGCAACAGCAGGATGCCCCCAAAGAGGATCAGCACCAGCGAGGTCGCCCAGGTGCGCGACAGGCCTATTCGTTCCAGACGAACCGTCGGCCACTCCAGCAGATAGGCAAGAACGATAGCCACCAGTAGAGGGGCCAGCAGGCCGCTGAAAAAGAACATGATGCCGAAACCGGCAAGCAAAATAACCAGCAGCGCTATCGCCTCAGGGTCGCTGAAGCGACGGCGGTACCACTGCATTAACATCTCAAGCATAAAACCTTCCCTGAAGGGCAAAGCGGCGACAATCCGGGGAATTGTATCGAAATGTCACAAAAAAGACTTCGCTTTTTGATGCGCCACAGACAAACCTTCCTCCGCCATTAAGAACATATTTTCAATGCGCCCAACGCCAGCTAAACTCGCTGGGATGCGGCCAGGGAACATTACGCCGCACAATCGGTCAAACTGGCACACCTACATTACAGGACAGAGGTTATGTTCAGGCAGTTGAAGAAAACGCTGGTGGCGACCGTGATCGCGTCGCTGACGCTGGGTTCATTAGGCCCTGCTTTTGCTGACTCCGCAGATACCCTGCCGGACATGGGGACCTCCGCAGGAAGCACGCTGTCAATTGGTCAGGAAATGCAGATGGGAGACTACTACGTCCGCCAGCTGCGCGGCAGCGCGCCGCTGATCAACGACCCTCTGCTGGTGCAATATATCAACGGGTTGGGTATGCGTCTGGTGGCGCACGCCAATTCGGTACGCACCCCGTTCCACTTCTATTTGATTAATAACGACCAGATCAACGCCTTCGCCTTCTTCGGCGGCAACGTGGTCCTCCACTCAGCCCTATTCCGCTACTCCGATAACGAGAGCGAACTGGCTTCCGTCATGGCGCACGAAATTTCCCACGTGACGCAGCGGCATCTCGCCCGCGCAATGGAAGATCAAAAGCGCAATGCGCCGCTGACCTGGGTCGGCGCGCTGGGTTCAATTCTGCTGGCGATGGCCAGCCCGCAGGCCGGGATGGCGGCCCTGACCGGCACGCTGGCCGGCACCCAGCAGGGCATGATCAGCTTCACCCGACAAAATGAAGAAGAAGCCGACCGGATTGGTATTCAGGTTCTGCAACGCTCGGGATTCGACCCGCAGGCCATGCCGATGTTTATGGGTAAACTGCTTGATGAGTCGCGCTACTCGACGCGGCCACCGGAAATGCTGCTCACCCACCCCCTGCCGGAAAGCCGGCTGGCCGATGCCCGTAACCGCGCCAACCAGATGCGCCCGGTGGTGGTGCAGTCCTCCGCAGACTTCTATCTGGCGAAGGCGCGCACCCTCGGGATGTACACCAACGGCGACAACAAGCTGGGCACCGATCTGCTGAGCGCCTGGGATAAAGGCAATATCCGTCAGCAGCATGCCGCCCAGTATGGCCGCGCCCTGCTGGCGATGGAAAGCAATAACTTTGACCAGGCACGCAAAACGCTGCAGCCGCTGCTCAGCGCCGACCCGCAAAATGCCTGGTATCTCGATCTGGCCACCGATATCGACCTCGGACAGAAGAAAACCAGCGACGCCATCAATCGCCTTAAAAACGCCCGCGAGCTGCGTACTAATCCGGTGCTGCAGCTGAACCTGGCCAATGCCCTGCTGCAGGGCGGACAACCCGGGGAAGCGGCGACCATTCTGAATCGGTATACCTTTACCTATAAAGAGGATGGCAACGGCTGGGATCTGCTGGCTCAGGCGGAAGGCGCGCTGGGCAATCGTGACCAGGAGCTGGCGGCGCGGGCAGAAAGCATGGCGCTGGTCGGCCAGCTGGGGCAGGCGATTTCCCTGCTCAGCAGCGCCAGTTCGCAGGTGAAACTCGGTAGCCTGCAGCAGGCACGTTACGATGCCCGTATCGATCAGCTACGCGATCTGCAGGCTCGCTTCCGTCCCTATCAAAAAATGTAAGGAGACCTCATGACCGACGCGGTAAAAATTTACCATAACCCACGCTGCTCCAAGAGTCGCGAAACGCTGAGCCTGCTGCAGAGTCACGGCATCGATCCCGAGGTGGTGCTCTATCTCGACACACCGCCTGATGCCGATACGCTGCGCCAGCTGCTGCAGCTGTTGGGTATGGAGAGCCCCCGCGAGCTCATGCGCCAGAAGGAGGAGCTGTACAAATCGCTCAATCTGGCCGACCCGGCGCTCAGCGACGCGGCGCTGATTCAGGCGATGGTCGATAACCCTAAGCTCATCGAACGCCCGATCGTCGTCAGCCGCGGCCAGGCGCGCATTGGCCGGCCGCCGGAGCAGGTCCTTGAGATCGTAAGCTAACCCACCTGCGCCGCGCTTTCGCGGCGCTTTTTTACGTGGCCGATTCCAGATCTTTTACGCCGTTCCCCCCTGCCTGCCGGGCAGTGCTACTGTTTATCCATCGCTCAATCCACTGGACGGATGAACATGAAAAAACCGACCCCCACGCCCCATGACGCTGTATTTAAAACCTATCTCTCCCATCCCGATACCGCCCGCGATTTCCTGCAACTGTATCTGCCCAAGACGCTGCTTGAGGTGTGCGATCTGCGTACGCTGCATCTCGAGTCCGGGCATTTTGTCGAAGACGATCTGCGTCCTTTTTATGCCGACATTTTGTATTCCCTGAAAACCACGGCGGGAGATGGCTATATTTATGCGCTGATCGAACACCAGAGCACGCCCGACCGGCATATGGCCTTTCGTCTGATGCGCTACGCCATTGCCGCCATGCAGCGCCATCTCGATGCCGGCCACGATCGCCTGCCGCTGGTGATCCCTGTCCTCTTCTACCATGGCCTGGTAAGCCCTTATCCATTCTCTCTTCGCTGGCTCGATGAATTCGCCGCCCCGGAACTGGCCAGCCGCCTTTATCACGACGCATTTCCGCTGGCGGACATTACCGTTATTCCGGATGACGATATTGCCACCCACCAGCGCATGGCGACGCTGGAGTTACTGCAAAAACATATTCGACAACGCGATCTGGCGCAGCTCCTCGACAAACTCAGCGAATTATTATTGACTGGACTGGCGACGCAATCGCAGGTACAAGCCCTGATGCACTATCTGGTACAGGCAGGCAATACGCGCGAGCCAATCAAGTTCATTCGCGAACTGGCGTTACGTACGCCGCAGCACAAGGAGACGTTGATGACGATTGCGGAATATCTGGAACAACAAGGGCTGGAGCGGGGCCTGGCGCAAGGCCGTCAGGAAGGCCGAAAAGAAGAGGCGCAGCGTATCGCTGTCGCCATGCTGCACAGCGGCCTTCCGCACGACCTGGTCGCCCGGTTAACCGGGTTGACGGAGCAGGAGCTAGCCCCCCAGGCAGACTAGAGCTTAAGGATCTCTTTCACGAAAGGGATGGTCAGCTTGCGCTGAGCGGTAATTGACGCATGATCCAGCTGGTCGAGGGTCATAAACAGCGAGCGCATCTCGCGATCCAGTCGCTTTAGCAAGAAGCGGCACACGTCTTCCGGCATTTCGAAGCCGCGAAGTCTGGCGCGCAGCTGCAGCGCCTGCAGTTTGTCTTCATCGGACAGCGGCTGCAGCTTATAGATTTGCCCCCAGTCCAGTCGTGAGGCGAGATCCGGCAGGCCAAGATTCAACTGTCGCGGCGGTCGATCGCCGGTGATCAGCAGCCGGGTTTTGCCTGATTCCAGGATCCGGTTGTAGAGATTAAAGATAGCCATCTCCCATGGCTCATCGCCGGCGACGCACTCGATATTATCAATGCAGACCAGCGCCAGCTGTTCCATCCCCTCCAGCACCTCCGGCACAAACCACGTCCGTTTATCCAGCGGCACGTAGCCCACCGCATCCCCGCGCTGGGAAAGTTCCGCGCAGGCGGCGTGTAACAGGTGGCTGCGACCTGCCCCTTCACGTGACCAGATATAAATGTACCCACTGTGTTCCTGGCGTAGTACGTTCTGGAGGGCAGCAAGTAGGGAAGGATTATCACCCGGCCAGAAACTCGCGAAGGTTTCGTCGTCAGGAAGATACAGTGGCAAAGAGAGCTGTGCCGGTGCGTTCAGATGGACCTCAACATAGGCTTACAGAAAAACGCGAAGAGTTTACCACAGATTTAGGTCCGGAGAGAACCGGGCGGGATCGCCGCCCGGTCAGGAGATCGTTATTTAACCTCTTCGCTATCCGCCGCGTCGAGGACCACCTCTTCCGGACGCAGGACACTGATAAGCTTGAAAATCAGGCTGAGCGCGATGCCCACGATGGTCGCCAGCGCCATCCCTTTCAGCTCGGCGGCGCCAATGTGCACTTTAGCGCCGCTAACACCGATGATCAGGATCACGGAGGTGAGGATCAGATTCTGTGCTTTACTGTAATCCACTTTCGATTCAATCAGTACGCGGATCCCCGAGGCGCCGATCACCCCATACAGCAGCAGGGAAACGCCGCCCATCACCGGCACCGGGATGATCTGGATAGCCGCCGCCAGTTTGCCGACGCAGGAGAGCAGAATCGCAATGATCGCCGCGCCGCCGATAACCCAGGTGCTGTAGACCCGGGTAATCGCCATCACGCCGATATTTTCCCCGTAGGTGGTGTTGGGCGTCGAACCGAAGAAGCCGGAAACGATCGTCGACAGGCCGTTGGCAAACATCGAACGATGCAGGCCCGGGTCGCGGATCAGATCGCGCTTAACGATATTGGCGGTCACCACCAGGTGCCCCACGTGCTCGGCAATTACCACCAGCGCGGCAGGCAGAATGGTGAAGATAGCAAACCACTCAAAGCGCGGGGTGTAGAAAGTCGGCAGCGCGAACCAGTGCGCCTCGGCGATCGGGGTGGTATCGACCACGCCCATCACAAACGACAGCGCATAGCCCACCAGCACGCCGATCAGGATCGGGATAATCGCCAGGAAGCCGCGGAATAGCACGGACCCGAACACCGTCACCGCCAGGGTCACCATCGAGATAATAATGGTTTTACTGTCCGGTGACTGACCGTCGGCCGGCAGCAGCCCGGCCATATTAGCCGCCACCCCCGCCAGTTCGAGGCCGATAACCGCCACGATGGCGCCCATCGCCGCCGGCGGGAACATCACGTCCAGCCAGCCGGTACCGGCTTTTTTGACAATAAAGGAGACGATGCAGAACAGCACGCCGCACATAATAAAGCCGCCCAGCGCCACTTCGTAGCCCAGCGGCAACAGCAGCAGCACCGGGGAGATAAAGGCGAAACTCGATCCGAGATACGCGGGAATTTTGCCTTTACAGATAAAGAGGTACAACAGCGTACCGATGCCGTTGAACAGCAGGACGGTGGCCGGGTTAATGTGGAACAGAATAGGCACCAGGACCGTTGCGCCAAACATGGCGAACAGGTGCTGCAAACTAAGCGGGATAGTCTGTAAAAGCGGCGGTCTTTCACTCACCCCGATAGCACGGCGCGTCATAATGTTTTCCTCTGAGATGGTTAGTTATGTGTGTTTTATTCAAAAAAAAGCCGACTCTCAAAGTCGGCTTATTTATCGTTATTCGATTATTTCGTTCCAAAAATCTTGTCGCCGGCATCGCCGAGACCGGGAATGATGTATCCATGCTCATTCAGCCCCTTATCGACAGAGGCGGTGTACAGCTCAACGTCCGGGTGCGCTTTCTCCAGCGCGGCAATCCCTTCCGGCGCCGCCACCAGCACCAGCACCTTGATGCTGGTGCAGCCAGCGTTTTTCAGCAGATCGATTGTGGCGATCATCGATCCACCGGTGGCCAGCATCGGGTCAACGACCAGCGCCATACGCTCATCGATGTTGGACACCAGCTTCTGGAAGTAAGGCACCGGCTCGAGGGGTTCTTCATTGCGATAGATACCGACCACGCTGATACGCGCGCTCGGCACGTGCTCCAGCACCCCTTCCATCATGCCGAGGCCGGCGCGCAGGATAGGCACAACGGTAATTTTCTTGCCCTTGATCTGCTCGACTTCCACCGGACCGTTCCAGCCTTCAATAGTGACTTTCTCAGTCTCCAGATCGGCGGTGGCTTCATAAGTCAGTAAGCTGCCCACTTCTGAGGCGAGTTCACGGAAGCGTTTGGTGCTGATGTCATGCTCGCGCATCAGGCCCAGCTTGTGTTTGACGAGTGGGTGTTTGACTTCCACAATCTTCATTCTCTTTCTCCTCTGAGGGGCAGCCACAAAAAAAATCGCGGGATTATACCGCTTTTTTCGGATTAGGCCATACCCATCTTGCTTGACGTATATCAAGCAAAGTGATTTAGAGACAAAAAAACCGGAGGCGAGGCTCCGGCTTAGCTGCGGGTGCAGTCCATACGCTTACGCGGGCCTACGTGTATTGTAGGTCGGTTAAGCGTTAGCGCCACCCGACTACGACAGGTTCTCCCCGTTGCTGGCAATCACCTGCTGATACCAGGCAAACGACTTTTTCCGGCTACGGGCCAGCGTGCCATTCCCTTCATTATCTTTATCGACATAAATGAAGCCGTAGCGTTTTTTCATTTCCCCCGTGCCGGCGGAAACCAGATCGATGCAGCCCCACGGAGTGTAGCCCATCAGGTCGACGCCATCCTCGACCACCGCCTTTTTCATCTCCGCGATATGGGCAGAAAGATAATCGATGCGATACTGGTCATTGACGCTGCCGTCCGCTTCGCGGACATCAATTGCGCCAAAACCGTTTTCGACAATAAACAGCGGCAGCTGGTAGTGATCCCAGAACCAGTTCAGCGAATAGCGCAGGCCGACCGGGTCAATCTGCCAGCCCCAGTCCGACTTTTTGACGTACGGGTTGGAGACCAGGCTGGTGGTTTCATCATAATCGAGCAAGGGGTTATCTGCAGTGGCTTTGGTGGCAAACGACATATAGTAGCTAAAACCAATGTAGTCGACACAGCCCTCGGTTAGCGCCTGGCGATCGGCTTCGGTGATATCGAGGGTAAAGCCGCGGCGGGCAAAATAGTTGAGCAAATGCTGCGGGTAGCGACCGCGCACGTGGACGTCGGTGAACCAGTAACGACGGTGCATGGCATTCATCGCCATCATCATATCGTCCGGCGCGCAGGTCAGCGGGTAGATGGGACACATAGCGATCATGCAGCCAATCTGCAGCGCCGGGTTGATCTCACGCGCCGCTTTTACCGCCAGGGCGCTGGCTACCAGCTCATAATGGGCAGCCTGGTACATCACCGGCTCCCGGTCTTCACCCGGTAAATACTTCAGGCCGGAGTTGGTGAAGGGGGCAAAGTCCTCATGGAAGTTGGCCTGGTTGTTGATCTCGTTAAAGGTCATCCAGTACTTCACTTTATGCTGATAGCGGGTGAAGACGACCCTGGCGAAACGCACGAAAAAGTCGATCAGCTTGCGGTTGCGCCAGCCGCCGTACTCGGTGACCAGGTGATAAGGCATTTCAAAATGCGACAGCGTAATCACTGGCTCAATGCCGAGTTTCAGGCATTCGTCGAACAGATCATCGTAAAACTGCAGGCCAGCCTCGTTCGGCTCCAGCTCATCGCCTTGTGGGAAAATACGCGTCCAGGCAATCGAGGTGCGAAAACATTTGAAGCCCATCTCGGCAAACAGCGCCAGGTCCTGCGGATAACGATGATAAAAATCGATCGCCTCATGGTTCGGGTAGTTTTTCCCCGCCACCACGCCGTCGGTAATTTCACGCGGCACGCCGTGGGCGCCGGCGGTCATCACATCCGCCACGCTGATCCCCTTACCGCCCTCCTGCCAGCCGCCCTCTAACTGATGCGCTGCGACCGCGCCGCCCCACAGAAACCCTGCTTTAAATCCGGACATAGTCTCTCCCTAATGTCGATCGTCGCCAGGCGAACGATACTGCTGATTGAAATGGTAAACCGCGCCAATCAGGCCGGCATCGTTGCCGTGACTGACGGTATCGAGATAGTCGGCAATGCCGAACCAGGCCAGATGCTGGCGCAGCAGCGCCAGAAATCCGGGACGTTCCACAATGCCGCCGCCGATAAAAATGGTCTGCGAATCGAAGATATTGACGAGGTTATATAGGCCGTGGCCCAGGCCATTGAAGAACTCGGCGACCAGACGCTGGCAAACCGGGTCGCCGGCGTCATAGCGGTCAAAAATCATTTCGCCTGTCACGCTCTCCAGCGGCGCGCCGATATGTTGCGCATAGCGATGGCGCAGCACTCTGAGAGTGCAGTTCTCATTCATCGAATAGCGACGAGGATCGCGTCCGCCGGGACGGTCGGTTAGCATGTAGCCGAATTCACCGGCACGAAAACGCGCCCCATGCACTAGCTGGTGGTGGCAATAAATCGCGCCACCAATGCCGGTGCCAATGGTGAGCACCAGAAAATTGGCCATTTCCGCCGCTTTGCCCTGCCAGCGCTCGGCCAGCAGCACACAGTTGGCATCGTTTTCAACTGAGACCGGCAGTCCGGTCCGGGCTTCCAGCCATGCTTTCATGGCGAAATTATCAAATCGACGAATAGCACCGCCCATGGTAATAAAGCCGCTGTGCGGATCGACATAGCCCGGCGCGCTGATGGCTACCCCTTCACACGACGGGTGGGCCGCCAGCCACGACAGCATTGCCTGTAAGATATGATCGCCATCGCTGTCATTGATTGACTGATTCGCCGTTTCCAGCAACCTGCCGTCGCGGGTCATCACGCCCATTTTTAACGCGGTGCCACCAATATCAAATGCCGCAATATCCATTCATCCCTCCCCCGGCATGCATAAATAACCGACCTAACGCGCGGCAAATCAAAGAAAGAAACCGGTTTCATTGATATGATGAGGATTCCTCAACGCGGAGGCAAGCACAAGGCTGTACCCGGTTTCATTTTCGTGAGCAGTATCAAATTTGACCATCTCCCGGCTGTTTTACGCCGACTGTAAAGCAGGCTCGCAAACGTTTGCTTTCCCTGTTAGAATTGCGCCGATTTTTCTTGCTTACCGCAAACGCGTGGAGACTTCGCAGTGACCGATAAAACCTCTCTCAGCTATAAAGATGCCGGCGTGGATATTGATGCAGGCAACGCTCTCGTCGACCGTATTAAGGGCGTGGTGAAGAAAACCCGTCGCCCGGAAGTAATGGGTGGACTGGGCGGATTCGGCGCGCTGTGCGCACTGCCGCAGAAATACCGCGAGCCGGTACTGGTCTCCGGCACCGACGGCGTCGGTACCAAGCTGCGTCTGGCAATGGATCTGAAGCGTCACGACACCATCGGCATCGACCTGGTCGCCATGTGCGTGAACGACCTGGTGGTTCAGGGCGCTGAGCCGCTGTTTTTCCTGGATTATTACGCCACCGGTAAGCTGGACGTCGATACCGCAGCCAGCGTCATTAACGGCATCGCCGAAGGCTGCCTGCAGTCCGGTTGCGCGCTGGTCGGGGGTGAAACCGCTGAGATGCCGGGGATGTATCACGGTGAAGATTACGACGTAGCGGGTTTCTGCGTCGGGGTGGTGGAAAAATCAGAAATCATCGACGGCAGCAAAGTGGCCGACGGCGACGTGCTGGTGGCGCTGGCGTCCAGCGGACCGCACTCTAACGGCTACTCGCTAGTGCGTAAAATTATTGAAGTCAGCGGCGTTGACCCGCAGACCACCGACCTTGACGGCAAACCGCTGGCCGACCATCTGCTGGCGCCGACCCGCATCTATGTAAAATCGGTGCTCGACCTGATCGCCAGCGTTGACGTCCACGCTATCGCTCACCTGACCGGCGGCGGCTTCTGGGAAAACATCCCGCGTGTCTTACCGGACAACACCCAGGCGATCATTGATGAATCTTCCTGGCAGTGGCCGTCGGTCTTCAACTGGCTGCAAACCGCCGGCAACGTCAGCCAGCATGAAATGTATCGTACCTTTAACTGCGGCGTGGGGATGGTAATCGCCCTGCCGGCAGCGGAAGCGGACAAGGCCATTGCCCTGCTGAACGAGAAAGGTGAAAACGCGTGGAAAATCGGGTATATCAAAGCCTCCGATTCCGAACAGCGTGTGGTCATTGCATGAAAAACATCGTGGTGCTGATTTCCGGTAGCGGTAGCAATCTACAGGCGATCATCGACGCCTGCAGCCGGAAACAGATAAACGGCACCCTGCGTGCGGTATTCAGTAACAAGGCCGATGCGTTTGGCCTTGAGCGCGCGCGCGCGGCCGGCATCCCGGCCCACGCGCTGGCGCAAAGTCAGTTTGCCGACCGGGAAGCGTTCGATCGTCAGCTGATGCATGAAATCGACGCCTACGCCCCGGATCTGGTGGTGCTGGCGGGTTATATGCGTATCCTGAGCCCGGCGTTCGTCAGCCACTATCAGGGACGTCTGCTGAACATCCATCCCTCGTTACTGCCGAAGTATCCTGGCCTGCATACTCATCGTCAGGTGCTGGAAAACGGTGATGAGGAGCACGGCACCTCGGTGCATTTCGTCACCGATGAGCTCGACGGCGGTCCAGTTATTCTGCAGGCCAAAGTGCCGGTCTTCGCTGGCGACAGCGAAGATGAGGTGACGGCGCGGGTTCAGACCCAGGAACATGCTATTTATCCGCTGGTGATAAGCTGGTTTGTCGAGGGACGTCTGCGCATGGCAGGCAACCACGCCTGGCTGGATGAACGACAGCTTCCCCCTCAGGGCTATGCCGCTGAAGAATGAACAACAGCCCCGCCTTTTCCTGTCGCGGGGCTTTTTTTTAATTAAAATTGTTTATTAATCAATAATCTCACGGAAATATTTCTTCTTACTGTCATATTGTTGTGACACAGTAAATCGCTATGCAGAAAAATTCGTCATAATAGTCTACGTCCTGTGAGTAAAACGGAGTGTGAGCGGTAATGGGCCAGGAAAAGCTATACATCGAAAAAGAACTCAGCTGGTTGTCTTTTAACGAGCGAGTGCTGCAGGAAGCGGCGGACAAGAGTAACCCGCTGATTGAGCGCATGCGCTTTCTGGGGATCTACTCCAACAACCTTGATGAATTTTACAAAGTGCGCTTCGCTGAGCTTAAGCGGCGGATTATTATCAGTGAAGAACAAGGCAGTACCGCCCATTCTCGCCATCTGTTAGGCAAAATTCAGGCCCGCGTTCTCAAGGCCGACCAGGAATTCGATAGTCTGTACAACGAACTGCTGCTGGAGATGGCGCGTAACCAGATCTTCCTGATCAACGAGCGCCAGCTGTCTGTCAATCAGCAGGCCTGGCTGCGCAACTACTTCAAACAGTATTTGCGTCAGCACATCTCGCCGATCCTGATTAACCGCGAAACGGACCTCGTGCAGTTCCTGAAAGATGATTACACCTATCTGGCGGTGGAGATTATCCGCGGGGAAAACATCAACTATGCCCTGCTGGAAATTCCGTCAGACAAAGTACCGCGCTTCGTAAACCTGCCGCCGGAGGCGCCTCGCCGCCGTAAGCCAATGATCCTGTTGGATAACATCCTGCGTTATTGCCTGGATGATATCTTTAAAGGCTTCTTCGATTACGATGCGCTGAACGCCTACTCGATGAAAATGACCCGTGACGCCGAGTACGATCTGGTGCATGAGATGGAGTCGAGCCTGATGGAGCTGATGTCCTCCAGCCTCAAGCAGCGCCTGACCGCCGAGCCGGTTCGCTTTGTCTACCAGCGCGATATGCCGGATGCGATGGTCGAAATGCTGCGCGATAAGCTCTCCATTTCCAACTACGACTCGATGCTGCCGGGCGGCCGTTACCACAACTTTAAAGACTTTATCGGTTTCCCGAACGTCGGTAAGGCCAATCTGGTTAATAAACCCATGCCGCGCCTGCGTCATCTGTGGTTTGATAAATTCCGCAACGGCTTTGACGCCATCCGCGAACGCGATGTGCTGCTCTACTATCCCTATCACACTTTTGAGCACGTGCTTGAGCTGCTGCGCCAGGCCTCGTTCGATCCCAGCGTACTGGCGATCAAAATCAATATCTACCGCGTGGCCAAGGATTCGCGCATCATCGACGCGATGATCCACGCCGCTCACAACGGCAAAAAAGTCACCGTGGTGGTGGAGCTGCAGGCGCGTTTTGACGAAGAGGCCAACATTCACTGGGCGAAACGCCTGACGGAAGCGGGCGTCCACGTGATCTTCTCCGCGCCGGGTCTGAAGATCCACGCCAAGCTGTTCCTTATCTCGCGTAAAGAAGGTGATGAGGTGGTGCGCTACGCCCACATCGGTACCGGTAACTTCAACGAGAAGACGGCGCGGATCTACACCGACTATTCGCTGTTAACCGCCGATGCGCGCATTACCAATGAAGTTCGCCGGGTGTTTAACTTTATTGAAAACCCCTACCGCCCGGTCAGCTTCGATTACCTGCTGGTGTCGCCGCAGAACTCGCGCCGTCTGCTGTATGAGATGATTGACCGCGAGATCGCCAATGCGCAGAACGGGCAGCCGTCCGGAATTACGCTGAAGCTGAACAATCTGGTGGATAAAGGTCTGGTGGACAGACTCTACGCTGCCTCCAGCTCCGGCGTGCCGGTTAATCTGCTGATCCGCGGCATGTGCTCGCTGATCCCTGGCCTGGAAGGTATCAGCGAAAATATCCGCGTCATCAGTATTGTGGACCGTTTCCTCGAGCACGACCGGGTCTACTGTTTTGAAAACGGTGGCGATAAACAGGTCTGGCTCTCCTCTGCCGACTGGATGACGCGAAATATTGATTATCGTATTGAAGTTGCCGCTCCCCTGCTTGACCCACGTCTGAAGCAGCGGGTGCTGGATATTTTTGATATCCTGTTCAACGATACGGTAAAAGCGCGCTATCTTGATAAAGAACTGAGTAATCGCTATGTGCCGCGCGGCAATCGCCGTAAAGTACGCGCACAAATGGCGATTTACGATTATCTCAAATCACTCGAACAACCCGACTAACCTATGCCACTAAACGAAAAAACCCCTCGGCCGCAGGAATTCGCTGCGGTCGACCTTGGTTCGAACAGTTTTCATATGGTGATCGCCCGTGTCGTCGATGGCGCCATGCAGATCATTGGACGCCTGAAACAACGCGTACATCTGGCCGACGGCCTCGATGAAAACTCGGTGTTGAGCGAAGAAGCCATGACCCGCGGGCTGAACTGCCTGTCGCTGTTTGCCGAACGTCTGCAGGGGTTCTCCCCCTCCAGCGTCTGCATCGTCGGAACGCATACGCTGCGTCAGGCGACCAACGCGGCGGAGTTTCTCAAACGTGCGGAAAAAGTGATCCCCTATCCGATCGAGATCATCTCCGGTAACGAAGAAGCGCGCCTGATTTTTATGGGTGTGGAGCATACGCAGCCGGAGCGCGGACGCAAACTGGTGATTGATATCGGCGGCGGTTCAACCGAGCTGGTTATCGGTGAAGATTTCGAGCCCCGGCTTGTGGAAAGCCGCCGCATGGGCTGCGTGAGCTTCTCGCAGGCCTACTTCCCCGGCGGAACCATTAACAAAGAGAATTTCCAGCGTGCTCGCCTGGCGGCGGTGCAGAAGCTGGAGACGCTGGCCTGGCAGTTCCGTATTCAGGGCTGGACCGTGGCGTTGGGCGCCTCCGGCACCATCAAAGCCGCGCAGGAAGTGCTGGTGGCGATGGGCGAGAAAGATGGGTTTATTACCCCGGAACGCCTCGAAATGCTGGTCAGTGAGCTATTGAAGCATAAAAACTTCGACGCGCTCAGTCTGCCCGGCCTCTCAGAAGATCGCAAAGCGGTCTTTGCCCCCGGGCTGGCGATTCTGTGCGGCGTGTTTGACGCACTGGCGATTAAAGAGCTTCGTCTGTCCGATGGGGCGCTGCGCGAAGGTGTGTTGTACGAGATGGAAGGCCGCTTCCGCCATCAGGATATTCGCAGCCGCACAGCACAGAGCCTGGCGAATCAGTACAACATCGATCGCGAACAGGCGCGCCGGGTGCTGGAAACCACCACCCATATGCTTGAGCAGTGGCAGGAGCAGAATCCCAAGCTGGCCAATCCGCACCTCGCGGCGCTGCTGAAGTGGGCGGTGATGCTCCATGAGGTGGGACTGAATATCAACCATAGCGGCATGCATCGCCACTCGGCCTATATTTTGCAGAACAGCGACCTGCCGGGTTTCAATCAGGAGCAGCAGATGCTGATGGCCACCCTGGTGCGCTATCATCGCAAAGCGATAAAACTCGACGACCTGCCGCGCTTTACGCTGTTCAGGAAAAAGCAGTTTCTGCCGCTGATCCAGCTGCTGCGTCTGGGCGTGCTGCTGAATAACCAGCGTCAGGCCACCACGACACCGCCGACCCTGCGGCTGCAAACGGAAGCTCACCACTGGACGCTGACGTTTCCGCATGACTGGTTTAGCCAGAATGCGCTGGTGCTGCTGGATCTGGAAAAAGAGCAGCAGTACTGGGAAGGCGTGCCGGAGTGGTTGCTGAAGATTGCAGAAGAAGAGCCAGACGCCTGACCGACTCTCTGACATCATCAGAGCCGGGCCATCGCGCCCGGCTTTTTATTACTTCAGGCAGTCATCCCCTCTGCCAGTTGCGCCAGTGGCACCGGTACGCCGATATCATAACCTTGCATATAATCGATCCCCAGCGCGATAACCGCCTGGCGTATCTCCGGCGACTCGACATATTCAGCCACTACCTGCATGTTCTTCATACGCGCCAGACGACAAATAGAGTCCACCACCTGATAATCGAGACTACTGGCAAGCAAATTGCGAATAAAGCTGCCGTCGATCTTAAGGATGTCGACGTTCATGGTTTTCAGGCGAGCATAGCTGGCATAACCCGTACCAAAATCATCAATCGCCACCCGGCAGCCCAGCGCCCGCAAATGCTCTAATGTTTGGCAGACCAGTTCCGGATTACTTAGCGCATAGTTCTCGGTCAGCTCGAAAATAATCTGCCAGGGCTCAATGTTATAAGTCTGCAGCAGATCTTCGACCTCACGGGGAAACTGGCTGCGGCTCAGCGAGACCGGAGAGAGATTGATGGCCAGCCGCAGGCCGGGCAGTGCCCGCCGGTGGGTATCCATAAAGGCTAGCGTATGCTCAATGACCCACTGATCCACACGAGAGGAGAGGCCAAACTCGTGCGCCACCGGCAGGAACGCGTTTGGGCCGATCAGTTCTCCTGACTCTCCTTGCATCCGCAGCAAGACTTCATGGTAGTGATCGCCACGAATGCCCTGAATAGGCTGCGCCATCAGGACAAAATGGTCTTGTTCCAGCGACTTAAGGATGCGGTTCATCATCACCACTTTGTCTTTCAGATCCTGCTGAACATGACCGGCGCCGCGGCGCTGCATATTCTCCGGATGGCCGCTGGCCAGCGACATGTCGGCAATAGTATTTAGTTCGCCAAGCAGCAAATACAGATGTTTGACCGGTGAGCGAACGTTGCAATAGCTCATGCCAATCCGCGGCTGCAGGGGAACCCCGTCCCAGTGAAAACGAAACTGTCGCAGGGAGCGGTCGATTAAGTGAATACGCGCCTGGTGCCCCTCACTGTTGAGGCGAAAAACTAAATCATGGCCGGCAAGGTGGTAAACCGCCTCATCGGGCTGCAGCAACGCGCTCAGGTAGTTTGCCAGCATTTGCTTATACTGAATACGCAACAATACCCCGTAATGACGCCCGAGCAGCTCCAGTTCAGGAATGCGCAGAAAACACAATGTCGACCAGCTCGTACTGTTGAGCGCCCGGCTCAGCGCCCGCAGATTCGGCATATGAACCACCGGGTCGAGGAAAGCCATCTGCCGGACGCGAGCATAAATCAACCGCTGCTGTGTCGCCAACATCGCCGTATAGGCGACAATAAACGAGAACACCAGATAGCTTGATGAGGTGATCGCCAGTTGGGTGTTATAGCTTGGATACATCGGTAAATAACGGTAATGAAAATGAATCACGGCAATCAGCACTGGCGTCCAGATCAGCGAGGTAAAGCGATAGCCAAAACGCATCGCTCCCCAGAGCATCACAGGCATAAGCAATGACAATGTATAATTCGTGCTAAATATCGTGCTGGTATTATTTAATGGCATCAATAATAACCCGAGCAACAAAATTAATATCGCCACCCAGCAAAAGATTTCCAGCTTTTTTATTTTTGGATCAATTTGTAACCGAATTTGCGAAATAAAGCCGCGAACATGAAAAGGATTACGAATGATCCGCAGCAGCAAATAACACAACGGTACCCCCGTCAGACATCCCACCATCAGCGCCTGAAAGGTAATTAACGACCGTAAACTAAACGGCGTAATGCCGGTCATCTCCGTCGTGCGCGGATGAAGGCCCAGATATTCGGCGATCTGGGACAGAATCAGAAAAATGACCGAGGGAAGCAACATTTGCCAGAACAGACGATGCGGCATCAGTTTGACGTTACCGTGCGAAATCTGCTGACGTTGCGGCACAAAAATACGGTACCCGCCCCAGCAGAGCACGCAGGGAATCAGAAAATGGAACAACACGCCTATCGCTTGCTCGGGCGCCATGCCGTGCGCCAGGGTTAACAACAGGCCAATAATAATGCCCGGGATTGCCGCCCAGCCAAAAAACATCATCAGGCTGAGAACCAGCGCCAGGGGAAGATAATACAGGAATACCATATGACCATTTAGCATGGTGAATGTATTCGCCCATCTGGCGAGAGGTAATAACAGCGTTGGCAGGATAAGCGGTAAGGCCCACCATTTGTCACGATATTGTTGATAGTATTTTAATAAATTCATAGGTGCTCTACAGAGAGCCTCTGCTCCCGCGAGGCATATTCAGGCAGGCATCCAACCACCCCATGCTGACCGTAAAAGTAATAACGATACGGTAATGTCCGCTGATTTTAGTGGTCAAGAGAATGAGTCAGTTGATATAAATCAACAAATATTGACACCAACATTAATAAAACTTATTTTTACGTCGTTTCACGGCTAATAAAGTGAGCATGTAAATACGATGATTATCTTATATAACATTAATTAATGTTTTCACTGCCGCACTTTTACATCTGCATCAATTGACCCCACCTCGTTCCTGTGCCTTAATACCCCCATCGCCCATCTTCGGGTATACTTCAAGGAACCTTTTGTGAGTCAGGCACCCAGTATGCGCAAACGACATCGATTTAACCGTCGCATGACCCGTATCGTACTGCTTATCAGCTTTCTCTTCTTCTTTGGACGTTTCGTCTACTCCTCCATCGGTGCCTGGTACCATCATCAGGATAAAAAAGCCTCGCAGGAGTCAACGCTCACCGTTGAGCCCTCTCCCCGCGAGTAACCTGTAAGGCATGATATCGGTACGCCAGCATCCGCTGACAGAGCCTGTTTTCGCTACGTCATCTCTGATGGGCCTGAGTTGCCGCCAGCGTTTTGTCAGTGCGCGGACTGCAGCAGGCGCAGCATTTCCGTCATTCCTTTGGTGATAATTTTATCCTGACGCATAACGATTGCCAGCTGACGGTAGAGCGGCGGTGCCAGCGAATGGACCGTTAACCCACAGCGATCCTCCTTCTGCTCCACCGCCATGCGGGGCACGATACTGTAGCCCAGCCCTGCCCGCACCATGCGCTTGATTGCCTCGATGCTTCCCAACTGCATTACCGGCGTAACCGCCATTCCCGCAGAGCGGAACCAGCGGTCAATCAGATCCCGGGTACCGCTGCCGGCCTCGAAGGCAATGAGCGGCAGTGCCTGCAGCTCGGCGGGAGTATAAACCGTCAGCATCTCCGTCTCGCGGCTGGCATGGATGGCCACGAACTCTTCATCTAATACCGCGGTCACCGCCAGACTGCGCCCCTGGACGGGCAAGGTGACCAGCCCGAGATCGAGCCGATTTTCTTCCACTGCGCGGACGATATCCAGCGTGTTGCCGGTGGTTACCCCCACCGTCAGCAGTGGATGTTCATGCCGTAAGCGCTGGAGCAGCGACGGGAGAAGATGAATGCAGGCCGTCGCGCCGGTCCCCAGCGTCAATGATCCATTAACTTCCTGACTAAATGCGCTGACCGACTGCACCGCGCTATTCACCGCCCGATCAATCTGCTCGCTGTGGGCCAGCAATGCCATTCCCGCCGCCGTCGCCTTGATCCCGCGTCCGGTTCGCTCCAGTAGCCTGGTCTGTAAAAATTGCTCCAGCTGACGCACCTGCAGGCTAACAGCAGGTTGGGAGATACCCAACGCGTCGGCGGCGGCAGAAAAGCTGCCGCGCTGCACGACCAGCCGGAAGGTCGCCAGATTTCCCAGGTTCAGTGTTGTCATACAAAGTTTCTCTTATACCGCGTATAAGTTGGCCGCTCTGCCAGAACAATAGCCTGCCGGGTATGCTCTGGACAACTGTCTTAACGGAATGAAAAATCATGGAAATGCCCGCAATTCCCCGACGCCTTGCCTTCACCGCGGGCGGTCAGCAACTGATCAACTGGGGGGTCTCTTTTTATCTACCCGGCACCTTTGCCGGGGCTATCGCCGCCGACACCGGATGGACCTCTCCGCAGATCTATCTCGGCCTGACGCTTGCGATGCTGATGATGGCCGCTGTCTCCCCGTTCGTCGCCAGGTTGCTGGCTCGCTTTGGTGGAAGGCTGGTGGTCACCAGCGGTACCATACTGATAGCCGCCGGCTGCGCCATGATGGCCTGGTACCCATCGCTGGCCGGCTGGTACGGCGCCTGGCTGCTGACCGGCATCGGCATGCGGCTGTCGCTGTATGACGCCCTGTTCGCCGCGGTAGTCAACCTTTACGGCCAGCAGGCGCGGAAAACTATCTCTCATATCACCCTCGCTGGCGGTCTGGCCTCTGCCCTCTTCTGGCCGCTGGGCGAGGCGTTATTAACCATCATGTCCTGGCAGAATGCCCTGCGGATTTATGCGCTGTTTGGCCTGCTGAGCGCATGGCTGAGTTATCAACTGCCTCGCCAGCGGCTTAGTTCACCGGCGAAAACACCCGCCCCGCAAGCGACAGCAGAAGGCGACCGGCGTAACGGGGCGCGTTACGCTATCTTTATTGCGCTGATCACCTTCATCTCTAACGGCACCTCCACCCATCTGCCGGAGTTTATCAGCCACTTTGGCCTGCCGGTTGCCGTCGGTATGCTGTGGGGGTTTGGTCAGACCGGCGCCCGGCTGGGGGAAGTCCTGGCCGGTCCCCGGGTCACGCCACTCACGTTAACGCGTTTTACTGCGCTCGCCATGCCGCTCTGTTTTCTCCTTGGATTGAGTAGCACGGCCTATGCCGGATGCGCAGCCGGGTTTGTGCTGGGCTATGGCGCGATTAATGGGCTGGTGACGATTGTCAAAGCGACGCTACCGCTGGCGCTGTTTAGCGCAGAAAGCTACGCCAGCCGCACGGGTCTCCTGCTGATCCCCGGGCAACTGATGGCGGCTGTTTCACCCTTTGCCTACGCATGGCTGAACCACCGGCTGGGCATTATCGGCGGAATGTGGGTGTCCACCGGGTTGACGTTGATAGTTACCTGCCTGGCACTGGCGATGGTGCGCGGGGCGGATAAAGCGCAGGGTGAACGTATTGTAGAATATCCGGCAGCCGCCGTTGACCAACCGATAGCCGAAAACAAGCTTGCTGATTAGTAAGCCTGGATGACTACGCCCTTGGTAATTTACGCCTGCCCTTATAGCAATATGGCAGGCATTTTTCATAGTATAAATTTTTAATGAAAATACATTCACCATATTAATGATTAAATATTTAAGGGAATAGCAGGGCATGCTGTCTCCTTCGAAAAATAACGATACCGTCTGTATTTTTCGCTTGCATAATGATCCAAAAAATAAAGCCAGTCGCCATCGGTAACATTAGCCACACCTCCGGTAACACAATTAGCGTTATTCTCTTTCTCATCGAAAACGTTCGAGCATAGCAAAGAATGAGCGCTAATTTTAATACCGTAGCAAAACCCGGCGGCAATCGATGCAATCTGGCCTGTCGGTATTGTTTCTATCTGGAAAACGAGGTTCCGCGTCCAGGGTATACCACGATGGATGACCTGACGCTGGAGGCGTACATTCACAATACCATTTTATCGACCCCTGCGGAGAACGTGGAGTTTTGCTGGCAGGGCGGTGAACCCACTTTATGCGGGCTGGATTTTTTTGAAAAAGTAGTCTCCCTCCAGCAACGTTATCGTGGTACTAAAACTATCGCTAATAGTCTGCAAACAAACGGCATCTTGCTGAACGATAAATGGGCTCGCTTTTTGCGTCGTCATGGATTTCTGGTCGGATTATCCATTGATGGCCCTGCGTCACTCCACGACACCTGGCGTACGACACGCTGCGGAAAACCCACCTGGGAAAAAGTTGTGCAGGCCATACGCTGCCTGCAGCGGCATGACGTTCCGGTTAATGCCATGGTGGTGGTCAGCCGCGAGTCTGAAAGCCAGGGGAAAAGTCTCTATCGCTGTCTGAGTCGTGAGCTACATCTCCATCATCTACAGTTTATTCCTCTCGTTGCCTCCCCTGCTCCCTGGTCAGTTACCCCTGAGGGCTGGGGCAAATTTTTGTGCAGTGTTTTCGACGACTGGCTGGAAAATGATGTCGGCAAGGTATTTATTCAGTATTTCGACAATCTGCTCGGCGTATGGGCCGGCCAGCCCGCCACACTCTGCACGATGCAACCTTTATGTGGGCAGAGTTTGCTGGTGGAGCAAAACGGCGATGTGTACAGCTGCGATCACTTTGTCTCAGCGGAATATAAGCTGGGTAATCTGAAGCAAGATGGCATGGCCGCGATGGCGAACTCGCCATTTCAGCAACAGTTCGGGAAGCAAAAGGCCCAACTCTCTGCCCGCTGTCAGGGCTGTACCTGGCGCTTTGCCTGTCACGGAGGCTGCCCTAAACATCGTATTTTGACGCATGACGACGAGGTGCAGAACTTTCTGTGTCGCGGTTATTTAACTTTTTTCCGCCATATCACGCCCTATATGAACGTCATGAGAAGGCTTTTATTAAATTGCCAGCCGCCCGCGCTCATTATGAGTCTTATCCCGGAGATTCGGCAAAATATATTACAATTAACGGAGTCTGAAGATGAAAGAGCCAAATAAAATAGATGGAAATCGCCGCGATCTCCTCAAAGGTTTGGGGATTGCCGCTGTCGTGAGCCTGTTACCAGAAACGGGAAACGCCACGCAAAATAATACCGCCCCGAAAGCGGAATGGGATATTCCTTTCACCGGCGAAATCCCTGACACACTGCCCGAAGGCTACAATATTTTGCTAATAACCTGCGATCAGGAACGTTATTTCGATCGGTATCCCTTTCCGGTGCCAGGCCGGGAACGTTTGATGAAAACCGGCATAACCTTTACCCATCATCAGAATACGGCCAACGTTTGTACGCCATCGCGCTCTGTCATGTACACCGGCTTGCATATGCCGCACACCCGGATGTTTGATAATCTTGGCTTCCCGTGGATGAATTACGATCTTGATCCTGAATTACGTACCGTGGGCCATATGATGCGTGAACTGGGTTACTACACGGCGTATAAAGGTAAATGGCATCTTACCCGGGAGATCGATCAGCCAGTCGCTGGTAAATCGGTAGAAGAAATGGACCTGGGCGAGATCCCGACGCCGCGACTGCATGAAATTATGGAAAAGTATGGTTTCTCTGATTATCACGGCATTGGCGATGTGATTGGTAAAAGTAAGGGCGGCTATTTCTTTGACTCAGTCACCACGGGGCAGACCATTAGTTGGCTACGTAACACCGGCCGCCCGCTGAATGATGAAAATAAGCCCTGGTTCGCGGCAGTAAACCTGGTTAATCCCCACGATGTCATGTTTATCGACACTGATGAGCATGGCGAGCAGGTGCAGTGGAAAGGCCCAATGGATAAAGAAAACCACACCCTGCTGCCAACCCAACCCCCGCACAACCAAATCTATCAGCAAAGCTGGCCAGACTATCCGCTGCCTGAGAATCGCCATCAACCCCTGGACGAGCCAGGCAGACCTGCCGCCCATAAAGAGTACCAGAATGCCAGGGCGGTGATGGAGGGACAGTTCCCGGATGAAGACCGGCGCTGGCGCAAATTACTGGATTATTATTTCAACTGTATTCGCGATAATGACCAACATCTTGAGGCGATTCTCAATGAACTTGATAATCTTCAACTGACGCAAAATACGATTATCGTCTTTACCGCCGACCATGGGGAACTCGGAGGCTCTCATCAGATGCATGGTAAAGGTTCCTCGGTGTATAAAGAGCAGATCCATGTGCCGATGATCATTCGCCATCCGGCGTATCCGGGAAATATCCGCTGCAATAGTTTAACTAATCATCTGGATTTAGTACCGACCCTGATTGGCCTGACTGGACGCGATCGCTCGCTGCGAGAGAAAGTCCTGGAGGGCAGAAAAGGTCGGGATATGAGCCCATTACTGGCGCATCCTGAGCAAGCGGGCTTAAATGCGCTGCGTCCGGGTTCGCTTTATTGTTACGGCATGATCCTGTATATGGATGCACAATACACGGCAAAATTCAGAAAGCTGGCTGGAGAAAAACTCCCGCACGATCAATTTAAAAAAGCGATCGCGTCGCTCCATCCTGATTTTTCCCATCGTTCAGGGATCCGTATGATCAATGATGGACACTATAAATTTGCCCGCTACTTTTCGCTAAAGCAGCATCATATTCCTGCTACCCTCGCCGAGCTGCTGGAGAATAATGATGTTGAACTCTTCGATCTGGTTAACGACCCCGAAGAAAATCATAACCTCGCCCGGGAACCAGAGAAGTACCGGGATCTGTTAATGACAATGAACGATAAACTCAATCAGCTCACTGCCGCAGAGATTGGCGAAGATGATGGCAGCTATATGCCCCCCTTTGAAGGCAACCAGTGGGATATGTCGGCCGCCGAGCTGCGACAATATATGCGCGATTAACGCACACCGTTCAGCAGAAATCAGGCGATGTAGTCGATAAAAAAACCCTCTGTAAAAACAGAGGGTTTCGTTTTACTTAGCTAACGCCGGGGATTATTCCCACTCAATCGTTGCTGGCGGCTTGCCGCTGATGTCATACACCACGCGGGAAATACCGTTCACTTCATTGATAATGCGGTTGGAAACGCGACCGAGGAAATCGTACGGCAGATGCGCCCAGTGTGCGGTCATAAAGTCGATGGTTTCGACAGCACGCAGAGAGACAACCCAGTCATACTTACGACCATCGCCCATTACGCCAACGGAACGTACCGGCAGGAACACAGTGAACGCCTGGCTGACTTTGTCGTACAGGTCCGCTTTACGCAGTTCTTCAATGAAGATGGCGTCAGCACGGCGCAGCAGGTCACAGTACTCTTTCTTCACTTCACCCAGAACACGAACGCCAAGGCCTGGTCCCGGGAACGGGTGACGGTACAGCATGTCGTACGGCAGGCCCAGCTCCAGACCAATCTTACGCACTTCGTCTTTGAACAGCTCTTTCAGCGGTTCAACCAGGCCCATCTTCATCTCTTTCGGCAGGCCGCCCACGTTGTGGTGAGATT
>ERZ507758.59-NODE-59-length-23864-cov-4.93015_pt1 | contig 23864 bp, 25 predicted proteins | sample MGYA00513302_ERZ507758 | MGnify/ENA metagenome assembly ERZ507758
CCCCTGTAACCGCGCCGCCTGCGCGGTTAAATGCAGCATAACGGTGGAGTCTTTTCCCCCAGAGAAAGACACGCAGATGCGTGAAAAATTATCCATGACCCATTGGATGCGCTGCTCAGTTGCCTGCAGCACCGATTCCGGTAAGGGATATTTGATGAAGGACATAACCATTAATCCTTTAATAGTAGAGTTTCCCGTTTGTTTAGTATAAACGATGAGGACTACGAAATTAATGGTCGACCTGCATTCTGACCGGTCGCGAAAAATAAACGGAACAGTTACTCGCTGTTATTAAGTTGAGGGAGTGATGCATCTCTGTCATTCATTAAGATGGATATTAATTCAGATAAAAAATGATTTTGTGTCGATGATTGATGATAGTTAATATATATCGTGATATCCGGAAAGAGCTCGGCTATATTGATGGCGTGAAGCTGCATGGCTGGAGAAATAAAATCGAATAAATAAGAGGGTAAGAAGCCAATTAAGTCGGTTTTATTGATCATGTTAAGAATGGTCATAAATGAGTCGCTGCGAAAAGCAATATTACGCGGATTGAGCCACGACGTGCTGCTTTGCTGCACGCGCTGAATAACGGGATCGTTGGTAATATAATGGGTGAAAAACTCCTTCGCCAGCGCATCAACCGAGGTGAGCTGCTCCCGCCGCGGATGGTCTGCCCGACACACTGCCAGGGTCTGCACCGTCTGATAGGGCTGGCAGACGGTGGCGCGGTTGTTGATGGGCATTCGGGTGAACACCAGGTCCGCCTGGCGGTAGGCCAGTAATTCCTCAGCGGATTCCGTGGAAGTGAGATTATGGTGCTCAATCTGCAAGTTCGCCTGATGACAGAGCTGATTAATCATAAAATGGCTGTTGACTGAACAGAACAGCGGCGGGCCATAGATGACGATGCGTTTACGTAATTCGGAGCGGTTATTGAGATTAATCGTTTTTTCCAGCTGTTCGAGGTTTTGTTGCAAATGATAATGCAGATTCACGCAGGCGGTAGTGGGGGTCATGCCTTTACCGACGCGAACAAATAACGGATCGTCTAACTGCTGGCGAAGGCGCTGTAGCGATTGACTCACTGCTGATGGGGTGATAAATAACATCGCTGCCGCTTTGCTGATGCTTAAATGTTGATAGATACACTCAAAAATAACCAATAAATTCAAATCGAACTTTTTCAGATCGTAAAGATTTGCCATTAACGCAGTCCTGTGTTATCAGCGAAGATTTTAATATTCTTAATGAGAATGTTGAGTGGCTTAATATTTGCGATATGAATTTACTTGTCGGCAAATAACGTTAAGTTCTGCTAAATATAACGTATTTGCGCGAGTGGCGCCAGCGGTTGCTATTATCTGGCGCCATAATGCAATCGGATTACTCTGGTTCACCCATCATAATATGCAGCTTTTCTTCATCCGGTAGCCCCACGACCTGCTGGAGCATATTTTCTTTATTCATATAGTAAATAGCCGGTGTGACGTTGGCTCCCAGATCGTCCATCAGCTGCTGATTGACGTTGAGCATTTTCATTTTCTCCGGCGGAATTGCTTTCGGGATCGTCAGAGCCATTTTCCCATTCGATTGCTCGTAATCATGCCAGGTTTTCGCCGGATCGTTGCTGGCGAGAATCGCCGCGGCGGTGGCCGGGCTCTCCGGCTTGATCACCCCCACCAGCAGAGTGCGGATCTGCACTTTACCGGCCTCTACCCAGGGGCGGGATTGCTGCCAGAACTGCTTGCAGTAGGGACAGAAGGGATCGGCAAAGACATACAGCACAATGGGAGCGTCCTTGTGGCCATCCTGCAGCCAGTGGGCGCTGGCCATCTTCTTCCACATCTCTTGTCCCGCCGGGGTATAGAGTTCTTTTTGAAACAGCTGCTCGCTGAGGTTACTGCCGTTCTCATCATACATATAGCCGGAGATCGCGTGTTTACCGTCGGGTGTTAGGTAGATGGCGACCCCCATATCCTGATATTTACCCAGCCAGCCTTTCATTCCTCCCGGAGCGTCAAAGGGCTTTATGATGGTAATGCCCTGTTTTTCTATTGCTTTTACCGGAGCGGGCAGCTCTTGCGCATAACTACATAAAGGCAGAAAGCTCAGTAACAGCAGACGTTTTAACATGCGTATTCCTTGTAAAATCAGCAGGAAAAGGCAAAACGATTGCCGAACCTATCACAGTCATAGGCAAGATCAGCAGAATGACGGATTGCCCTTTCCTGGCGTGGGTGATGTAATCCTGGATGCTGTTACATTAAGGTAATGTAGAGCGCAACACATAGCCAGTCTGACTGGCGCTGAACCTACCTTCGGGTATTTCAGGTAACGGGGCCGCCTGAAAAGGTGGCCTTTTTACTTTTGTCGCGGCAAATGATGCGAAAAACAGCGATTAGCGCTGAACGCGTCGACAGGTTCACAGAGTTGTCTTGTTCCGGTTGTTAGATAACGCTTATTGATTCGATAATGTAAACGCATTGGTCGGGTCAGGAAAAATTCGTTAACTTAGACCTCAACGAAAACACGGAGGAAGTATAGATGTCCTTAATTAACACCAAAATCAAACCGTTCAAAAACCAGGCATTCAAAAATGGTGAATTCATCGAAGTCACCGAGAAAGACACCGAAGGCCGCTGGAGCGTCTTCTTCTTCTATCCGGCTGACTTTACCTTCGTCTGCCCGACTGAACTGGGCGACGTGGCTGACCATTACGAAGAACTGCAGAAGCTGGGCGTAGACGTTTACTCTGTGTCTACCGATACCCACTTCACCCACAAAGCGTGGCACAGCAGCTCTGAAACCATCGCCAAAATCAAATATGCGATGATCGGCGACCCGACTGGCGCCCTGACCCGTAACTTCGACAACATGCGTGAAGATGAAGGTCTGGCTGACCGCGCTACCTTCGTCGTTGACCCGCAGGGTATCATCCAGGCGATCGAAGTTACCGCTGAAGGTATCGGCCGTGATGCGTCTGACCTGCTGCGTAAAATCAAAGCAGCGCAGTACGTCGCTTCCCACCCAGGCGAAGTGTGCCCGGCGAAATGGAAAGAAGGCGAAGCGACGCTGGCTCCTTCTTTAGATCTGGTTGGTAAGATCTAAGTCTGTTTGTGCCCGGCGGCGCTACGTTGCACGGGCCTACAAGATCGTAGGCCGGGTAAACGGCGTGCCACCCGGCAATCAATGGGCGCTTTCGCGCCCATTTTATTCCAACACCATGATGCAAGCGCATTCAGGCTGCCGACGAGGCCGCTTGCATGATGATGTTTTAAGCCCAGGAGATAACAATGCTCGACACCAACATGAAAACCCAGCTCAAGGCCTATCTTGAGAAGCTGACCAAGCCTGTTGAGCTGATTGCCACGCTGGATGACAGCGCTAAATCGGCAGAGATCAAGGAACTGTTGGCTGAAATCGCTGAACTGTCAGATAAAGTCACTTTTAAAGAAGACAACACGCTGGCGGTACGTAAGCCGTCTTTCTTAATTACCAATCCCGGTTCCGACCAGGGCCCGCGCTTCGCCGGCTCTCCGCTGGGCCACGAGTTTACCTCGCTGGTGCTGGCGCTGCTGTGGACCGGCGGTCATCCGTCGAAAGAGACCCAGTCGCTGCTGGAGCAGATCCGCGATATTGATGGCGATTTCGAATTCGAAACCTACTATTCGCTCTCCTGTCATAACTGCCCGGACGTGGTCCAGGCCCTGAACCTGATGGCGGTGCTCAACCCGCGCATCAAACACACGGCGATTGACGGCGGGACCTTCCAGAATGAGATCACCGAGCGTAACGTCATGGGCGTGCCAGCGGTGTTCATGAACGGTCAGGAGTTTGGTCAGGGACGGATGACGCTGACGGAAATCGTCGCCAAAGTGGATACTGGTGCGGAAAAACGCGCAGCGGAAGAGCTGAATCAGCGTGACGCTTACGATGTACTGATCGTTGGCTCCGGCCCGTCCGGCGCGGCGGCGGCGGTCTACTCTGCACGTAAAGGGATTCGTACCGGCCTGATGGGCGAACGCTTCGGCGGTCAGGTGCTGGATACCGTGGATATCGAAAACTATATTTCGGTGCCGAAAACTGAAGGCCAGAAGCTGGCAGGCGCGCTGAAAGCGCACGTCAATGACTATAACGTCGATGTGATCGACTCCCAGAGTGCGACCAAACTGACGCCGGCGGCGACAGAGGGCGGCCTGCATCAGATCGAAACCGCCTCCGGCGCGGTGCTGAAGGCGCGTAGCGTCATCATCGCCACCGGGGCGAAATGGCGCAATATGAACGTGCCGGGCGAAGATCAGTATCGCACCAAGGGCGTGACCTACTGCCCTCACTGCGATGGTCCGCTGTTTAAGGGCAAACGCGTAGCGGTAATCGGCGGCGGGAACTCCGGCGTGGAAGCCGCCATCGACCTGGCGGGCGTCGTAGAGCATGTGACCCTGCTGGAGTTTGCTCCAGAGATGAAAGCCGACCAGGTGCTGCAGGATAAAGTTCGCAGCCTGAAGAATGTCGATATCATTCTCAATGCGCAGACCACAGAAGTGAAAGGCGATGGCAGCAAAGTCACCGGCCTGCAGTATCGTGATCGGGTGAGCGGCGATGAGCATCATGTCGCGCTGGCGGGGATCTTCGTCCAGATTGGTCTGCTGCCTAACACCACCTGGCTGGAAGGCGCCGTTGAGCGTAATCGCATGGGTGAGATCATCATCGATGCGAAGTGCGAAACCAACGTCAAAGGCGTGTTCGCCGCTGGCGATTGCACCACCGTGCCGTATAAACAGATTATTATCGCGGCAGGTGAAGGGGCAAAAGCGTCGCTGAGCGCCTTCGACTACCTGATCCGCACGAAAACCGCATAACAAGTCAGACAATAGACCTGCATAACAAAGAGGCTACCCTGGGGTAGCCTCTTTTTTGTTACCTGTTCCTCGCGCTTATCTGACAACCATCACCGGGATATGGGCATGGCGAATTACGCTTGAGGCGTTAGAGCCGAGCAGATGGGTGCTGATAGACGGGTTGCGCGAGCCAATCACCACCACATCGGCATTAATTTCACTGGCCAGCTCATTCACCATATCGCGAACGCTGCCGAAACGCACATGTAGCTTGATACGAGAGGGATCAATACTGAAGTGGCTGACCATCGTTTGCAGACGGGTTTCTGCTTCATGCTGCAGATGTTCCTCAAACCGCCGCAGGTCGGCAGTAAAGCGGCTCATGGTAAAGCTCGCTGAACCGGGTAATACATGCAGCAGATGGATCACTCCATCCTGCTGAGCCAGAAACTCCGCATGTCGGACGGCCTTGTCGCTCAGCGCCATCTCAAAGACATCAACGGGCATAATGATAGTCTTATACATATGCAATCCTCCTTGTTCATTTTGCCTCTATATCAACATATTATATGCGGATATTGTGTCATTCAGGTCGCAAAACTGTCAGTCGGACGAGCGGAAAGCGTAAAAAAGGGTAAGCGGGGAAAGAAACAGCAGAAAGAGGATGTGCAGACATCCTCTGAGTAAAGCGTGAAACGCCTCAGGCAGCGGGGATTAACGGTGGAATTCGCCAGCGGCTTCCGGTTGGTAAAGTAGCTCCAGCACTTCCAGGTGCGTTGATGCGCCGCCAGGCAGCTCCCAGTGAATGGTGCTGCCAACCTTGAGACCCAGCAGCGCGGCGCCCACCGGCGCGAGGACGGAGAGCTGGTTGGCGCTGTCGGTCACCTGCGTCGGAAACACCAGCGTGCGCACACGCTCTTCGCCGCTGGTTAAATCGCGGAATTTTACCGTACTGTTCATGGTGACGACATCATGGGGCATTGCTTCCGGCGCCAACATTTGCGCGCGGTCGAGTTCGTCATTCAGGGCATCGGCAACCGGCGAGTTGGCGAAGGCCGGCTGCTCCAGCAGCCTGTCGATACGTTCGGCATCCAGTTCGTTAATGATGATTGCGGGTCTGGTCATTGCATACTCCATGTTATCCAGGAACCTGTCCGTAAAAGAAAACCCTCGCCGAAAGGGGCAAGGGTTAAGGTCCTACCATCATACTGAGAGTTGTCGGCAGTTTGAAGTGATGAAACGCACATTCAGCGTGTAACGCCACCCGGCGGACGGCGTTTTCTGCTCAGGACGTCGCTTTACGCTACTGGCCCACCTTATCGAGGATAAACTGGCTTCCACAGTTACCCGGGTGAGGCTGCGGTAGAAAAGCGGAGGTGGCCAGCGGGGCGTTGATGGTGGCGGCGTTGAGGGAGATTTGCATCTCGGTCAGATAGGCCGGATTACCGTTACAGGTTAATTTAAACGCTTTCACGCTTTGCGGACCCCAGGCGCGGGCCACGGCGGCGTCGAAGTCGGCGCGGCTGACGGTCTGACCATAGTGCTTCGCGAGGAAATCGCCTACCGGGCTGCGCTTAATTTCCCCATTCAGGCGCACCATGGTGCCAAAATAGCTGTCGGGATCAAAGCCGAAGCAGACGCCATGTTTGGCGTACTCGTAACGCTCCAGGCAGGAGGTACCGCCTGAGCCCGGCATCACGCTATTGAGCTTATTAGCCATCTCCAGCGATAGCCCGGTCTCCGCCGCCTGGCATTTGCGGTTCGCTTTTACTTCCGGCATGTTAGGCACCGGACGCGTGGCGCAGCCGTAGCGCATCCAGCGACGTTCATCCACTCCGCGCGCGGCGATGGACTTTGGCAGCCCGGGCCACAGGCCATGCACGGTCAGAAAGTCGGCTTTATTCGCGGTCTCCTGCTGCAGGCGACACTCTTCCGGTTCGTTGCGATTGCGGTCATACATGCTCTGACAGAATCCGGTTTGCCAGGAGAGGGCAAGGACATAGCGGTCAAAATCAGCGTATCGCGTCGCGGTGAGCGGTTCAGCGCCGGCCTGAGTGGCGGTAAGCACCAGGGCAAGCGCGGCGAAATCCTTCCTGAACATGGTTATTCCTGATTGTGGATGGCAAAAGATAACGGGGAGTTATTAAAGCATAAAAAAGGCGCCTGATGGCGCCTTTTCACCTGGTTAGACCATTAGCGGAGCGCGCTGCCCGGTACCAGGATTTCAGTAGCAACGATCACCACCAGCAGGCCAACGAGCACCGGCACGGAAGTGCGCTTGACCACTTCGAACGGTGAAATCTTTGCCATCCCGGCAACGGCGACCACCACGCCAGAGACCGGCGATATCGTACGGCCGAGGTTAGAGGCCTGCAGCATCGGAATCGACAGGTAAGCCGGGTTGATGCCGGAGGAGTGGGCCAGCTTGGGGATCATTTCAACAAAAGCATAGAACGGGGCATTGCCGGAGCCGGTGGTCATGGCCGCCAGCATGGTCAGGATCACCAGCACCAGCATCAGAATAATGCTGGCCGAGCCGAAGGAGGTGGCGATCGAGATCAGACCGTTAATAAAGCCGATAGTGCTTAACCCCTGGGCAAAGACGCCCGCGGCAACCAGCAGCATCACTACGCCGGCGAAGGCGTCGGCCATGCCACGGTAGGCAACTTCCAGCCCGCTAAAGACATTTTTGGTGTTAAACCCGCGCAGGAACTCGAGGAGCGCCGCCAGCAGCATGCAGCCGACGAGAATGGTAATAATGTGCAGTTCCGGCCCCCATTTGCCGTCAAAGATCAGCACGCCGATAATCGGGGTAAATGGCAGGATGGCATACAGCGCCGGGGCGGTGGTGGTGATCTCGTTGACGTCGAGCATTTCGTGGGAAATGTTCTCTTTTTTATCCAGGTAACGCTGCCAGAAGAAGTGGGCGATCGCCATGCAGATAATGGCCGCGATGGAGATCGGCAGCGTGGTTTTGAAGGCAAAGTCGATCAGCGGCATTTCAGCGGCTTTGGCCGCCAGTACAACATCGCCAGAGGTGGGCGAGAGGATAATCGCCGCCGGTGAGGCGCAAATGGCTGCCGCCGCCCCGCGGCTGATGCCGACGTTCACCATCACCGGAAACAGCGTTGCCATTAGCAGCACGCCAAGGCCGGTGGCTGAAGATACCGCGAGCGACATCAGGCAGGCGACAAAATAGGCGGCAATCATCAACAGGTAGGGCGAATTAATATAGCGCAGTGGCTTTGATGCTAATTTTACCACCATATCATTGGCGCCAATGTGGGTCATATAGGTGGCGAAACCGCACAGCATCATAATCATCATACCCAGATCGCCGCCGCGGCTCATGAGTAGAATCTTAATGTATTCAATAATATCGGTGGCAGAATAACCGGTGCTGTCGGTATTGCTCGGGAGGACTTTATGTCCCAGCAGGGCGCTGACAATCAATAAGATTAGCCCTCCGACGAACAGTACCCCGGTGGCCGAATAGCCCTTAATGATATAGCGGGCAACGCCCACAATGACCACAATCCCAATCAGGATCTCAACAAACGTCAGCATTTATAACCCCTAAGCCCAAAGAATATGTAGATAAAAAAGCGTTGCACCAAATTTTAGTGTGCGAATGTGCCGAAAAAAGCGACGAAACTCGCTGATGCAAATCAATAAAGCGCTAAGAACTACGCTTACGCCATCGCGCTGGATATAATCACCAGATGGATAGTTAAGAAGCGCTGATAGACATCGGGTGAAAATCAGGAGTTTGCCTTATTTCGTTCAGCCTGTATTGAGTCTATCTTTGCTATTTTAGATGACTTTTAAATGAAACTGGTAATAGAAAAGTGTTGATGCTACGTCGTTTATCATTGTTTTCTCTTGGTTTTTTAGGATGGTTATTGGTGTCCGGAAACGCCAGCGCGTCGTTTTCATCGACCCTTAGCGAAGGTTACCAAACCTTAAGTAATAACGTGGCACAGACGTGGAATGCGCCGGAGCACTATGATCTGTACGTTCCAGCCATCACCTGGCACGCGCGCTTTGCCTATGATAAGGAAAAGACCGATAAGTATAACGAACGTCCGTGGGGGGCGGGTTTCGGCGTCTCGCGCTGGGATGAGAAAGGGAACTGGCACGGCCTGTACCTGATGGCGTTCAAAGACTCTTTTAATAAGTGGGAGCCTATCGGCGGCTATGGTTGGGAGAAAACCTGGCGCCCGCTGACCGACCAGAACTTCCGCCTTGGTCTTGGCTATACCCTCGGCGTGACGGCGCGCGATAACTGGGACTACATCCCGATCCCGGTGATCTTGCCATTAGCGTCAATAGGTTACGGCCCGGCAACGTTCCAGATGACCTATATTCCTGGCACCTACAATAACGGTAACGTTTACTTCGCCTGGGCGCGTATTCAGTTTTAATTCGCTAAGTCTTAGCAATAAATGAGATAAGTGGCGCGTCTTGTTGAAAAACAAGGACTAAAGCGTTACCCACTAAAAAAGATAGCGACTTTTATCACTTTTTAGCAAAGTTGCACTGGACAAAAGGTACCACAATTGGTGTACTGATACCCGACACAGCATTAGTGTCGATTTTTCATATAAAGGTAATTTTGATGTCTAAGATTAAAGGTAACGTTAAGTGGTTTAATGAGTCCAAAGGATTCGGTTTCATTACTCCGGAAGATGGCAGCAAAGATGTATTCGTACACTTCTCTGCAATCCAGTCCAACGGTTTCAAAACTCTGGCTGAAGGTCAGCGCGTAGAGTTCGAAATCACTAACGGTGCCAAAGGCCCTTCTGCTGCAAACGTCATCGCTCTGTAAGCAACGCGTCAGCAGAATATAAAAACCCGCTATTAGCGGGTTTTTTTTTGCCTGCTTGCCGCGCGCTTAGCGGCTGGCTGCTTGTGAAAAGAGCCAAAAGGCGACCGCGGTCATGGCAAACGACCCCAGCAAATTTACCGCGACGTTGAGTAGCGCCCAGCTCACTCGCCCCTGCTGCAGGAGAAACACCACTTCCGCAGAGAAAGTGGAGAACGTGGTCAGGCCGCCGCAGAAACCGGTGGTAATCAGCAGCTTCCACATCGGGTCAATGCCGGTCAAACGATTAAACCATGCCAGACCGGCACCAATCACAAAGGCGCCAACCAGGTTGGCCGTCAGGGTCCCAATCGGGATAGCGTGATGCACAGGATTGAGCTTCATGCCCAGCCACCAGCGCAATACGCTGCCGGTGCCGCCGCCAATAAAAACGGCGCAAAGAAGTTGAAACACGGTCGTTTCCTGCTATTTGATGTAAGAGAGTGTCAAGTGTAGCGCGCATCAGGCGCGATTGGCTATCCATAACCTGACGGGAGAAGAACATGCGGGTAGCGGCAGGACAATTTGCCGTCACGCCAGTATGGCGGACGAATGCACAAACCTGTGTGGCGATGATGCAGCAGGCGGCGCGTGAAGGGGCGGCGCTGCTGGTGCTGCCGGAGGCGTTGCTGGCGCGGGATGACAGTGACCCGGATCTGTCAGTGAAATCGGCTCAGTCGCTGGACGGGGAATTTTTGCAACTGCTGTTGGCCGAGAGCGGGCGTAACAGCCTGACCACGGTCCTGACGCTGCATGTGCCGTCGGGGGAGGGGAGAGCGACCAATACGCTGGTGGTCTTACGGGATGGCGCTGTGATTACCCATTATCACAAAATTCATTTATATGATGCCTTCGCGATGCAGGAGTCGCGGCGGGTGGATCCCGGTCAGCAGATCCCACCGGTAATCGAGGTGGCGGGATTCCGCGTTGGCCTGATGACCTGCTACGATCTGCGCTTTCCGGAGCTGGCGCTGTCGTTGGCCCTGAACGGTGCACAGCTGCTGGTGTTGCCCGCAGCATGGGTGAAAGGGCCGCAGAAAGAGCATCACTGGGCGACGCTGCTGGCGGCACGCGCCCTCGATACTACCTGTTATATCGTGGCGGCAGGCGAGTGTGGGACGCGTAATATAGGGCAGAGCCGGATTATTGATCCGCTGGGGACTACATTGGCCGGAGCAGGGAGCGAACCGCAGCTGATCTTTGCCGATCTCTCCGCGGACTACCTTGCGCGCGTTCGCGAGCGTTTGCCGGTATTGCACAACAGACGCTTTGCGCCGCCGCAATTATTGTGATGTTTTTTTAAACAAGACTTGATTCACCTTGTTACAGATTGCTATTGTGTCCGCGCGTCAAATACCCGTATTGTTTATCCCAATAATTCGCTGTGCACGTCAGGATGGACATCTCAGCGCTCACTCCCGGAGGGGAGGCCATGGGCCGAATCACGCAGCCCACGCACAGGTGGATTACAATAGGACGGATAAATGCGTGTATGATGGCGTATTCGCAGCTTGTATAGAGAAGAAGGTTAGCTATGGGTGAGATTAGTATTACCAAACTGCTGGTAGTCGCAGCACTGATTATCTTAGTGTTTGGTACCAAGAAATTACGTACGCTGGGCGGCGACCTGGGTTCGGCTATCAAGGGCTTTAAAAAAGCCATGAACGAAGATGACGATAGCGCGAAGAAGACCACCGCAGAAGAAGAAGCGCCGGCGCAGAAGCTCTCTCATAAAGAGTAATTGACCAGACGCTCCTGGAAGGAGACTGGCTGGACGGCGAAGGGGCCGCGACGTTTATCGTTGCGGCCTTTGTCGTTTTTGTCGGCGCCGCGGAGAAAAGATGCAACTAACTGTTACGGACTGGCGTAGCGGGTGCAGCGGAGAGAGCCGCTGCGCCGGAAAGGCGCGCAGCGGCGGAAGCGGCAGGTTATTTAACTTCCATCCCTTTAGCCTGCAGATCGGCATGATAGGAAGAGCGGACGAAGGGACCGCAGGCGGCGTGGGTGAAGCCCATCGCCATTGCTTCTGCTTTCATCTCTTCAAACTCTTCCGGGCTGACGTAGCGCTGCACCGGCAGGTGATGACGGCTCGGCTGCAGATACTGGCCTAACGTCAGCATGGTGACGCCGTGACGGCGCAGGTCGCGCATCACGTCGATAATCTCGTCGTTGGTTTCGCCCAGACCTACCATCAGGCCGGATTTCGTCGGGATCTCCGGATGCGCTTCTTTAAAACGCTCCAGCAGCTTCAGCGACCAGTTATAATCCGCGCCCGGACGGACCTGACGATAAAGACGCGGTACGTTTTCGAGGTTGTGGTTAAAGACGTCCGGCGGGGTTACGGTCAGAATATCGAGGGCGCGATCCATACGGCCACGGAAATCCGGAACCAGTGTTTCAATCTTAATTGACGGGTTTTTCTCGCGAATAGCGCTGATGCAGTCGGCAAAATGCTGTGCGCCGCCATCGCGCAGGTCGTCACGGTCCACCGAGGTGACCACGACGTAGCGCAAACCCATATCGGCGATAGTTTGCGCCAGCTTCAATGGCTCGTTCGCATCTGGCGCGACCGGGCGTCCATGCGCGACGTCGCAGAACGGGCAACGGCGGGTACAGATCGCGCCGAGGATCATAAAGGTCGCGGTACCGTGGTTGAAGCATTCTGCAAGGTTCGGGCAGGAGGCCTCTTCGCACACAGAGTGCAGGCCGTTCTTACGCATCGCTGCTTTGATACCCTGGATACGGGACGAGTCTGCCGGAAGTTTGATTTTCATCCATTCCGGTTTTCTGAGCAGAGCTTCACGCTCAGTTGCCACGTTTTTCACCGGGATAAGGGCCATTTTATCGGCGTCGCGGTACTTAACACCGCGTTCCATCACAATGGGTTTACTCATAGCGTGCGTGTTCCAGTTGCGAGTCACGAAGGAAAGCGAATTAATTCAATGAAATGTTGCAATTATCAACTATTTTTGAATCAAGAGCAGGCAGTATACCATTGAAAAGGGGCAGAAAGCAGCCTGCCTGCCCGGCAAATTGTAAAATAGTTGTTGTTTTATCCTTTTCCCTTCCGTGCGCTATGCCCTGAACGTCTGGATCACTGTTTCGATGATCTCTTTCAGCAATGGCTCTTTCCCGCTCTGTTTATTGTAAAGCAGCGCGACATCAATTTTTTCGTCCTGCAGAGCGGGGTAGTCGAGAATTTGCAGCGGCCAAAGCCGGGATACTGTAGCAAACAGGCGCTCGGTGGTCAGCCCCAGCATGTCGCTCTGGGCAACCATCGCTGCCTGGGTCAGCAGGTTGAAGGTGCTGAAACCGCAGCGTCGCTCGCCCATCTCTTCCTGTAACCGACGGTGCAGAGTGGGATAACGCTGGCCTTCCGGCAGCAGGAGCGCGAACTCATACTGGCTGAGGGTGGTTTCATCCTGCTGAGTGTGCAGAGCAGGATGCCCGGAGCGGCAGTACATCTGCACCCGATCCTGATACAGCACATGATGGCTTATCGCCTGGCCGCTGTGCAGGTGGGTATCAATGAGCAGATCGACCTGGCGCTGGTCGATCTGTCGCGCCGCATCATTGATGGCGATATTGTGCAACAGGATCTGCGGAAAAGCCGGTTTCAGGGCGCTGGCGATGGTCGGCATCAGCAGCGCCCCCATGGAGGGCGTGCTGGCGATGGTGATCACCCGCTGTTGATGTGAACTACCGGTAATATCCAGCGCGCTGAGGAAAGCCTCCATGCCGCGGCTGATGTACTGGTGAAGATGGGTGGCATAGGCGGTGGGGGTCACCCCTTGTCCTTTGCGAATAAACAGCGGATCGGGGAAAAGCGCCCGCAGTTTGTTAATGGACTGGCTTATGGCCGACGGCGTGATATTAAGTATCTTCGCGGCGTTGACGATACCTTTATGTACATACACGGCTTCGAAGATGGTCAACAGATTGAGGTCAATATTGCGCAGGATGCGAAACATCTGGCGGTCGTAACGTTCATCCTGTCGTTCAGGGGATTCTGACGGAGGCGTATTCTCTGGCACGCGATAAGTCCGGTTGAGAGTGATAGGCCAAGTATAGCGGCCTACCGCGTTGCCGTGCGTGACAATTGATTGCAAAAATAGCGAGTTAATCGTGATGTTTGGATCTTGAGCCCCGCCGTGAGCGGGGTGCCGCACTTATTCCTGAGCGAGGTATTCGTAAGGTGGGTTATTCAGCAGCGCCAGCAGATTGGCGACCAGACGTGGAGCGACTTTTTCAGGCGATACAGCCGGCTGCCACTGGCGCATTTGCGTCATCTCCATGCCAGCGTAGCCGCAGGGATTGATACGCAAAAATGGTGTCAGATCCATCGCAATATTGAGCGCCAGGCCGTGGAAAGAACAGCCTTTGCGGATCCTCAGCCCCAGAGAGCAGATTTTGCGTTCGCCGACGTAGACGCCTGGGGCATCGGCGCGGGGATGGGAGTCGATACCGTATTCGGCCAGGGTGTTGACGACTGTTTGTTCCAGCAGCGTCACCAGCTCGCGTACGCCTAGCTTGCGGCGTTTAAGATTCAACAACACGTACATTACCTGCTGCCCTGGACCATGATAGGTTACCTGGCCGCCGCGATCGCTTTGGATCACCGGAATATCGCCAGGAACCAGGACATGTTCTGCTTTCCCGGCCTGGCCCTGCGTGAAGACCGGGTGATGTTCCACCAGCCAGATCTCGTCGAGGGTGTTTTCATCGCGAGCGTCGGTGAATTCATGCATCGCCTGCGAGACGGGTTCATAAGGTTGCAGGCCAAGCTGCCGGATAAGAATTTTATTGTGCTGCAAAACAACATCTCCGCCGGGAAGAGAGGACTCAGGTCGGGGAGTATATCACAGCCACGAAGAAGGAAATGAGAGGACCCGGCACGACGGCCGGGTCAGGGAAAAGGTTACAGCACCATCCGTACGATGTCGATATTACCTAACTCTTCGTACAGGGTTTCCACCTGTTCAATGTGGGTGGCGTTGATGGTGATGGAGACCGAGTGGTAGTTACCTTTGCTGCTCGGTTTTACTGACGGCGAGTAATCACCAGGCGCATGGCGCTGTACCACTTCCACCACCTGATCAACCAGCTCCGGCAACGCCTGCCCCATTACTTTGTAAGTAAATGGTGTAGGGAATTCAAGCAGTTCGTTAAGTTTGGTTTTCATGTCAGCTCCGGTGTTACGACAAAATAATAACTCCCACCAAGGGCGGGAGTTATGAGTTACTTGGATGAATAGTATATGGGGATGGAAATCACACTTTCAAGTGCTCAATATTTAACCAAACCAGTGATGGAACATTAATTTAATGTAATCAATAATTTTGCCGAAGAAATTCCCCTCCGGAATTTCCTGCAGCACCACCAGCGGACGCTGATCGATGACTTTACCATCCAACTGGAAGTTGATAGTGCCGACCACCTGGTTTTTCTGCAGTGGGGCGTGCAGTTCAGTGTTATTCAGCACATAGCTGGCTTTGAGATCTTTCATCCGGCCGCGCGGAATAGTCAGATAAACATCTTTATCCACCCCCAGCGAGGCGCGATCGCTGTCGCCGAACCAGGCGGGTTCAGACGCAAATTCTTTGCCGGCCTTAATTGGATTGACGGTTTCAAAGAAGCGGAAGCCCCAGGTCAGCAGTTTTTTACTTTCCGACTCACGGCCTTTGAAAGTACGCCCGCCCATGACCGCCGAGATAAGACGCATCTGGCCTTCGGTGGCAGAGGCGACAAGGTTGTAGCCCGCTTTGTCGGTATGGCCGGTTTTAATGTCGTCAACGTTCAGGCTGTTATCCCACAGCAGGCCATTACGGTTCAGCTGGCGAATACCGTTAAAGGTGAACTCTTTCTCACGATAAATGGAGTACTCGTTCGGCACATCGCGGATCAGCGCCTGGCCAATCAGCGCCATGTCGCGCGCGGAGCTGTACTGTCCGTCAGCATCGAGGCCGTGTACGGTCTGGAAATGGGTATTTTTCAGGCCCAGGGCGTTGACGTAGTTGTTCATCAGGCTGACGAAGGCGTCCTGGCTGCCGGCGACATAATCGGCCATCGCTACGCAGGCATCATTCCCGGATTGCAGGTTGATACCACGGATCAGCTGGGAAACCGGCACCTGCATGCCTGGTTTGAGGAACATCAGGGAAGAGCCTTTGAAAACCGGGTTGCCGGTGGCCCAGGCATCGTTGCCTACGGTGACCAGATCGGACTCTTTAAATTTGCCCGCTTTCATCGCCTGACCGATAACATAGCTGGTCATCATTTTGGTTAGACTGGCCGGGTCGCGGCGGGAGTCGGCGTTATTTTCTGCCAGCACCTTGCCAGAGTTGTAATCGATAAGGATCCAGGATTCGGCGTCAATCTGCGGGGCGCCTGGGATCATCGTTTTGATATTCAGGTCATCGGCGCGGGCAGCGGAGGAGAGCGCTGCAACGGAGAGCGCCGTGATGAGTAAACGAGCGGTGAAAGAGGTCTTCATGGTCAGAACAACGGCATCCGTGATGGAGTTAAAAAAGTGCCTTACTATAGCAAATGCTCTGCGGGCCAGCATCCGACATTGCGCATGAGTTTGTTAATGACTTTTACATGCGCATGATGAACGGGCAGCCCGCGGCGTTTAGTTGGCGCGAGTAATAAAAGACTGCAGCTGCGCTTCGCTTTGCAGGCGCTGCTGAACGGCGGTAGCCTGTGCTTTATCAGCAAACGGGCCCAGCTGAATACGCCATACCGCGCCGTTTTGCGTGACCCGGCCCGGCACAGAGAATTGCTGGCTCAGGCGCTGCTGATACTGCTGCGCCCGCGCCTGGTCGCTCACTGCGCCAACCTGGACGACAAAATTACCGCTGGCGCTGGAGGCGGCGGAAGAGGTGACGGCTACGGCACTGGTGGTTGCAGCGGGAGCAACGCTACCCTGAATGGAGCCTGGTGCGGTGACGGGTGCCGTTTGCGTTGCGACGGCAACCGCCGGGGCAGTCGTGGCTGCCGGTTCGCTACTTTCCAGCACGCCGCTGTTAAGCGGCGTTGGCGCGCCGAGGAAACCGCCGCTGTTCACCGGTGCGCCGACGCTGTCTGCAGGCTTCAGCGTGCTGTTGCTGATCGGGCGAACGTCGGTGGGCGCAGGCTGGCTCATCTCTGTGGCGTCTCCGCCGTCCAGATTCGGCCGGGCGGGTAGGGCGTAAGTCTGTTTGGCGACAGTGGTGCAGGCCATCCCCGGACCGGAAAGTGAACCGTCAGGCGCGACGATGATAGGATCGATGCGCACCTTGGTGTTGTTTGAGGTATTCAGGCGGTCAGCGGACGCGCGGGAGAGCGAGATGACCCGATCGTTGCCATACGGGCCGCGATCGTTAATTCGCACGACGATCATGCGGCCGTTGGCGAGGTTGGTGATCCGCGCATAGCTCGGGATCGGCAGCGTCGGGTGCGCCGCGGTCAACTGGGTTGGATCGAAAGTTTCGCCGCTGGCGGTCAGATTACTGTTGGGCTCAGCGTCATAGATCGCCGCGAAACCGGCCTGAGTAAAGTTTGCCGGATTCTGGACGATTTTGTAGCTTTTACCGTCGCGCTCATAATCCTGATTCGCCGTGGCGTTCGGCGTTTCATATTGCGGATCGGCGCCGCTGATCTCAACCGTCGGGCCATTACAGACGGCCGGCTGTGGAGTACTGACCGTTTTTTGTTGCACGTCATCACTCGAACATGCCGCCAGCAGCCCAGCTGCTATGCAGATCCCCAGCCATTGCTTACGCATTGCGAACCCCTTTAAACGCTTTTCGACAACATTTTTCTGTGGGTATGGATCGACATTACGATACCAAACCCGGCCATCAATACGATCAGGGCGGAGCCCCCGTAGCTCACCAGCGGCAACGGTACGCCCACCACCGGTAAAATACCACTCACCATACCAATATTTACGAAGACATAAACGAATAAAATCAACATTAAACCACCGGCCATGACCCGGCCAAAGGTGGTTTGCGCCTGGGCGGCGATCCACAGTCCGCGCATGATCAGCAGAATATAGAGTGCCAGCAGGATCAGTACGCCAATCAGGCCCAGCTCCTCGGCGAGAACCGCGAAGATAAAGTCAGTGTGACGTTCCGGCAGGAACTCCAGCTGCGACTGCGTGCCATGCAGCCAACCTTTGCCGCGCAGACCGCCGGAGCCAATAGCAATTTTAGACTGAATAATGTGATAGCCAGCGCCCAGCGGGTCGGTTTCCGGATCGAGCAGCATCATCACGCGCTGGCGCTGATAATCGTGCATCAGGAAGAACCACAGGATCGGAATAAAGGCAGCGACCAGCACCACGGCGATCCCGATAAGACGCCAGCTCAGGCCCGACAGGAACAGCACAAACAGCCCGGAGAGGGCGATCAGAATCGAGGTTCCGAGATCAGGCTGCGCTGCCACCAGCAGGGTCGGCAGGAAGATCAGCACCAGGGCAATCGCGGTATTCTTCAGCGACGGCGGACAGACGTCGCGGTTAATAAAGCGCGCCACCATTAGCGGCACGGCAATTTTGGCTATCTCCGATGGCTGAAAACGAACGATACCGAGATCCAGCCAGCGCTGCGCCCCTTTGGAGATGGCGCCGAAGGCGTCGACGGCCACCAGCAAAATAATACAGAAAATATAGAGATAGGGCGCCCAACCTTCGTAGACCCGCGGCGGGATCTGCGCCATGACGATCATGATCACCACGCCCATGGCGATCTGGCCGATTTTACGCTCCATCATGCCGACGTCCTGACCGCTGGCGCTCCAGATAACTAACGCGCTATAGGTGAGCAGCGCCAGCAGGATCAGCACCATGGTAGGGTCTAGATGGATTTTATCCCACAGCGATTTTTTATTCGGATTATCCGTCATTATTGATCCTCCCCTGCGGTTACCGCTGGGTTTTCGCTTGGCAGCGTGGTGTTGTTATCGCCGAGCATAATGTGATCGAGGATTTGGCGCATAATGGTGCCGACCGCCGGGCCAGCGCCGCCGTTTTCCAGGATCATCGCCACGGCAACCTGCGGGTTGTTATAAGGCGCAAACGCCGTCATCAGTTTATGGTCGCGCAAGCGCTCGGAGATCCGGTGCGCGTTATAGGTTTCGTTGGCCTTCAGGCCGAACACCTGGGCGGTACCGGACTTGGCCGCGATTTTATACGGCGCGCTGGCGAAGTATTTGTGCGCGGTGCCGTTGCCGCGGTTAGCCACACCGAACATGCCGTCTTTGGCGATTTCCCAGTAGCCGGAATGAATGTCGCCTACCGGCGGCTCATGCGGCTGAACCCACGGAACGGGCTTACCGTCTTCTACGGTGCTTTGCAACAGATGCGGCACCTTCACCACTCCGTCGTTAATCAGGATCATCAGTGCTTTGTTCATCTGAATTGGTGTGGCGGTCCAGTAACCCTGGCCGATGCCCACCGGAATGGTATCCCCCTGGTACCAGGGTTTCTTGAAGCGCTTGAGCTTCCATTCGCGGGTCGGCATGTTGCCTGAGCGCTCCTCGGAGAGGTCGATACCGGTGTAGTGGCCGTAGCCAAACTTGCTCATCCACTCGGAGAGGCGATCGATGCCCATATCATAGGCGACCTGGTAGAAGTAGGTATCCGCAGACTCCTCCAGCGCTTTGGTGACGTTCAGGTGGCCGTGGCCCCATTTTTTCCAGTCACGATAGCGTTTATCTGAGCCGGGTAACTGCCACCAGCCTGGGTCGAACAGGCTGGTATTGCGGGTTATCACCCCGGCGCTCAGCGCCGAGACGGCGACGTACGGTTTGACCGTCGAGGCTGGCGGATAGACCCCCTGCGTCGCGCGGTTGACCAGCGGTGTGTTCGGGTCGTTGAGCAGACCGGAGTAGTCTTTGCTGGAGATGCCGTCGACGAACAGGTTCGGGTCATAGCTCGGGGTAGAGACCAGCGCCAGAATAGCACCGGTACGCGGATCGGTGACCACCACCGCCGCGCGGCTACCGGCCAGCAACGTTTCGATATACTGCTGCAGCTTGAGGTCGAGCGTGAGATAGATATCACGTCCGGCCTGCGGTGGCACCTCTTTGAGCTGGCGAATCACGCGGCCGCGGTTGTTGACTTCAACCTCTTCGTAGCCGGTCTGACCGTGCAGGACATCCTCATAATAACGCTCAATACCCAGCTTACCGATGTCGTGGGTCGAGGCGTAGTTGGCCAGCTTGCCCTCTTTATCGAGGCGGTCGACGTCTTTATCGTTAATTTTTGAGACGTAGCCGATGACGTGCGTCAGCGCCGAGTTATACGGATAATAACGGCGCTTGTAGCCTTTGACTTCGACGCCAGGAAAGCGGTACTGGTTAACGGCAAAGCGAGCGACCTGCACTTCGCTGAGGTTGACCTTTACCGGAATTGAGGTAAAGCGATGGGAGCGGGCGCGCTCCTTTTTGAAGCCGGCGATATCATCGTCGGTTAAATCGACCACGTCGCGCAGCGCATCCAGCGTTTGCTGCACGTTATCGACTTTCTCCGGCATCATCTCCAGCTGATAAATAGTGCGGTTAAGCGCCAGCGGGGTGCCGTTGCGATCGTAAATAATGCCGCGGCTTGGCGGGATCGGCACCAGCTTGATGCGGTTTTCGTTCGAGCGCGTTTGATAGTCGTTGAAGCGAACTATTTGCACATTATACAGGTTGGCGATCAGAACGCCGGTAAGCAGCAAAATCCCCAAAAAAGCGACCAGCGCCCGGCGCACGAACAGCGAGGATTCAGCCGTATAGTCGCGGAAAGAATTCTGTAATTTCATTCGCTGCTTAGTCTACCCTGATCATCATTACTCACGGTGGTACGGGTGGTTGGTGGTAATGCTCCACGCCCGATACAGACTCTCGGCCACCAGTACGCGCACCAGTGGGTGAGGTAAGGTGAGGGTCGAGAGCGACCAACTCTGTTCCGCTGCTGCTTTACAGGCAGGAGAGAGGCCTTCCGGGCCGCCAACCAGCAAACTGACGTCACGCCCGTCCTGTTTCCAGCGTTCCAGTTCGCGCGCCAGCTGCGGCGTATCCCATGGTTTTCCCGGAATATCCAGGGTCACGATACGGTTCTTGCCGGCAGCAGCCAACATCATTTCGCCCTCTTTTTCGAGGATGCGCTTAATATCAGCGTTCTTGCCGCGCTTACCGGCGGGGATCTCCACCAGTTCAAACGGCATATCTTTGGGGAAACGGCGCAAATACTCGCTAAAGCCGGTCTGTACCCAGTCCGGCATTTTGGTGCCAACGGCCACCAGCTGCAGCTTCACGCATTAACTCCAGAGTTTTTCCAGCTCGTACAGACGACGGCTCTCTTCCTGCATGACGTGAACCATCACGTCACCGAGGTCGACGACGATCCAGTCGGCGGCAGCTTCGCCTTCAACGCCCAGCGGCAGCATGCCGGCGGCGCGGGATTCCTGAACCACGTGGTCGGCAATGGACATCACGTGACGTGTGGAAGTGCCGGTGCAGATGATCATGCAATCGGTGATACTGGATTTGCCATGTACATCAATGGCAACGATGTCCTGACCTTTCAGGTCATCAATTTTGTCGATAACAAAATCCTGGAGTGCTTTACCCTGCAAGTGTTCCCCCTGGGTGCGTGAAGATTGATAATCATAAAGAGCCTGACAGTATACCCGAACTGATGAAAAAGTCGGATGAAATGTCTGTCGGCAGGCGTTCGTGGCGGGCTATCATCCCATCCCTCGCCAGGGATTGCATCGCCATTTTTGTAAAACAATTTCTGCAAACACGTTTCGGCGGATGTTACCTGGCAGCGGAGAATAACAGCCTGCACTGGCCTGTCAATGGTCTGAGGGGAATTCTTCCTGTGGCTGCCAGACGGCCTGGCTATTTAATACTCGTAGAGTAGTGAAATCGTCGCGGATTTCGAGGAGGCTCCAGGCGCCATGGGCAATAGGAAAGTGCCACATCGCCGCCGCGGGCATCTGCAACAGCAGGGCGGTCAGCAGGCTCAGGACGCCCTGATGGCCGACAATCAACAGATGGTCAAGATGGCGGCAGTCGGTCAGGGTTGGGATAAACGCGCTGACGCGGCGGGCAAAATTCTGAAAACTTTCGCCATTAGTGGGGGCGGCATGCTGCCAGTCAGCACACCACGCGGCATAATTTTCCGCATCCTCTCTCTGGAGATCGCGATGATGACGCATCTCCCAGTCGCCGAAAAACATCTCATTGAGCGCGGCATGGTGCTCACGCGGGATATGGCGTTCGCCAAGCAGCAGATCGGCGGTTGTCCCGGTTCTCGCCAGCTCGCTACAGAATACTTTATCGAACGGCACCGCGCGTAACCGTTCACCGAGGGCTTGCGCCTGGGCAACGCCGCGTGGCGTCAGGGCGGTCGGGGCGTGGCCGCTGTATAATCCGGCCACGTTGGCTTCGGTTTCGCCGTGGCGAACTAACCATAATTTCATGATGATGCTCAAACAGGCGGTAGATATGTGGCGTTACGATAGCGCTTTTTTCGCGTCAGGCCCAGCCTGCTGGTATCAGCAATAGAGCCCCTGCTCACGGATGTAGTCCAGCACCGCGGCGGGCAGCATCTCGGCACAGGATTCCCCCAGCTCGAGTCGCTGGCGGATAATCGTCGCCGAAATATCGAACCACGGTGTTTCCGCCAGGTAAATGACCCCGGCAGGGCGATTATGTAAGCACTCTACATCGTGGGTTAAGTGGCGATCCAGCCAGCGCTGATCGGCTTCCTGCGCCATGGTCAACGGGTAACCCGGGCGACGGCAGACAATAAGGTGAACATTGTCGAGGATGGTTTCATAATGGTGCCAGGTGGGGAAAGTGAGCAGAGAATCCTGGCCAATGATAAACGCCAGCGGCTTCTCTGGCCCCTGTTCCTGGCGCCACTCCTGCAGGGTTTGCGCCGTCCAGGAGGGGGTGTCGCGCTGTAGTTCGCGTTTGTCGAGCGTGAACAGAGGTTTGTCGGCAATGGCCAGCTCCAGCATATGAACGCGTTGCGCGCTGGAGGCTTCCGGCTGTGGTCGGTGCGGCGGAACGTTATTGGGCATAATGATGACCTTACTCAGGCCAATCTGGTTCGCCAGGATCTCAACCGGCTTGAGGTGACCGTAATGCACCGGATCGAAGGTGCCGCCATAGATTGCCTGCAACTGAGTCATATCAACCATCAATAAAAACGTCCGCCAGAGCTTTGTGGCAGAGCAACAACGAAAGACTTTCCAGTTCGGGCCAGACGTCGTGCCCGTAATCCTGTTTGAAGGTCAGTTCCGCGCGGGTTAACAGCGTCACTGCCTGGCGTAGCTGTTCACCACTCAGGCGGGCGAGAGCGTCGCTGAGTAGCTGACGGCGGTTTTGCCAGACCCGATGTTTATCAAACAGCGAGCGCAGCGGCGTCTGTGCCGACTGACGCTTGAGCGTGACCAGCAGCAACAGCTCCCGCTGCAGGGTGCGCAACAGAATAGCAGGTTCGCAGCCTTCAAGACGCAACTGCTGCAGAACGTGCAGCACGCGTTTACTTTTGCCTGCCAGCAGCGCATCGACCCAATGGTACGGTGTAAAGTGGGCGGCATCGTTCACCGCCTGCTCAACCCGGGGCAGGGTCAGTTTGCCATCCGGCCAAAGTAGCGCCAGACGTTCCAGCGCCTGCGCCAGCGCCAGCAGATTACCTTCGTAACAGTAGCACAGCAGCTGACTGGCCGCGTCGTCAAGCTGCAACTGATGCTGTTTCGCCCGAGCGGCCAGCCAGCGCGGGAGTTGCGCGTATTCCGGCGTCTGGCAGCTCACCTGGACGGCGCGCTGCGCCAGCGCGGTGAGCCATGCGGCATTCTCCTGGGCTTTGGTCAACTTACTGCCGCGAACTATCAGCAGCAGGTCGTCGTGCAGCAGGCCGACCAGCGTGGCGAGCTGTTCATTGATCGCCGCGTTGGGGCCATTCTCCGGCAGGATCAACAGCAGGGTTTGCCGGCTGGCGAACAGGCTCATCGCCTGGCTTAAGGCGAAAAGCGCCTGCCAGTCGGTGCTATTGTCTATGGTGAAGGTGTGGTGTTCGGTAAAGCCCTGCGCGGCAGCGGCTTCACGAATGGCGTCCTGGCTTTCCTGCAACAGCAGGGGATCGTTGCCAAGCAGCAGATAGGCCAGAT
>ERZ507758.67-NODE-67-length-22360-cov-4.79422_pt1 | contig 22360 bp, 28 predicted proteins | sample MGYA00513302_ERZ507758 | MGnify/ENA metagenome assembly ERZ507758
TCTGAACTGCAGCTACTTCCTTCGCTAATCTGGCGATGTCGTCATCAACAACACCCCACTCCAGAACAGCTAAGAGCATTGCCATCTTCGGCAACCAGCTTTCCTTCCAGCGGGTGATCTGCGCTTTATCAACTCCGATTGCTTTTGCTACGTTATTCCCACCTTTCATGGCGATGCGGTTGAGCAACCAGGATTCAATGCGGCGTGCATTGACCTTGTTGCGGTTAATTGAGTTTTCCATTTGTTAAATTCCATAGTGTTGAAAACAAAGAAATAGACCTTGCACATAGAGCGCAAAGTCATGTTTAGACTTTTTATGAATGCCCTTTTTCAGGGCTTAGATGTGTAAGAGCGGTGGTACTACTTAAGCAACTTTTGGCGGGAATAAATCGTCAAAGCCAACCGCTGCTCCATGCTTGTTTAAAACAGAAAGAATTTGTCGGCACTGTGTAGCACTTAGATCACGACGACCATTTTCATAGTGACCTACAGCTCCCTTAGTAAGACCAAGTTCCGCCGCCAACTCTCCCTGCGTTAGACCAAGCTTTTCACGAATGCTTCGTAGCTTGTTCATAGGTTACCTCCATAACTTACAAACAAGTATACGTTTCGTATTCGTTATTAGCAAGCAAAATATACAAATTGTGTCTCGCGAGAAGGAATACAATACGTATGATTAGGGAATGAATATGAAATGGTACGAACTAGCCAAAGACCTCATGAAGAGTCGAGGCGTATCACAGGAAACTCTTGCAGAACACCTTGGACTAACTAAAGGTGCCGTTAGCCATTGGCTAAACGCCAGAAGAGAGCCAGGAATAGATGATATCGCCAAGATACTAAATTATCTTGGGCTCAAGAGCTTTGAGGTAAATCCTGATGGTACTATCAAGGACAAATCACCTTCAAACGTAAGCTATCATGGCAAACACGATTCGAAGGGGTCTTATCCTGTGATCAGCTGGGTAAGTGCCGGAGAATGGATGGAAGCCGTGGAGCCATATCACAGGCGCGCAATAGACCGCTGGTACGAAACAAGTGTGGACTGTTCTGATGACTCATTCTGGCTCGATGTTAAGGGCGATTCAATGACGTCACCTGTTGGATTAAGCATCCCTGAGGGAACGATAATCCTGGTTGATCCAGACATAGAGCCAACCAATGGAAAGCTTGTAGTAGCAAAGCTAGATACAGAAAATGAAGCAACCTTCAAAAAGCTAGTGCTCGATGCAGGAAGGAAGTTCCTAAAACCATTAAACCCTCAATATCCAATGATTGAGGTAAACGGAAACTGCCGAATAATTGGCGTAGTAGTAGACGCAAAAATCACAAACCTGCCATAAAGAAAGGTCGCTTAGGCGGCCTTTTTCACATCAAAAGAAAAATAAATCCCCTTTCTATACAGTTTGTTATCAAAAAGACGCCCCTCACGTATACATTTTGTATTGCATTGAATGAATACGTTTTGTATATTTACCCCATCAGCAGGACGCACTACTCACCAGGACGGTGATGCTCTTAAAAATTGAGCCCTGAAGAAGGGCAGCATTCAAAGCAGAAAGCTTTGGGGTGTGGTGAAGGGTTCATGGACGGGAATATGTCGCACGTAAAGCGGCGAGGCCTGCGGAACTAATGCCGAATTGAAGTAGGCCGAAGCGGGTCGAAATGGGGCTCCCACCTACCACACCACCAAAGCTAACTGACAGGAGATTCACAATGGATGCACAGTCACGCCGCCGCGAACGTCGCGCAGCTAAACAGGCCGAATGGAAAGCAGCTAATCCCCTGTCTGTTGGGGTAAGCGCTAAACCTGATAACCGCCCTATTCTATCGCTGAATCGCAAGCCTAAACCACGTGTAGAAAGCGCACTGAACCCGATTAACTTAACGGTGCTTGCAGAATATCGCGAGCAACTGGAAAGCCGTGCAGAAGCCGTTGAGCGCAAGAATCACAAGCTTTGGTACAAACAGCCAGGCGAGCGCGGCATTACTTGCTCAGGACGGCAGAAGCTGAAGGGTAAATCGATACCGTTAATTTGATTGATAAGCATATTTCTTTAGCATTAGCTGGTAAATATAGAGGGTTATGGTATGACGTACCAAGAAGCTCGTAAAATTGTTATTGCTGCTCAGAGCGAGGTTGTAAGACTTAATGATCGATTGTGCAATGTGCATCGTCACTGGGTTGATAGCGGTCTCTGCGATTCAATATCTTCATTAATTAAGCAGCATGAAACTGCTGTTGAAAAATGGAATAAAGCCAAGTTCGTTATGAATTCACTTTCTCAACATCACTAGGCCCGCTTCGGCGGTTTTTTTATTATCTCAGGAATTAACAATGAGCAGAAAAGGTTGTCGCTCTCTCATCATTGCTCTTATTGCATGCTTAGCAATCTGGAGCGTTGTTATCTTCGCTATATATAAATGGTGCTGAAGATGATTAATCACAATTTACTGCGAGCTGCGCAGAGTAAAGCAGCAATAGCGCGCTTTATAGGTGATGGTGCCTTATGGATGTCAGCGTATGACGACATGAAGGCGGCAATTGGTTATCCGTGGTTCAGGAAGAAGTGATGAAAAGCATTCTTATTACTTACAAAACGGGTGAGAAAGAAGTTATCGATAATGTTTTTGACGCTGTCGATCACGGCGGAAACGAAATTAGTTTCTTTATCGGTAGCGGATTTACTCGTTACCACGCTCTTGACGTGATGACGTTCGAGATTAAAGAGACAAACCAACCGACCGAATAACCAAACCACCACCATGACCAATCATATCCCCGTCAGCTCTATGCCTGACGAAGACTTCGTTCGCCTCATGCAAGGCATTTTATCCGAGCATGACAATGAACAGGAGAGAGACGATGCGCCTGAGCATGAATGATAAAAACGAAATTAAGCAGATTATCGCCGGTTTTACCGATGCGGATTATCAGGAGATAGACAAAGAGGTTGGGCATCTGTGTGCATCAGCGCAGCCGCTTTTTAACCTTCTCGAAGACCACAAACCAGATGAGCATACAAAGGCCGCAGCTGAGTGGCTAAGTGAAGAAGACTGTGATTACCAGGACTATGCAGGTACAGCGATGTGGGACTTGTTCCGGCCTCGTGTAGTGGTCGAGCGCGCAATAGCGGCATTCATCCGTCGCCATTCGTTTGAGGATGCAGCATGAGTAACATCGTAGAGTTCGTCAAACAGCAGGAGCCGCTATTCTGCGGCGCTTTGACTGACCAAAGCGTGACGTGGGCTAAGGAAAGCCAGTTTGCCATTCAGTATTTCCAGAAAAATGACTTCCTGGCAAAAACGGCGCTGGGTAATCCAACTAGCGCGCAGAACGCCATCATCAACGTGGCCGCCATTGGCATCACGCTGAACCCGGCCAGCAAACTTGCATACCTGGTTCCACGGGATGGAATGGTGTGTCTCGACATCAGTTACATGGGTCTTTTGCATCTGGCACAGTCTACCGGTTCGATTAAGTGGGGTCAGTGCAAACTGGTCTTTGCCAATGACACCTACGAGTCTAACGGCCTGGATTCAGCACCGACTCACAAATACAACGCCTTCGGAGAGAGAGGCGCAGTAGTTGGCGGTTATTGCACGGTGAAAACCGCGGACGGCGACTATCTCACGGAAGAGATGAGCCTTGCGGAGATTAAGGCTGTAGAGGCAACCAGCAAGGCTAAAAATGGCCCGTGGAAAACGTTCTGGGAAGAAATGGCCCGCAAAACCATAGTCAAGCGGGCTAGCAAATACTGGCCCAAGGCTCAGCGCCTGGATAGCGCAATCCACCTTATCAACGAAGACGAAGGCGTATTTCAGGAGCCAGTAATGCCGCACAAGTCAGAGGAAGACATTCGTGAAGATGAGCGCCGTCGCCAGCAGGAAATCGTCGACCAGGTTCAGGCTCTTTGTGATGACATGGCCCGGGCGGAAACCATGGATGACCTTAAACGAGTATTTGCCGAAGCATACCGGCGCACCGCTGGCATGAAGTTGCAGCAGAATGTTCAGGCCATTTATGCAGACTGCAAGGCAAGGCTGGAGGTGCCAAGTGAGTAAGCTTTACGAGATTGCCAGCGAGTACGCAAAGCTACTCGACTCAGACCTTGAGCCAGAGATGATTGCGGACACCGTAGAGGGCATGGAAGGCGAACTGGTAGATAAAATAGAGCAACTACTTTCCATCTGTAAAAATGAAACAGGGTACGCCAGACGCCTCAGGGAGGAGGCGAAATCACTCACAGACCGGGCTTGTGCTATCGAAAATAAAATCGAAAGCATCTACGCCTACATCGCCACATCTCTCGACATGCTTGGCAAGAAAAAGCTGAGAGCCGGCATACACCAGGTAACCATAAGAGCGCCATCGCAGACGGTTGAAATCATCGACGCCGGAGCCATCCCTCCTGAATATGTCGATTTCGAAACCACCGTTAAACCTAACAAGCTGGCAATTAAGCACCAACTTGAAGCCGGCAATGTCATCCCTGGCGTGCAGTTAAAGCCAGGCAAGTTAACCCTGTTAATCAAATAGTCGGATCACTATGAAATGCATTCCCTGGGAAACGTGGGAAGAGGATTTCCTGCGCGAAGTATCCGCCACCATGCCTGCCGAGTTGATCGCCGATAAGCTCGAAAGAACGATTCCGGCTATATGGGGCAAGGCCTCAAGGATGGGGGTAAAACTCACCTATCACATGAAAATTAAGCCATGGACTGCGCAAGAACTTTCTCTTTTTAAATCATCGACTGCGGAAGAGATAGCTAAAACAACTTCCAGAAGCATTTATTCCGTCAGGTCCAAGCGGTATCAGCTGGGCCTGCTATCAGGAGTCAATCAATGAGCAAGGGCACCATTATCTGCCTGTGTGATATCACTGGCGTCATGGCTAAGCCTTGGGTTGAGGCGGGTTATCGTGCATTCTGGTTGACCCGCAGCACCCTGATACTTCAATCGACGGTCCTGTTGAGCGCATATCGGCAACCATCCTTGAGGCGATGCCTCGGCTATCTCAGATTATCCGCTCTGAGAACGTCGTAATCGTCATCGGATTCCCGCCATGCACGGACGTGGCAGTTTCCGGTTCCCGCTGGTTCGATTCCAAGCGCGCCAAAGACCCGCATTTCCAGGCCAAAGCCGCGCTGGTCGCTGAGCAATGCAGGATGGTTGGCTTGGCGGCCGGCTGCCCGTGGGCATTCGAAAACCCGGTGAGCGTGTTCAGTAGCATCTTCGGTTCGGCAGATTACACGTTTCATCCGTACCAGTTCACTGGGCTGTGCGTGGACGACAACTAAACGAAGCAGACTTGCCTCTGGGCCGGCAACGGGTTCATCAGTCCTGTCGAGAATATGCACCAGATGGTTGAAGCGGCTATCGACGCCGTGAGGCTCGCCTGCGGACGCATGGTGCCTAAGAAAAAGGCGATCGAGGCCATATCCGGAACGTCCTTTGCCGGATTGGTGACTGACTGGTATCCGGACAACCGCATTCACGAATGCCCACCTAGCGACGAGCGCGCCAATATTCGCAGCGCAACGCCACTTGGTTTTGCAAGGGCTGCTTTCCTTTCAAATGCCCCACACCTAAACAGGAAGTGTAAGGCGGCTTAACTTAAAAATCAGCTTAAGCAGCAAACAAGTCTAATTGCCACCCTATTCTCTACCGGAGAAGCATCATGATCGGAAGAAACTACGACCCCACAATATTCCCTGATGATTTATCAATTCGCCACAGAATGGACAAGGAGCCAACGAAGGAAGAACTGGCCGGGCGCGACAGTTTTCCAAGCGTGAACGATAACAAGTATCTGGACGCTATTTTGAAGAGCAAGAAGAAAGAGAGGATGGTGTGATGGATTACAGCAAGCTTTCAGATTTTGAAATCGATAAGGCCGTCGCAGATGCGTTGGGCATTGATTACGACATCGCAATAATGTTTGTAAGTCCGATAGATAAAATTAATGGGAATCATGTTGAGGAATACGTTCGAAAGAAAGTAACCAGTAATGAAAAGCACTGGAAACGCTTCTCTCCAACGAGAATACCAAACGATGCATGGAACATTATCCTTGATAACAAAATTAGCCTTAATTGGGCTGAAATTGAAAAAATGTGGTGTGCACATGTTGGCGGGGTCATGACGGACGGTTGTTGGTGCTGGGATTTTGACCCAGAACATCACCAAGATAATGCTAACCCACTACGCGCTGCAATGATCATCTTCCTCATGATGCAGGACAGCAGGAAATCACCTTCCTGATGTATACTCCCCTTCATAAACCGAGAGGGGGATTTATGTCACAGTGGAACATTGCAGCCAAATCGAAAGACGAGCAGGATAAGGTCAACGTAGACCTTGCAGCTTCTGGCGTTGCGTACAAAGAGCGCCTGAACATGCCGGTAGTCGCAGAAGTGGTAGCTAGAGAACAGCCAGAACACCTGCGTGAGTATTTTATGGAGCGCGTGCGCTACTACAGGGAAAAGAGCATCGAGCTACCGAGAGCAAGTGACCCTCGGTATATTGAAATGGCTGAGCAGAACGCCAAGAAGTAAACCAACCATCGAATAAACATAACCCGCCGTGTGCGGGTTTTTTATTGTCGTAGGTAATGATGATAAGTTGCGTTAGTTTGCGCATGAGATGTGGATAATAGAGAGGAAAGATTTATGGCTAAGTTACTTACGTTACTTCAGTGGGCGGATGCGAACTACGAAACGCCTCCATCATTGTCTACACTGCGCCGCTGGACTCGTGAGGGGCGGATTTATCCTGCTCCTGAACTTCATGGCAAGGAATACAAGGTGATTCCAGAGGCGTGCTATGTAGATCCAAGCAAGAAGAAGTTGAAGCCTAAACCGAAGAATTTTGATGTGCCGAGGAATGGTACTTTACTGGAGAGACTGACTCATGGCGAAAAGGCCCGCTCGTTACGACGCTAATCTGCCGAGAAACCTTACCTATCGCAAAAGAGACAGGCTCTACAGCTGGAGAAACCCGATAACCGGACAGGAGATTTCCCTTGGACGTGTTGATCGCAAGGATGCTGTAGCCCAGGCCATTGAGGCCAACAACTACATCGATCAGAATTACCTACCATCCTCCCTGCTTGACCGCTTAAAAGATGTTCCTACGTTTACCGTCTCCGCATGGCTGGAGCGTTACGAAGTTGTTCTTGAAAGGCGCGAGTTGAAGCCTAACACGATGAAGGTCAGGCGCAATCAGTTAGCCACTATCAAAGAAGAGTTCGGCAGAATACCACTGGCGTCAGTAACAACTAAGGACATAGCTGAATTTCTGGAGGGGTATATTGTCTGCGATAAAAAGAGCATGGCATCTGGACTGCGATCCGTTTTACTGGATGTATTCAGGGAGGCAATTGTCGAAGGGCATATCGAAAGAAACCCTGCTGAGCCCACTCGCACACCAACACCGAAAGTTAAGCGAGAAAGGCTCCTGTTAGAACAATTCACCATTATCCGTGATGCGTCCTCTTCCCATTCTGACTGGGCGAGAAACGCCTGCGACCTTGCGCTTGTTACCGGACAGCGGAGAGAAGATATAACCCTATTACGTTTCAGCGCCGTTAAGGAAGAGAGGTTATTTATCACTCAGGAGAAAACTGGCCACAAACTTGCGGTTCCCCTTGATTTGAAACTGGACGCCGCAGGGCTTATGCTGCACGATGTGATTGAGAGATGCCGTGAAGGCAATCCGTCTGACTTTATGGTTTACTCACCAGTTCGTCGAGGTGGTAGGAGGCCTGGTCCACTAACACCGGATGGACTTACCCAGGCATTTGCAGATATCAGGGATTCAACAGACTTAAAGTTTGGGCCAAATCCACCCTCTTTTCATGAGATCAGAAGTCTGGCGAGCAGGCTCTATGAAAATGAACGCGGAGAGGAATTCGCACAGCGATTGCTCGGCCACAAAAATTTAACAATGACCAAAAAATACCTGGACGCACGAGGTGCAGAGTATGTTATGGTTTAGACAGGATATGGAAAATTCGAGTAATTTTCGGGGGATTTCGTGATTGCCACGAAAAAATCCTTATAAAACAGCATAATAAAAAGAGACCGAATACGATTCCTGTATTCGGTCCAGGGAAATGGCTCTTGGGAGAGAGCCGTGCGCTAAAAGTTGGCATTAATGCAGGCTAAGTCGCCTTGCACTATAAGAATAGTTTAACGCGTCAGCTTTTCCAGTCCGTGGCCAATGTGACCACATAATTCATGGAAAAGGGCCGCCAGTTAGACAAAAAACCGCCACAGCCGCTAGCCGGCAATGGCGTTTTTTTTTATGCTATTACAGGGAGATAGTACGAAAATTTAGCAGAGCTTCTGCGCTCGTTCGATAAACGGGGCGAGGCTCATTTTTTGTCCTGGATGCTGCGGATCGTCGATCTGGATCACTGAGATCGGCTGCGCGGTGGTTTTCCCGGCTTTGACCTGCTGTTCAGCCACCTCATTAAGCGGATACTGGACCAGCGTGCTCGGGTTGATAGCGTAGAGCGCATTACCCGGACGACAGGTCAACATCACCTCCTCACGGTTGAACGCCCAGCTCTCCTTTCCCACCTCAAAACGGCTCACGGTGATAATTTGCGGCGCAGCCAGAGCAGCCCCGGAGCTTGCCAGTAACAACATGGTTAGAACAATTTTTTTCATGATTTTGCCAGTTAATTCAATAAGGTTCCCAGGTGGCAAACAGACTGACGGCCAACAGCGCCAGCGCGCCCAGCCCTATTTCAGCCTGCGTGGTTCGCAGGATCAGGCTTTCCGCCCGCGAACCGCTTGCCGACATGCGCGGTACCAGAACATACCTGTTCACTAACGCAATTACCACCATCCCGGCAACCAGCGCACATTTGATCAATAGCATACGTCCCCAGGGAGAGGTGCCAATCACTCCTCCCTGGATCAACAGCGCATTGATCACGCCGCTGGCAATCGTGCCGGCGACGGCCAGATGCCCGTAGCGCGAAAAGCGCGCCATGGTATAGATAGCAGCCTGACGCCAGCGCCCCTGCGCAAGGCGCAGACAATAAATAAAGGGCAACAGACCGCCGAACCAGCTGGCAACACAGAAAAGGTGCAACGCATGATTGGTCCGCTGCAGTACGCCGGTGATACCATCGTGCATAGCGGCGTGCCCTACTCCGGCGGAAAGCAGCAGCTGGGCCGCCAGAAGCGCCACCAGCTGTCGGGCACCATGACGGGGACGGATCCATACCACGGCGAAAGCGATCCATGCCAGCAGGATCTGCCAGATCCATACCCCACCAAAGCGGGTACCCGCTACTGCCTGCCAGACGGCGGGCTGCCAGACGTCCGTCCAGCCGTCGCCCATTATGCCTCCCTGCAGCAAATACAGCCCCACCGTTGAGAGCGAACCGATCAACATCACCGGGCGTAACAGGGGGTAAAAGCGCTGCATCAGCAGGCGCCGCAGCGGCACCGGCGCCCACCAGGCGCCATACAGCACGCAGCCAAAAGCCAGCATCAGGGTGATAAAGTGCCCAAAGCGTAGCGTGATATAGAGCCCGATCAGCATCTTACTTCACGCTAAAGGTGTATTGCCCCTTGGTTTTATGGCCATCCACCGAGACCACATGCCAAGCCACGGTATACTCCCCCGGCAGCAAGGTTTCCGCCAGGGGCACAGTGACTTGAGCAGGATTGTCGGCATGACGGGTCAGTTTTCCGGTGGCGACCACGTGCTGTTGCGGGCCGGTGATGGTCACGCCGCTGAACGCGGGTTCTATCCCTTCAGAGAAACTGAGCGTCAACGTCTGCGGGGAGGCTGTCAGCTGAGCACCGGCAGCGGGGATCTGCTGTTGCAGATGCGCGTGGGCGAAGGCGCCTGCCGCGGTTAACATACCGGCAAACGCAACGGAGAGGCGCAACGCGCGTCCAGCGAAGAGTCGCATATTCGTCATTCCCTTTTGTTATGTCTGTAGCACAGAGAATAACCCTGTATAATGGCAGAGTCGAGCTACGCGTCAGCGTCTCGACCAGGTTTAGCAGCACACTGGAGTGAATAATGGAAAGAAATCTGGCCAAAATTTCGCAAGATGAGATGGATAAAGTCAACGTCGATCTCGCCGCCGCCGGGGTCGCCTTTAAAGAGCGATACAACATGCCGGTGGTCGCTGATTTGGTCGAACGCGAGCAGCCGGCCCATCTGCGCGACTGGTTTCGGGAACGGCTGATCGCCCATCGGCTGGCCTCTGTCTCCCTTTCCCGACTGCCGTGGGAGCCGAAACAGAAATAATGCGCGCTCGCCTGCTCGACGTCGGTTGGCAAGACCGGTCAATTCCTTTACGCTTAACGTTTTGCTGAGGAGCGAGCCATGCTGCGCGTCATTGATACCGAAACCTGCGGCCTGCAGGGGGGCATCGTCGAAATCGCCTCGGTCGATATTGTCGACGGGCAAATCACCAATCCGATGAGCCATCTGGTGCGCCCCGATCGCCCCATCAGCCCGCAGGCGATGGCCATCCACCGTATAACGGAAGAGATGGTTGCCGATAAGCCGTGGATTGAGGAGATTATTCCGCACTATCATGGCAGCCCGTGGTATGTCGCGCACAACGCCAGCTTTGACCGCCGGGTGTTGCCGGAGATGCAGGGTGAGTGGATCTGCACGATGAAGCTGGCCCGACGCCTGTGGCCGGGAATCAAATACAGCAATATGGGGTTATATAAATCACGGAAACTAAACGTGACGACACCACCGGGGCTGCATCATCACCGCGCGCTGTATGACTGCTATATCACCGCCGCGCTGCTGCTGGATATCATCAACGTTTCCGGCTGGACGCCTGACGAAATGGCCGATATTACCGGTCGGCCGGCGCTGCTGACTACCTTTACCTTCGGCAAATATCGGGGTAAGGCCGTCGCCGAGATTGCTGAAAACGATCCAGGCTATCTGCGCTGGTTATTCAACAATCTCGACCGCATGAGCCCTGAACTGCGCCTGACGCTCAAGCACTATCTCGGGGAATAGCCCTTACACTGCCGCTTTTCCCGGCAGTGTCCCCTGCGCCAGGGCGATGAAAAAGGCGTACTCCAGCGCCACCCCTTCATAGCTTTTAAAGCGCCCGGATTTGCCACCGTGACCGGAATCCATATCGGTACAAAGCAGCAGTAGGTTATCGTCAGTTTTCAGTTCCCGCAGTTTCGCCACCCATTTGGCAGGCTCCCAGTATTGCACCTGGGAATCGTGCAGTCCGGTGGTCACCAGCATATGCGGGTACGCCTGCGCCCGCACACCGTCGTAAGGACTGTAGCTTTTCATGTAGCGATAATAGGTCTCATCCTGCGGATTCCCCCACTCTTCAAATTCCCCGGTGGTTAGAGGAATAGTTTCATCCAGCATGGTGGTTACCACGTCGACGAACGGCACCTGGGCTATCACGCCATGGAACAGCTCTGGCCGTTCATTCACGGCCACGCCCATCAGCATCCCGCCAGCACTGCCCCCCATGCCATAGCAGAGCTGCGGATCGCCGTAACCCTGGGCCAGCAGCGCGTCGCAGACGTCCAGATAGTCGTTGAAGGTATTTTTCTTACACAGGAATTTACCGTCCTCATACCATTGCTGACCCAGCTCGCCGCCGCCGCGGACGTGGGCGATAGCGTAGACAAAGCCGCGGTTGAGCAGGCTCAGCCGGCTGGCGCTGAAATCGGCATCAATACTCTCGCCATACGAGCCATAACCATAGACCAGCAGCGGGTTGCTCCCTTTGCGGAAATGGTCGCGATGGTAGACCAGCGATACCGGAACCTCGACGCCATCGCGGGCGGTCACCCACAGGTGTTCACTCTGGTAACAGCTCGTATCAAGCCCTTTCACCTCCTGCTGCTTGATAACCCGCCGCTCGCCGGTATCCATATCCAGTTCGAAAAGGGTGTCCGGCGTGGTCATGGAGGAATAGCCATAGCGCAGGCGTGACGTTTCGGGTTCCGGATTATAGGCAAGCCAGGTGACATAGGCCGGATCGTCAAAGGCGATCCCCACCACCTCCCGGGTCTTGCGGTTAATTTGCCGCAGGCTGGTCAGGCCACGCTGGCGCTCTTCGACGACCAGCCAGTCGGTAAACAGGGTAAATCCTTCGAGCATCACGTCGTGACGCGGCGGGATCAGCGTGGTCCACTGCCCTTCATCACGCAGCACGGTACGATAAAGACCAAAATTCTTTCCGTCCCGGTTGGATCGCAGATAGAAGGCATGCTGATAATGATCGAGGCTGTATTCGTGATCTTTACGCCGCGGCAGGAAGCAGACCGGCTCGGCATCTGGCAGTTCGGCGTTGAGCAGCAGCACTTCGCTGGTGGTAGCGCTGGAGAGATAAATCACCACGAACTGCTGGGAGGTGGTTTTATGCACGCTGACATAGAAAGTCTCATCTTTTTCCTCATAGACCAGCACGTCGCTCTGCGCCGGTGAGCCGACGGTGTGGCGCCAGACCTGATAAGGAAGCAGCGTAGTGGGATGTTTACGCACATACCACACAAAGCGTGAATCGTTGCTCCAGGCAAAGCCAGAGGTGACATTTTCGAGGATTTCCGGATACCACTCTCCGTTGCTAAGGTCGCAAAAGCGCAGTCCATACTGACGACGGGAAAGGTAATCTTCCGCCACCGCCATCAGCTGGTTGTTGGGCGCAATGCCCAGCCCACCCAGCGTGTAGAATTCGCTCTTCGCCGCCCGCTGGTTGGCATCGAGCAGGATCTCCCACTCGTCCCACTCTTCTTTCAGCACCGACTGCCGCTGGTAGATAGCATATTCGCAGCCCGGCTCATACACCTGACGGTAGCGAAAACCGTTTTTACTGTAGGGGGCAGAGACTTCCCGCTGCGGAATACGGTCGATAATCTCTTTCAGCAGACGTTCCTGCAGGCTGAGCTGCGAATCCATCACTTTCTTGCCGTAAGCGTTCTCCGCTTGCAGGTACTCCAGCACGTCAGGCCGCGCGCGCTCATCGTCGCGCAGCCAGTAATAGTTATCGATGCGTGTATCGCCATGCAAGGTCATGGCGTGCGGGATCCGTTTAGCTTTAGGTGGCATGTTATTCTTCTGCTGCTTTATCGTGACACAAGTGCATTCAGGCCGCACGGTGGCGCCTGAATGATGACGTGTCTATAAGGGTGGCAAAAGACGCGAGCGATGCAAGCGAAACGTGATAATTTAAACGCTTAGCGCTTGTTTTTGTGACTGGATATCCTGTTCGATGTCGGCCCGGACATCTTTCGGCAGCGCCAGGGCGTCTCCCAGCGCGTTCAGATAGCTGCGCTCCATAAAGTGGTCGATATCAATCACTGCGCAACTGACATAGTAGATCTCCAGCGCCTCCTGTGGGTCAACGATACCCTCCGCCAGACGCTGCGGATCCAGCGGTTGGGCCAGCGCCTGGTCAATTAGCACCCGGGCCTGAACGTCAATGTTGGCCGCCCGCAGCTGAGTTTCAATATTCGCCCGCTCGTGGTCATCAATATGGCCGTCGCTTTTCGCGGCAAATACCAGGGCCGTAATCAGCCGCACGCTGCGCGGATCAACTTCCGCCGGCACCGCAGTCGTCTCAGAGACAGGCGCGGGTGCGGGCGTGTGCTGAGCGCGCATTTTTTGCTGATATTTGTTCCACAATACCGTGCCTGCCACCGCCCCGCCGCCTGCCAGCAGCGCGCTGGTGCCATATTTCGCCAACAATTTGCGTGACGATTTGCTGGCTACCAGCAATCCGGCCAGCCCACCGATGGCGCCGGGCAGCAGGCCGCTCCCTTTTGACGACTCGCCGGACGGTGACGCACCCTGCTGCCCGAGCAGCGACTGCAATTGATTTAGCCAGTTAGCCATGGTTTTCCTCTCAGGTGACAAACACTGTTATCAGCCTAAACGACGCGATGTCAGGAAATGTTAGATATGGCTAAAGATGCGCAAAGGTACGCGTGATGGCAGCACCGGGGCCGACCGACCAGTGACTGACCAGCAGCGATCAGGCCGCCTTGGCTTTGCGCGCTTTGGCCGCCGGCACGGCGTCATCACCCGCCGGAGAGGTCTCGGCGGTAGCCGACGGCGCGGGGGCGTCCTGCGCGGGCGTCTCTTGCTCCGGCAATCGGCCAACCCGCAGAATATGCTGCAGCGCCTCTTTTCGTTCTGCCAGCCACATCGCCATGGTATCGCGCTGGATGTCATCCATCTCCAGCGGCGATGCCACCAGCCAGTCATTCAGCACCTCTGCCAGATCGAGCATTTTGTCGTAAGCGTCGGCCTCTTTTTTGCTGGCAAAAGACATTTTTTCCTCACCCTCGCGGATCACTACATATTTAATTTCAACCGCCATGCTGCAGCCCCTCAATACTGTATTTTTATACAGTATAACAAATTTCCTCTTCGGACTCAACTCACGCGCATAAAGACAGACGCAAACGTTTTCGTTTATAATCGGCCGCATCTTTTTTTACTGCGGAAGAGAGTTATGACTGTATTAGGCACCGCGCTGCGTCCGGCAGCCACCAAAGTTATGCTGTTAGGTTCCGGCGAGCTGGGCAAAGAGGTCGCTATTGAATGTCAGCGTTTGGGCATTGAAACCATCGCTGTCGACCGTTATCCCGATGCCCCGGCGATGCAGGTCGCCCACCGCGCCCACGTCATCAATATGCTGCACGGCGAGAGCCTGCGCGCCCTGATTGAACAGGAAAAACCCGATTACATCGTGCCGGAGATCGAAGCTATCGCTACCGATACCCTGGTCGAACTGGAACAGAACGGACAGAAAGTGGTCCCCACAGCTCGGGCGGCAAAGCTCACCATGAACCGCGAAGGCATTCGCCGCCTGGCGGCGGAAGAGCTGCAGCTCCCCACTTCCCGCTATCGTTTTGCCGACAGCGAAGAAGGCTTCCGCGCGGCGGTTACCGAAATCGGTTTGCCATGCATCGTCAAACCGGTGATGAGCTCCTCCGGCAAAGGCCAGAGTTTTATCCGTTCGGCTGACCAGCTAGGCGAAGCCTGGCGCTATGCGCAGCAGGGTGGCCGCGCCGGCGCCGGACGCGTGATTGTTGAAGGGGTGGTGAATTTCGATTTCGAAATTACCTTGCTCACCGTCAGCGCCGTCGATGGCGTGCATTTCTGCGCCCCGGTTGGTCATCGTCAGGAAGATGGTGATTATCGTGAATCCTGGCAGCCGCAGCAGATGAGCGACCTGGCCCTCGAGCGTGCCCAGACCATCGCCCGCAAGGTGGTGCTGGCGCTGGGAGGTTATGGCCTGTTTGGCGTGGAGCTGTTCGTATGTGGCGACGAGGTGATCTTCAGCGAAGTCTCCCCGCGGCCACACGACACCGGGATGGTGACGCTTATCTCGCAGGATCTCTCGGAATTCGCCCTGCATGTTCGCGCCTTCCTTGGACTGCCCGTCGGCGCTATCCGCCAGTATGGCCCGGCCGCCTCCGCGGTGATCCTTCCGCAGCTAACCAGCCAGAACGTCCGCTTTGGCCAGCTGCAGTCGGCCGTCGGAGCAGGTTTGCAGCTGCGTCTGTTCGGCAAGCCGGAGATTGACGGCACCCGCCGCCTGGGAGTGACCCTCGCCGTTGCCGATTCAGTCGAAGAGGCCGTGGCACGGGCTAAAACCGCTGCCGCGGCGGTCATTGTCGAAGGCTAAAGACTAAAAAACCCGGTCGCGTTGCCGCAGACCGGGTTGTTGACCGTGAGGCGTGGTTTACTTCGCGCCTTCCACCGCTTCACGCGCCAGGGTGGTGATGCGATCGTAGTCGCCGGCCTCCAGCGCGTCGGCTGGCACCAGCCAGGAACCGCCGATGCACAGCACGCTGTTCAGCGCCAGGTAGTCACGGTAGTTGGCCGGAGAGATACCGCCGGTCGGGCAGAAACGAATGTGACCGAACGGACCTGCAATCGCCTGCAGGGCTTTCACGCCGCCGTTGGCTTCCGCCGGGAAGAATTTAAACTCTTTCAGACCATACTGCATACCCAACATCAGCTCAGATACCGTGCTGATCCCCGGGATCAGCGGAATGGTGCCGTCTTCGGTCGCCGCTTTCAGCAGGGATTCGGTCAGACCCGGGCTGATAGCAAACTGCGCGCCAGCTTCCGTTACCGCTTTCAGCTGCTCGACGTTGGTGACCGTGCCCGCGCCGACAATCGCGTCCGGCACTTCTTTGGCAATCGCGCGGATCGCCTCCAGGGCGCACTCGGTGCGCAGGGTGACTTCCAGCACGCGCACGCCGCCCGCCACCAGCGCTTTCGCCATCGGTACCGCGTGTTCCAGCTTTTTCACTACGATAACCGGGACAACCGGACCGGAGGTGAGGATTGCTTCTGCTGTTGTTTTCCAGTTTTTCATCAGGATTTTCTCTCGCCAGATCTAGAAATTAAATCGTCTTAAAAAGTGATGCAGGTTGCGCCCTGCTCCGCGCCAGAGAGCTTCTCACGCAGCGCCCCAAACATCTCCCGACCGGTTCCCACGCGCGACGCGCTGAGGTCAGGGATATGCGGCTGACGCGCCGCCAGTTCGGCATCATCCACCAGCAGCGTCAGTTCCCCCGTCTGCCCGTTCACGCGAATAAGATCGCCATCGCGCACTTTCGCCAGCAAGCCACCGTCATACGCTTCAGGCGTGACATGGATAGCTGACGGGACTTTACCGGAGGCGCCAGAGAGTCGGCCATCGGTCACCAGCGCTATTTTGAAACGGCGGTCCAATAATACACCAAGTGGCGGCATAAGTTTATGTAATTCTGGCATCCCGTTCGCTTTTGGCCCCTGATGACGGACTACCACCACACAATCTTTGTCCAGCAGGCCCGCTTCAAAGGCCGGCAATACGTCATGTTGGCTCTCGAACACCACCGCCGGCGCTTCAATCACCTGATTCTCAAGCGGGACCGCCGAGGTTTTCATCACCGCACGACCGAGGTTACCGCTCAGCACCTTGGTGCCGCCGTGACGGGAGAACGGTTTCTCGAAGGTCGCGATGACCTGATCGTCCAGCGGCGCTGTCGCCCCTTCTCGCCAGTCAAGCTCGCCGTTGTTGAGCCACGGCTCCAGGGTATAACGCGACAGACCAAAGCCGGCCACAGTGTGAACGTCTTCATGCAGCAGACCACCTTTTAGCAGTTCGCGCACCAGTACCGGAACGCCGCCTGCCGCCTGGAAGTGATTGATATCCGCCGGGCCGTTGGGATAGAGGCGCGCCAGCAGCGGCACCACGTCTGACAGGTCGGAGAAATCGTCCCAGTTAATGATGATCCCTGCCGCGCGGGCCATCGCCACCAGGTGCATGGTGTGGTTAGTGGAGCCACCGGTCGCCAGCAGCGCCACGATGCCGTTGACCACCACTTTTTCGTCAAACATTTTCCCCAGCGGCATCCACTCATTGCCATTGCCGGTCATGCGCGTAACCTGGCGCGCAGCGGCGGCGGTCAGCGCTTCCCGCAGCGGAGCATCCGGATGGACAAAAGACGAGCCCGGCAGCTGCATGCCCATAAATTCGACCACCATCTGGTTGGTGTTCGCCGTTCCGTAGAAAGTACAGGTCCCCGGCGCGTGATATGAGGCGGCTTCGGACTCCAGCAGCGCCATACGGTCAACTTTACCTTCCGCGTACAGCTGGCGAATGCGAACCTTCTCTTTATTCGGCAGGCCGCTGGCCATCGGACCGGAGGGAATAAAGACCGACGGCAGATGGCCGAATGAAAGCGCCGCCATGGTCAGGCCGGGGACAATTTTATCGCATACCCCGAGATACAGGGCCCCGTCGAACATGTTATGCGACAGGCCGATGGCGGCGGACATAGCGATCACCTCGCGGCTCAGAAGTGAAAGCTCCATCCCGTCCTGTCCCTGCGTTACGCCGTCGCACATCGCCGGCACGCCGCCAGCGACCTGGCCGACCGCATTGGCGCTGTGCAGCGCTTTGCGGATGATATCCGGGTAGTGTTCATAGGGCTGGTGAGCGGACAACATGTCGTTGTAGGAGGTGATGATGGCAATGTTGTTGCGCAACATGCTCTTCAGAGAGGCTTTGTCGTCAGCCTGGCAGGCCGCAAATCCGTGAGCCAGATTGCCGCAGGCCAGTTGCGCACGATGCACCGTATCGGTTTTGGCCTGGTTAATCCTTGCGAGGTAAGCCGCGCGGGTGTCACGCGACCGTTCGATAATGCGATTTGTTACCCGTAACATTGTCGGATTCATAAAGGCTCCTCAAATTTTTATCTGTCCGGCCGCTGCGTGACGACCTGTTTTGATGCTAAAAGCCACCAACACCAGCGCTCAGGGGCAAAATATCTGCAGGCAGTGTAATAAAAAAAGCCCCGTGGGTGAATCCTCACGAGGCTTAAAAGATTAAAAAGCATGCGACTTTCTGCGTCAGATCATGTTACCGGTAAAATAACCCTGACGGATTAGCCTGCAGGCTTATTCAAATTCGTTCCACGAGCGACCGTCGCGGGTGATCATCGCCACCGACGCAACCGGTCCCCAGGTCCCGGCCTGATACGGTTTCGGCGCATCGCGGTCAGCAGCCCAGGCTTCGGTGATGGAATCAACCCATTTCCACGCCTCTTCTACTTCGTCGCGGCGAACAAACAGCGCCTGGATGCCACGCATGGTCTCCAGCAGCAGACGTTCATAGGCATCGGCCAGGTGCGTCTGGTTAAAGGTCTCGGAATAGCTCAGATCCAGCTTGGTGATCTGCAGGTTATGTTTATGATCGAGGCCCGGCACTTTGTTCAGCACCTGAATATCCACCCCTTCGTCCGGCTGCAGGCGAATGGTCAGCTTGTTCTGCGGCAGTTCCTGCCAGGTCTCTTTGAACAGGTTCAGCTCCGGGGTTTTGAAGTAAACCACTACCTCAGAGCATTTGGTTGGCAGACGTTTGCCGGTGCGCAGATAGAACGGTACGCCAGCCCAGCGCCAGTTATCGATATCGACGCGGATCGCCACGAAGGTTTCGGTGTTGCTGGTCTTGTTGGCCCCCTCCTCTTCGAGATAGCCAGGCACTTTTTTGCCCTGGGCAAAGCCGGCGGTATACTGGCCGCGAACGGTTTTCTCGCGCACGTTGGAGCGGTCAATACGGCGCAGGGATTTCAGCACCTTGACCTTTTCATCACGGATGCTGTCGGCGCTGAGATCGGACGGCGGTGACATGGCAATCATGCACAGGATCTGCAGCAGGTGGTTCTGGATCATGTCGCGCATCTGACCGGCCTGGTCGAAGTAACCCCAGCGCCCTTCAATACCTACCTCTTCTGCGACGGTGATTTCAACGTGATCGATGGTGCGGCAGTCCCAGTTATTGACGAACAGAGAGTTGGCAAAGCGCAGCGCCAGCAGGTTGAGGACCGTCTCTTTACCGAGATAGTGGTCGATACGGTAAACCTGGCACTCTTCGAAAAACTCGCCGACCTGATCGTTAATCTCACGAGAGGTTTCCAGCGAGGTGCCGAGCGGTTTTTCCATCACCACGCGCGCAGGCTTGGCATTAAGCTTCGCTTCACCCAGCCCTTTGCAAATTGCGCCAAAGGTGCTCGGCGGCATGGCGAAATAGTTGATAGTGACACGGTTCTCTTGATCCAGCATTTCGCCTAAGCGAGTGAAGCCGCTGGTGTCATTGACATCAAGATTACAGAACTCCAGGCGTCCGCTCAGGGAATCCCACAAACCTTCATCAATTTTTTCTTTCATGAAGGTTTCCAGCGCTTCACGCACGACTTTGGTGTAAGCCGCTTTATCCCAGTCGGCACGGCCGACGCCGATAATGCGGGTGTCAGCGTGGATCTGGCCCGCTTTTTCAAGCTGATACAGGGAAGGCAACAATTTACGTCGCGCCAGGTCGCCCTTCGCGCCGAAAATGACCAGGTCGCATGCCTGGGCCGTTTGCGTTACCGCCATGTCATTCTCCTCAGTTGATAGTCTGGTGCTTTTGCCAGGCTATATTTGTAATTTTCTTACACTGCACTGTACTGTGTTTACGTATTTCCCGAAAGCCTTCCCCTTGGTTTGCGGCGATAAACCGCACAGGGTGAAAACATTGGGCGATGATTTGGGCATCTGGCTGATAGTGTTCGTTGTTTGTACCTGTTTCAGGTCAGTAAAATACGACTCTGATCATGTAATGAAAAAAAACAACATTATTTCACGTCATTCCTCACCGCTTGCGCTTGCGCAGGGGTATATTCTTGCTAAAACGCCCGATGATTTCACCCATTAATGAAATCGTTTCCATTGATGAGCGCCCTGTTACTAATGAACATGCTGGAAAAAATCCAGTCCCGACTGGAACACCTTAGCAAATCTGAACGCAAAGTGGCGGAAGTGATCCTCGCCACCCCCGCGCAGGCCATTCATTCGAGCATCGCCGCCCTCGCCCTTGAGGCCGGGGTGAGCGAACCGACCGTCAATCGCTTCTGCCGTAGTCTCGAAACCCGCGGGTTTCCTGATTTTAAACTGCACCTTGCCCAGAGCCTTGCGCACGGCACGCTCTATGTTAACCGGAATGTTGATGAAGACGACAGCGTTGAGTCATACACGGGAAAAATATTCGAATCGGCCATGGCGAGTTTAGATCAGGTACACCATTCTCTCGACATGTCGGCGGTGAATCGCGCGGTGGATCTGCTGACTCAGGCCAAAAAAATCGCCTTTTTCGGTCTGGGGTCCTCGGCGGCGGTCGCCCATGACGCGATGAACAAATTTTTCCGCTTCAACGTGCCGGTCATCTATTCCGACGACATTGTCCTGCAACGCATGAGCTGTATGAATTGCGATGACGATGATGTGGTGGTGATTATCTCGCATACCGGACGAACCAAGAGCCTGGTGGAGCTGGCGCAGCTGGCTCGTGAAAACGATGCCATGGTGATCGCCCTCACCTCCGCCGGTACGCCGCTTGCCAGGGAAGCCACGCTCGCCATTACCCTTGATGTGCCAGAAGATACCGACATCTATATGCCGATGGTCTCCCGTTTGGCCCAGTTGACCGTCATTGACGTGTTGGCGACTGGCTTTACCTTGCGCCGGGGGGCAAAATTCAGAGATAACTTGAAGAGGGTCAAGGAAGCGCTGAAGGAATCGCGTTTTGATAAAGAACAGTTCGTACCCAGTGATAATCAATAAAAGTTGATAACAAGCAGTACCCCATTACACCTTCGATAACGATCCGGCTGTGCGACGTTGCAGGCTGGCGCTACCGAATCCATGTTCACGCAACACCAAAGTTGTATCAGTCAACGGAGTATTACATGTCCAGAAGGCTTCGCAGAACCAAAATCGTCACTACCTTAGGCCCAGCAACTGACCGCGATAACAACCTGGAAAAAGTTATCGCCGCGGGCGCAAACGTAGTGCGTATGAACTTCTCTCACGGCACCCCGGAAGATCATCAGCTCCGTGCCGACAAAGTGCGTGAGATTGCGGCGAAACTGGGCCGTCACGTCGCTATCCTCGGCGACCTCCAGGGACCAAAAATTCGCGTATCGACCTTCAAAGAAGGCAAAATTTTCCTCAACGTCGGCGATAAATTCCTGCTCGACGCTAATCTCGGCAAAGGTGAAGGCGACAAAGAGAAAGTCGGGATCGACTACAAAGGCCTGCCGGCGGACGTCGTGCCGGGCGATATCCTGCTGCTCGACGATGGCCGCGTGCAGTTGAAAGTCCTCGAAGTTCAGGGGATGAAAGTGTTCACTGAAGTGACCGTCGGCGGCCCGTTGTCCAACAACAAAGGGATCAACAAGCTCGGCGGCGGCCTGTCTGCCGAAGCGCTGACCGACAAAGACAAAGCTGATATCGTCACCGCCGCTAAAATCGGCGTCGACTACCTGGCCGTCTCTTTCCCGCGCTGCGGTGAAGACCTGAACTACGCCCGTCGCCTGGCGCGCGACGCTGGCTGCGATGCGAAAATCGTCGCCAAAGTTGAGCGTGCGGAAGCGGTCTGCGATCAGGATGCGATGGACGACGTGATCCTCGCCTCCGATGTAGTAATGGTTGCGCGTGGTGACCTCGGCGTCGAAATCGGCGATCCAGAGCTGGTTGGTATTCAGAAAGCGCTGATCCGTCGCGCCCGTCAGCTGAACCGTTCCGTCATTACCGCTACCCAGATGATGGAGTCGATGATCACCAACCCGATGCCGACTCGTGCGGAAGTGATGGACGTGGCCAACGCCGTGCTGGATGGTACCGATGCGGTAATGCTCTCCGCGGAGACCGCTGCCGGTCAGTATCCTTCGGAAACCGTGGCGGCCATGGCGCGCGTGTGTCTGGGCGCAGAAAAAATCCCTAGCCTCAACGTCTCCAAACACCGTCTGGACGTCCAGTTCAGATCGGAAGAGCACACGT
>ERZ507758.73-NODE-73-length-21500-cov-4.96521_pt1 | contig 21500 bp, 18 predicted proteins | sample MGYA00513302_ERZ507758 | MGnify/ENA metagenome assembly ERZ507758
GAGTTCAGACGTGTGCTCTTCCGATCTGTGCAGGTGATAAAACTGTGAGTAACCGGGTGATAAAAGGTGAAAGTCAACTTGCTATAACAAGGTTAGCAATGGAATAATGAGACCGTTTTCCGTATTGCATCTTGTTAGAACAAGACATTAGCGGAATGACCAATTTTGTCTGACCGATCGCCCACGCAGCAATGGCGTAAGACGTTGTGATCTTTCAGACAGTTAGCGGGCTGCGGGTTGCAGTCCTTACCGGTACAGGCTCTATGGATTTCTAGTCGCAGGAAGGCGTCAACTCCGGGACTCCCGGGAGCTCATCTGGATCCTTTGATCGAGGTGAGCAGGTTAAGCCATCATGCCTGCAACGCGAAAGACGACGAGTATAAATGGAATATTCTCTGGTGATACATCCCAGGCTGTTCCCCTGAATAATTGCGCTGTGTTTCCGTTTGAAACACAGGCGACCGACACTCTGCGCCTCTTAAGCGCGCGACAACCGTGAGGTTGGCGACGTGAACCAGACACGAGGCCATCGGTTTTCCCCCGGAAAGGCATTACTCTGCCCGCAGCTTAGTCGTCAATGTAAGAATAATGAGTAAGTTACGATGAAAAGAATGTTAATCAACGCAACTCAGCAGGAAGAGTTGCGCGTCGCCCTTGTTGATGGGCAGCGCCTGTACGACCTGGATATCGAAAGCCCCGGGCACGAACAGAAAAAAGCGAACATCTACAAAGGCAAGATCACCCGTATTGAACCCAGCCTTGAAGCCGCGTTTGTCGATTACGGCGCCGAGCGTCATGGTTTCCTCCCCCTCAAAGAAATCGCCCGCGAATACTTCCCCGCTAATTACAATGCGCACGGCCGTCCTAATATCAAAGACGTCCTGCGTGAAGGTCAGGAAGTTATCGTACAGATTGATAAAGAAGAACGTGGCAACAAAGGCGCTGCGCTCACTACCTTTATCAGCCTGGCAGGCAGCTATCTGGTCCTGATGCCGAACAACCCACGCGCGGGGGGAATTTCCCGTCGTATCGAGGGCGACGACCGCACTGAACTGAAAGAAGCGCTGGCGAGCCTGGAGCTTCCGGACGGCATGGGTCTTATCGTTCGCACCGCTGGCGTCGGCAAATCTGCCGAAGCCCTGCAGTGGGACCTGAGCTTCCGTCTGAAGCACTGGGAAGCGATTCAGAAAGCCGCGGAAAGCCGTCCGGCGCCGTTCCTGATCCACCAGGAAAGCAACGTCATTGTCCGCGCCTTCCGTGACTATCTGCGCCAGGATATCGGCGAAATCCTGATCGATAACCCGAAAGTGCTCGAGCTGGCGCGCCAGCATATCGCCGCGCTGGGTCGTCCGGATTTCAGCAGTAAAATCAAACTGTACACCGGTGAAATCCCGCTGTTCAGCCACTACCAGATCGAATCTCAGATTGAATCCGCCTTCCAGCGCGAAGTCCGTCTGCCGTCCGGTGGCTCTATCGTTATCGACAGCACTGAAGCGCTGACCGCGATCGATATCAACTCCGCCCGCGCCACCCGCGGCGGCGACATCGAAGAGACGGCCTTCAATACCAACCTTGAAGCGGCGGACGAGATTGCCCGCCAGCTGCGTCTGCGCGACCTCGGCGGCCTGATCGTTATCGACTTTATCGATATGACCCCGGTTCGCCACCAGCGTGCGGTGGAGAATCGTCTGCGCGAAGCCGTCCGTCAGGACCGGGCGCGCATTCAGATCAGCCATATCTCGCGCTTCGGCCTGCTGGAGATGTCCCGCCAGCGTCTGAGCCCGTCGCTGGGCGAATCCAGCCACCACGTCTGCCCGCGCTGCTCCGGCACCGGTACCGTGCGTGATAACGAATCGCTGTCGCTCTCTATTCTGCGTCTGATTGAAGAAGAAGCGCTGAAAGAGAACACCAAAGAAGTCCACGCCATCGTGCCGGTACCGATCGCCTCGTATCTGCTGAACGAAAAACGTGCCGCAGTGAGCGCAATTGAATCCCGCCAGGGCGATGTCCGCGTCATTATCGTGCCAAACGACGAAATGCAGACGCCGCACTACTCCGTCCTGCGCGTGCGCAAAGGTGAAGAGACCTCAACGCTGAGCTATCTGCTGCCGAAGCTGCATGAAGAAGAGATGGCGTTGCCTGGTGAAGATGAACCGGCAGAACGCAAACGTCCGGAACAGCCTGCTCTGGCCGCCTTTGTCATGCCTGACGCGCCGCCGGCCCCGATGCCGGAAGAACCTGCTGCCGCACCTGTCGCCGCAGCCACACCGGTCGCGGCGGCCACGCCGGCGCAGCCGGGACTGTTCTCACGCTTCTTCGGCGCCCTGAAAAACATCTTCTCTGGCGCTGAAGAAACCAAGCCGGCTGAAGTTCAGGTCGAAAAGAAAGCGGAAGAAAAACCGGAGCGTCCGCAGGAGCGCCGTAAACCGCGCACTAACAATCGCCGCGATCGCAACGACCGCCGCGATAATCGTGATAACCGCGATAATCGTGATAACCGCGACACCCGTGCGGACAATGCCGAGGGTCGTGAGCCGCGCGAATCGCGTGAAGAGAATCGTCGTAACCGTCGCGAGAAACAGCCGCAGAGTGTAGAAACCCGTGACGTTCGCCAGGCCGCAGGCGACGACACGGAGAAAGCGAAATCCCGTGACGAGCAGCAGCCGCGCCGCGAACGTACCCGCCGCCGTAATGACGACAAACGTCAGGCGCAGCAGGAAGTCAAAGCGCAGACTCGCGAAGAGCCGGTAGTACAGGAGACGGAGCAGGAAGAGCGTGTGCAGACTCTGCCGCGCCGTAAACCGCGCCAGCTCTCGCAGAAAGTGCGCATTGAGTCAGCTGTCGCTGAGCAGGCTGCCGAGAACGTACCAGAAGCCGTTGTTGCTGAAGTCGTCGCCCCGCGCAGCGAGCCGGTGCAAGCCGAACTGCCGGCGGTAGTGGAAAACGTGGCGGACCACGACGAAAATGGCGAATCCCGTGAAGCGAACGGTATGCCGCGTCGCTCACGTCGCTCCCCGCGTCATCTGCGCGTTAGCGGTCAGCGTCGCCGTCGCTATCGTGACGAACGCTACCCGACCCAGTCGCCGATGCCGCTGACTGTGGCCTGCGCATCGCCGGAAATGGCTTCCGGTAAAGTCTGGATCCGCTACCCGGTTGTTCGTCCGCAGGATCAGCAACCCGAAGAGGTTCAGAATCAGGATGCCAGCATCGAGGAAACCATCGCGGCCGTGGCGGCCCCGGTTGCCGCCGTTGAAACCGTTACCGCTGCGCCAGTGACCGTCGAGCCGAGCACCATGGAGCCAGTAACCGCTGAGCCGGTGGTCGTCGAGCCGGTCGCCGCCGCTGAGCCGGTGGTGGTTGATACTGCGGACGTTGCCGAGCCAGCGTCGCAGGCGCCGGTGACCGAAGCCCCGGTGGTGGAAGAGCCTGTGGCCATCGCGTCAGTGGCGATCGACGCCGAGCCGGTAACGGTCGAACCTGAAGTGGTTGAAACGGCACCGGTGGTTGAAACGCCAGTGGAAACCATCGCGCCGGTGGCAGAAACCACCGTGGAAGCGCCGGTCGTCGACACGGTACCTGCCGAGCCGGTAAAAGCCGAAGCCCCGGTGAGTCAGCCGGTAGTGGTGGCGGGTCATCGCCATGCCACCGCGCCAATGACCCGTGCGCCAGCGCCGGACTACGTTCCGGAAGCGCCGCGCCATAGCACCTGGGTGCGCCCGCCGTTCGCCTTTGATGGTAAAGGCGCGGCCGGGGGCCATAGCGCAACACATATCGCTACCGCTGAACCGACTCGCCCACAGCCCGTCGAATAAGCGTGCTCCATAAAAAAACCGGCCTCTGGCCGGTTTTTTTATGCGCTTTGCGGACGCTGCATCCCGGCCAGATCCGGCATGATCTCCCGCATCAGGTCAAGGAACTTACGCAGGCGTGTCGGATAATAGCGCGCCCAGGGATAAACCAGATGAACCGGCAGCGAGGCCGGACGCCACTGCGGGAACAGCTCAATCAGCCGTCCGGCGGCAATATCCTCCACGACCGTCCAGCTGGACACCATCGCCACCCCTAGCCCTGCCAGCGCAGTGTTGCGCGCGACGTACAGGCTGTCAGTGCTCAGACAGGGAGTTATCGCCGTGGAAACAATTTGCCCACCTGGATGATGCCGGAGTCTCACCTCATGCTGATAAAAGGTGTTGATAGCGATCCACGGCAGAGCGGATAAATCATCCAGCGTGGTTAAGGGCGGGAACTTCGCCAGCAGTTCGGGGGAAGCCACCACGCACCGCGGCACTTCCGCCAACAGCACGGATACCGTGGCCGGATCCACCTCCGCCCCCACGCGGATGGCGCAGTCGATATTATCGCTGAGAAAGTCGACAGTATTATCGTTCAGCATCCACTCGACCGACAACTGCGGATGACGCTGCAGAAACGCCACCAACGGTTCCAGCAGTTGTTGCTGGCCAAAAGCGTGGGGCGCCCGGACCCGCAGCACTCCTACCGGCCGATCGTCGGCAATACGCAGGTCATCCTCCAGCGCCAGCCAGGCATCCACTACCTGACGGGCATGGCGATAACAGCGTTCGCCATCGTCGGTGAGCTTCATCGCATGGGTGGTACGCAGGATAAGCTTCACCCCCAGCAGGCTTTCCAGAGATTGCAGACGGCGGCTGACGGTCGCCTGGGTGGTATCCATCTGCCCCGCAGCGGCGGAGAGTGAGCCGGCCTCTATAATACGAATATAGGTGCGCATCAGCTCAATGCGGTCTATACGCTCCTGTCTTTTCATTTTTCTTTTGCCTATACGTGCTACGTATAACCGTTTTACCACCAGCCTGGCTACCGCACCAGCCGCATTCAGGGAAAAATAGCCCCATCGCATCTACGAGGTATTGATCATGACACCGACTTCCCTTTCCACCCGCGATGCGGGCTGGATTATCTTCATTCTCGCGCTCGGCGCTGGCTTCAGCGTCGCCTCGATCTACTACGCGCAACCGCTGCTGCCGCTGATGGGCGCTAACCTCCATCTGACGGTGGAAGGAATGGGCCTGGTCCCTACCCTGACGCAGGCCGGCTACGCGCTCGGCATTCTGTTCCTGCTCCCCCTCGGTGACCGTCACGATCGCCGCCGGCTGATCCTGCTGAAGAGCGCCATGCTGGCGATCCTGCTGCTTCTGTGCAGCCTTACCGGCCAGCTCACCTCACTGCTGGTGGTCAGTCTGCTGATCGGCATGGCGGCGACCATGGCGCAGGATATCGTTCCGGCGGCAGCGATCCTCGCCCCTGCGGGCAAGCAGGGAAAAATGGTGGGCACGGTGATGACCGGGCTGCTGCTGGGGATCCTGCTCTCACGGACGGTCAGCGGCGTGGTGGGCGCCGTATTCGGCTGGCGGGTGATGTATCAGGCGGCGGCCGTCAGCGTCGCGCTGATTGGCCTGGTAATGTGGCGGGTTCTGCCGCGCTTCGCTGTTCACTCGACGCTCAGCTATCCGCAGCTAATGGCCTCGATGGCGCATCTGTGGCGCCGTTACCCGGCATTACGCCGCGCCGCACTGGCTCAGGGCGCGCTCTCCATTGCCTTTAGCGCTTTCTGGTCGACGCTGGCGGTAATGCTTTCCGAACACTATCACATGGGCAGCGCGGTAGCGGGCGGTTTTGGTATCGCCGGGGCTGCCGGGGCGCTGGCGGCACCGCTGGCCGGCGGTCTGGCCGATAAGTTTGGCGCAGGTAAAGTGACTCAGATGGGCGCTGCGCTGGTCACCCTCTCCTTCGCCCTGATGTTTATGCTGCCACTGCTGCCTCTGCATGGCCAGCTGGCGCTGATTGCCCTCTCGGCGATTGGCTTTGACCTTGGCCTGCAGTCAAGCCTGGTGGCGCATCAGAACCTGGTTTATGGCCTGGAGCCGCAGGCCCGTGGACGTCTGAACGCCCTGCTGTTTACCGTGGTCTTTATCGGGATGTCGCTGGGGTCAGTGCTGGGCAGCAAGCTGTATGTGCTGGCCGGCTGGAACGGGGTAATCATGCTGGCCGTCGTCAGTGGGGCAATCGCCCTGGCGATCCGCCTGCTGGAAAATGCCCGTATCGTCGCTGCCGAACGCAGCACGTCCTAAAAAAAACCCGCGTCGCCTGAGGCGACGCGGGTTTACTTTTTCCCGCATAATCGCTTACGCCGTACGGCGAGCAAACTCTTTGACGCGGAAGCCCAGCACCAGCAGCGTGGCGAAATAAGCCACCACGCCGGCGACCACCACCACCAGCAGGCGCATCAGACGGAACGGCATCGTCCCCTGTGACCACTCCGGCATGATATGCATGACGCCCAGCAGCGCTGCGGCCATCACGACCACCGCCGCAATCAGGCGCAGCAGGAAGGTCAGCCAGCCGGGCTGTGGGGTAAAAATTTTCTGTTTACGCAGTTGCCAGTAGAGCAGTGCGGCATTCAGGCAGGCCGCCAGCCCGATGGATAGTGACAGGCCTGCGTGTTTGAGCGGGCCGATAAACGCCAGGTTCATCACCTGGGTCATAATCAGGGTGACAATGGCAATCTTGACCGGCGTTTTGATGTCCTGACGGGAATAGAATCCCGGCGCCAACACTTTTACCACGATAAGCCCCATCAGCCCCACGGAGTAGGCCACCAGCGCGCGCTGGGTCATCGCTGCATCAAAGGCACTGAATTTCCCATACTGGAATAGAGCCACGGTCAGCGGCTTGGCGAGGATCCCCAACGCCACCGCACTCGGCAGCGCCAGCAGGAAGCAGAGACGCAGGCCCCAGTCCATCAGGCGACAATATTCGTCATGGTTACCGCTGGCGAAGCTTTTCGACAATGACGGCAACAGGATGGTGCCGAGCGCCACACCCAGCACGCCGGACGGAAACTCCATAAGACGGTCGGCATAATACATCCACGACACCGAGCCCGACACGAGAAACGAGGCAAAGATGGTATTGATGATAAGCGAGATCTGGCTCACCGACACACCAAGGATCGCCGGCCCCATCTGCTTCACCACCCGCATCGCGCCGGCATCTTTCAGATTAATGCGCGGCAGAACCAGCATGCCAATTTTCTTCAGGTGCGGCAGCTGGTAGGCCAGCTGCAGCACGCCGCCGACCGTCACCGCCCAGGCCAGCGCCAGCACCGGCGGATGGAAGTACGGCGCGGCAAACAGCGCGAAGCTAATCATGCTGACGTTGAGAAACGTCGGGGCAAAGGCTGGCACCGAAAAGCGGTTCCAGGTATTGAGGATCGCCCCTACCAGCGAGGCCAGGGAAATCAGTAAAATATAGGGGAAGGTAATGCGCAACAGCTGGGTGGTCAGCGCAAATTTATCGGCAGTATCGGCAAATCCGGGGGCGGTGATGGTGATAACCCACGGGGCCGCCAGCATCCCGATAACGGTAACGATCGCCAGGGCCAGGGTCAGCAATCCGGAGACGTAAGAGACAAACACCCGGGTAGCATCTTCACCCTGCTTGCTTTTATATTCGGCAAGGATCGGCACAAACGCCTGCGAGAAGGCGCCTTCGGCAAAAATGCGCCGCAGCAGATTAGGCAGTTTGAAGGCAACAAAAAAGGCATCGGTCGCCATCCCGGCGCCAAAAATGCGCGCCACAATCGCATCGCGGGCAAAGCCCAGCACGCGCGAAAACATGGTCATCGAACTGACTGCCGCCAGTGATTTTAAAAGGTTCATTACGCTGTTATTCCAAACCCTGGAGTAAAACGCCCGCAAATGCGGGCGCTGGAAAGTGGCGATAGTCTACCGGGTTCAACATGAATTACTACTGTCAGTTGTTACAACGGATTATTCATTAATGGCGTCGCGCCAGAGTTTTTCGACCACCCGCTGAGCCAGCAGCGCCTGTTCGCCTGCGGTTTCAGGAACCGTCTGATTTTGCACGCATTCGATAAAATGGCGCGCGCAGCCGACAAAACCGCGCTGCTCAAGGGTGGTTTGCCAGCCGGCGACCGGGCGCTGGACCACGCCATGACCGCATTCCTCCTGCCATTCGCGCATCTCGCTCACTGCATATAACCCGCCATCCGTGACCGCCTGCACCCACTCACGCTGGCTGCCGGCGCGGCGATGCATACTGGTGGTAACCTGCAGACGGGGCGAACTGAACTGGTGTTCGGCATAGAGCATTTCGCCCTGCGGGGTGATCTGCAGCGCGCCGCCGCGCAGACGCGCCTGACCGTCGGCCAGCCACAGCGCAGTATCCACTACATGCAGATAGTCATCGAGCAACGTAAAGCGCAGATCGTTGCCCACGCTATCACTCCGGTGCTTATCCATCCGCAGCGATGCCGCCTCGCCCAGCCGCCCCTTCAGCTCACGATAAAGCGGCGCAAAGCGGCGATTGAACCCAACCATCAGGGTCAAATGACGCCGCGCCGCCAGTTCGACCAGCGCCTCCGCCTCACTCAACTTGTCCGCCAATGGTTTATCGACACAAACATGAACCCCGGCATTCAGTAAGTGATTTACCACTTCATAATGTGAAGCCGTTGAGGTATGGACAAAAACCGCATCGCACTGTGCCGCCAGGGCATCGAGGGAATCAGCATATGGCATCCGCCAGGTTTCACAGATCCGTAGCGCCTTCTCTTTACCCGGCGACCAGGCAGCCTGCAGCGTCCAGCTTTCCGCCGCTCCCAGCACCGGCAGCCACGCTTTCTGCGCGATGCCGCCTAACCCAACCACCCCGATGCGCAATTTGGTGCCCACATTTAATCTCCCAGATGGTGTAACAGCGAGTCGAGGCGCGCTTTTAACTCCGCTACCTCACCTTCCAGTGCTTCAACCCGGGCACGCAGATCGTCATCATCTTCCAGCGGTGCGAGTGCTTCCACCGTGGTGATCAGCGTGTCCATATCATCGCAAAACAGATGCATATAGCGGCTTTCCCGCTTCCCCGGCTCCCGAGGCAGGCGGGCGACGAAGGGGCCATCTTCGCGCGTTGCCAGCCCTTCCAGCACGCTTTCCACTTCCGCCATATCGCTGAACTCATGCATCCGCTGCGCCCGGCTGCGGAGTTCGCCCGGCGTCTGAGCACCGCGCAGCAGTAACGTCGTCACCACCGCTACCTCGCCGGCGCTGAGTTTCAGATCGCCAAACTCGGAGTTGCAAAAGCGCTGTTCATATTTGGTGACGCGATTACCGAATCCGCTGACCGTGCGCAGATAGTGCCGTTTCACCAGCGTATCCAGCAGGGCCTGGACCTCGCCTTCGCTCAGGGACATCACCGGTTCGCGGTTGGTTTTCTGATTGCAGGCGGTGACCACGGCGTTCACCGACAGCGGATACTGTTCGGGGGTGGTGACCTGTTTTTCCAGCAAACAACCAATGACGCGCGCTTCATGCGCGGTTAATTGATATTTCATCCTCTCTCCTTAACGTCCCGCAGACCAGTCCGGCGTCGTTAACGCCGTTAACACATGGTCACGCCACTGCCCGTCAATCAGCAGATAATCTTTGGCGTAACCCTCCTTTTCAAACCCCAACCGCGCCAGCAGCGCGCCGCTGCGCTGATTATGCGGCATATAGTTGGCCATAATGCGATGAATATGCTGCGTGCGCTGCATATAGCGAATTGCCGTGGTCAGCGCTTCAAACATCAGCCCCTGCCCCTGCCACTTCTCACCAATGGAGTAGCCGAGATAACAGGCATGAAACGATCCGCGCACCACGTTGGAGAAGTTCGCCACGCCGATGATCTCTTTTTCCTCTGGATCGAGCAGGGCGAAATAGAATGCTGAACCCTGCTTATGGAATTCGGCAATCATCGACAGGCGCGCCTGCCATCCGGAAGGATAGCAGTGGCTGTCATCACGTACCGGCTCCCACGGTTTTAAGAACGCTTTATTTTCGGCGTAATAATCGGCCAGACGCCAGGCGTCACGATCGTGAACCAGGCGCACCACCAGCCGGTCCGTCGTCAAACGCACCTTCGGCACGTTACTGCGATAGCCAAACATTTCCTCTTCAGTCCCCCTGACTTGAATCTTGCTATCATCACTATACCTGTCCTGTGCGGCGGTGTGAAAACAGCAACATACCATTTTCTGCGCCATCTCCTCTTTTCGATGAATAGCCTCAATCGAACTTGCATTTTGATAAAAAAATATTGTCGCAAGGGTGCTGGGAAAAGCAGCAGATTGCCCGCAGAATATCCTCGCTTATCTCTCTTTTTCCCTGGAGGGGAAATGTCCCGCGTATCGCAGGCAAGGAGCCTGGGTAAATATTTCCTGTTAGTCGATAACATGCTGGTCGTGCTGGGCTTTTTTGTCGTCTTCCCGCTGATTTCCATCCGCTTTGTCGATCAGATGGGGTGGGCGGCGCTGATGGTCGGTATTGCGCTTGGCCTGCGCCAGCTGGTACAGCAGGGATTAGGCATCTTTGGCGGCGCCATCGCCGACCGCTTCGGCGCGAAACCAATGATCGTCACCGGCATGTTGATGCGTGCCGGCGGCTTCGCCGCGATGGCCGTTGCCCATGAGCCATGGGTGCTCTGGCTCTCCTGTATTTTGTCCGGGCTGGGCGGCACGCTATTCGATCCGCCGCGGGCCGCCCTGGTGGTTAAGCTGGTGCGCCCGCATCAGCGCGGCCGCTTTTTCTCCATTCTGATGATGCAGGATAGCGCCGGGGCAGTGATCGGCGCCCTGCTGGGCAGCTGGCTGCTGCAGTATGATTTTCGTCTGGTGTGCAGCGCCGGCGCCGCGCTGTTTATCGCCTGTGCGGCGTTTAATGCCTGGTATCTGCCGGCGTGGAAGTTGTCTACGGTGAAAACCCCGGTGCGAGAAGGGCTGGGCCGGGTGCTGCGGGACAAGCGCTTCGTCACCTATGTCCTGACGCTCACCGGCTATTATATGCTGGCGGTGCAGGTAATGCTGATGCTGCCGATCATGGTGAATGATATCGCCGGCTCGCCAGCGGCAGTGAAGTGGATGTACGCCATCGAAGCCACCATTTCGCTCACCCTGCTCTACCCCATCGCTCGGTGGAGCGAAAAACGCTTCCGCCTTGAGCATCGGCTGATGGCCGGTCTGCTGGTGATGACCCTGGCCATGCTGCCGATCGGCATGACCAGCAGTTTACAGCAGCTGTTTACCCTGATTTGCCTGTTTTACATCGGCTCCATCATTGCCGAACCTGCCCGCGAGACGCTGGGCGCTTCGCTGGCAGACGCCCGGGCGCGTGGCAGCTATATGGGCTTCAGCCGTCTGGGCCTCGCCTTTGGCGGCGCGCTGGGTTACGCGGGCGGCGGTTGGCTGTTTGATGCCGGGAAAGCCGTGGGCCAGCCCGAGCTGCCATGGCTGATGCTTGGGGCCATCGGGATTATCACCTTCCTGGCGCTGTGGTGGCAGTTTAGTCCGAAACGCTCTGCCTCCGGCATGCTGGAGCCGCGTACATGAAGCGCCCGCGGCGGTATTCCCCTGCTTTCAGCCTATTCTGCTGGCATCAAGGGTGCTGACAGATCATGATGCTTTGTGTCAGGATGAATGAAGGTATGAGCTTGAGGAACCCCATGAAAAAGATATTGATCGCCGCCGCGCTAATTGTCAGCGGCCTGCTGAGCGGCTGTAATCAGCTGACCCAATACACGGTAAGCGAGCAGGAGATTAACCAGGCCCTGCAGAAGCGAAACCATTTTGCCAAAGATATTGGTCTGAAAGGCGTTGCCGACGCCCATATCGAACTGCAGAACCTCACCAGCGCTATCGGGCGCGAGGAGCCGGGCAAAGTTACGCTGACCGGGATCGCTAACGTTGATCTGAACTCCCTGTTCGGCACGCAGAAAGCGACGATCGATCTGAAGCTCAAAGCGCTGCCAACCTTTGACAGAGAGAAAGGCGCTATCTTCTTGCAGGAAATGGAGGTGGTGGATGCCAAAGTGGCGCCCGAGAAGCTACAGTCGGTCATTCAGGCCCTGCTCCCCTACCTGAATCAGTCGCTGCGCAGCTACTTCAGCCAGCAGCCGGCCTATATCCTGCGTGAGGACGCCAGCACCGGTGAAGCGCTGGCGAAGAAATACGCCAAGGGCATAGAGGTGAAGCCGGGCGAGATTGTCATCCCCTTTACCAATTAATCTCCAGGGCGCTACGGTGCCCTGAATTTTTTACGGAAATGAGTGCAAAGGAAAACGTTTACGCTTATCCTTAGTGCCCGGCAAAAAACAGCCCTGATGACTGAACCTATTAGCCGGAGCCTTCCATGACAGCACAATCCCAGGTATTGAAAATCCGCCGCCCAGACGACTGGCATATCCATCTGCGCGATGACGATATGCTGAAAACCGTCGTGCCTTATACCAGTGAGTTTTATGGCCGGGCGATCGTGATGCCGAATCTGGTGCCGCCTGTCACCACCGTCGCGGCGGCTATCGCTTACCGCCAGCGCATTCTGGATGCCGTGCCGGCCGGGCATAATTTTACCCCGCTGATGACCTGCTATCTGACGGACTCCCTCGATCCGGCAGAACTGGAACGTGGCTTTAACGAAGGGGTGTTCACCGCCGCCAAGCTTTACCCGGCCAACGCCACTACCAACTCCAGCCACGGCGTCACCAGTATCGACGCCATTATGCCGGTGCTGGAGCGGATGGAAAAACTGGGGATGCCGCTGCTGGTTCACGGCGAAGTCACTCACGCCGAGATTGATATTTTCGATCGCGAAGCGCGCTTTATTGAGACGGTGATGGAGCCCCTGCGCCAGCGCCTGCCCGGCCTGAAAGTGGTTTTTGAACATATCACCACCAAAGACGCCGCCGAGTACGTGCGTGACGGTAATGAACTGCTGGCAGCTACCATCACCCCGCAGCATCTGATGTTCAACCGCAACCATATGCTGGTGGGTGGCATTCGCCCTCACCTGTACTGTCTACCGGTACTCAAACGCAATATTCACCAGCAGGCTCTGCGTGAGCTGGTCGCCAGCGGTTTCAGCCGTGCCTTCCTCGGCACCGACTCCGCGCCGCACACCCGCCACCGTAAGGAAGCCAGCTGTGGCTGCGCCGGCTGCTTTAACGCCCCGACCGCCCTCGGCAGCTACGCCACGGTGTTTGAAGAAATGAACGCTCTGCAGCACTTTGAGGCTTTCTGCTCGCTGAACGGCCCGCGCTTCTACGGTCTGCCGGTCAATGAGAGCTATGTTGAACTGGTGCGTGAAGAGACGACCGTTGTGGACAGCATTGCCCTGCCCAATGACACCCTGGTGCCCTTCCTGGCGGGTGAAACTGTCCGCTGGACCATGAAGAAATAAAAACGCAGCCCCCTGTTGTCAACGCCAAGCGGATACTGTATAAATAACCAGTACCGAACACAGGGGGCAATTATGCGCATTGAAGTGTCTATCGCCAAAACGACCGCCTTACCTAACGGCGCGCTGGAAGCGCTGAATAACGAACTCTCTCGCCGTATCGCCGAGCAATTCCCGGCCATCGATAGCCAGGTGAGCGTCCGCTACGCCACCGGAAACCAGCTCTCGGTGTTTGGCGCCCTGAAAGAAGACAAAGACCGGATAAGCGAAATCCTGCAGGAAACCTGGGAAAGCGCGGACGACTGGTTTGTCCACGATCTCTCCTGAAGCATGGCGGGATCCAGTTACTCTGGTTTGCTCCCTCATTGTGCTTTTTTTGCCGGGTCGCCCCGGCTTTTTTATCCCTCTCTTCTGTTCAGAATAGTCCTGATTATTCTGCTCAATACCGACTAAAATGGCCATTTTACGCGCTTATCTTGAGTAAAAAAGCGGCAAAAGAAGAAAATCATGCTGCCTTTCATTTAATTTCTCGAGTTTATTCTTGATCCCTGATATAATTAACTTGCTTCAAAAAATATGCATTAAACCTCGAGAATTGTTGTCTTTTAACATATGAATAAGGGGTTATGATGGAAAAAAATAATGAAGTCATTCAGACCCATCCCCTCGTTGGATGGGACATCAGCACCGTTGATAGCTACGATGCGCTGATGCTGCGCCTGCACTACCAGAACCCCACTCAAGAAAACAGTAATGATGCTGAGATTGGCCAGACGCTATGGCTAACGACGGACGTCGCACGTCAGTTTATTTCAATCCTGGAAGCAGGCATTGCAAAGATTGAATCTGGCGAATACCAGGAAAATGAGTACCGCAGGCATTAACGCGGCACGCGGAATGACTTAAGTATAATCTTAACAGGCACCTGCGGGTGCCTGAATTATTTTCGGGCTTGTATAAGCGCAGGGAGTTAATTACCCTGCTAACAAGGCAATTACCCGGAACTCACCATGCAATACGATCTTATCATTATCGGCAGCGGCTCTGTTGGCGCTGCGGCGGGGTATTATGCGCGTCGTGCCGGACTCAATGTTCTGATGACCGATGCCCATCAACCTCCCCATCAGGAAGGCAGCCATCACGGCAGCAGCCGTCTTATCCGTCACGCCTATGGCGAAGGTGAAAAATATGTTCCGCTGGTGCTGCGTGCCCAGCAGCTATGGGATGAACTGGCAGAGATCAGTGGCGAAGCCGTGTTTGAACGTACCGGCGTCATTAACCTCGGCCCCGCCAGCTCCCCTTTCCTGGCCAACGTCGCCGCCAGCGCCAGGGCGTTCGATCTTGAGGTTGAAGAGTTAGATGCCCAGGCTGTAATGCAACGCTGGCCGGAGATACGCCTTCCCGATGGCTACCGGGCGATCTTCGAACCTGCTTCCGGCGTACTGCGCAGTGAGCTGGCCGTCGAGACCTGGATCCGTCTGGCGCGGGAAGCAGGCTGTGCACAGTTATTCAACTGTCCGGTCTCAGCCATTCATCACCATGCTGACGGCATCACCATCGATACCCTCGACGGTGAATATCATGGTAAAAAACTGCTGGTCAGCGCCGGCACCTGGGTCACCCGCCTGCTGCCGGACCTCCCCATCCAGCCGGTACGCAAGGTCTTCGCCTGGTACCAGGCCGATGGCCGTTACAGCAGCAAAAATCATTTCCCGGCATTCACCGGTGAGATGCCCAACGGCGATCAATACTACGGCTTCCCGGCAGAAGATAATGAACTGAAGATTGGCAAGCATAACGGCGGCCAGCCGATCGCCACGCCGCAGGAGCGGGTAGCGTTTGGCGCGGTCGCCAGCGATGGTTCCGAATCCTTCCCGTTTTTGCGTAACGTTCTGCCAGGCATCGGCGGCTGCCTGCACGGCGCCTCCTGCACCTACGACAATACCGTCGATGAGGACTTTATTATCGATACGTTGCCAGGCAGGCCAGACACGCTGCTGATCACCGGGCTGAGCGGCCACGGCTTTAAGTTTGCGCCAGTGCTGGGGGAAATTGCCAGTCAGTTTGCCCGGGGTGAGGCGTCGACCTTTAACCTGACGCCTTTTTCGCTGGCGCGCTTTAGCTCATAATGAAATGCGGCGTGCCTGCCGCCGGAAAAAAAACGGCCTCCGTGTCGAGGCCGTTAGTCATTGAGAACGGTTATGCGTCGCCTGTTTAATATGCTGGTCAACAACGTGCGCGAGCACTTTATGATCTATCTTGCGCTCTGGTTGTTGCTGGCCATCATCGATCTCGTCTGGTTATGGTTTTTCTGACGACGCCGGCTCGGGGATCCCGAGTTTGGTGTTCAGTCGGCCACGCGATTTGTTAAAGATTTTATTGCCGTTTTCGCGTCCGGCGCGTAGCTTGCGCTGCTCCTCTTCCGGCAGCTTATGCTCTTCCATACAGGCTTCACTACAGCAGCCGGCAAACTTCTCAGCACAGCTAGGGCACTGAATAAACAGCAGATGGCAGCCGTCATTCAGGCAATTGGTATGAGTGTCGCACGGCGCGCCGCACTGATGACAATGCGCGATGACGTCATCGGAGATCCGCTCGCCCATTCGCTCATCAAAGACAAAGTTTTTGCCAATAAAACGGACCGGCAGCCCCTGCTCACGAGCGCGGCGGGCGTATTCAATAATGCCACCCTCGATATGCCAGACCTTATTAAAACCGTTATGCTTCATCCAGGCGCTGGCTTTTTCACAGCGAATCCCCCCGGTGCAATACATGACAATCTTCTTGTCTTTGTGATCCTGCATCATTTCCACAGCTTTCGGCAGCTGGTCACGGAAGGTATCCGCCGGGATCTCCAGCGCGTTTTCGAAATGGCCCACCTCATATTCATAGTGATTGCGCATATCGATAAACACCGCATCCGGATCGTCGAGCATCGCATTGACATCCGCCGCCTTGAGATAATCCCCTACATCGGAAGCGTCGAAGGAGGGATCGTCGATGCCGTCGGCGACGATGCGGTCGCGTACTTTCAGGCGCAGTACCCAGAAAGATTTCCCATCGTCCTCCAGGGCGACATTGAAACGCAGCCCCGCCAGCGCCGGATCGAAGCCATAGAGAAACTCACGCAGAGCCTCAACGTTGCTTTCCGGCACGCTGATTTGCGCGTTGATGCCTTCCCGGGCCAGGTAGATGCGGCCAAAGACCTTCAGTTGGGTTAACGCAACCCATAACGCATCGCGCGTGGCTTGTGGGTCGACAATGGTGAAATATTTATAGAATGAGATCGTCGTGCGCGGCTCGGTCTCAGCCAGCATTTGCGCCTTTAACGTCTCATTTGAAATGCGGTTGTGTAACACTGGCATGGTGTACCTGCTCGACATAGAAATGAGGAAATAAACGGCGGGCATGATATAGCAAAGCTAGTTAATTTACATCCCTACATTTTACGCTACATTTCTCTCACCCGGCTGCACCCCACTTAACAAAACCGATGCCCGCTCAGCGCCTTTGGCTGGGCGGTAAAAAAATGCGATAATATAAGGCGTTGCTCACTGATACGAGTATGAAATGACTCATTTGCCTAAATTTTCTGCGGCGCTGCTGCATCCGCGCTATTGGCTGCTGTGGCTGGGTATCGGCCTGCTGTGGCTGGTTGTCCAACTGCCCTACCCGCTCATCTACCGTCTGGGGAACGCCATTGGCCGGTTGGCCATGCGCTTTATGAAGCGCCGGGCTAAGATCGCCTATCGCAACCTTGAGCTCTGCTTCCCGGATAAAAGCGAGCAGGAACGCCACCGGATGGTGGTGATGAACTTTGAATCGGTGGGTATGGGACTGATGGAGACCGGAATGGCCTGGTTTTGGCCGCTTTGCCGTGTCGCCCGCTGGACCGATACCATCGGCTTTGAGCATATCCGCGATGTGCAGGCGCAGCAGCGCGGTATTCTGCTGATCGGCATTCATTTCCTGACTCTCGAAATGGGTGCGCGAATGTTCGGTATGAACGAGCCGGGGATTGGGGTCTATCGCCCCAACGACAACCCGGTGATCGACTGGCTGCAGACCTGGGGCCGCTTGCGCTCCAACAAGGATATGATTGACCGTAAGGATCTGAAAGGGATGATCCGGGCACTGAAAAAAGGCGAAGTGGTGTGGTACGCACCGGATCACGATTACGGACCGACCGCCAGCGTCTTTGCCCCGCTGTTTGCGGTCGACCAGGCGGCGACCACCTCCGGCACCTGGATGCTGGCGAAAATGTCCAAAGCCTGCATCGTTCCCTTCGTCCCGCGTCGCAAACCGGACGGTAAAGGTTATGAACTGATTATCCTGCCGCCAGAGTGTTCCCCGCCGCTGGACGACGCGGAAACCACCGCCGCGTGGATGAATAAGATTGTCGAGCAATGCATTATGATGGCCCCGGAACAGTATATGTGGCTCCATCGTCGCTTTAAAACTCGCCCCGAAGGCATGCCCTCCCGCTATTGATCCCCTTTCCCGGCCGCGCATGTGGCCGGGAATGCGCCTCTCGCTCATGCTTTACGCTCTCCTTTAGCTTTAAAAGCTCTCCTCCATTGCGGCATCTATTTCTCAGGCGCATAATTAGCAGGCTCATATTTTCTCTTAATTTGACCTGCCGCGCAGGCCAGTGGAACCCTATGTCGTCTGCTGAAACCCCCATTAACTGGAAACGAAACCTGACTGTGACCTGGCTTGGCTGCTTTTTAACCGGCGCCGCCTTCAGCCTGGTCATGCCCTTTCTGCCACTTTACGTCGAACAGCTTGGCGTCACCGGGCATAGCGCCCTGAACATGTGGTCCGGGCTGGTCTTTAGTATTACCTTTCTTTTCTCCGCCATCGCCTCGCCATTCTGGGGCGGTCTTGCTGACCGCAAGGGGAGAAAAATCATGCTGCTGCGCTCCGCCCTCGGGATGGCCATTGTGATGATGCTGATGGGAATGGCGCAAAATATCTGGCAATTTTTGCTGCTGCGCGCTTTGCTCGGCCTGCTGGGCGGTTTTATTCCTAACGCCAACGCCCTGATTGCAACGCAGATCCCGCGCCATAAAAGCGGCTGGGCGCTAGGGACACTGTCTACCGGCGCGGTAAGCGGCGCCCTGCTCGGCCCGTTGGCTGGCGGATTCCTTGCCGACCACTGGGGACTGCGTACCGTCTTTTTTATGACTGCAGCCGTGCTGTTTATTTGCTTCCTGTTCACACTTTTCTTAATCCGCGAAAATTTTGCCCCGATCGCTAAAAAAGAGATGCTCAGTGCCAGAGAGGTTTTCTCCTCGCTGCAGAACCCCAAACTGGTGCTCAGCTTGTTTGTGACCTCACTGATCATCCAGGTGGCCACCGGCTCCATCGCGCCGATCCTGACGCTTTACGTACGCGATCTCGCGGGTAACGTTAGTAACATCGCCTTTATCAGCGGAATGATCGCCTCGGTGCCGGGGATTGCCGCGCTGATGAGCGCCCCGCGGCTGGGTAAACTTGGAGATCGCATCGGACCGGAAAAAATCCTCATCGTGGCGCTGGTTATCTCGGTGCTGTTGTTGATCCCGATGTCATTTGTTCATACTCCGCTGCAGTTAGGTATCTTGCGTTTCTTGCTCGGCGCTGCGGATGGCGCGCTACTGCCGGCGGTGCAAACTCTGCTGGTGTATAACTCCACCAGTCAGATCTCCGGGCGGATCTTCAGCTATAATCAGTCGTTCCGCGATATTGGCAACGTTACCGGCCCCCTGATCGGCGCGTCGGTTTCCGCGAACTATGGCTTTCGCGCCGTATTCCTGGTCACTGCTGGGGTGGTGCTGTTTAACGCGATCTACTCCACCCTCAGCCTGCGCCGGCCAGCCGCGGATACCTCGCATTCAGTAAATTAACGTGCAGAGGGGCTCTGCCCCTTGACGCCGTGCTAACGGCCTTCTATAGATTGAATCGTGTTCAATTCATATTCTTCTCAGGAGATTCGCTATGCCAAAGGATTCGATGTTTTATGCCACGCTCGAAGAGGCTATTGATGCAGCACGTGAAGAATTTCTCGCCAACAACCCTGACAGCGATGAAGAGAGCGCCAACGTTGAGCAGCTCAACATCCAGAAGTATGTGTTGCAGGATGGCGATATCGCCTGGCAAGCCGAATTTTTTGCTGATGAAGATGAACAAGGCGAATGCCTCCCGATGCTCAGCGGCGAAGCTGCGCAGAGTGTTTTCGACGGGGATTACGATGAGATAGAGCTGCGCCAGGAGTGGCTGGAGGAAAATACGCTACATGAATGGGATGAAGGTGAATTCCAGCTCGAGCCCTCGCTGGACACCGAAGAGGGACAGACGGCAGCCGACGAGTGGGACGAGCGTTAATCAGTTATAAGGGCCGTGGCTGGCGTCCAGCGGCAGCAGAAGCGTATCAAAGACCAGCGAGAACGGCAGGTCCAGAATGGTGAGATAGCGCCATGCCGAATCGCGAACGTCCCACTGCACGCCCGGGTAATATTGATTGCCATGCCCCTGCCCGGGCACTGTCCGGCTAATAATGCTGCCGCAGCCGCTCAGCAGCAGCGCCATGGCAATGATCGATAATATTCGCATCCACAACCTCGTGTTTCAGATAAAAAAATACCGGCATCGCTGCCGGTATTTTCCTTTACGTACGGCTTATTTCGTTTTCAGCGCCAGCGGGTTAAGCGCCAGCTGCTGATAGGCATTGACCCACGAGGAGTATTTCTCCGGCGCGGCCCATACCCGATAGTGCAGACGCGACATCGTTACCGGGTCGCTCAACAGTACCAGTCGACGATCGCGATTCAGCTTATCCGGCGTTTCATTCAGCGCCTGCTCGACATGGCGCTCGCGGGCTATCTCAAGGATATGACCCTGACGGTGACGCGCGGTGGCCATCGCCGTCGCAAGAGCGTTAAACGACGGATTGAATACCGCGTGCATAAAGCCATCGTCCAGTGAACGCTGACGGTTCAGCGTCAGGTACGCATCGGTATCCTTGAGCACCTGCGGCGGCGAATACTCTTCCGGGATCAGGAACAGCTTCCAGCGCTTGGTGCGCAGGCCCACCGTCGCCCGGCTGGAGATCGCCGACACAAACGGCGAGAGGATCAGAGATACAACGATCGGCGCCAGCCAGAACAGGAAGCGCAGATCCAGCCATGCCATCCCGACCGCCCACACCAGGCCCAGCAGCAGCTGCGAGCCGTGACGCATAAAGGCTTCTCCCCACGGCGTGGAGTCATCATCACGCTGCGGCGAATTCCATACCACTTCCCAGCCGAGGAAGGCGCTGACCACGAAGACGGTGTGGAACAGCATGCGAACCGGCGCCAGCAGGACCGAGAACAGGACCTCCAGCAGCAGAGAAAGCGTGACGCGGATAAATCCGCCATACTCTTTCGGCCCTTTACACCACACCAGAATAATACTCAGCAGCTTCGGCAGGAACAGCAACACCATGGTTGAAGCAAACAGCGCGATGGCCAGCTCCGGACGCCACTGCGGCCATACCGGGAACAGCTGACGCGGCTGCAGGAAATACTGCGGCTCAGTCAGGGCATGCACCACCTGCAACGCTGTCGACAGGGCAAGGAACATAAACCACAGCGGCGCCGACAGGTAGGACATCACGCCGGTGAGGAACACCGCCCGGTGAACCGGGTGCATCCCTCTGACGAGGAACAGGCGGAAGTTCATCAGGTTGCCCTGACACCAGCGGCGGTCGCGTTTCAGCTCGTCCAGCAGGTTCGGCGGCAGCTCCTCATAGGAGCCCGGCAGATCGTAGGCAATCCATACCCCCCAGCCGGCACGGCGCATCAGCGCGGCTTCGACGAAGTCATGCGACAGGATCGATCCGGCAAAGTTGCCCTCGCCCGGCAGCGGCGCCAGCGCGCAGTGCTCAATGAACGGCTTCACGCGGATGATAGCGTTGTGTCCCCAGTAGTGGGACTCCCCCAGCTGCCAGAAGTGCAGACCTGCCGTAAACAACGGACCATACACCCGAGTGGCAAACTGCTGGCAACGCGCATACAGCGTGTCCATGCCCGAGGCGCGCGGCGATGACTGAATGATCCCGGCGTTCGGGTTTGCTTCCATCAGGCGCACCAGGCTGCTCAGACACTCTCCGGTCATCACCGAGTCAGCGTCAAGTACCACCATGTAGCTGTACTGGCTGCCCCAGCGGCGGCAGAAATCATCAATGTTGCCGCTCTTACGCTTCACGCGACG
>ERZ507758.93-NODE-93-length-18923-cov-4.81768_pt1 | contig 18923 bp, 14 predicted proteins | sample MGYA00513302_ERZ507758 | MGnify/ENA metagenome assembly ERZ507758
CGCGCAGCCCTTCAGTGAGCTGCGCGCGAAGCTGTTCCGGGTACAACCGAATCATCATTGACCCAGGGTGGTGGAGACGCGGTTACCCGAGGAAGCTGGCGACGTGGTGCCGACGACCGGTTTCTCTTCCTGCTGGGTGGCTTCAACATCCGCCACCTGAACGCTTGGCAGCTTACGAATCAGCTGTTCCGCCGCTTTATCGTACATTTCCTGGATAATCATATCCTGCTCGGCGTCTTTCGCTAACGCCGCCTGCGGGTTATCAAAGAACGAACGATAGACCTTGGTGGAAATCGGATAGATATCATGACCCGGGATCAGGACGCTGGCATGAACGGTCATGACCATCTGATATTCCGCTGTACGACCATCCTGGAACACCGACGCCGTATCTTTCTGAATCGACGACCCATCAAGGCGCAGAGAAGGGACATCTTTACGCAGCGTGCTGGCGTCGATCAGTTCCACGCCATTAAGACGCAGCTGATTACGTACCGCGCGGCTTAACGGCCCGTTCGGATCGCTTGACTGGAAAATCATGGTTTTCATGGTGGTCGGAACCTGCGTAGTGCTACGCAGGTGCCAGCCACAGCCGGCGGTGACAAGCACCGCCAGAGATAACAACATTGTTGCCAGATATCGCACGCTTCCTCCCGCGCTTAGCCAACGACCAGATTGAGCAGTTTGCCCGGAACGTAAATCACTTTACGCACGGTTTTCCCGTCGAGATATTTCGCCACCAGATGTTCCTGGCCGGCGCGCTCGCGAACCTGCTCTTCAGTTGCATCTACCGCAACGGTAATTTTACCACGAACTTTGCCATTGACCTGGACGACGACGAGGGTGCTGTCTTCCACCATTGCGCTCTCATCCGCTACCGGCCACGGCGCGTTGTCGATATCGCCTTCGCCGTTCAGCTCACGCCACAGGGTGAAGCTGGCGTGCGGGGTGAACGGGTTGAGCATACGCACCACTGCCAGCAGCGCTTCCTGCATCAGCGCGCGATCCTGTTCGTCTTCCTGCGGCGCTTTCGCCAGCTTGTTCATCAGCTCCATGATCGCCGCGATGGCGGTGTTGAAGGTCTGACGACGACCGATGTCATCGGTGACTTTGGCGATGGTTTTGTGGATGTCGCGACGCAGTGCTTTCTGATCTTCGCTGAGGGCCGCTACGTTCAGGGCCGCGACGTCCCCTTTGGTGGTGTGCTCGTAGACCAGCTTCCAGACGCGTTTCAGGAAGCGGTTAGCCCCTTCAACGCCAGACTCCTGCCACTCCAGCGTCATATCCGCTGGGGAAGCAAACATCATAAACAGACGTACGGTATCCGCGCCGTAGCGTTCAACCATCACCTGTGGGTCGATGCCATTGTTTTTCGACTTAGACATCTTGCTCATGCCGGTGTACACCAGCTCGTGGCCTGCTGCGTCTTTGGCCTTCACGATGCGGCCTTTCTCGTCGCGCTCAACGATAGCGTCAACCGGAGAGACCCAGTTACGTTCGCCGTTTTCACCCACATAGTAGAACGCGTCAGCCAGCACCATGCCCTGGCACAGCAGCTGTTTCGCCGGCTCATCGGAGTTCACCATGCCCGCGTCGCGCATCAGCTTATGGAAGAAGCGGAAGTAGAGCAGGTGCATGATGGCGTGTTCGATACCACCGATGTAGATGTCTACCGGCAGCCAGTAGTTGGCTGCTTTCGAATCCAGCATTCCTTCCTGATACTGCGGGCAGGTGTAGCGGGCATAGTACCAGGAAGATTCCATAAAGGTGTCAAAGGTGTCGGTTTCGCGCAGCGCCGGCTGGCCGTTGACGGTGGTCTTGGCCCATTCGGGATCGGCTTTGATCGGGCTGGTGATGCCGTCCATGACCACGTCTTCAGGCAGGATCACCGGCAGCTGATCTTCCGGCGTCGGCAGCACGGTGCCATCTTCCAGAGTGACCATCGGGATCGGCGCGCCCCAGTAACGCTGACGGGATACACCCCAGTCGCGCAGACGATAGTTAACTTTACGCTCGCCCACGCCCATAGCTGCCAGTTTGTCGGCAATGGCGTTGAAGCCCGCTTCATAATCAAGACCGTTGAACTCGCCAGAGTTAAACAGAACGCCTTTCTCGGTCAGCGCCTGCTCAGAGAGATCCGGCTCAGAGCCGTCGGCAGCGAGGATAACCGGCTTAATATTCAGACCGTACTTGCTGGCGAACTCATAGTCACGCTGGTCGTGACCCGGAACGGCCATTACCGCGCCGGTGCCGTATTCCATCAGCACGAAGTTTGCCGCCCATACCGGAATTTGTTCACCGGTCAGCGGGTGGATTGCTTTAAAGCCGGTATCGACGCCTTTTTTCTCCATCGTCGCCATGTCGGCTTCGGCCACTTTGGTGTTGCGGCACTCGTCGATAAAGGCGGCCAGCGCCGGGTTGTTCGCTGCAGCCTGCTGCGCCAGCGGGTGACCCGCCGCGACGGCCAGGTAGGTACAACCCATAAAGGTGTCCGGACGGGTGGTGTAGACGGTCAGCTTGTCAGCGTAGTCGTTGACGTCAAAGGAGATTTCTACCCCTTCCGAACGGCCGATCCAGTTGCGCTGCATGGTCTTCACGGTGTCCGGCCAGTGGTCCAGCTTATCCAGATCGTTGAGCAGTTCATCGGCGTAGGCGGTGATTTTTATAAACCACTGCGGGATCTCTTTACGCTCGACTTTGGTGTCGCAGCGCCAGCAGCAGCCGTCGATAACCTGTTCGTTGGCCAGCACGGTCTGGTCGTTCGGGCACCAGTTAACCGCGGAGGTTTTTTTGTACACCAGGCCTTTTTTGTACAGCTCGGTGAAGAACTTCTGCTCCCAGCGGTAGTATTCCGGGGTGCAGGTCGCCAGCTCGCGGCTCCAGTCATAGCCGAAGCCCAGCATTTTGAGCTGGTTTTTCATGTAGGCGATATTGTCGTAGGTCCACGGCGCAGGCGCGGTGTTGTTTTTCACCGCCGCCCCTTCAGCCGGCAAACCAAACGCATCCCAGCCGATCGGCTGCAGAACGTTTTTGCCCAGCATGCGCTGATAGCGGGCAATCACGTCGCCGATGGTGTAGTTACGCACGTGACCCATGTGTAGTCGACCAGAAGGATAAGGAAGCATCGACAGGCAGTAATACTTCTCTTTGCTCTCGTCTTCAGTTACTTCAAATGTACGATTTTCGTCCCAGTGAAGCTGGACTTTCGATTCTATCTCTTCCGGGCGGTATTGCTCTTGCATGGCAGCCAGTGGTCCTGTTTTCAATACAGCTACAAAATGTAGCCAATGGATGTGTTATTTCAGATCGGCATAGCATAGCCCAAACGCCCCCGTCAAAACAGCTTTTCGCACATGAACATCGGCAAAAGCTGCGCAGATTATTTCGCGACTCTGTGGGTTGCCAGACACAGCGGGAGAGGAATAAGGTCTATTATTAGAGGACGTTAACCCCACCGGAGGCGAAATGATGAACAAGGTTGCTCAATATTACCGTGAACTGGTCTCCTCGCTCAGCGAACGGCTCCGCCATGGAGAGCGCGATATTGACGCGCTGGTGACGCAGGCGCGCGATGAAATCGTCCGCGCCGGCGATCTGACACAAAGCGAAATTGAGTCGGTGATTGCGGCGGTAAAGCGCGATCTCGAGGAGTTTGCCCGCAGCTACGAAGAGAGTCATGAAGATGAGAGCGACAGCGTGTTTATGCGGGTGATCAAGGAGAGCTTGTGGCAGGAGCTGGCTGATATCACTGACAAAACCCAGCTCGAGTGGCGGGAAGTCTTTCAGGATCTGAATCATCACGGTGTGTATCACAGCGGCGAAGTGGTTGGCCTGGGCAACCTGGTCTGCGAGAAGTGCCACTATCACCTGGCGGTATACACGCCGGACGTGCTGCCGCGTTGCCCAAAATGTGGCCACGATCAGTTCCAGCGTCGGCCTTTCGAGCCCTAAGCGCTACAAAAAAACGATGCGCGAGGCCTCGCGCATCGTGGTCTGTGTTATTTCACGGTGTTGACTTCGGTGCTCTTGAAATACTGTTTACCCCCCATGTCGCTAACATATTTCTGCGATGAGTTCAGCACCAGCTTGTCAGCGGTTAACGTGCCGACGCCGCATTTTGCCAGGCCAAGTATGCCGCAACTTTTTCCACCATTGACCACTTTGGTGGCAGTTAACGTCATGTTGTCGCTCGCACTGAGCGTTGAATAGTTGTAGATCACGCCTTTATTTTGAGTATTTAAGGTCAGGTCGCCGGTGCTGCTGATCTGCCCTTCGTTAGTGATGTCTGAGTAGGTCGTGATTGAAATATTCTTTGCATTGATATTGCCATAGTTACTGGCCACGCCATGATCGGTAGTGATATCACTGGCTTTGATTACGCCGCTATTGTTAAGCCAGTAGCTATGTGCCGTAATGGCGTTAGTCGCTTCCAGGCGACCATTGCTGCTTTGCGCCAGCGTACCGCTGGTTTGCAGGTCAATATTTTCGCCGGTGATATTGCCCAGGTTATAGATTTCACCGCCATTCAGTGTACCATCCTGATTAAGCGACTTAATGGTGGTATTGCTGGTGGACGCGATATTGCCGGTATTTTTAAAGCTGTCGCCAATAAAGTTGAGAGTGGTGTTTTTGGCGCTGATTTTGCCTTCGTTCAGAAAATCTCCCATCGCCGTGGCGGAGATGAGGTTATTGGACAGCATGGAAGCTTTCGCTTCATTGCGGATTTGTGTACCACTGGTCAAACTTATACCATTGGTGCCGCTCATTGTGCCTGAATCACCGTTATTGATATTACTGTTCGCGGCAGCGATAAGTTGCCCGCCGGACATGGTGCCGGTATTGACGATATATCCTTGAGTGGACAGCATCAGATAATAGGCGCCGGACAGAGTGCCTTCATTCGTTATGCCGGTGGCGGTGGAAATATTATTCAACAACCCATTGCTTTTTATCGTTCCTTTGTTTAGCAGATTACCGTTACTGCTCAGCTGTAACGTGCTGTTAGCGACAATAGAACCTTTATTGCGTACCCCAAAGCCGATGTTATTGCCGACCATGCTGATGCTGTTGGCCTCGATCCCACCAAGACTGCTGACGTCGATGCTGTATTGTGGGTTAACCGTCATCTGAATAAGCGAGGCTTGCTTACCGGCGGAGGTCACCGAGCCAGTGCTGTTATCCATGGTGAAATTGCCTGCGCTGACCAGAGCGTTACTAGCCTGTACTTTACCGTTGATATTGATCGCGTCGGCGAGGAGAACCGCGTAGCTATTGGCGGCGTTCATGCCGTTTTCACCAATAGTGAGGGTACCGCCTGTCACGGTATAGCTGCCGATGGCGCCTTCATCGGTCATATTAACCTTACCGGTGGTCAGGATGGCTTTGTTAGTATTAACAAAGCTACAGCCGGAGCAGGTGATGCCGTTCGGGTTGGCAATCACCACATCCGCTTTCTGGCCGTTGACTTCGATAAAACCTTTCAGACTACTGGCGTTTTTGGAGGTGACCTCGTTCAAAATCACCGAGGCGCTGCCGGCGGTCAGATTATTGTTACGGGCGATATTGCCAAAGGTGCTGTGGCTGACATCATCGCCGCTGTTATTGAGGATGGTGCCATTGGTGCCAACGTTGAAGTCACGGTACATGTTATGGGAGACACCGGCGGAATTCGGCTTTTCAATATCAATAACCGTGGCGCCAGACGAATGCGTATAGCTGGTCGGGTCGGCATAAACCACCGACGAGGTCAATACTGCCGCCAGCGCGACATAAGAAGCTTTAAACTTAAACATTTTATTTATTCCTTTAAATTAAGATTAATTAACAACGTAACTGAAATAGTCGATAATGATTGAATTAATACCTCCACTGTAATGAAAAGCCCATATTCAGGGCGTCGCTATGAAACTTATCCGGTTTACTGAGCGGGGTGCTAATAAACAGATCGTATTGTGTTGACCATAGCTGGCCGCGCAGGCCGCTGACGGCGCCGGAAAGAACTTTGCCTTTTTGATACAGGTCGGCGCCGATTAGGCGGCCAATATCTGCCCCCAGATAGAATTGCCGCTCGTGGGAAGGGAGATCCCAGATAAAATCGTTGCGCCAGTACCATCCCTGATTGCCGGACAGGCTGTTTTCGCCGTCAAAACCACGCACGCTCCAGCGGTTGCCAATATTGAATTTATTATCGGAAGCGAGTTTGTCGGGACTGAACTGGGCGCTCAATCGGGGGGCCCAGGTAAATTTGTCACCGGTGGCATCAAATTTCATCAGCGCCTGCAGGTTACCGTGCACGATCCGCGACAGCGGGCTGTATAACCCGGCCTTTTCCTCCGGCGTTGGCGTTGAGCTGAGCCACGGCAGGCTGCGCTGTATGCCGATGCTGGCATCAACGATTTTTTTATGAAAGTAGTGCTGGTGGTTAAGGGTGAACTCCCATGAGGGGGTCTGTTTGCGCATCACCTGCAGTTCACTGCCACCAAAGTAATAATGCGAGGTGCTCTTGGCAATTCGCAGGTCGGCGGTGGTTTTTTGCTGCCGGGTGTGGGAGAGCAGACGGCTCAGCGTGGCGCTGTAGTAACGATTCTTACTCTTATAATCCATCGTTGACCAGTTGCCGTTAAACTGCTGGCGATACTGGCTGTATGCCCCATAGGCGCTTAATGTCCAGTAGCCAAAGGGGATGGAGTAATACAGACTGCCGTTGTGGTTGCCGTCGTTATGCTGGTTGAATTCAATATCCCCCCCGCCGGAAACGTACAGGATATCGTTGAGAGTGGTCAGGTCGTAAAGATAGAGGGCGCCGCCGGCCTGGTAGCGGCCGCTGGCTTTGCTGCCGGCGTCGTCGAGCCAGGCGCCAAGCTGCCATTTTTTCTCCAGCCTGCGGGCAATCTGGATATCGCTTTCCCCCTCGTGTTGACCCGGCAGCAGTTTCATATGCGCCGTGGCGCCTGGCAGACGCTGCAGATTAGCCATCCCCTGCTCGAGGTCGCTTAAGCGCAGGATAGTGCCGGAAGAAGTTGGCAGTGAATTCCACAGACGGGTAGTGTCTGAGCCGTCGGCATAGTCGATAGCGCCCACTTTTCCATAGTGCAGCGTGAGCACAAGGGTACCTTGCTCCAGCGACTGAGAGGGAATATCAATCAGGGAGGTGATGTAGCCTTGCGCGATCAGTTCATTTTGCAAGGTATAGGCCAGTAAGCGTATCCCTTCGCTGCCCAGACAGCGGCCTTGGGCCTGCTGCACGGCTTTCGCCAGTAATTTCCGGGTGAGTGGCTGGTTATCGGAGTCGATATCGACCCGGTTGATCCATTTGCAATGCGTTTCCTCAGGAAAAGGGATACCCTGCGGCGCTATGCGCTGTTGTGAAGACTGAAAATCCTGTTGCTGCGGCGCCAGCGCCTCCTGGCGGGCTTTATCCTGCTCCGTCTGGTGAGTTGAAGCGGTCAATGGCGCGGCCCCGACGGCTGAGGTGCCCGCCAGCGTCATCAATAGCAGCCCGGTGAGCGTGCGAGTTCGAATTAACATGAAGCAATATCCATTTGTTTCATTGGTTCGGTGGCGCATCCGTTATTCTACGTGCGGCAGAAAACATTGATGGCCTTTATTTTGCGCAGGCAAGGTCAGGCAAGAATATTATATTAATCAATAAAATAATCGTGCGACGAACCTGTTACGAGGCGTTATATGCTAGCGGCGGTAGTGAGGCAGATCCACGAATTCATTATTGAATTCTTTATGAATTGATCGATTTAATAAATAAGTTCAGCTTTTATCGCTGAGGTATATTTGTTACATAAATAATAGTAGCAATAATCGGCCACATAAATAATGTTAACGAATAACTTGGCGGGAAAGATAAGCTGCGCATACCAGGCGGTATGCGCAGAGCAAAACCATTAATGCAGAATTTTGGCGAGGAAATCTTTGGCGCGATCGGATTGCGGATTGGCAAAGAAGGCCTCTTTATCGGCATCTTCGACAATCTTCCCTTCATCCATAAAGATCACCCGGTTCGCCACCTTGCGGGCAAAGCCCATTTCATGGGTGACGACCATCATCGTCATCCCCTCGTTGGCCAGCTCGACCATGACGTCCAGCACCTCGTTAATCATTTCCGGATCGAGCGCCGAGGTAGGTTCATCGAACAGCATGGCGATCGGATCCATACACAGAGCACGGGCAATGGCCACGCGCTGCTGCTGGCCGCCGGAGAGCTGCGCTGGATATTTTTCCGCATGCGCCGCCAGGCCAACGCGCTCCAGCAGTTTGAGACCTTTCTTGCGCGACGATGCTTTATCGCGGTTAAGCACTTTGACCTGCGCCAGCGTCAGATTGTCGATAATCGACAGATGCGGGAACAGTTCAAAATGCTGAAACACCATCCCGACGTGCGAGCGCAGTTTGGCCAGGTTGGTCTTTTTATCATTAACCACGGTGCCATCGACGATAATCTGCCCCTGCTGCACCGGCTCAAGTCCGTTGACGGTCTTAATCAGCGTGGATTTACCGGAGCCTGACGGCCCGCAGACCACCACGACTTCGCCTTTTTTCACTTCCGTGGAGCAATCGGTCAGCACCTGAAAGTGACCATACCATTTTGAAACGTTTTTCAGGGTAATCATTACACAGTCCTTTTCTTCAACCAGCTGACCAACAGCGAGGCGCTGAGGCTAATCACAAAATAGACGCCGCCCGCGAACAGGATCATTTCTACCTGGGTTCCGTCACGCTCGCCAATAGTGGAGGCGGTACGGAAGAAGTCGGCGAGACTCAATACATACACCAGCGAGGTATCCTGGAACAGGACGATCCCCTGGGTTAGCAGCAGCGGCACCATGGCGCGGAAGGCCTGCGGCAGGATCACCAGCCGCATTGACTGCCAGTGGGTCATCCCCAACGCCAGCGCGGCGCTGGACTGGCCGCGGGAGATGCTCTGAATGCCGGCGCGGATAATCTCTGAATAGTAGGCGGCTTCGAACATCGAAAATGCCACCATCGCCGAGATCAGGCGAATATCCGTTTTCGGCGACAGTCCCAGTACGTTCTGCAGGAAGCCCGGGACAATCAGGTAGAACCACAGCAGGACCATCACCAGCGGGATTGAGCGGAATACGTTGACGTAGGATTTAGCAAACCAGGCCAGCGGCAGAAAGCTGGACAGGCGCATAACCGCCAGCAGGGTGCCCCAGACGATGCCGACCACGATGGCGATCACCGTAATCTTCAGGGTGATCACCAGCCCTGCCAGCAGATAGGGCATGGAGGGAACGATCGAACTCCAGTCAAAATCGTACATTATTTGCCTCCCATATTGCCAGGCAGGCGAACCTTACGCTCGACCACATACATAATCAGCATAATCACCGCGTTGATGAAAACGTAGGCCAGGGTGATGGCGGTAAAAGACTCCCAGGCATGAGCGGAGTAGTCCAGCAGCTTGCCCGCCTGCGCGGCCATATCAGCCAGACCGATGGTGGAGGCGATGGCCGAGTTTTTCACCAGGTTCATCATTTCCGAAGTCATCGGCGGCACGATAACGCGGTAGGCGTTCGGCAGCAGCACGTAGCGGTAGGTTTGCGGCAGGGTCAGACCCATCGCCAGGCCAGCGTTCTTCTGCCCGCGCGGCAGCGACTGGATGGCGGCGCGTACCTGTTCGCAGACGCGGGCAGCGGTAAACAGCCCCAGGCACAGCATGGATGAGACAAAGAACTGAATGTTTGGATCCAGCTCGGATTTAAACCACATGCCGATATTTTCCGGCAGGAACTCCGGCACCACCAGGTACCAGGTAAAGAACTGCACGATCAGCGGCACGTTGCGAAACAGTTCGACATAGCAGGTGCCAATGCCCGAGAGAAAGCGATTGGGTACCGTGCGTAAAATGCCGAACAGTGAGCCGACGAGAAAAGCGATGATCCAGGCCGAGATGGAGAGGGCGACGGTGATTTGAAAACCGCTCCACAGCCAGCCCAGGTAGGTAGTATTGCCGAAGGGGGCCTGTTGCAGGAATATCCCCCAGTTCCAGTCTATTGACATACATGACTCCTGGAAAAAAAAGGGTAGCTATTGCTACCCTCGAAGACGGTTGTCCAGCTTGTTTCGGTATTCGCGACGGCTGGGGAACGACCAGCCACCGTATAGTCTGTCCGTGCTGTGACAATCATCGGGAGGGCAGGATATCCCGCCCCTGGTTGTTATAATTAGTTCAGTGCTTTGTCATTAGGTGATTTGAACAGCGCTTTCATATCGTCCGACAGTTCGAAGTTCAGGTTAAGATTTTTCGGCGGAATCGGGTTTTTGAACCATTTATCAAACCACTTCGCCGCTTCGCCAGAGGTCTGGGCCTGGGCAACGGTTTCATCAACCAGTGCTTTGAACGACGGATCGTCTTTACGCAACATGCAGCCATAGGCTTCTTTCGACTGCGCGGTGCCGACGATTTCCCAGTTATCCGGTTTCTTCGCCTTCGCGCGTTCGCCGGCCAGCAGGGCATCATCCATCATAAAGGCCACAGCGCGCCCGCTTTCCAGGGTACGGAAAGAGTCACCATGATCTTTAGCGCTGATAATGCGCATATTCATTTTTTTCTCATCGTTCAGCTTATGCAGCAGGATCTCTGAGGTGGTTCCGGAGGTGACAACCACCGCTTTATCCTTCAGGTCCGGGAAATCTTTGATCGGACCGCCTTTCTTCACCAGCAGACGGGTGCCGACCACGAAGATGGTATCGGAGAAGGCCGCCTGTTTCTGGCGCTCAAGGTTGTTGGTGGTTGAGCCGCACTCGAAATCAAAAGTGCCGTTCTGCAGCAGCGGGATACGGTTCTGCGAGGTGACCGGGATCAGCTTCACCTGCAGGTCGGGCTTGTTCAGTTTTTTCTTGATGGCATCGACGATGGCGTTGGAGTAGTCCTGAGAGTAGCCTACAACCTTTTGCTGATTATCGTAGTAAGAGAACGGGACGGAAGATTCACGATGCCCGACAACGATAACCCCGTTTTTGGCGATCTTATCCAGGGTGCTCTGGCCAGTCGCCGGGGCGGCATCTTCTGCCTGTGCCAGACCGGCGGTCATCCCCATCACCAGCATTGCCGTGGCCAGTTTACGTAATTGCATATCCAACTCCTTATCCGCAGCGTCAGCGACGCTATTGATACCCATTGTGATTGTGTGTGTTGTTATTGGGGGCACGCATCCACGTGCCGCATTTGTATGTGTTTGTTAGCATTTAGTTTGGCTTAATGTAAAGATTTTGCTGTTTTATTGTTTATTTTTGCGAAGTGCTCCGCACCAATGGGAGGCAAAGATCTTCCATTGCACCAAAATAGCGCGACTGCCGATCGTTTCTGGTGCAACCCGGTTGCACTGGGTCGGACAATGCCGCTATCAGATTAAATAAAGCAATGACTGTGCCAGAATGCCAGGTGGTGGGATGAAAAATCCGGCGACGGGCGTCGCCGGTAGAGAACTTATCGGCGACGCTGACGCAGGCTCATCAGCAGCGCAGCGAAGCCAAACAGCGCCGTCAACGCCCATAGCGGCCAGTTACCGGTGCGGGCGTAGGGTGTTAAGCCGCTGGTAGGCGTTACGGTAGTGGTTAACACCTCGCGGGTAAACTGCGGGATCATCTTCTGGATCTCGCCGCGCGGTCCGATCACCGCAGTAATGCCATTGTTGGTACTGCGCAGCAGCGGGCGGGCCAGCTCCAGCGCGCGCATCCGCGCCATCTGGAAGTGTTGCCACGGCCCGATGGACTTGCCAAACCAGGCATCGTTGGAGATGGTCAGCAGGAAGTCGGTGTCCGGCCGGAAGTTATCCCGCACCTGTTCTCCGAGGATGATCTCGTAGCAGATGGCGGCGGTCAGCTTCAGGTTATGCGCCATTAGCTGCGGCTGCACGTAGGGGCCGCGGCTGAAGGAGGACATCGGCAGGTCAAAGAACGGCGCCAGCGGACGCAGAATCGACTCCAGCGGCACAAACTCACCGAACGGCACCAGATGGTTCTTGTTGTAGCGATTGGTCGAGTCGTAGCGATACGGGTTATCTTTGCCGAGGGTAATAATGGTGTTGTAGGTATCGTAACGGTTCTGTTTGTTGAGGCGCGCATCGACAATACCGGTGATCAGCGAGCTGTCTTTTGCGCGCAGCAGATCGTCCATCATGCTGAGGAACTGCTGCTGGTTGATCTCCAGATCCGGGATCGCCGACTCAGGCCAGATAATCAGCTGTGAGTGGCCGATATGCGGCTGGGTCAGCGCCAGGTACGTTTTCAGGGTATTGACCAGCTGCTTCTCGTCCCATTTCATGGCCTGTGGGATATCGCCTTGCACCAGCGAGACCTGAGTCGCACGCGCCGGCAGCAGCTGATACCACTGGATATAGCGTAGCGGGAACGGCAGGGCGAACAGCAGCGCGGCAATCACCAGCGGCTTCCAGTTGCGCTGGACGAGGGCCAGGGCCAGCAGGCCGCTGACTACCATCAGCAGGAAGTTAATCGCCTCTACGCCCATCACCGGCGCGAGGCCTTTCAGCGGGCCGTCAATCTGGCTGTAGCCGAACTGTAGCCACGGAAAGCCAGTCAGCACCCAGCCGCGCAGGAACTCGGTGATTTGCCAGACGACAGGGGCAGCGATTGCCATCCGTATCCAGTTGGTCTTGGGCCACAGACGGGCGAGCAGGCCGGCAAACAGGCCCGTATAAAGCGACAGATAGGCCGCCAGCAGAACGACGAGGAAAACGTTAACCGGGCCGGGCATACCGCCAAACTGCGCGATGCTGACATAGACCCAGTTGATACCGGTGCCGAACAGGCCGAGTCCCCAGCAATAGCCAATGCTTGCGCTTTGCAGCGGGCGTCGGTTGAGGGTTAATGCCTGCAGACCGATCAGCGAAACGATAGCCGCTGGCCAGAAGTCATAAGGTGAAAAAGCCAGCGTTCCGCTGGCTCCAAACAACAGCGCCAGCAACAGACGTACGCGCTGGCGTTCAAGAAGAGAGGCAAATACCATTTAGGTTAATCGTCCCGTTAATTAACGCCTGCTGCTACAGGCTATTCTTTTTGCCAGCCGGACGCGGGGCACCTACAACCGTGTATGACTCGCGGTCTCCCGGCTGGCCATTTCAGCGCTACCGCTTACTCTTCCAGCTTCGGCTGGGGAGCGTCATCGGGCAGCTTTACATGCACCTGAATGATACGACGACTATCTGCCATTGCTACCTTGAATTGGTAACCATCAATGTCGATAGATTCGCCGCGGGCTGGCAGATGACCAAAGGCCTGCATCACCAGCCCGCCAATGGTATCCACTTCTTCATCGCTAAAGTGCGTATCGAAGGCGTCGTTGAAGTCTTCGATGGAAGCCAGAGCACGCACCGTCCAGGTGTGGCGGCTCAGCTGGCGAAAATCGATATCTTCTTCTTCGTCGTATTCGTCTTCAATTTCCCCGACGATGAGCTCAAGGATGTCCTCGATGGTCACCAGCCCGGAGACGCCGCCGAATTCGTCAATAACGATCGCCATATGGTAGCGCTGTGAGCGAAACTCTTTCAGCATGCGGTCGACCCGCTTGCTTTCCGGGACGACAACCGCCGGCCGTAACACTTTTTCCATGCTGAAGGCTTCGGCGTCGCTGCGCATAAACGGCAGCAGATCCTTGGCCATCAGAATCCCTTCGATGTGATCTTTATCTTCACTGATGACCGGAAAACGCGAGTGGGCGGATTCGATGATGACATCGAGGCACTCGTCCAGCGTCTGGTTGCGTTTCAGGGTTATCATTTGTGAACGGGGGATCATAATGTCGCGGACCCGCTGGTCGGCGATATCCATTACCCCTTCGAGCATGTCACGTGTATCTTCATCGATAAGGTCGTTTTGCCCGGAATCACGGATCAGCGCCAGCAGTTCATCGCGGTTTTTCGGTTCCCCGTGAAAAAGCTGGCTGAGTAACAGGGAGAAAAATCCCTTTTTGCTGTTTACTGTGTCACTACTGTGTGAATTGTCGTCGCTCATGGCGTCGTTTGGGTTCTCATGTTGATTTAACTGTCGCTCGTCGCGCGTAAACTCAGCGCCGGACGGCATGGGTTGCCTGACGATCAGGCAGGTAAAACGCAGAAACAGCGGCCGGATGAGGCGCAAGCGCCGCCATCCGGCTGGGCGCTATTCCGCAATCTTCTCGGAAATGTACGGGTCCTCATAGCCCAGAGCAAGCATTATCTCTGTTTCAAGGCCTTCCATCTCTTCCGCTTCGTCGTCTTCGATATGGTCGTAGCCCAGCAGATGCAGGCTACCGTGCACCACCATATGCGCCCAATGCGCCTCAAGTGGCTTACCTTGCTCGCTGGCTTCCTGCTCTACTACCTGACGGCAGATGATCAGATCGCCGAGCAGCGGCATTTCAATTCCCGGCGGCGCTTCAAACGGGAAAGAGAGGACGTTGGTCGGCTTATCCTTGCCGCGGTAGGTCAGGTTCAGCTCATGGCTTTCTGCAACATCGACCAGACGAATCGTTAGCTCTGACTCCTCCTGAAATGGCGGAATGACGGCGTCGACCCAGCGTTGAAAAAGGGCTTCGTCCGGCAGGCCGCTGGTCTCTTCGCAGGCCAGCTGTAAATCGAGGATCACCTGACTCATTTTTGCTCCTGTTCCTGGGCTTCGCGTTTGCGTTCGGCGGCCAGCTCAGCTTTACGTTTCTGGTCTGCGGCTTCCCACGCCTCATAGGCGTTAACGATGCGGGCAACCACCGGATGGCGCACCACGTCTTCGCTATGGAAGAAGTTAAAGCTGATCTCATCGACTTCCGCCAGCACTTCGATGGCGTGGCGCAGACCGGATTTGGTGCTACGCGGCAGGTCAATCTGCGTGATGTCGCCGGTGATCACCGCCTTAGAGTTAAAGCCGATGCGGGTCAGGAACATCTTCATCTGTTCGATGGTGGTGTTCTGGCTTTCATCAAGAATGATAAAGGCGTCATTCAGCGTCCGCCCGCGCATATAGGCCAGCGGGGCCACTTCGATGACGTTACGCTCAATCAGCTTCTCGACTTTCTCAAAGCCGAGCATCTCAAACAGCGCGTCATACAGCGGGCGCAGATACGGGTCGACCTTCTGGCTCAGATCGCCGGGCAGGAAGCCGAGCTTTTCGCCTGCCTCGACGGCCGGACGGGTCAGCAGGATCCGGCGGATCTCCTGGCGTTCCAGCGCATCGACCGCTGCCGCCACCGCCAGATAGGTTTTACCGGTACCCGCCGGACCCACGCCGAAAGTGATGTCGTGATCGAGGATATTGGCGATGTACTGTGCCTGGTTCGGCGTACGCGGTTTGATTACCCCGCGCTTGGTCTTGATATTGACGGCTTTACCGTACTCAGGAACGCTTTCGGCGCTCTGCTCCAGTACGCGCGCTTCCTTGATCGCCAGGTGGATCTGCTCTGGTTCAATATCCTGAATCTGACCGCGCATTGGCGCTGTGTCGACATACAGGCTGCGCAGAATATCGGCGGCAGCGTGCACGCACAGGGCGCGGCCGGTCAGTTTAAAGTGATTGTCACGGCGGTTGATCTCAATGCCTAACCGACGCTCCAGCTGTTTGATGTTGTCGTCAAACGGGCCGCACAGGGCTAACAGGCGTGCGTTATCCGCTGGCTCCAGGGTAATTTCACGAGTGTCTATGTTCAAACTGTTCCTCTTTACGCAGGTGGCCGGACGCGGCGCGTGGCCGGCTAATCAGGAAATTATTTACGTCACAGGAAAATGGCGCAAGCATTGCTGTAGATATAGGGACGGAGAGAGGAATTACAAGGCCTGCCGGAATCGACAGGCCTGAAGGGATCACGGCTGATAGATACCCACGCCAAGATCGTTCTCTTTACGGGTGCGAGCAATCACTGATTCAGGTGATTCAGCGATACGCAGACCCATCTCCGCTTCGGTGCGCACGATTTTGCCGCGCAGCGAGTTGGTGTAAACATCGACAATTTCGACATCGACAAACTTGCCGACGAGGTCAGGGGTACCTTCGAAGTTGACCACCCGGTTATTCTCGGTACGCCCGGAGAGCTCCATGATGTTCTTCCTCGACGTGCCTTCCACCAGAATGCGCTGTACCGTGCCGAGCATGCGACGGCTCCAGGCCATCGCCTGCTGGTTGATGCGTTCCTGCAGAATATACAGACGCTGTTTTTTATCGGCCTCGGGCACGTCATCGACCATATCGGCCGCCGGGGTGCCCGGGCGAGCGGAGAAGATAAAGCTGTAGCTCATATCGAAATTGACGTCGGCGATAAGCTTCATCGTCTTTTCGAAATCTTCCGTGGTTTCGCCGGGGAAGCCGACGATAAAGTCGGAGCTTATCTGAATATCCGGACGCGCTTCACGCAGCTTGCGAATAATCGCTTTATACTCCAGCGCGGTATGGGTACGTCCCATCAGGTTCAGCACGCGGTCGGAGCCGCTCTGCACCGGCAGGTGCAGGAAGCTCACCAGCTCCGGCGTATCGCGATAGACATCGATGATATCGTCGGTAAATTCGATCGGGTGGCTGGTGGTGAAGCGAATGCGGTCGATGCCGTCAATAGCGGCCACCAGGCGCAGCAGATCGGCAAAGCTGCCGGTGGTGCCGTCGTAATTCTCACCGCGCCAGGCGTTCACGTTCTGGCCCAGCAGGTTGACCTCACGTACCCCCTGCGCCGCCAGCTGGGCGATTTCAAACAGGATATCGTCGCACGGACGGCTGACCTCTTCCCCGCGGGTGTAGGGCACCACGCAGTAGGTACAGTATTTATTGCAGCCTTCCATAATCGAAACAAAGGCGGTCGGGCCTTCGGCGCGCGGCTCTGGCAGGCGATCGAATTTTTCAATTTCCGGGAAGCTGATATCAACCACCGGGCTGCGGTTGCCGCGTACGGAGTTAATCATCTCCGGCAGGCGGTGCAGAGTTTGCGGCCCAAAAATAATATCGACATAGTGCGCGCGCTGGCGAATATGGTCGCCTTCCTGGGAAGCCACGCAGCCGCCAACGCCAATAATCAGGTCCGGGTTCTTCTCTTTCAGCAGCTTCCAGCGGCCAAGCTGATGGAAAACTTTTTCCTGGGCCTTCTCACGAATTGAGCAGGTATTGAGCAACAGCACATCTGCTTCTTCCGCCACTTCGGTCAGTTGATACCCATGTGTCGCATCCAGCAGATCGGCCATCTTTGATGAATCATACTCGTTCATCTGACAGCCCCAGGTTTTAATATGGAGTTTTTTTGTCATTGACTTGCTCATGCTCAGTAATAGATATCCAAAACGCGGGGATATATACAGGGTGAATTTCGCATTCCAGGGCGCGTATTGTAATGCTTTGGTCGCCCCCTGACCAGTGCGAGCGTTATCACCGCAAGAGGGCGAAAAATCCGGTAAACTTAACGGATTCTGCTTTAAGGATAATAGCCATGACAATTCACGCAACAGATGTCGCCATCGTGGGCGGCGGCATGGTCGGCGGCGCCCTGGCGTTGGGGCTGGCGCAACAGGGATTCACCGTGACGGTGCTTGAGAAAACGGCGCCTCCGGCTTTCGAACCGGCATCCGCTCCGGATGTGCGGATCTCGGCGATCAGCGCGGCCTCGGTCGGCCTGCTGAAAAGCCTTGGCGTCTGGGATGCGGTGCGGGCGATGCGCGTCCATGCTTACCGTCGTCTGGAGACCTGGGAGTGGGAGAGCGCGCACGTCGCCTTTGACGCCGCAGAACTCAAGCTGCCGGAACTGGGTTATATGGTCGAGAACAAGGTCCTGCAATGGAGCCTGTGGCAAGCGCTGGCCGCGCATGAAGGGGTCACCCTACGTATCGGTAGCGAACTGGAGGCGATGCAGCGCGGCGAGGCGCATACCGCGCTCTATTTACGCGAGGGCGAGGCGATCCACGCCCGGCTGGTTATCGGCGCCGACGGCGCCAATTCCCAGGTGCGGGAGATGGCCGGCATCGGCGTGCATGCCTGGCAATATCAGCAGTCCTGTATGCTCATCAGCGTCCAATGCGTCGATGATCCCGGGGACAGCACCTGGCAGCAGTTTACCCCCAACGGCCCGCGTGCCTTCCTGCCGCTGTTCGACAACTGGGCCTCGTTGGTCTGGTATGACGCCCCGGCGCGGATCCGTCAGCTGCAGAGCATGACCATGACGCAACTTCAGCAGGAGATCGCCCGCCACTTTCCGGCGCGGCTGGGGCGGGTGACGCCGCAGGCGGCCGGCGCCTTTCCGCTCACCCGGCGGCATGCGCTGCAATATGTCCAGCCGGGTCTGGCGCTGGTGGGCGATGCGGCGCACACCATTCATCCGCTGGCAGGGCAGGGGGTTAACCTGGGCTATCGCGATGTCGATGCTCTGCTGGCGATCCTGGCTGAATCGCGCGGTCGCGGCGAAGACTGGGCCAGCCTGCCGGTGCTGAAGCGCTACCAGGCGCGGCGGCGAGCGGATAATTTTATTATGCAGTCGGGGATGGATCTGTTTTATGCCGGTTTCAGTAATGACCTGGCGCCGGTGCGGATGCTGCGCAATATTGGCCTGATGGCGGCCGAACGCGCCGGGGTGTTGAAGCGTCAGGCGCTGAAGTATGCGTTAGGTTTGTAAAAGCGGCTTCCCGGGCCGGGGCGTAGCAATAAGCCCCTGCCCGGCAGTCAGTGCTGTGTAAGTATGTCTGAACGCCAATAGCAAAAAAGCCCACTGAAGTGAGCTTTTTTGCATTTAAGTGGCTGGGGTACGAGGATTCGAACCTCGGAATGCCGGAATCAGAATCCGGTGCCTTACCGCTTGGCGATACCCCAATTTCTTTCTGGATTTATCGAACTGAATCAATAATTCCTTGATATGGTGGCTACGACGGGATTCGAACCTGTGACCCCATCATTATGAGTGATGTGCTCTAACCAGCTGAGCTACGTAGCCA
>ERZ507758.97-NODE-97-length-18267-cov-4.83741_pt1 | contig 18267 bp, 14 predicted proteins | sample MGYA00513302_ERZ507758 | MGnify/ENA metagenome assembly ERZ507758
GACTGGAGTTCAGACGTGTGCTCTTCCGATCTTTCTCAGTATGAAGCTGCCCTGCACGCCTTGTCGGCGGCGCGCCAGCGCTGGGCGGAAACCTCAGTGAACCGTCGTCTGGCGCTCCTGCGCCAGATCAAGGATGCTCTGGCCGGCATTGCCCCAGCGTGGGTGGCCGCGGCGGCGGCGGCCAAAGGGTTGCCAGCGGGCGATCCGCTGGCGGGGGAAGAGTGGCTGGCGGGCCCCTGCGCGCTAATGGTCGGCTGCAACGGGCTTATCGCCACCCTGGAGCAGCTGGAGGAGAAGACTTTTCTGCGGCGGATCCCGCTGCGGACGCTGGCGGACGGCCGCCTGGCGCTGCGGGTGGTGCCCGGCACGCTCTGGGATCGGCTGCTTCTGTCTGGTGTTCGCGCTGAGATATGGATGCAGCCAGGCGTCACCCGGGCCCATATCGACCGCTATGCGGCGCGGGCATACGACATCCCGCCTGCCGCGCGGCAGGGCAAGCTGGCGCTGGTGCTGGGCGCCGGCAATGTGGCCTCGATTGCGCCACTGGATGTGCTACACAAGCTGTTTATTGAGAATCAGGTCTGCCTGCTGAAGCTCAACCCGGTGAATGATTATCTGCACGATCTGCTGGCCCAGGCCCTGGCGCCGCTGATTGCCATGGATGCACTCCGCATCGTCACCGGCGACGGCCGGGCGGGAGCGTGGCTGACCACCCATCCCGCTGTCGATGAGATCCATATCACCGGCTCCCGCGAGACCCATGACGCCATCGTCTGGGGCGAGGGTGAAGCGGCTCGCCAGCGTCGGGCCGCCGGGACGCCGTTGAACCCACGTCGGGTGACCTCGGAGCTGGGTGGCGTCAGCCCCACCATTATCGTTCCCGGGCCGTGGAGCGAGGCGGATATCGCATTTCAGGCGCAGCAGCTGGCGACGCAGAAGATGAACAACGGCGGGTTTAACTGCGTGGCCAGCCAGGTGCTGATCCTGCAGCAGGGCTGGGAGCCAGCGACGGCCTTGCTGAATCAGCTGTACCGGCTGATCGCCGCGAACACCCGTCCGGACTATTATCCCGGCGCTGAAAACCGGCTGACCGATTTTCGCCTGCGCGCCCGGCAGCCGCTGGAGATAGCCCGCGGTGACGCGCTGCCGTTGATTGTGGCGAATACCAACGATGATCCGGGGTTTTGCCAGCAGGAGGTCTTTGGCCCGGGGCTGTCGATCACCCACCTTGAGGCCGACAGTGCGGAAAGCTTTCTGCGCCAGGCGATCGGCTATGCGAATCAGCGGCTGCAGGGCACGCTGGGGGCCAATATTGTGATCCACCCGCGCACCCGCAAAGCGATCGGGCGTAAGCGTTTTAACGCGCTGATCGCCGAGCTGCGCTACGGCACGGTGGCGATCAACTGCTGGAGCGGGGTGGCCTTCCTGTTAGCCCCTTGCCCGTGGGGGGCGTTTCCCGGCCACACGCTCGACGATATTCAGAGCGGGCGGGGGAAGGTGCATAACAGCTTTATGCTGGAGAAAACCGAGCGCACGGTGATTGAGGCGCCGTTTCGGCCGTTTCCGCGTAGTCTGTGCCATGGCGAACTGACGCTGATGCCCCTGCCACCCTGGGTCATCACCCACCGGGGGCAGGAAGCGGTGGCGCAGCGGCTGGTGGATTTTTACCATCGGCCGCGCTGGCGCAAGCTGCCGGCGATCCTCTGGCGCGCGCTGCGGGGCTAGGGTGAGGGCAAAAAAAGGGCGGAACCGAGGTTCCGCCTTGCGGGATTAACGGCCCGCTTTCAGCTTCTGGTAATACTCTTCATAAATGGCGCTGGCGCTGCCGACGTCATTCTGCCATTCGCCTTTCTCAATGGTCGCGGCGTCCGGATAGAGCGATTTATCGTTGGCCACTGCCGGGCTGAGCATTTTGCGCGCGGCCAGGTTCGGCGTCGGATAACCGATGGTTTCAGCGACCTGTTTCGCGACATCCGGGCGCAGCAGGAAGTTAATTAGCTTCAGCGCGCCGTCGACGTTTTTGGCATTCGCCGGGATCGACAGGCTGTCCATCCAGAAGATGCCGCCTTCTTTCGGCCAGATGACTTCCAGCGGGGTACCGGCCTGGCGGGCGACGTAAGCCGAGCCGTTCCATACCATGCCGAGGTTCACTTCGCCTTCCATATATGGGTTAGCCGGGTTATCAGAGTTAAACGCCGCGACGTTGGGCATCAGTTTTTTCAGCTCGTTATAGGCGGCTTCAATCTCTTTCGGGTCGGTGGTGTTACCGGAATAGCCCAGTTTACGCAGCGCCATCTGGAACACTTCGCGCGCGTCGTCGGTCAGCAGCAGGCTGCTTTTGTATTCCGGCTTCCACAGGTCGGCCCAGCTGGTGATAGTTTTCGGGTCGATAGCATCGCTATTGACGCCGATGGCCGTCGCCCCCCAGATATAGGGAATCGAGTAGTCGTTATTCGGATCGAACGGTTTATTCAGCATCTGCGGATCGAGGTTGCTGAAGTTACTCAGCTTGCTCTTATCAATCTTTTGCAGCATGCCTTCTTTGCGCATCTTGTCGACAAAGTAGGTCGACGGGACGACCAGATCGTACGCGCCGTCTTTATAGGTCTTGAGCTTGGCGTACATGGTTTCGTTCGACTCGTAGGTCGAATAGATAACCTTGATGCCGGTCTCTTTGGTGAACTGCTCCAGCAGGCCCGGCGGTACGTATTCGGTCCAGTTATAGAAATAGAGCGTTTTGCTATCGTCCGCGTGCGCAGCGCCCATGCCGATTGCCAGAGCGCCCGCCGCGAGCAGGTGGCGTGACCATTTTTTCATTTTAACGTCCCCTGAGTTTTATCACGTGCAATTAACTGACTGGCGATGACCATCACCAGCGACAGAACCAACAGAATCGTGGCCAGGGCGTTCACCTCGGGCGAAACGCCAACCTTGACCATTGAATAGATCTTCAGTGGCAGAATTTCATACCCCGGACCGGTGACGAACGAGGAAACCACCACGTCATCCATCGACAACGTGAAGCTCAGCAGCCACCCAGCGGCTACCGCCGGCAGGGCCAGCGGCAGGATGATTTTGCGCAAGATGGTCATCTCACTGGCGCCGAGATCTTTCGCCGCTTCCAGCATGCGTACATCAAAGCCTTTCAGCCGGGAGAACACGGTCACCACCACGAAGGGCAGGCAGAAGGTGATATGCGAAAACAGCAGCGACCAAAAGCCCAGCTGAATACCGATCAGCATAAACAGCACCAGCAGGGAGATAGCCATTACGATATCCGGCGACATCATCACTACGAATAGCATGCCGCTAACGAACGGTTTGCCGCGAAAGCGGTAACGGTACAGCGCCACGGCGGTCAGCGAGCCGATAAGGGTGGCGAAGGTCGCCGACAGCACCGCCATGGTCAGCGAGTGCTGGGCGGCCTGCAGCAGGCTATCGTTGTTCATCAGCAGGCTATACCAGTCGGTAGTGAACCCCTGCCAGTTGATGCCGAAGCGCGACCGGTTAAACGAGTTAACGATCAGAATAATAATAGGGATGTAAAGATACGCATAGATGGCGGTCATAAAGCCGCCGCGCAGCAGTCGACCGATCATTCCAGCTCCACCTTTTTATTCAGCAGGCGCGCCGCGCGCCAGTAAATCAACAGCATCAGGCCCATCACCAGGGTTAAGGTAATGCTGGTTGCCGCGCCGAACGGCCAGTCGCGGATATTGAGGAACTGGCTTTTGATCACGTTGCCGATCAGCAGGTTCTTGGCGCCGCCCATCAGGTCGGAAACGTAGAACAGCCCCATTGCCGGCAGCATTACCAGCAGACAGCCGGCGATGATCCCCGGCATGGTCAGCGGAATGATGATGCGGATAAAGGTCTGCAGCTTGCTGGCGCCGAGATCTTTCGCCGCTTCCAGCAGCGGGCGATCCAGTTTCTCAATGCTGGAGTAGAGCGGCATCACCATAAACGGCAGCAGGATGTACACCAGGCCGATGATCACCGCCGAGGGGGTGAACATAATGCGTATCGGGGTGTCGATCACCCCCAGCCACAGCAGAAACTCGTTCAGGTAACCTTTAGTGCTGAGGAAAATCTTCAGCCCGTAGATGCGGATCAACGAGTTGGTCCAAAAAGGGACGATCAGCAGGAACAACAGCAGGGGCCGTACCTTCTGCGGCAGCCGGGCAAGGAACCACGCAAATGGATAGCCCAGCGCCAGGCAGGCGAGGGTCGCCAGCAGCGCCATGTTCAGCGAATGCAGCAGCACGTCATAATAGAGCGGATCCAGCAGCCGCGAGTAGTTGTCCAGCGTGAAGACCAGCTTGACGAAGTTAGCGTCGTCGCGGGTCAGGAAGCTGGTGGCGATGATCATCAGGTTGGGCAGGAAGACAAACAGCACCAGCCAACCGACGATAGTGGCAATCACCACATTCTGGAATTTACTGGTGTTCTTCATCGGCCAGCACCACCTCCCAGCTTTCCACCCAATTGATAGACATTTTCTGGTCAAGAGAGTGGTCGAAATCCGGGTCGTCTTCGTTAAAGAACTCGCTGACCATCACCATTTTGCCGTTTTCCAGCTCCACCACTGACTCCAGGGTCATGCCCTTGTAGTTGCGTTCGCGGACATAGCCGATCAGGCCGTCGGCGTCGCTGTTGTGGTGGATCTCGTCGACGCGCAGATCTTCCGGGCGCAGCAGGACATGCAGACGCTGGCCGGCCGCCACGGCAAAGTTGACGGTGATATTGCACTCCCGTCCTTCGACGCTGGCGCGTACGCGCTGCTCGTCGAGGCGCTCAATCACGGTAGCATCGAAGATATTGATCTCGCCGATAAAGCTGGCGACAAACAGGTTTTTTGGCTCTTCGTAAATCTCACGCGGGGTACCGTCCTGCTCGATTTTGCCATCGCGCATCACCACGATGCGATCGGACATGGTCAGGGCCTCTTCCTGATCGTGAGTGACGAAGACGAAGGTGATCCCGAGCTTACGCTGCAGCGCTTTCAGTTCGTTTTGCATCTGCTTGCGCAGTTTGTAATCCAGTGCCGAAAGAGACTCATCGAGCAGCAGCAGGCGCGGTTTGTTAACCACCGCGCGGGCGATGGCCACGCGCTGCTGCTGGCCGCCGGAGAGCTGGTGTGGTTTGCGCTGGGCAAATGTTTCCAGCTGCACCATCTTTAAGGCATCCATTACCCGTGGGGTGATTTCTGCCGCCGGCGTTTTTTGCATCCGCAGGCCAAAGGCGACATTTTCGAACACCGTCATATGCGGAAACAGGGCGTAGCTTTGGAATACGGTATTGACGTGGCGGTTTTCCGCCGGAACATGAGTAATATCGTGATCTTCGAGATGGATCCGTCCGCTATCGACGTTTTCCAGGCCGGCGATAAGGCGCAGAACGGTGGTTTTACCGCAGCCAGAAGGGCCAAGCAGGGTGAGAAACTCACCATTGTTGATGGTCAGGTTAAGGTTATCGATGACCGTTTTACCATCAAAGCTCTTGCGAATTCCCGCCAGTTGCACCAGCGGCGAACGCGAACGCGGTTGTATATTCAATTTTTGACTCTGTCCCATGTAGACGCAACGGAAAATCGCTGACCGCTGCGGGGTTTGTGATTAACCACCTTTGGGGTTGCACGTTTTTAATAAGGGCCAGCATTCTACGGCAAACGAGGGTAATCGCCAATCCTTGATACGCGCGGATAGTCTACCTTTACACCATAACGTCGGTCCTGTTATTAAATTTCGCTTTACGGACTAAGAATGACCTGACGCAATATTTGTCTTTTCTGGCTTATGAATAATGTTGTCACAAAAGAAGAGGGTGGCTACATGGATAAATTGCTTGAGCGTTTTTTGCAGTACGTTTCTTTGGACACGCAGTCAAAGCCTGGCGTTCGTCAGGTCCCCAGCACGGAAGGGCAGTGGAAGCTGTTACGCCTGTTGCAGGCGCAGTTGGAAGAAATGGGACTGGTCAAGGTAACGCTGAGTGAAAAAGGGACGGTAATGGGAACCCTGCCCGCCAACGTCGAGGGCGATATCCCGGCCATCGGCTTTATCTCTCACGTCGACACGTCGCCGGATTTCAGCGGTAAAAACGTCAATCCGCAGATTGTCGAAAACTATCGCGGCGGCGATATCGCGCTGGGCATCGGCGATGAGGTGCTCTCGCCGGTGATGTTCCCGGTACTGCATCAGCTGTTGGGACAGACGTTGATCACCACCGACGGGAAAACGTTGCTCGGGGCCGACGACAAGGCCGGTATTGCCGAAATCATGACCGCGCTGGCGACCCTGCAGGCGAAAAACATCCCCCATGGCGATATCCGCGTGGCCTTCACCCCCGATGAAGAGGTGGGTAAAGGGGCGAAGCATTTCGACGTCGAGGCCTTTGATGCCCGCTGGGCTTATACCGTTGACGGCGGCGGGGTCGGCGAACTGGAGTTTGAAAACTTCAACGCCGCCTCGGTGACCATTAAAATTGTCGGCAATAACGTGCATCCCGGCACCGCGAAAGGGGTGATGGTGAATGCGCTGTCGCTGGCCGCACGCATTCATGCCGAAGTGCCGGCCGATGAGGCGCCGGAGACCACCGAAGGTTATGAAGGTTTTTATCACCTCACCAGCATGAAAGGCAGCGTTGATCGGGCCGAGATGCATTACATCATCCGCGATTTTGACCGTAAGCACTTCGAGGCGCGTAAGCGCAAGATGATGGAGATCGCCAAAAAGGTCGGCAAGGGGCTGCACCCGGACTGCTATATCGAGCTGGTAATCGAGGATAGTTATTACAATATGCATGAGCAGGTGATCGCTCATCCGCACGTGGTCGATATTGCCCGCCAGGCGATGGTGGACTGCGATATTGAACCGCAAATGAAGCCGATCCGCGGCGGCACCGATGGCGCGCAGCTCTCATTTATGGGATTACCGTGCCCGAATCTGTTTACCGGCGGCTATAACTATCACGGCAAGCATGAATTTGTCACTCTGGAAGGGATGGAGAAGGCGGTGCAGGTGATCGTGCGTATCGCCGAGCTGACGGCGGCACGAAAAGGGAAATAGTCTTCGCAACCAGGCCGGTAATTCTGCTTGTCGCACAAGATGCCGGATGGCGGCTTCGCCTGATCCGGCCTACGGTTCAGCCGGTGGCTATAGAACCCGTAGGCCCGGCAAGCGCAGCGCCGCCGGGCGGTGAACAGCAGTGCGGGTGCCTGTCTTTATGCCGGATGGCGGCTTCGCCTGATCCGGCCTACGGTCCAGCCGGTGGCCACAGAACCTGTAGGCCTGGCAAGCGCAGCGCCGCCGGGCGGTGAACAGCAGAGCAGGTGCCTGTCTTTATGCCGGATGGCAGCTTCGCCTTATCCGGCCTACGGTCCAGCCGGTGGCTACAGAACCCGTAGGCCTGGCAAGCGCAGCGCCGCCGGGCAAAAGCGATAAGGCTAATACTGAGGAGGGAACCTCACATGTCTGATTATCGTCGCAGTTATATCCCCGGCGGCTGCTGGTTCTTCACCGTTAACCTGCAAAATCGGCGCAGCGATCTCCTGACGCGGCATATTGTTCATCTGCGTGCCGCTACAGCGTCTGTTAAAAGCAAAAAACCTTTTCTGATTAACGCCTGGGTGGTTTTACCAGAGCATATGCACTGCATCTGGACCCTGCCTGAGGGGGATACCGATTATTCCGGTCGCTGGCGGGACATTAAAAAAATGTTTACCCGAGCGCTGGCGCAGGGCCATATCTGGCAGCCGCGATTCTGGGAACATGCCATCCGTAATGAAGAAGATTACCGGCGGCATATGGATTACGTTTATATCAATCCCGTTAAGCACGGTCATGTCCGTCGGGTGCAGGATTGGCCGTATTCGACCTTTCATCGCGATGTTCGCCGGGGATGGTATCCGCCGGATTGGGCGGGTGAGGTAAGCGAATTTGATGAAGGCGAGAGGCGATAATGCTCGGGTAAGACATTGCCGCCATCGAAACCACAAAGTGCCGGATGGCGGCTTCGCCTTATCCGGCCTACGGTCCAGCCGGTGGCTACAGAACCCGTAGGCCCGGCAAGCGCAGCGCCGCCGGGCAGGATGGAGACTCAGTCGCCAAAGAACCAGTAGCCGCTGTTGACCAACGCTGCCAGCATGGCGAGGAAAGAAGGATCCTCCAGCGCATCGCCAAAATGGTCGGCGCGCAGCGTCAGATGGGTGGCTAAGGCGTCCAGCGCCGGGCGGTGCGGGGAGTTGATCTTCTCGCCATTGACGAACACCTCGCCGTCAATGCGCAGCACCCGCAGGCCGCCCAGCCGTTGCAACGTGTCGCCCTGCTGCAGGGCATCGTAAATTTCATCTGGCTGATACGGCGGCTCCGGCGGCGCGACGTCCAGTTCGTGACGCGACTGAGTGATAAACTCGCCGAACCACTGCTTAAAATGATCCGGTTGGTTAATCAGCCCCAGCATCATCTCGCGCAGGCGGTCCAGTTCGGCCGGTAAAATATCGGCCGGATGATCGCGGTACGGCACGTCCGGATCGGCGTAGCGCTGGCTGCCCAGTTCGCGCTGGAGGACATAGTCGGCAAAGCCGCTGAACAGCTCGCGGGCATTCGGCGCACGGTAGCCGACCGAATAGTTAAGCGAGTTTTCCAGCGAATAACCCTCATGCGGGAATCCTGGCGGAATATAGAGAATATCGCCCGGCTCCATCTCTTCATCGATGATCGCTTCGAAGGGATCAACCTGCAGCAGGTCCGGATGCGGGCAGTGCTGTTTCATCGGCACCTTTTCCCCAACGCGCCAGCGCCGACGGCCGGTGCCCTGAATGATAAACACATCATACTGATCCAGATGCGGGCCGACGCCGCCCCCGGGTACCGAGAAGGAGATCATCAGATCGTCGATACGCCAGTCCGGCAGAGCGCGGAACGGATGCATCAGCGCCGCAGACGGCTCATGCCAGTGGTTAACCGCCTGCACCAGCAGGGACCAGTTGTTTTCACTCAGGTGATCGTAGCTTTCAAAGGGACCGTGACTGACCTGCCATTTTCCATCCTGATGGCTGACAAGGCGGCTATCGACCTCGCTCTCCATGGCCAGTCCAGCCAGTTCGTCCGGGCTTAGGGGGTCGATAAAATTGGCGAAGCCGCGCTTCAATACCACCGGCCGTTTCTGCCAATAGCGTTCGATAAAGTCGGGCCAGTTAAGCGTTAATTGATAATCCATATTGATATTCCACTGCAGGTGTCTGACAGGGATTATAACGGATGCGGCGCCCCGGCGATGCAGGCGCCGTTAAAAAACTCAGTGATTAACCCTGTTTATCTTCCATCAGCTGGCGGCCAAACACCACCTCCATGCAGGCGCCGCCGAGCAGGCTTTCGCCAGCGATAATCTCCCCGTCATATTGCTCGACGATTTCGCGGGCGACGGAGAGCCCCACGCCCTGGCCGGGACGCAGCGTATCTGCCCGTTGGCCTCGGTCGAAGACGGCGCGGCGCTGGCTCTGCGGGATCCCGGGGCCATCGTCCTCCACCAGAATGTGCAGATGGCTGTCGGTGGTCTGGCGTACGGAAACTTCCACGAACTCCAGACAGTACTTACAGGCGTTATCGAGAACGTTACCCATCACCTCCATAAAATCGTTCTGCTCGCCGACGAAAGTGATCTCCGGCGAGATGTCGAGCGAGATATTGACCCCTTTGCGCTGATAGACCTTGTTGAGGGCGGAGGTCAGGCTGTCGAGCAGGGGGGCAATCGGGTGCAGTTCCCGGCTCAGCAGGGTGCCGCCGCTGCGCATGCTGGCGCGATGCAAATAGTAACCAATCTGCTGTGAGATACGGCTTATCTGCTCCAGCATTACCGGCTCAGCCTCGTCGACGCTGATCTTCTCGCCGCGCAGCGAGCGCAGGGTGCTCTGCATCACCGCCAGCGGCGTTTTCAGGCTGTGGGTGAGATCGGTGAGGGTGGTGCGGTATTTGTCATAGCGTTCACGCTCGCTGCGAACTAGCCGGTTAAGGTTGCTGACCAGCCGGGTCAGCTCGCGGGTGGTGTTGGGATTGAGCTTTTCGCGGTGGTGCTCCTCCAGCTCACGTACCTCTTTCGCCAGCGACTCAATGGGCCGCAGGCTCCACCATGCGGCGACCCACAGCAGGGGGATCACCAGCAGCAGGTTGGCGGCCAGCACGTAGATAAACCAGCTCCACACCATATAGCTGCGCTTGAGCTCCACCGGAATGGTATCAACCACCACAATGCTGAGCTGGGGCATTTTGCTGGTGGCCGGGTAGAGGTTGATCGCCACCGAGTGGGTCATCTCTGAGTCGTCGCCCTGCTCGCGGATGGCATCCAGCTGTTCCTGAATCTCGTGGTTGTTGCGCAATAGCATGCTGCTGCTGTCGACATCGGCTTCGATCTCATGGAAACCATTGCGTTTTAGCCATTCCGGTTGAATACGTTTCGCCAGCCAGGGGACATCGCGCTGCGCCCACAGCAGTTTACCCTGCTCATCGTAGATAAGGGTCACCGTCGGGCTTTCCATATTCAGATTTTCCGGGATGTCGACGTCAATGGTGCCGTTTTCCCATCTCGCCAGCATATAAAAGAGATTGCTCTCGCCGCGCAGCAGGCGAAAGGTAGTTTTATCGAAGCTAACGCTATAGCCCACCAGGGCTACCATGCCGTAGGCCAGGGAGAGCACCAGCACCACCCCGGCGGTCGCCAGCAGGAAGCGAACCCGTAATGACAGTGGGAAAATATGCCGCAACAGTCCCTTCATCAGCGTAGTTCGAACAGATAGCCCTGGCCGCGCACCGTGGTGATGACGTCCTGTGGGTATTCAGCCTGAATTTTCTTGCGCAGCCGACCCATCAGCACGTCGATGGTGTGGCTTTCTCGCAGTTCGGCGTCCGGGTAGAGCTGGAGCATCAGCGAATCTTTGCTGACCACTTTTCCGCGGTTGCGGATCAGGGTTTCCATAATGGTGTACTCAAAGGCGGTCAGCTTGATCGGCTGGTCGTTGACCGACAGCTCACGCCGGGAGAGGTCGACCTGGAACGGCGGCAGGGAGATCACCTGCGAGGCCAGGCCGCTGTTACGGCGCAGCAGCGCCTGCATGCGGGCGGCAACCTCTTCAATATGGAAAGGCTTGGTGACGTAATCATCCGCCCCGGCGCTTAGCACTTCCACTTTATCCTGCCATCCTTCGCGGGCGGTCAGCACCAGCACCGGCAGCGACACGTCGTGGCTGCGCCAGCGGCGGATCAGCGATAGTCCGTCCTCATCCGGCAGGCCGAGGTCGACGATGGCGATATCCGGGAGATGCTCGCCCAGATAGTAATCCGCTTCCCTGGCATCTTCCGCCGCATCGACCTGATGGCCCAGCTCCTGCAGCTGAACTTTGAGATGGTGACGCAGCAGGGCGTTATCCTCAACCACGAGTACGCGCATGGCTGTTCTCCCTTCCTGTGTTGATAGTAGTTTGACGCTTAGTATATACGCAAAATATAAACGGCTGTTAAATAAAGCTTTTTATAAAAAGGGCGCAAAACACCGGCTGCCAGGCCAGCATTGGACGATGCCCTTTGCGCTGCGTGCATGGAACTCCTTCATTCTATGCGTAATTTCAGCAAACGCCCAGCGGCAGGGCGCGGACAATGAGCGAGTTGGTGATGTTAATTTTTTGTGTAATAGTGCTGGAATGAGCCCACAATGACGCCGCAGGTTATCCATTATGTCTCAGCAGCAGAGCGCGGACTGGGTCAGGCTGGCGCAGTCGCCCAGCCAGACGGAACGCATCGAAGCCTTCTTCGGCGGCCACGGCTACGAGCCGCACCGGCATGATACCTACGCTATCGGCCAGACGATCGCCGGCGTGCAGAGTTTTCACTATCGTGGTGGGCTCCAGCACAGCCTGCCCGGCGGAACGATGGTGCTTCATCCGGACGAAATACATGACGGCGAGGCGGGTACCGAGGCCGGCTTTCACTACCGCATGGTCTATATCGAACCGGCGCTGATCCAGAAGATACTCGGCGGCAGGCCACTGCCGTTTATTCCCGGCGGCCTGTCGGCGGATCCGCGCCTGCGGTGCGCCGCGCTGCCGTTATTAAAAGCGGTCACGGACACCTTCGAGCCGCTGGAGGAAGAGGACGCCCTGTACGACCTGGCGCAGATCCTGGCTGTGGTCGGCGGGCAGCGTTCCCGTCGCCAGGCGTTTGACTATCGGTCGGCGGAGAAGGCCCGGGAGTATATCCATGCCTGTTTTATGCAGGATATGACCCTCGACACCTTATCGCAGGTCAGCGGCCGGGACCGCTGGAGCCTGAGCCGGGATTTCAGAACGCTGTACGGCACCAGCCCGTGGCGTTACGTCATGATGCGCCGGCTCGACTATTGCCGCCAGCGGATGCGCGCCGGGGAGCGTCTGGTGGATATTGCCGCCGACGCGGGCTTTGCCGATCAGAGCCACATGACGCGCCAGTTTATCAGCCGCTTTGGTCTCTCTCCGGGCCGCTGGCTGCGGGCGATCCGCGGTTAGCGCGGCGCAGGTTGCACAATCGTTCAAGCGTTACCGCGGCGAGGCGAACTATGCTGACTGCCTTTATCACAAGGAGACAGTCTATGTATCAACTCGTTAATCTTGCACACAAATTTTCCCTGTTCAGCGAACAATGGCAGCCCAAAGTGGTGGCCGAAATGAACGACTATCAGTTCAAGATCGTGCGCATCGCCGGCGACTTTATCTGGCACAGCCACCCGGAAACCGATGAGACGCTGATGGTGGTGGAGGGGGTATTGCGTGTGGACTTCCGCGACGGACATGTGCTGGTGAAGGCTGGGGAGATGATCGTCGTGCCACGAGGAGTGGAACATAAGACCTCGGCGGAGACAGAAGCGAAGCTCATGCTGATTGAGCCGCGCGGCGTGCTGAATACCGGCCACGAGGGGGGCGAGCGGACGGCGGTGAACGACGTCTGGATTTGATTGCTTTCCGGCGACAAAACGCCCCTCTTTCCGGTTGAAAGAGGGGCAGGGCGATTACTTCAGCTCATCAACCATAGTGGTAGCCCGACCGATATAGTTGGCCGGGGTCATCGCTTTGAGGCGCACTTTTTCCTCTTCCGGCAGGGCGAGGCTGTCAATAAACTGCTTCATCCCTTCCGCGTCAACGCGTTTGCCGCGGGTCAGCTCTTTCAGCTTCTCGTACGGTTTTTCGATACCGTAACGGCGCATCACGGTCTGGATCGGCTCAGCCAGTACTTCCCAGTTGTGATCCAGTTCGTCCAGCAGGCGATCCTGGTTCAGCTCCAGCTTGCTGATCCCTTTGAGGGTGGACTGATAGGCGATCAGCGCATAGCCGATGCCCACGCCGAGGTTACGCAGAACGGTGGAGTCGGTCAGGTCGCGCTGCCAGCGGGAAACCGGCAGTTTGCTGGCCAGGTGCTGCATGACCGCATTGGCCAGACCGAGGTTGCCTTCGGAGTTTTCGAAGTCAATCGGGTTCACCTTGTGCGGCATGGTTGAAGAGCCGATTTCACCCGCGATGGTCTTCTGTTTGAAGTGGTTGAGCGCAATGTAGCCCCACACATCGCGATCGAAGTCGATCAGAATGGTGTTGAAGCGCGCGATGCAGTCAAACAGCTCAGCGATGTAGTCATGCGGCTCGATCTGGGTGGTGTACGGGTTCCACTGAATGCCCAGCGAGGTGACGAACTCTTCGCTGAACTGATGCCAGTCGACTTCCGGGTAGGCCGCGATGTGGGCGTTGTAGTTACCCACCGCGCCGTTGATTTTACCGAGGATTTCCACCTGGTTCAGCTGACGGTACTGGCGCTCCATACGGTAGGCGACGTTCGCCATCTCTTTACCCATGGTGGACGGCGTCGCCGGCTGGCCGTGGGTACGGGAGAGCAGCGGCACATCGCGGTACTGGGTCGCCAGCTCTTTCACGGCGTCAATCAATTTGCGCCAGTAAGGCAGAACCACTTCGTCGCGGGCGGTTTTCAGCATCAGCGCGTGGGAGAGGTTATTGATGTCTTCAGACGTACAGGCGAAGTGAATAAACTCTGACACCGCGTGCAGCTCGGCGACGTCAGCGACTTTCTCTTTCAGGAAATACTCGACCGCTTTCACGTCGTGGTTGGTGGTGCGCTCGATGGTTTTGATGCGCTCTGCGTCTTCGACGCTGAAATCGGCGACGATTTTGTCAAGGAAACCGTTTGCGTCGGCAGCAAAAGCAGGAACTTCCTTGATCGCTGCGTGGGCGGCCAGTTTTTGCAGCCAACGTACTTCCACCTGAACGCGGAATTTCAGCAAACCGAATTCGCTGAAGATACCGCGCAGCGCGCTGACTTTATCGCCGTAGCGGCCGTCGACAGGGGAAACGGCGGTCAGTGAGGATAATTCCATAGATCACAACTCCGGGGTTAAATGAGCAAGAATTTGCTTTGCCTGGTTAACCAGACGATTACGGGAAAACATAAGCTGCAGACGTCCGCCGCCCACCTGATGCCAGAGCACCGCGGCGCGAATACCCGCCAGCAGCGCGGAGCGAACTTTCGCCTGCACCTGCGGGCTTTGCAGCACAGCAGGCGAGCCGGTCACCTGAATACGCGGGCCCAGCGGGCTTATCACGTCGACATAGATGCCCGCCATGGCGCTGAGCAGCGTTTCGGACTGCAGGTCAAAGTGCTCCAGCTGACGATGCAGGCCGGCGATGCGGTTGCCGAGCGTGTCCATCGCCCCTTTACTGGCGGCGAGCTTGCGCTCCAGCACCATCAGGCTCAGGGTATAACGCGTCAGTTCCGCATTGAGGCCCTGACGGCTGCTGGTGTTGAGCACCCCGAGCAGCGTTTCAAGGCCGAGGCGAAGATTGGCTTCACTGCCACCGAACACCGCCAGCGTCGACTCGGGATCGAGGTCGATGATGCTGTTCAGCGACACATGCAGGGCATCGCTGTCGCAATGTCCCTGGTGCGCCAGCTGCTGAACCAGTCGCGCCGCCTGGCAAACGCCCGCCAGCGCCAGGGTGATGTCATAGTAATTCTTCGCCACACATACTCCTTGTCAGCCGCCGGAGCGATTCGTCCCGGCGGAAATAACGCGCGTTCAGGACTGCAGAGGCAGTCGTTGTTCAATAATACCGCCGCCGAGGCACACTTCACCGAGATAGAATACCGCAGACTGCCCCGGGGTGACCGCCGCGACCGGCTCATCAAAGCGGACTTCGATACGGTCTTCATCCAGTGCGGTGACGGTACAGGGGATATCGGTCTGGCGATAGCGGGTTTTCACCGTGCAGCGCAGGGTGCCCTGCAGCGGTTCACGGTCAACCCAGTGCAGCTGTTGGGCAATCAGGCCGACGGACATCAGGCGCGGATGATCATGCCCCTGGGCGACGATAAGAATATTGTTCTCAACGTCTTTATCGACCACGTACCACGGATCTTCGCTACCCTCTTTGGTGCCGCCGATACCCAGCCCTTTACGCTGGCCCAGGGTGTGATACATCAGCCCCTGATGGGTACCGATCTCCTCGCCGTCGACGGTGAGAATTTTGCCCGGCTGCGCCGGCAGATAGCGGCCGAGGAAATCGCGGAATTTACGCTCGCCGATAAAGCAGATGCCGGTGGAATCTTTTTTCTTTGCGGTGATCAGATCCAGCTCTTCGGCGATTTTACGCACCTGCGGTTTTTCCAGCTCACCCACCGGGAACAGGCTCTGGGCAATCTGCTCGTGGCTAAGGGTGTAGAGGAAGTAGCTCTGATCTTTGTTGCCGTCGAGGCCGCGCAGCAGCTGGCTTTTACCGTCGACATCGGCGCGGCGCACATAGTGCCCGGTGGCGATATAGTCGGCGCCGAGATCTTCCGCGGCGAACTCGAGGAAGGCTTTAAACTTAATCTCTTTATTGCACAGAATATCCGGATTCGGCGTGCGGCCGGCTTTGTACTCTTCCAGGAAGAGCTCAAAGACGTTATCCCAGTATTCGGCGGCAAAGTTAACGGTGTGCAGTTCAATGCCCAGCTTATCGCAGACCGCTTGCGCATCGGCAAGGTCGGCGGCGGCGGTGCAGTATTCCTCGCCGTCGTCTTCCTCCCAGTTCTTCATGAACAGGCCTTCCACCTTATACCCTTGCTGCAGCAGCAGGTACGCGGAGACCGAGGAGTCGACGCCGCCGGACATGCCGACGATCACTTTTTTCTGGCTTTCTGACATGGAAATACTCGCTACATTGAACTTCGAGGCGGCGTATTCTAGCACGCGCTCACCGTTCATTCACCCCCTGTGAACGGCCAGTTAAAGGCGCCGATCAGCGACAGCGGCTGGCGCGGGTCCTGCAGGTAGCAGCGAATGCTTTCGGCAACCAGCGGCGAGCGCAGGTTCGGCGCGTTAAGAATTTCCTCAGCACTCAGCCACAGGCAGCGATCGATATCACTGTCATGCGGTTCAGTGGCGCACAGATCGCTAAGTTCGATGGCGAACAGGAAGCGCAGAAACGGCGTATTATCGGGAGCGACCCACTGATGCATGCGGATGAAGTGCTGCGGCGTGGCGCGGATTCCGGTCTCTTCCCACAGTTCGCGTTCGGCGGCCTGCAGCAGCGTCTCATTGGCTTCCAGATGGCCCGCCGGCTGGTTCCACAGCGCTTTGCCGTTAATGGTCTCTTCGACGATGAGGAATTTATCCTCGGCGTGTACCACGCAGGCAACGGTGACATGAGGTTTAAACATCGCTTTTCCTTTTTGGTTATTCGGCTCTACGCCATTCGCCATTCGCCAGTCCGTCGAGCGTATAGCCGCCCATGGCGTAGCGGATCAGGCGCAGGGTGGGGAAGCCAACGTGGGCGGTCATCCGGCGCACCTGGCGGTTACGTCCCTCGTAGAGGGTGATTTTCAGCCAGCGGGTGGGGATCGATTTGCGCTCGCGAATAGGCGGGTTACGCGGCCACAGCCACGCGGGCTCCTCAACAAGTTCAACACCGGCAGGCAGGGTGGGGCCATCGTTGAGCGTGACGCCGTCACGCAGCGCGGCCAGCGCCTCGGGCGTAGGCTCGCCTTCTACCTGAACGTAATAGATCTTGCCGGTGCGTTTACCCGGCTGGGTCAGCTTCGCCTGCAGCGCGCCGTCGTTGGTCAGCACCAGCAGGCCTTCGCTGTCGCGATCGAGCCGACCGGCGGCATAGACGCCCGCCACGGGGATAAAATCTTTCAGCGTGCTGCGCCCGGCTTCATCGGTAAATTGCGGCAACACATCATAGGGTTTATTGAACAAGATCACAGTTTTTGGCTGGCGTTCTTTACGTTGTCTGGTGACTTGTTGTGTGCTGAATCGCTCAACGCGATGTTTTCTAAATGAAGTTTTCTGCATGGTATTTTCAGGCTCTATCAATTGCCGCATTATAGCCTAATTACGAATGCCTTTCATGGACGCAAACATTCAGGTAGTATTGACATGCTCATTACAAATTATTAACAAAAAATTGCTCAAACCGATTCGCACTACAGGCAGGAAGGCGACACGGACGCGATAGCTCCGGTTAGCGGGAAGACCCGGTACGCCGAAGCTGGCCGACTCAGCCAACACCAGGCTCGCGTGAAGAGGGAAGAGCAGAACCAGAAGCGCTCGAAGGAGAGGTTAATGGAAAGCAAAGTAGTAGTTCCGGCGGAAGGTCAAAAAATCACCCTGCAAAACGGCAAACTGAACGTCCCTCACAATCCGATTATCCCGTTCATTGAAGGTGACGGCATCGGCGTTGACGTTACCCCAGCGATGCTGAAAGTGGTTGATGCCGCCGTTGAGAAAGCCTATAAGGGCGAGCGTAAAATTTCCTGGATGGAAGTTTACACCGGTGAGAAATCGACCCACGTCTATGGCCAGGACGTCTGGCTGCCAGCTGAAACCCTCGATCTGATTCGTGACTACCGCGTTGCTATCAAAGGTCCTCTGACCACCCCAGTCGGCGGCGGCATTCGTTCTCTGAACGTGGCGCTGCGCCAGGAGCTGGATCTTTACGTCTGCCTGCGTCCGGTACGTTACTACCAGGGCACCCCGAGCCCGGTTAAACACCCGGAACTGACCGACATGGTCATCTTCCGTGAAAACTCCGAAGATATCTATGCGGGTATCGAGTGGAAAGCCGACTCTGCGGAAGCAGACAAAGTGATCAAATTCCTGCGCGATGAGATGGGTGTGAAGAAAATTCGCTTCCCGGAACATTGCGGCATCGGCATCAAGCCGTGCTCTGAAGAAGGCACCAAGCGCCTGGTTCGCGCGGCG
>ERZ507758.105-NODE-105-length-17383-cov-4.2852_pt1 | contig 17383 bp, 15 predicted proteins | sample MGYA00513302_ERZ507758 | MGnify/ENA metagenome assembly ERZ507758
CCGATCTCAACAGCACCACGTCGCGCTCCTCTGCCGCGCTATTCCAGCGGTAAACCGTTTCCCCTTGCTTCCAGTTGGCTGCCGGAAAGTTACGGTTGAGGTCAACGCCGCGGGCATTGGCGCGCAGGCCGAGCTGACAGCCGTCAGGATTGACCGTCAGCACCACGTGGTGACGGCGCAGCTCGGGTTTCAGGGTGCGCAGGGCGCAGGAGAGGGTCACAATCGACGAATTCTCATCACCGTGGGTGCCGGCAATAATCAGCCCGCTACGGCTGTCGGCCTGCGGCGCAGGAAACCACAGCAGCGGCGCGCCCAGTTCCGAGCTGCCATACTGCCGGGTTCCCGGCGGAAAGTCGCCGCGCTGCGGGCGTGGACGTGAAATAGACATAGGGCTTCCTGTGTGTCGTTATTATTTAGTGTTAGCGAAAAGCGTGTCGGGATCAAACCCATTCCCTGAGGCGAGAAATCCGACGGCACATCAATTTTCTATCATATGTCGTTTGCAATTTCAGGTGATGAAACAAATAATTATCGCTCTGTTGGCGGTATTTTTTTCATTTTAAAGGGGATCTTATGAAGTATCCTGTCGCTTTGACATGCGGCGCGCTGTGGTTAGCCAGCGTATCTTCTCTGGCCTGGGCGGCGGACGTACCGCCGGGCACGGTACTGGCGGAAAAACAGCTGTTAGTGCGCCATATCAAAGATGAACCCGCCTCGTTAGATCCCGCCAAAGCGGTGGGCCTGCCGGAAATCCAGGTGATCCGCGATTTGTTTGAAGGTTTAGTCAATCAGGATGCGAAAGGCAACCTGGTTCCAGGCGTAGCGACCCGCTGGCAGAGCAACGATAACCGCGTCTGGACCTTTACCCTGCGTGATAACGCCCGCTGGTCAGACGGCACGCCGGTTACCGCCGAGGATTTCGTCTATAGCTGGCAACGTCTGGTGGATCCGAAGACCACTTCGCCGTTCGCCTGGTTTGCGGCGCTGGCGGGGATCGCTAACGCGCAGAACATTATTGACGGCAAAGCCGCGCCGGAGACCCTGGGGGTCACCGCCGTCGACGCCCACACTCTGCGGGTGCAGCTGGATAAACCACTGCCGTGGTTCAGCAACCTGACCGCCAGCTTTGCCTTTTACCCGGTGCAAAAAGCGAATGTCGACAGCGGGGCGAACTGGACGCGGCCCGGCAGCCTGGTAGGCAACGGCGCCTATGTCCTGAAAGACCGCGTGGTGAATGAGAAGCTGGTGGTGGTGCCGAACACGCACTACTGGGATAACGCCAAAACGGTGATCCAGCAGGTCACCTTTGTGCCGATTAACCAGGAGTCCGCCGCTACCAAGCGCTATCTCGCAGGGGATATCGATATCACCGAGTCTTTCCCGAAAAATATGTACCAGAAGCTGCTGAAGGATATTCCGGGGCAGGTATATACCCCGCCGCAGCTGGGTACCTACTATTACGCTTTTAATACTCAAAAGGGGCCGACGGCGGATGAGCGGGTACGGCTGGCGCTGAGCATGACCATCGATCGCCGGGTGATGGCGGAGAAAGTACTGGGGACCGGGGAAAAACCGGCCTGGCGCTTCACGCCGGACGTGACGGCGGGCTTCACCCCCCAGCCGTCACAGTTTGAGAGTATGAGTCAGGCCGAGCTTAATGCCCAGGCGAAAGCCCTGCTGGCTGCCGCCGGCTATGGCCCGAATCGTCCGCTGAAGCTGACGCTGCTGTATAACACCTCTGAGAACCACCAGAAGATTGCCATCGCGGTGGCGTCGATGTGGAAGAAAAACCTCGGCGTGGAAGTGAAGCTGCAGAACCAGGAGTGGAAAACCTATATCGACAGCCGTAACACCGGCAATTTCGACGTGATCCGCGCTTCGTGGGTAGGGGACTACAACGAGCCGTCCACCTTCCTGTCGCTGCTGACCTCCACCCACAGCGGAAATATCTCGCGCTTTAACGATCCGGCGTACGACAAAATCCTCGCCCAGGCGGCGGTGGAGAATTCGGCCAAAGCGCGTAACGACGATTATAATGCGGCGGAGAAGATCATTATGGTCAAAGCGCCGATCGCGCCGATCTACCAGTACACTAACGGCCGGCTGATTAAGCCGTGGCTGAAAGGCTACCCGATCACCAATCCGGAAGATGTGGCCTACAGCCGTACCATGTATATTGTGAAGCACTAACCGGTCGTGGTTGCCTGAAGATGTCAGGCAACCATCGCTGAACTCCGGGCTGGCGCGGCTTACAGCGCCAGTTTCTCCTGCTCTCCTTCTCCCGATACAGCAGAAAGCATCACTTTTCTGGCAGTATGGCCGACTGATGCCCGGTTCTACCATCTAGTCGCGAAGCATCAGAAGATCTCATCCGCCGGGTTTTTATCATGATGCTCAACGTATTCGGCAATCATACCATCCGGATGCCGAACCAGCATGTTCCAGCCGGTGGGCACGGCCTTCACCGGGTTGATAATCGTTGCCCCGGTGGAAGGCAGATGTTTCTCCCAGGCGGTAATGTCGTTGACCAGGAAGGTCGCCTCGGTGGCGCGAAAAGGCGCCAGGCTTTGCTCGGTTCCGCCGATTAAAAGCACGGAACCCACCTGCGCCAGTTTGAGATCGTATTCGGGATAGTCAAAACGCAACCTTGCCTTTTGCGAGATGAGGTTTTCATAAAACGAAACGGTTTCTTCAAAGTGGACAATCAGCACGCATCGACGGATCAGAATATTGAGGACTTTCATTATATCTCCTTCGCCATTTTCTCAGAGATAGCGTAGCAGCACTGAGGTGGAATGTAAGGCTCAAGTAGCAGAAGAGCGTGACGTATAGTTATGGCCTGCGTATAAGAAGATATCGGCAATGACCTTGTGCGCTGGATAAGAAAAGTTGCAGTTAAAAAATATTTATTTTGTAATGATGCTGTGGTGTGATTGCTGAGCATACGATTAGCGGGATGATTAAGAGGGGCTAGATGGAAAGTTTAATTTCTTCAATATGGAATTTTGATGGACTGATAAATAGCGCGTTAATTTTTGTTACTTTTGGTTTATTAGGGGTGTTTATCTGGAAACGGGCAGGATCCGCATATTCTTTATTGAACCGGCTATGGGAGTTCTGCCTGGGAGGGAAAACGTTTCACGACGGTAAAATAAATGCATATTTCAATGAGAGAAATGATGTTGAACGTTTTAATGTTTTATTTAATGTCGGCGCAAGAAATAAAGAAGAGATCAAGTCACTGATTCACTGGACGAAAAAGAAAAATATAGATATTCGTCATGTCACAGCCGCGAAAGGATGGTTTGAAATATCAACGCTTAAGGCAATAAAACCATTATTTATCGCTAATGTTGGTGTATTTGTCTCTTGTGTGTTAACTATGCTGCTATTATCAAATTTTATGTTGCTGGCAATGAAGCCATCCGCACTAGTACGATTAGGCGACGACAAGTCATGGGTTTGGGTTAATGATCATATTGCTGAGAGTTCGATCTGGACCAATAATTACCTTCCCCTGAACTGGACTGAGTGGAAGCTCGATAAAAAACAGTGTGAAAGTGAATATTTCGATAAAACGGCCTTCTCAGAAAAAGCGGGGATAAGTGTGCGCTCGGTTGACAGGATTTGTGAGAACTTTTCAAATGGTTCGTTGAGTGATACTATAAATAATATTATTAAAAATCAAAAACTGGCATGGGTTTTGGCTATTTACCCCTTTATCTTTACGATTATTTGCTTTTTTAGCTTGTTACGCAGAGGTGCTGCTTCTAAACTTTATAATGAAGTACATAACTCACAAAATTAATATTTTTATAAATTCATTTCCGTCTGGCATGACTGTTTGCATCGATCGCAATTAAATGACAGGTCTGAGTACAGAAGTTGTCTCTGGCCGCTACCGGTTGCCCGCTGCCCGCAGGCAACCTCAGCTACATCCGCAATGTATCAATGACCGCTCTCAGCGCGGGCGACACATTGCGGTGCGGGTAATAGAGAAATGAACCTTCCAGACGCTGGCTATAACGCTGGAGCACCCGGATAAGCGTGCCCTGGGCGAGATCGTCGGTAATCAGTTCTTCCGGGACATAGGCCAGCCCCAAACCGAGCCTCGCCGCTTTGGCTTCCATATAGCTATCGGCGAAAGCCCACTGTCCCTGAGGCGGGTGGGTTATTTTTTTGCCATCTCCGTTAAGTTCCCAGGCGTAAAGGCTGCCGTCGCCGAACTGATAGGCGATGCAGGGGTGGGCGACTAAATCGGCGGGCGTTTGTGGAAAGCCGTAGCGTCGAAAATGTTCCGGTGTACCCACCACCGCCATCTCCATATCGGGCGAAATGCGTACTGCAATCATGCCACTCCCGACTTCCCGGCCCAGACGCACGCCCGCATCGAATCGCTGCGCAATAATATCGACAAACCGGCTTTCGCTGATCAGTTCCAGTCTGATATCGGGATAGCGTTGTTTAAATACTGCCAGCTTCGGCAGCAGGACTTTATCAATGGCATGCTGGCTGGCATTGATGCGTACCGTACCGGAGGGCGTTTGACGATAGTGGGCCAGCGTGGCGAGTCCCAAATCTAAGGCGTCGAAACCGGATTCGACATTCTGATAGAGCTGCTCACCCGCCTGAGTGAGCGACAACCGGCGGGTGGTACGCACCAGAAGCTGAACGCCCAGGCGCTCTTCAAGTTCACGAACCGCACGGCTTACCCCGGACTGCGCCAGGCCAAGTCGTTGCGCTGCGGCGGTAAAACTGCCTTCCCGCACCACCTGCATAAACAGATAGAGGTCATTGTAGTTTTCCCGTTTCGCCATTCTCCCGCCTCGTAACTCGCAGCTATTTAGAACAATATGGTATTAATCTTAGCATTTTCCACCCCCTAATAAGAACCATTACTGCTGGCTACACTAAGCGCACGACAACAAAGCACAGCAGCGTTGTCTATTGGAGACATGCATTGATCACATTTATTTAGGGGAATTTTGATGACGGTTTTCACCAAAAAACTGACAGCTGCGTTACCCGCCATGCTGCTTTGCGCCTCATTAAGTGGAGTCACAACGATGAGCTATGCTGAGACAACTAACCCGAATGCGCCTGTTTCATTGGTTGAAAAATGGGATAAAACGTTTGCTGAGAGTTCGAAGGTGGATCACCGTAAGGTGACCTTCCAGAACCGCTATGGGATAACCTTAGTAGGGGATCTCTACCTGCCGAAGGATCGCGGCGACCGCAAACTGGCAGCCATTGCCGTTAGCGGTCCCTTCGGCGCGGTAAAAGAGCAGTCCAGCGGCCTGTATGCCCAGACGCTGGCCGAACAGGGGTTTGTCACCCTGGCGTTTGACCCATCCTATACGGGTGAAAGCGGTGGCTATCCACGTAACGTGGCCTCGCCGGATATCAATACCGAGGATTTCAGTGCCGCGGTGGACTTCCTGGGCCTGCAAAAAGAGGTGGATCGTAACCGTATCGGTTTGCTCGGCATTTGTGGCTGGGGGGGTATGGCCTTAAACGACGCGGCGATGGATACGCGCGTCAAAGCGGTGGCGACCAGCGTCATGTATGACATGAGCCGCGCGATGGGGCATGGGGTAGGCGATGGCAAAGACCGCTATAGTACTGCCGATCGCCGCGCCGTACTGCACTATCTGAACGCACAGCGCTGGAAAGATGCGGCAAACGGCACTTTCGCCCCCGGCGGGCATGACATTTATGTTGATGGTAAAGGCAACGTCAGCGCTGCCGATCGTATTTTGCCAGAAACCTTGCCCGCCAATCCCAACCCGGTCCTGAAAGAGTTCTTCGACTATTACCGTATGCCGCGTGGTTTCCATCCGCGTTCGGTTAATTCAACCGGGGCATGGAATGCAACGATGCCTCTGTCGTTTATGAATATGCCGCTGCTGAGTTATGCCAGCGAAGTGACTATTCCGACGCTTATCGTGACCGGTGAAAAAGCCCATTCACGCTATTTTGCCGAAGATGCCTTTAAGGCCATCGGCAGTAAAGAGAAAGCGCTGGTGATTGTCCCTGGCGCAAACCATGTCGACCTCTATGACAACGTCGCGGGCAAAATCCCATTTGCCAGGTTCGAGCAGTTCTTCAAAACCAATCTGAAATAGATCTCCTGTGTCGGAGACATCCCCTAAGCCGCCTGCAGGCGGCTTTGTATTGTCGGAGATAAAGAATGTCTGCATTAGGTAATACCCGGGCACACTGGAGCGGCGTCCTGGCGATGACGCTGTGCGTATTTGTGCTCATTGCCTCAGAATTTATGCCGGTCAGTCTGTTGACACCCATCGCGGGTGATTTACATATTACCGAGGGATTAGCCGGTCAGGGCATTGCGCTTTCGGGCGCGCTGGCGGTACTGACCAGCCTGACCATTTCCCGTCTTACCGGATCGCTGGATCGTAAATGGTTGCTGCTGGGGCTCACGGCGCTGATGGCGGCCTCTGGAGTGATTATTGCCCTGGCGTCCAGTTTCCCGGTTTATATGCTGGGCAGAGCGATGATCGGGATCGTCATCGGCGGCTTCTGGTCGATGTCGGCGGCAACGGCCATTAGGCTGGTGCCGCAACGCCAGGTCCCCCGCGCACTTGCCATCTTTAACGGCGGCAACGCGCTGGCCACCGTTGTGGCAGCGCCGCTGGGCAGCTACCTGGGGGCCACCGTCGGCTGGCGCGGCGCCTTTTTATGTCTTGTCCCGCTGGCGGTGCTGGCCTTCGTCTGGCAATGCGTTAGCCTGCCGTCGATGAAAAGCCCGCGCGCACCGCAGCGGCAGGGATCGGTGCTGCGTCTGTTCCGTCTTTCTACGGTATCCCTGGGATTGCTGGCCTGCGGACTGTTCTTTATGGGACAGTTTACCTTGTTTACCTATGTGCGACCGTTTCTGGAGACGGTGACCCAAGTCAGTCCTTCTGGTCTGTCCCTGATATTGCTGGCAATGGGTATCGCCGGTTTTGTCGGCACGCTGCTTATTACGACCGTTCTGAATGCCCAATTTTATCCGACGCTGGTGGCTATCCCGTTGTTAATGGCCGCGATTGCCGGAACGCTTCTGCTGGCCGGACAGTACATGGGATCGGTCGCCGTACTGTTAAGCCTGTGGGGCCTGCTGGCGACGGCGGCGCCCACCGGCTGGTGGACATGGATTGCGCGGACCCTGCCCGAGGATGCGGAGGCGGGCGGCGGGCTGATGGTTGCCGTGATCCAGCTATCGATAGCCCTCGGGTCAACGGCAGGCGGTCTGATGTTTGATAGTCTGGGATGGCGCAGCACTTTTGCATTGAGCGGTTTGTTACTGCTGGCAGCCGCAGGAGGAAGCTTCCTGCTCTCTGTCAAACACAGGTCATCTCAGCGCAACGCGATTAATGAACTGGATGCATAGGTCAAATCAGGATTGACTGTCTAATCGGGATGGCGTTTTTGGCTTACCATTGCTTTTTTACATCATGAGGGCTTCAGCGTGGAATATTCAGTATTAAGTAACGCTCGCAAAATGCCGATGCTGGGTTTCGGCGTTTTCAAGGTGACCGATAAAGCGGAGTGTAAGCAGGCGGTGTTGAACGCCATTCGCACCGGTTATCGCCTCATCGATACCGCTGCCGTCTACGACAATGAAGATGCCGTCGGTGACGCCGTCCGTGAAGCTATTGCACAAGGTCTGTGTACCCGCGATGAGCTTTTTATTACCTCCAAACTCTGGGTCCAGGATATGGCCAACACCGGGATGGCGAAAGCTGGGATTGCCGCGTCCTTAAAAAAATCGGGCCTGGAATACTTTGATCTCTATTTGCTACATCAGGCAATGGGCGATTATTTCAGCGCCTGGCGTGCGCTGGAAGAGGCCTATGACGCTGGCAAACTGAAGGCGATTGGCGTTTCTAACTTCTATGCGCATGTGTTGGTCAACTTCTGCGAAACCGTCAGAATTAAGCCGATGGTAAACCAGGTCGAATTGCATCCTTATTTCGCGCAGCCCGCGGCGCTGGAAACCATGAAACGCTATCACGTTCAGCCTGAAGCGTGGGCGCCGTTAGGCGGTGGCAGACATAACCCGTATCAAGATGCATTGCTTCAGGGGATCGCCGATGCGCACCAGAAAACCATTGCGCAGGTTGTTCTGCGCTGGAACGTGCAGCGTGGCGTCACGGTGATCCCTAAATCCACCCGCCAGGAGCGCATTGAAGAAAATTTTGCTATCTGGGATTTTGTATTAACAGATAACGAAATGGCGCAAATCAGTGCCCTGGATTTAGGTTACGTTGGCGAAGCGGTCAAACACTTCAACCCTGAGTTCGTTCGCGGCTGTCTGGGGGTGAAAATCCACGACTGAGCGGGGCATAGCGTGAAGCCGCCTGCGCTCTGCGCCGCAGCCAAAGGTGGCAGCCAGTGGTCGCCTCAGCCAGTGCGTCGCGCAGAACATCAGGCACAGTTTGGTCGGGCGAGCCCGCCAGGCTCTCCAGCTGCTGGAGCACCCCGGCAAGGCGTTGAAAGCCGAGGGTGACCGCCTCGCCGCGCAGTTTATGGGCGGTTCGGCGCCACGTCTCCCGGTCATTAGCATCAATGGCGTGGGTGAGGGCGATGATTGCGGCGTCAAGCCCTTCAGCGAAAAGTCCCAGCAGCTCCTCGACCAGCTCAGGATCGTCGGCGCACTGTTTTAACAGGTGGGCCTCGTCCGGCAAGCCTGCCTTTTCCTCCAAACCACTATCTTCCGTTGCGCCGACGCGGGCGATGGCTTCCCGTAGCGCCTCAAGACTCACTGGTTTGGCGATATAACCGTCGAAACCCATCGCCAGACAGCGCTCTCTATCGCCCTGCATCGCGTGGGCGGTCATGGCAATCGCGGGCTGGTGCTCCCGACCCAGCGCCAGCGTCTCTTCCCGCACCAGGCGGATGGCGGTCTCACCGTCCATCTCCGGCATTTGCAGATCGATAAGCAGGAGATCCCAGCAGGCGGCGCGCCAGCGCTCCAGCGCCTCCCGGCCGTTGTTCACCACCTCGCAGCGGTGGCCAAGCTGTTCCAGCAGCCGTTTCGCGACCTTCTGATTAACCAGATTGTCCTCGGCCAGCAGGATATGCAGCCCGGTCTGGTCCATGACCGGTTCCGCAACGGGGGCAGGCGTTGACGCCACCACCGGTGTGGGCACCAGAATACCGGTGATAACCTGATGCAGTTCGCGCTGCGCCACCGGTTTATGCAGATAGTGGGCGATACCGATGCGCTTGAGCATATTGACGTCAAAATGGCGGCTCATGGAGCTGAGCATAATGATCTGGCTTTGCCGGGCTTCAGGCAGGGCGGAGAGCTCCAGCGCCAGCGATACGCCGTCCATATCCGGCATTTGCGCGTCCAGCAGGATCAGCGGCCAGGGCGGCCCTTCGGCGGCCCGACGTAACGCCTCGCCGGCGTTGTCCACGCAGGTTGGTATCAGCCCCATCTGGCGAAGCATAGTGTCGAGCAGGCGCAGGTTGGTGCTGTTGTCGTCAACCACCAGCACCCGCTCGTTGTTGAAGCGTCCCGGCGGGGCGTTAGCGGAGGCGGCGTGCAGACTTGCCAGCGGCAGGGTGAAGGCAAATTCACTGCCCGCCCCGGGCAGGCTCTCCACCGTCAGCTCGCCGTCCATCAGGCTGACCAGGCGGGCCGAAATGGTTAACCCCAGACCGGTGCCGCCGTAGCGGCGGGTGGTGGAGCTATCGGCCTGGCTGAAGGCCTCGAAGATTGCCTTTTGCTTTTCCGGGGCAATGCCAATCCCGGTATCGCGAATGCGAAAGCGCCAGCGGCTTTCGTCGTCGGCCGGCGCTATCGCCAGCAGAACCTCCCCCTGATGAGTGAACTTCAGCGCATTACCCAACAGGTTAGTCAGGATTTGCCGCAGCCGGGGGCCATCGACGATCAGCACCTCCGGTACCGCAGGGGAGATATCCACCAGCAGCTCAATACCCTTTTCGCTGGCGGCAGGCATATGCGGGCGGATCAGCGACTGGATAAAGGGGCGGATCTCCAGCGGCTCTTCGTCCACCTGCATCTTGCCCGACTCAATGCGTGAGAAATCAAGAATGTCGTTAATAATGTGCAGCAGCGACTGGGCTGAGCTCATTACCAGCGAAAGGTACTCCCGCTGCTCTGCGGTGAGCGGCGTGTCGAGGCACAGCTGCGTCATGCCGAGAATGCCGTTCATCGGGGTGCGGATTTCGTGGCTCATATTGGCGAGGAAGGCGCTTTTCGCTTCGTTCGCCTCACGGGCCGCCTTCGCCGCCTCAATGGCCAGCAGCTCTGCGGCTTTGCGCCGGGTAATATCCTGCAACGTCCCGATCACTCGCTCTGCCTGTTGTTGCATATTGAGGGTGACAATCTGCCCGGAGAGCAGCATCCAACGCCAGCCTTGCGTCGGGTGCTGGACGCGAAGCTCACATTCAAAAACCGGCATATGCTCGTTTTGCGAGGCGATCATCGCCTGCTGCAGGGTAGCGCGATCGTCCTCATGGATCAGATTGAGCATAAAGCTCAGCGGGTAGTGCCACTGTGCCCGCGACTGGCCAACCATCGCCAGCAGGGTGTCATTCACCTGCAGGTTGTCGTGGGAGACCTGCCAGTCCCAGATACCGATCTGGATCGATTCCGCGGTGAATAAAAAGTCGTCATGAAGCTGATGACGCGAGCGCCGGGCGTCGTCAAGCTCAGTGATATCGGTATGCAGGCTGACAATTCCGCCATCCCCCAGCCGCTGATGCTGGACGTACAGCCGACGTTTTCCCGACTGTCTGACTTCGCAATGGTTCGCCTGGCGGTAGTTGCGGATAATCGTCTCGCGTAGCGTCTGTTGCCGGCGAGGGGCAATGTTATATCCGGCATCGATAAACTTCTCCGCCAGGCTCTCAAGAGAAGCGCCGACGGCGAGCCAGGGCGCGATCGTTGGATAAAACAGCGCCACCTTATCATTCCAGGCCTGCAGTCGTTCGCGCTCATCGTAAATCATCACCGCCGAAGGCAGGACGTTGAGGTCGGCACGGTTAGCGGCATGCATGATCAGTGACCTGTGGTTTGATAGTGGAGCTCTGCCTGGCGGCGCAGATACTCAAGCCCGGGGGCGATCGCCATCGCCCATGCGGTAAGGATTTCTTCATCGCACAGCGGATCGCTGGCGCGGACGGTTTTGAGCATGGCTTCCCGCCAGAGGGCAAAAAAACGCGGCGGCAGACGCAGGCCTTCCTCGCTCTGTGCCCGCGCCAGCCGTTCCAGAAAATCGGGTACAAAGAGGTCGCCGTTGACCGCCAGCATGGCGAAAAAGCTTTTAAAGACCATCTGCTGGCCTTCCTCGCCGGAGCGTTGGGATAAGTGCTGCTCGGTTTCCGGAGACATATGGATAAAGGTGCTGTAGAAGGCCTGAAAGAAGCGCTGTTTGTCGTGATCCGGAACGACGCGATTCAGGCTGGCCTCAAAGAGATCGCGATAAAACTTCATGGTGCGCTCCTCATAACCCGCTCGCCCGGCAGGCAGCGGCCGGGCGGGTTAAATTCCGCAGACGACACGCGCTGGCCATGCATGAGTTTTCCCCTTGCAGGATTTCCTCGTTGCTATTCTGCGGTAAAGCGGGCCGCCGCTCATTCGTCTTTATCCAGCAGCACCCACACGTTACTTTTGCTGACCAGCCAGTTATCGCCAGTTTGTCGCTGAAGTCGATTGGTGTTGCCGTCAGGTAGGAGTATAGCCTGGTTGACAACCCCATTACTGATGAGCAAGCCAACCCGCGACTGACTAAACTGATAGCGTACAGCGGCAGGTTTCGCGAAGGCACGGTCAGCCTGATTTGGTTCCTGCCGATTTAGGAGGCGCAATGTCGGCACAGCACGTCCTGATTGTTGAAGATTCGCTGGTTTATCGTCGGCTGTTGAGCCGGATGTTGACGCAGTGGGGCTATATCGTCAGCGAGGCGGAAAACGGCGTCGCCGCACTGACGATTCTCGAGAACCAGCCCATCAGTCTGGTGATTAGCGACTGGGAAATGCCGGAGATGAACGGCCTGACGCTGTGCCGGGAGGTTCGCCGTCGCCAGTTTGGCCACTATGTTTATCTGATATTGCTCACCGCCCGCGAAGATCCCGGTGATGTAACGCAGGGGTTTGACGCCGGGGCTGATGATTTTCTCAGCAAACCGGTGGAGCAGAGCGAACTGCGGGCGCGGCTGCACGCCGGGGCGCGGATCCTCTCCCTCGAAGCCGACCTCGCCGCGCGTAATACGCGGCTGAGCGAAGCGCTGCGGCAGATTGAACAGGATCTGGAGCTGGCGGCGCGCATTCAGCAGTCGGTTCTCCCCGCCCATCAGCTGCGCCATCAGGGGTTTTTCTCAGACTGGATTTTCCTGCCGTCGGCCTGGGTGTCGGGGGATATTTTTAACGTTTTCCCGCTGGGCGATCGCCTCGGATTTTACTGCGTGGATGTTTCCGGGCACGGCGTGGGGGCGGCGATGATGTCGCTCGCTGTCGCCCGCCAGTTTCTGCATGGCCGGGCCGTTGAACGATTTCTTTTCTCTGCCGATAACCAGCCGGCGTCGCCTGCTCAGGTGGTGACGATCCTCAATAGTCGTTTTTGCAGTAACGAAACAGAGATCGTCAGCTATTTCACCCTGATCTATGGCGTGATTGACCTGGCAACGGGTGAGGGGAAACTGTGTCAGGCCGGGCATCCTACACCCTTTATCATTAGCCCGGAAGGCGGTGTCCGGCCGGTCGGCAGCGGCGGAGCGCCGGTGGGGTTGATAGACGATCTCTCATGGACCGATGTCAACTTTTCGCTCGCGCCGGGGGAGCGGCTGTGCCTGTTCAGCGACGGTATTACCGAATGCGAAAACCTGAACGGTGAACAGTTTGGCGAAGCGCGTTTGCAGCGCTGTCTGCAGGATGGCGTCACGCTTTCGCTACCCACGCTGCTGGCGCAGTTTGCCGGGCAGCTTACCCGCTGGCGCAATGATGCTGACCGGGAGCCGCAGGCAATGGCTGATGATGTTTCACTCTTGATTATTGAACGTACAGGGGACAGTGATGAAAATTGAAACCGAACGGCAGGCCTCGGTCACGATCCTGACGCCGGCGGTGCGTCGGCTGGATGCGTCCGTCGCAGTGGCCTTTAAAGCGGCAATCGCCGAGGAAATAGGCGAAGCTCGTGCCGATCTGATTGTTGATTTCAGCAAAATCGATTATATCGACAGTAGCGGTTTGGGAACGTTGGTTTCCCTGATGAAAATGATGAATGGTAAAGGAGTAATGACACTGTGCGCGTGGAACCCCGGCATTCGCAATATGTTCACCCTGACCAGAATGGATCGTATTTTCCGTATTAGCGAGGATCGTGTTTCAGCCCTTGCGCAGTTAAATCCGTGACGTTCCCGTGAATAATATCATGATGTTTCCTGCCCAACTTACCTCGCTTTCGCCGCTGGCGGCGTGGTTGACTCAACAAATGGCGCCGCTGCCTGTCGGGGAGGAGTGGCGCTTCGCACTCGATCTCGCCGCCTGTGAAACGGCGACGAATATTATTCGCTATGCGTTGCATGAAGATGGTCAATGCGTTTTTCGCGCGGAATTTTTCGCGGACGATGACCGTGTGACGCTGCGCTTTATCGATGCGGGAGAGATCTTTCCTGCCGAACGCCTGGCGCTGGCGCGTGACGATGAGCACTTTGATGTCGATCCGTTAGCGGAAGGCGGCAGAGGCTTGCGGCTTATTCTGCGTGCGGTGGACTATTTTAATGTGGAAACTGGCGCCGGGGAGAATGTGACTACCCTGATAAAAGCGTTGCCTGATACCGGCCTTCGCCATGCCACCGACGATCGCTGCGGGTGAGGGACCAGACGTTGCCCCCGGATGAATCACCGGGGGAATTTCCCCACCCGCGTTCACCAGCTTCATCATCTTATTGCTGTGCCTGGGCGGCGGACAGCGCGCCCAGGTGATGAGGACGGATAGTATCTAATGTCATCATGGCCGATTTGCAGAAAATGCATTTCGCACCAAAAGGGTTTTTTTCAGTGACGTCAAACTGGGACGTTCTGTACTGGGAGCCATGGCAGCATGGGCATCTAAAATGGATATGTTCGATCATAATATAAACCTTGTATGGGTGATGTTCTGTTGAAAAGACAATGGTCGTTTTCAGGAAAATTAACGCGGCTGATTTTAGTTGGTGGTAAGCCGGGTTCGGGGTCAGATAGAGGACTTTTTAAGGAGCCGACAGGGATCTGACAGGGCCTGTTTACAGAAAAAGCAAACTACTAACGGGACTGCTCAAAGGAAGGTGGTATCAGGGATAACGCCTGGAGATGAGAACACGTACTCAGATAATAACTTTTTGTCTGGTAAATCGACTCAACGATTAACGCACGAGCCGCGAATAATAGCAAACGTTATTTTAGCCTTCCGGATGCCTGCTACCCCAGGGGAGTCTTCATTAGCGCCGTCACCCAGTTGATAAATACCTGTACCCGGGCAGAGAGCTGCCGGCTGCTGGGATAGAGCAGGGAAAGCGGCAGCGGCGCAGGACGATAGTCAGCGAGTATTTCAATCAATGCGCCAGTCGTCAGATCGGCCTTAAGACGGGGCAAGGGCGCCTGATACAGGCCAAAGCCAAGCCTTGCCGCTTCGGCGCCGACGTCGGCATCCGAAGTCAGCAGCCGACAGGGCAAACTGACCTCGGCCTGGCGGCCATTCCGGGTAAAGATCAGCGGCAATGTACGCTGCGTGCGTGATGACACAAATCCGATCATCTGGTGATCCGCCAGAGCGTCGATCGTATCCGGCGTGCCGTACCGGGCGAGATAGGTCGGGCTGGCGCAGGTGATCTCCTGCAACCCGGCGAGCGGCCGGCAGATCATCTCGCTGTCGGGGAGATGGCCGCCGCGAATGACGCAATCGACTCCCTCGCGAACCAGATCGACGTCACGCTCGCTTTCGCCGATCTGCAGCGTAATGTCCGGGTAGCGGGCGAGAAACTGCGGCAGCGCGGGCAGAAGCAGGGTCCGCGCCAGGTTGCCCGCCACGTCTACCCGAATGGTGCCGGAGATGCTCCCCCCGGCGCTGCGATTGGCCTCCTCAAGGGCCGCCAGAATGGACACGCAGCGCTGATAATACAGCGAGCCTTCTGCCGTCGGCCGTACGTGCCGGGTGGTACGCTGTAGCAGCCGCGCCCCGAGACTGACTTCCAGCGCTTTAATAGCCGCGGTCGCTACCGGCCGGGAAACCCCCAGATCCGCGGCAGCGGCACTGAATGAGCCCCGTTCGACGATGCGCACGAACAAGGTCAGCGTATCCAGTTTATCCATGACATTGTTCCAGCTGGCAAAACTATCCTGTCGCCCAACGCGGTCTTATCGTCGGCATTCAGGGGCTTATAATCGCTCATGTTTTCAGCAGAGAGAAAAGGAGAAAACATGAACAATAGCGCAAAAATCGCCCTGGTGACAGGCGGCAGCCGCGGCCTGGGACGTGCGACCGTCGAAGCGCTGGCCCAGCGCGGCGTAAATGTAGTACTGACCTACAAAATGCGTCTTGCCGAGGCGAACGAGGTGGTTACACGGGTTGAAGCACTGGGCGCCCGGGCGATCGCGCTGCCCTTCAGCGCTGGCGAAACTGACACCTTGGACGCATTTGTTAGCGCTTTTCAGGGTGCGCTGACGGAGCTGGGTGCCGATAAATTTGATTATCTGGTCAATAATGCTGGCAACGCCAGCGGCATGGGATTTCTTAACGCCACGGAAGCGGAATTCGATGCGCTGTATCGCATCCATGTGAAGGGCGTTTTCTTCCTCAGCCAAAAACTATTGCCGCTGCTGGCCGATGGCGGGCGAATAGTGAATGTTTCGTCCGGGCTAACCCGAATTGTGATGGCGAACCGGGCGCCCTATGCCATCATGAAATCCGCGGTGGAAACCCTGACTCGCTATATGGCGTTTGAGCTGGGCAGTCGCGGAATTACGGTGAACTGCGTGGCGCCTGGCGCCATCGCCACCGATTTCAGCGGCGGGGTGGTGCGGGATAACCCGCAGGTCGCTCAGGCTGTCGCTGCGATGACGGCGCTGGGCCGGCCTGGCCTGCCAGAGGATATCGGGCCGATGATCGCCTCGCTGCTATCTGACGATCATCGCTGGGTGAATGCCCAGCGCATTGAGGTTTCCGGGGGAATGCGCATCTGAGCGAAGAAAACCGGGGCTGTTTTCATCCGTAGTCAATCGATATATCAGTGGATGCCGATATAGCGCGACGCTGTGCAGAGATAAGGAAATAAAGATCTGCCGCGCGGCTCATTAAATATTAGTGATTGACCTTATTGCCTGAATGCGCAAGATTATTGTTGAATAAACAGTCAATATGCTAAATATATTTAATGCACTTATGAAAGGATTTAAGATATGGATTTTGAAAATGAATTGACCAGTAAGATCCTTGATCCCATTCACGGTACTATTCGTTTGACGACACTCGAGATTGCATTTATCAATCACCCCCTGTTCCAGCGCTTACGCAACATTAAACAGAACTCTTTTTTATATAAGGTGTTTCCCTCTGCGGTGCACAGCCGCTTCGAACACTCTCTCGGGGTGCTGCATTTATCAAGTGAAATACTCAATAATTTACGCCTGAATGCGATACGCTATCAAAAGAAATATGATGATGGCCATGTGTTTGGTCATATCGATCAGATACCAAAACACAACATTCAGGAGTTAAGACTCGCTGCCCTGATGCATGACATCGGGCACGGGCCTGTATCCCACCAGTTTGAGAGTTTTATGCCCAGTAAGCGGGATTTCTCCGATGTTTTGCCCACAGCCTACCATTCGATCATTGATGCAATAAGCAACCCAGAACAGAAAGTTGAACATGAACAGCTTTCGCTGTTGTTCAGCCTGATGATTTATCATGATCTGAAAAAACAGAGTAAGGTCGATGACGAAATAAATATCGAAAATGTGTTAAAAATTATCGAAAAAAGATACGGTGACCAACAGATCATTGAGAAAATTAATGGTAAGGCAACAGATATCCTGCCGTTAATGACCTCGATCATCTCTTCCTGTCCGATCGATGCCGACCGGATGGATTACTTGCTCAGAGATGGCTATTTCTCCGGCGTCAAGTGTGGCATCTACGATTACAATCGCTTGTTTATGTCTATTGTGCCTGTCGAGGAAGAGGGAAAACTGTACCTTGCTTACAAAGAGAGTGGAATTGACTCGATCGCTGAGTTTATCGGGGCGCGCTCAAGCCTTTTCTCACAGGTGTATTACCATAAAACAAACCGCGCCTTTGCGACGATGTTGAGCACATTATGCGAGATTATGCAAAGCAAGGATCCACAAAATGTCATTATCACTGATGTTA
>ERZ507758.107-NODE-107-length-17321-cov-5.27128_pt1 | contig 17321 bp, 14 predicted proteins | sample MGYA00513302_ERZ507758 | MGnify/ENA metagenome assembly ERZ507758
GATAGGGAGGATGAATATGGGCTTTCATGATGATCTCTTCATTACGTTATAACATAACAACAAGATTACGCCGTGCTGTGACAAAGATCAACCCTGCTCAATTTAAGGGTAAGGTGATAAGGCGAGTTTCCCCGCCTTTGGCATTAGGGTGCCAGACGGTGGGCGATGGCGCGGAGTTGTTCCGCAATGGCCTGCAGATCTTTTCCCTGCTCGATTCGGGCGCCGCTGGAATGGCGTATCACCAGGCGCGCCGGCAGAATGGATGAGGTATGCGGCGCGCCGCTGGTGCTGGCGAGGATCCGCCGCACCGCCTCCTTCCCCTGCAGATCGAGATCCAGCGACACCGTACTCAACGACGGATAGAAAAAAGAGCTTTCGTAGGTATCGTCATAGCCAATGACGGACTTCTCACCCGGCACCGCCACCTGATGCTGATGGAAGGCGCTGAGCACCCCCAGCGCCATCTGGTCATTACCTACCAGCACGGCGCTGAAATTGGGCGTTTCGCGCAGCATCTGCAGCGCACCGGCATAGCCGCTTTGCGCATCCCAGTTGCCGTGCAGGACGGTCACCGGCTTCAGACCGTAGCCCTCCAAAGTCTCCAGCCAGCTTTTTAACCGGAGTTTAGCCGAGACTGAGCTGTCCGGCCCTGCCAGCAGCGCGATCTCCCGATGCCCCATCTCATAGAGATATTTGACGCTAGCCCGCGTGCCGTCCGCCGGATTAAACGAAACGTTAAACACGGAGCTGTAAGGATCAACATCGAGAAACAGGCAGACGATATCATCGTTGTCAGCGGCGATTTTCTGCGCCTGTTCGGTCTCCAGTGGCACGTTGATAATGACTTTGTCCACTCGCTGAGATTTCAGCTCATTGATAGAATCCTGGATACTTTGGTTGACGCTCTCATCAATCATCGAAATCAGAACCTGATAACCTTCCAGATTGGCATAACGTTTTACCGCCGCCGCCACCTGGGAAGGCGCATGCCAGGCCAGCGAAATAGTCACCAGGCCGACCGTCTGACTCTCCTTTCCCACCAGCTGCTGCGCCAGCCGGTTTGGCACATAGCGTAATGCCTCTATCGATTTCTCCACCTTGCGGCGCGTCGCTTCGGATACATTGGCAGATTTGTTGAGTACCCTGGACACGGTCTGGTAAGAGACGCCCGCATGACGGGCAACGTCTTCCAGAGTAGCGCTTTTAGACTTCATGGTCCGGTTCCTTATGTTGTTATCTCATGATTGTAACAGGGGCCATTTAAAAAAACGCTCACCGCCACCTCACGCTGCAAAACACCACCTAAAAAAGTATTACGTTCACAATACAGTGAATTGTGAATCACCTCACCCATCGCAACAAAAACCAGTGTAATTATTTGCAGTTAGTCACACAACAATCATATCTCATTTGCCTGGAGTTACATTTAGGCATTTTATGACATCAGTTATGTGAACGTAATACAAAACAATAAGAGGATAGAGATGAACACTACACTGCGCGCTCTTTCAGTCGCGTTAGCCGCTGCGCTAATTGCCCCTTCCGCGTTTGCGGCTTCCGCCGCGATCCCAACGATCGATTTCCATGGCTATATGCGCGCCGGGGTTGGGGTCTCCGGCGATGGTAGCGAAGCGGAATGGCAAAAGAACAAGCTGGGCCGTTTGGGGAACGAGTCGGATACCTATGGCGAGCTGGAGCTGGGCTCTGAGGTCTATAAGAAAGATGACGTCAGCTTCTATCTCGACAGTATGGTCAGCATGGTCTCCGACGGCTCTAACGATAATGAAACCACGCTGAACGATGATGCACAGTTCGGCTTACGTCAGTTGAACCTGCAGATAAAGGGGCTGATCCCTGGCGATCCAAATGCGGTGATCTGGGGCGGTAAACGTTACTACCAGCGCCATGATCTGCATATCATCGATACCAAATACTGGAACATTTCCGGCTCCGGAGCCGGGGTGGAAAACTACACTCTCGGCCCGGGCGCCGTCTCGCTGGCCTGGATCCGCGGCGATGCCAACGATGTTGACTATCGCGTCGATGGCGACAGCAACGTCAATATCAACTATATCGATTTACGCTACGCGGGCTGGAAGCCGTGGGCGGGCTCGTGGACCGAATTCGGTATCGACTACGCGATGCCAAACACCACGAAAAAACAGGATAGCTATGGCGGACTGTACGATGCTGACAACGGCGTCATGCTGACCGGTGAAATCAGTCAGGATATGCTGGGTGGCTATAACAAAACCGTGCTGCAGTACGCCAACAAAGGCCTGGCGCAGAACATGGTCTCCCAGGGCGGCGGCTGGTACGATATGTGGAACTACGTGAATGACGCCACCGGTTATCGTGTGATTAACACCGGCCTGATCCCGATTACTGAGAAGTTCTCTATCAACCACGTTCTGACCTGGGGCTCGGCGGATGACATTACCGACTATACCGACAAAACGCGGATGCTGTCGCTGGTCGCCCGCGGGCAGTACCAGTTTACCGACTACGTGCGCCTGATTGGCGAAGTCGGCGGTTTCTATCAGAAAGACAGCTACAACAATGGCACCAGCTACAAACAGGCCGGTGAGAAATACACCATTGCGTTGGGCCTGGCGGACGGGCCAGACTTTATGTCACGTCCGGAATTACGCATTTTTGCTTCGTATTTGAATGACTCCGAAGATGGTAAACCGTTTGAAGACCAGACGGCGAATAATACCTGGAATTTCGGCGTGCAGGTAGAGGCCTGGTGGTAATCGCGTACGGTTAAGACTCATACGTTATTTTTATCTCCTGCTGTAAGACTGTTAATTATCTTCCGGTAAACTTTATTGCCACTGCTGTCTTTGTCTTATTTTCGGGATAACCTGTTTTCAGGTTATCCCGTTTTATTTATTTCCGGGCGGCAAAATGTTCATCCAGAAGCTGACGCAGCGCATCGGACTGTTTACCGAAAATAGCATGCACCTGCTGACCAAGAATAATAACCCCCAGCGCGCCCTGCTGCTGTAATGCGTCCGTATCTACGTCTGCAAGATGACGAACTGTCACGCGCAGACGCGTAATACAGGCATCCACTTGCGTAATATTCGCTTCGCCGCCGAAGGCCTGAATAAGCGCCTCGATTTGCTGTTTTTCCGCCTCGCTTAATGGCTGTGCCGGACGCGCTGGGGAGAAATAGTGCAGGAAGGATTTTAAACTCACCATAATAAACTCCAGGTTTAAGATAAAAAAAAGCCTGCTCGTCAGAGCAGGCGTGGAAAAGAAGAAATTACGCGTGACGACGGAGAACACGGCAATCCCATGCCGACAGGGTCAGTGGAGCCGACACCGCCGCGTCGGTCAGGCAATCCCAATACCCTTGCGGCAGGGTCAGGGTATGGTTTTGGGCGCTGTAGTTCTGCAGGAAGATAAATGCGTTGTCACCGTCGGTGCGCGCAGTAGCCACCACGCCGGGTGGTAACTCCGTCGCAATCGCTCGCGGCAGGGCCAGCTCCTTGCTCAGGGCGGTAAAGAAATCGCGCTGGAAGGCTAAATCGTTGCGGGAGGCCACATGCCAGGCTTTGCCTTTCCCGAACTCGTTCACCGTCACAGCCGGCCGTCCGGCATAAAAATCATCCCGGTAGGTGGCCAGCGCCTGGGCGCTCTCGGTATGGATCAGTTCGCAGAGATGGCGCACCTGATAAGGGCCCTGCAGACCGCACTGATTCCCGGCAAGTCCCTGCACCAGATTAAACTCGCCGTCATTGAGGCAGTCGATCTCTTCCGCCCAGATCCCCAGCAGATTGCGCAGCGGGCCCGGGAAGCCGCCGAGATAGCAGAGATCGGACTCATTGACAATGCCGGTCCAGTAGGTGGTCACCAGGTGGCCGCCGTTGGCGACAAACGCCTCCGCCCGCCCGGCAAAGCCGTCGCGCACCATATATAACATTGGGGCAATCACTAACTGGTACGGCGTTAAATCAACATCGGCGTCAATCACATCGACGGCGATGCCCTGCTCCCAGAACGGGCGGTAGTGCTCGTTGACCGTCTTCTCATATTCCATCCCAAGATTGCGCGGCCCCTGGGCGTCATCCAGCGCCCAGCGGTTCTGCTGGTCGAAGATAATCGCTACTTTCGCCTCGGTGCGACAGCCCCTCACCTCCGGCAGCTTACTGAGGATCTCGCCGAGCTGGCAGACTTCGCGGCCAATGCGGGTATCAATATGTCCGACGTGGTCGACCACTGCGCCGTAAATTTCTCAACCGAACCGCGGCTTTTCCGCCACTGGAAATACTGCACCGAGTCGGCGCCATGCGCCACCGCCTGCAGCGAGGAGAGAATATGCATTCCCGGCTTCTTCAGTTTGCTGGTCGGCTGCCAGTTGGTGGCGCCCGGTGTGGACTCCATCAGCACAAACGGCTTGCCGCCCTTCAGGCTGCGCATCATGTCGTGATACATCGCGGTGTAGCAGGCCAGCGCAGTTTCGTCTTTATCGCGGTGCCACATCGGATAGCTATCCCAGGAGATGAAATCCAGCGCCTCCGCCAGCTGCCAGTAGTCGTAGTCGTAGAAATATTCCATAAAATTGGTGGTCACTGGCAGAGCGGCATTCGCCGCTTTCAGCGGAGCAATTTCATGGCGGCAAAAATCGGTCACCTGAGCGGTGTTAAAGCGATGCCAGTCAAGATTGAGACCGTGGATCGACACCTCGCCCTGCGGCGCAGGCGATTCAATCTGTGACCAGTCGGTATAGGTATGGCTCCAGAAGGTGCTCCACCAGGCCTGGTTGAGATTCTCCAGGGTCTGGTAACGCGCCTTCAGCCAGTCGCGAAAACGATTCTGGCAGAGATCGCAATGGCATTCGCCGCCATATTCGTTGGAAATATGCCAGCCCAGAACCGCCGGGTGTGAGGAATAACGTTCAGCCAGCAGGCTATTGATTTTCAGAGTCTTCTCGCGATAGACCGGCGACGACATACAATGATTGTGACGGCCGCCGTGCAGGGCCGGCACCCGATCGCGCCCCACCCGCAGAACCTGCGGATAGCGTTGCGACATCCACGCCGGACGCGCGCCGCTCGGCGTGGCCAGAAAAGCATGTATACCGGCGGCATACAGTTTATCCAGAATAGTGTCCAGCCAGGCGAAATCAAACACCCCTTCGCGTGGCTCCAGTTTCGCCCAGCTAAATATTCCCACCGACATCACATTGCATTTTGCCTGCTGCATCATGGCAATGTCTTTATCAATAATATCGGGGTCATTCTCCCATTGCTCCGGATTATAATCCGCGCCATGCAGCAGCGTATTAACCTTCGGATGTAAAGGTGCAAATTTATTCATAATAAACTTCCTGAAAAGAACGACAAAAAATCAATTAAATACTTTTACCGACGGCAATACTTTTCCCTGGCAATCAAATAGCGCCTGATTTTCACGCGCATTACCCTCTTTCCACTCGTCATGGATATATTTCATTCCCGCCGGCGTGGCCCAGGTATTTCCCGGCACGGCAATCCATGTTGGTTCCCAATAGAAAATACCTTTACCACGCTGGTCAGGCACATTAACCACCGCCTGCATTAAATCGTGAATATAGTTATATTGCCCCTGTACGGTGGCGGGATATCCCCCATCCTTTTCTTCTTTCGCCTGGAAACTATTTTCCGCGTTATCGCAGTTGGCCAGGGTATAGGCATAGGCCGCCTCGACGACGATGACGTCTTTGTTATAGCGTTTGCTGATGTCATCCATATTGGCCTTCAGGGCGCTGATCGGCCCATTCCAGTAGGTGTACATCGACAGCCCAATTACGTCATACGGTACATGGCGCTTGTCAATCTCATCAAACCACCAGCGGAAGGTATCGTTCTTGGTCCCTTCGGCCAGATGCAGCATGATTTTCACTTGCTCGCCGTTACGTAGATTCTCCTTCAGGCCATCAATGGCCGCGTTCAGCAGGCCGGCCAGCCGGTCGAACTCGCCGCCCCCCTGCCCCCAGCTTTTCCCTTCCGGCCACAGGATGCCGCCGTTGATTTCATTGCCAATCTGCACCATATCCGGCAGCACGCCCGCTTGCTTAAAGCGGGCGATGGTATCGCGGGTATAGTCATGAATCGCCGTTTTCAGCTGCGGGTAATCCATCTTTTCCCAGGCTTTCGGCTTGAACTGCTTGCCGGGATCGGTCCAGAAATCGCTGTAGTGAAAATCAAGCAGCAGTTTCATCCCCTGGGCTTTCGCCCGCTTCGCCAGCGCCAGGGTGGTGGCCAGATCATTGTTCCCACCGCCATAGTCCTCGCCGCTCGCCGATTGCGGATCCACCCACAGACGGAGGCGGACGTAGTTGACGCCGTTCTCTTTCAGAATGGCGATCGGATCCTTGCGCTGATTATTCTGATCGTAGAACGTCGCCCCGTGCTTTTCGGCGTCCAGCAACGTGGAGATATCCGCGCCTTTGATAAAGTCCGCCGGCATGCCTTGAAAGGCGCGGGTTTCAAGCGCGTCCGCGGCCAGAGAAGAGGTGGAGAAACTGCATGCCAGACAAACCGCAAGCCATGCGGGTGTGAATCTTTTCATGTGCTTATCCTTTAGTACTGCCCGAGGTCAGGCCGGAGACGAAGTATTTTTGTAACGCCAGGTAGAGGATCGCCACCGGTACGGCGATCAGCACCGCCCCCGCCGCATAGGTGGTGTAGCTGGCACCCATTTTTTGCGCCACCAGGTTATACAGACCGATAGGCAGCGTGTATTTATCCGGGGTACGCAGGATGGTGCTGGAGAGGATGAAATCCCCCAGCGGCCCAGTGAACGAGAACAGCGCCACCACCGCGAGGATCGGCCTCGACAGTGGCATGATGATCTCGATAAAGATGCGAAAGCTGCTGGCGCCGTCCATGCGAGCGGACTCATCCAGGTCTTTAGGGATCGCGTCGAGATACCCTTTCATCAGCCAGGTATTCATCGGGATCATCCCCCCGACGTAGATCAGCACCAGCGCCAGATGGCTGTTAATCAGGCCAAGCAGTTGCGACAGGACAAAGATCGCAATCAGCGCAGAAAACTGCGGGATCATCTGCAGCAGCAGGAACAGCATCAGCCCGTTCTGCCGCCCTTTAAAGCGGAAGCGGGAGAAGGCGTAAGCGGTAAAGCTAACGCTAATCAGGGTCAGCACCATGGTCAGGAAGCTGATTTTCATCGAGTTCCAGTACCAGGTGAGGTAATTCACATTGCCATTGAACAGATCGGCATAGTGCTGGAACGACACATTTTCCGGAATGATTGAGGTACTGAGCAGGCTATTGCCGGCGTTCAGCGATGCCCCGACCGTCCAGACCAGCGGATAGATAATCACCACCGAGACCAGGATGACCACCAGCCAGGTGAGAGAGAGTCGGATCCACTTTTCGCGTTTAATACTGGGTGATTGAGCCATGTTGCTTCCCTTACGCCATGTCGTCATTTTTGAAGGATTTGGTGGCGCGGAACTGCCACAGCGCCAGGCCGACGACAAAGATCGACAGCAGGATCGTGATGGTCGCCGCGATGGCGTACTGCGACGAGGACATCGTCAGCTTATAGATCCACGACACCAGAATATCCGTCCCGCCGGCGTTAGAACCCGCCACCGCAGGGCCGCCGTTGTTGAACAGGTAAATGATGTTGAAATTATTAAAGTTGAAGGTGTACTGGGTGATGATGATCGGCGCGATCGCGTACAGCACCAGCGGCAGGGTGATGGTGCGCAGACGGGTGAACGCGCTGGCGCCGTCCATCGTTGCGGCTTCATACAGATCGTCCGGGATCGCCTGCAGCACGCCGGTGGTCATGGCAAACACAAACGGGAAGCCAAGCCAGGTCTGCATCATAATCAGCGCCGTTTTGGTCCAGAACGGATCGGTGAGCCATGCCTTCGGACTGATGCCGAAGAATGAAAGGATCGCGTTGTTGATGACCCCAAAGGAGTCGTTGAACATCCCGGCAAAGACGAGGATGGTGACAAACCCCGGCACCGCCCACGGCAAAATAAAGATGGTGCGGATCAGCGGTTTAAAGCGCAGATCTTTTTGGTTGACCAGAATCGCCAACAACACGCCCACCGTACACTGCAAAGTGGTCGCCAGCAGCGTCCATACCACGGTCCACTGCAGCACATCCAGGAAGGTGGAGCGCCAGATGGAGAGGGTGAAAATATTGACGAAGTTTTTCAGCCCCACCCAGTCAACCAGCTTCGCTGGCGGTGTGTGGTACAGGTTGTAGTTGGTGAAAGCGATGGCAAAACCAAACAGAATCGGAAAGATCACCACAAAGACCAGCAAAATAAAACCCGGGGTAATCATCAGGTACGGAAAGCCGTCGCTTAGCAGCATCTGGTACTGCTTACGCACGCTGTTGAGAGCGATCCCCTCATCACGTTTTTTACCGTTGAGCCACGCATCACGCAGCGAGAGGAAATAGATCAGCACGCCAAAGGCGACGATCAGCACGCTGATAATCCCCTCGGCTAACAGGAAGATAGAGTTATCGCGCGGTACCTCCTCGCCCAGGGTATATAGCCCCCACAGCCCCTCGCGCAGGAAATCATAAAAAATACCCAGAAAGCTGCTCAGCAGCACCAGGAAGACCAGCCCTTTCAGCCACTGGCGATGATAAAACTGACCGAAACCCGGCACGATTGCCAGCAGCAGGCCGCACCACGCATGCCGCCCGGGCCCGCGCGCGTCGCTAAAATTTTCGCTGGAATGGATGCTCACACTCAACTCCTTCTACAAACGGGAGGTCCCCCTCCCGCTCGGTGACTTCACGTAACGGTGAATTACTGGTTGCTGGCCTGCATGGCTTCGATCTGCATCGTGATCTGTTTCACCGCATTATCGAGCGCGGCCTGCGGCGCCTGCTTGCCGGTGAGGCTCAGTTCAAGCGCGGCATTGGCCGGCCCCCACACTTCCCCCATCTCCGGAATGCCCGGCATCGCCACCGCCCGCGCCGACTGGATAGCGACGGCGCTGGCCTTTTGGTCGTTTTTAATCAGCGGATCGTCAATCATCGCCTTCAGCGGCGGAATTTCGCCGGTGGCGACATAGCGGTCTTTCACATACTGCGGCTGGTTGATGAACTCGATAAACTGTTGCGCCAGCGCTTTGTCTTTACTCCAGGTCGATACCACATAACCTTTGACGCCCAGGAAGGAGCTCATCGGCTTACCGTCCGGTAGGGTCGGCAGCGGCGCCACGCCATAGTTAATGCCAGCGGCTTCATATGGCTGGAAGGCCCAGGGCCCATTGATCACCGCCGCCGCTTTTTTCTCGGTAAACAGCGAATCGATGGCATTCAGCCCGTTATCGCCGAGGATCCCCGCCGGAAAGACCTTCTCGGCATAGAATTTTTTCAGGAAGGTGACGGCTTCCACTGCGCCGGGGGTATTGAGTCCCACCTGCTGCGGGTTAAAGCCGCCGCTGTCGTTTTTAGCAAAGATATAGCCGCCCATCGGGCCAATCGCCCCCCAGCTGTAGTAGATCTGGTCAAACTTGGCGAGCAAGCCGTATTTGTTCTGCTCGCGCTGGGTTTTCGAGTAGTCCAGCCAGGCCTGCAGGCTGTCCAGGGGCTTGTCGATCAGGTCCTTGTTGTAGATAAGCACCAGAGTTTCCACCGCCTTCGGGATCCCATACAGCGCGTTGTCCATGCGGAAGGCATTGATGGAGGCTGGCGTAAAGGCATCCTGTTTCGCCTGATCGACGCTGAGCGGCGAGAGAAGTCCCTGAACCACGGCGCCGCCGAGCTGGTCATTCGGGATCACCAGCACGTCCGGCCCAATGCCCGCCGGCCCGTCGAGACGCAGTTTTTCCAGCTGCTGGGCATAAGGCATCTCCTGCAGATTGACCTTCACGTTGTACTGCTTTTCAAAATCGCTAACCGCGGTTTTAATACCCGCGGATTTCTTAATGTCTTCCCAGACGTTGAGCTGCCCGGCGGCGTGCGCCTGCAGGCTGGTGAGTTGCCCCGCCGCCAGGGTGGTAAGAATTAGTGCAGCAAGCGTGTTCTTTTTCATTATCAACCTCATGTGAAGGTATAACAATTTAATGGTTTTTATGTGACTTACGTCTGCCAGTTAGAAAAATAAATCATTTCAAACTGCCGTATTACATGGAAAACATGTTCTGATTCGCTTTTGTTATACGCTACGCTTTGATCGTTGATAAAACTACCATAAGCTGCCAGTTGTGTGATCATCCTTGCAGAAATGAAACGTCCCTGTATGGCGCAAAATCCGTGGAAGTTATAGTCAGACCATGACTTTACTGCTGTTGAACATCGTCACACCGATTTGTTACACGTAATACAAATCATGCTCAACATAGTGACAAACCAACGGCAAATAACAGCTACTCACTCCGGGGAATGTGGATGTCCAATATACGACTGAGGAATGTCACCAAAAGGTTCGGCAGCACGGTGACGCTGCACCAGGTCAATCTCGATATTGAAGATGGCGAGTTTGCCGTTTTCGTCGGCCCTTCCGGCTGTGGAAAATCAACGCTGCTGCGCATGATTGCCGGGCTGGAAGAGGTCAGCGAAGGAGAAGTGCTGATCGGCGATGAGGTGATGAATGATGTGGTGCCCGCCCGCCGTGGCGTGGCAATGGTCTTCCAGTCCTATGCACTCTATCCGCATATGACCGTGGCGGAGAATATGGGCTACGGGCTGAAGGTAAATAAAGTGCCGAAGGAGGAGATCCGCCGCCAGGTGGAAATGGTGGCCAAAACCCTGCAGCTCTCGCACCTGCTGGACCGTAAACCGAAGCAGCTCTCCGGCGGCCAGCGGCAGCGCGTGGCTATTGGCCGCGCGATCGTGCGTAATCCCCGGGTGTTTATGTTCGATGAGCCGCTCTCTAACCTTGATGCGGAGCTGCGCGTCGATATGCGCCTGCATATTGCCCGTCTGCACCAGGAACTGAAAACCACCATGGTGTATGTCACACATGATCAGGTGGAAGCGATGACCCTGGCCGATAAAATCGTGGTGATGAACTACGGGAAAGTCGAACAAATGGGTTCGCCGATGGCCCTGTATTACAATCCGGTCAACAAATTCGTCGCCGGCTTTATCGGCTCGCCGAAGATGAACTTTTTGCCGGCCGTCGTCAGCGACTGGCAGCCGGAATGCTTAACGGTCACCCTCGCGCAGGACCATCAGCTGACCCTGAATATCGCCACCCAACCGCTGAAGCCCGGCGCTGCGGTAACGTTAGGGATCCGGCCAGAACACCTCACTCCGGAGGTCACTACTGGTACGGTGGTGGAGTTTCAATGTGAAGTGGTGGAACGTCTGGGTAACAATACCTACCTGTTTGGCCAGTGCTACGGCCACGATAACGTCAAGGTTTTGCTGCCCGGCGACGTCCATTTCCGCCCGTGGCAGAAGATTAATCTGGCCTTCGATGAGCGCTTCTGCATGGTCTTTGATGAGAACGATCTGCGCATCAGCGCCGACATCACGGCACCGGACGCGCACTAAGCCAACATATTGCTGTCATCTGCGCAGCGTATGCTGCGATTGAATGCCGGAACATACTCTGCCCGGCATTCACACCCTCATTTTTATTCTGCTGCATCGGAATCATCCTTCTCTCCCGGCATCGCAGCCTGTTGTGATGCCGGCTTTTTTCCCTGAGCGGCATTCTTTCTCCCGCTGCGCCCGGTTTATCTTTCGCATATACTGATGGCAACCCGCGAGATAAAAAGGATACAGGCATGAGGACCCGGCATCTGGTAGCGCTGTTTACAGGGGTGCTGATACTGGCCATCATCCTGCCCATCTCCTTCAGCATCTGGCAGGCAGCGCGGCAGGCCAAAATGCAGTTCTATCGTGAACTGGATGATTATTCCAACCGTATCGTCGTTCGGACGCTGCAGGTCGCCGACCAGGCCCGGGAAGCGTTACGAGAGGCCGACGCACACACCGCCGCCTCCTGTAGCCCTGAACATCTGCTTACGCTCCGCCGCATTGCCTACACTCACCGCTATATCCAGGAAGTGCTCTGGCTACGCGATTCCGTACCACAATGTTCCTCCCTGGAAGACCATAGCGTCGCGGTCACCTTTCCACCGCCGGATCACATTGCCCCCGACGGCTATCGCACCTGGCTGACCTCAATTAACGATCTTGGCCTCGATCATCAGATGACGGCCATGGGCAGCCAACAGCATATGGTGATGATCGATCCCATCTCCTTTATCGATGTGGTTCCCGCCAGCGAAGAGAAGATCCATACCATGCTGTTTGGCCTGGACCACCTGAAAATGGTGATCAGCAGTCAACCGCTGCCGGCGAAAGTCTGGCAACGAATTAAAGATCCGCATGTGGATATGCTTACTCTGGATAACACAGTTTACCGGATCCAGCGCATTCCCGAGCTGGGCTCTGGCATCGTGACATGGTCTTCCACCTTGCCTCTGCAGCAACATATTCGGCAACAGCTGATCTTCTGGCTCCCTGCCGGCATCTTTACCAGCCTGCTTGCCACCTGGCTGCTGCTGCGCCTGCTAAGGCACCTGCGGTCACCACGCAACAGTATGCTGGACGCGCTCAACTCTGAAGCGATTCAGGTTTACTATCAGCCGATAATCTCGTTGCAGGACGGGAAAATTGCCGGCGCAGAAGCGCTGGCCCGCTGGCAGCAACCCGATGGCACCTTTTTATCGCCGGATATTTTTATTCCTCTGGCCGAACAGACCGGGCTGATCACGCAGCTAACGGAAGATATCGTCAGGAAAATTTTTGCCGACCTGGGCCCCTGGTTGCGGCAGCGGCCGGAAATACACATCTCCATCAACCTGTCGGTGGAAGATTTACGCTCACCCACCCTGCCGACGTTGTTACACGATCAACTGCAGCACTGGGGGATCGCCGCCGAACAGATCATTCTGGAGATCACCGAGCGCGGGTTTGTCGACCCGGAAACCACCCTGCCGGTGATCGCTCACTACCGCGAGGCCGGGCATCGGATCTCGATTGATGACTTTGGCACCGGCTACTCCAGCCTGAGCTATCTGCAGAAACTGGACGTCGACACGCTGAAAATCGATAAATCCTTTGTCGATACCCTCGAATATCGGCCGCTGACGCCGCACATTATTGAAATGGCTAAGGCGCTCAATCTAGCCACCGTCGCCGAAGGGGTGGAAACGGAAAGCCAGCGCGACTGGCTGCGACAGCATGGCGTCCAGTACGCCCAGGGGTGGCTGTACAGCAAAGCGCTGCCAAAAGAGCAGTTCATTCTGTGGGCGGAAAATCACCTCCATGCGCATTAAGCAGCAGGTGGCCTGTACAGAACGTCAGGGGGCGCTACTTCAGATAGGATTTAATGACCTGCATCACCGTCTCCAGATCCGCTTCACGCTGCGTCTCTTCAGGTTCTTTCACCACATGGTCGGTCAGATGCCCCTGAATAACCTGCAGCATCATGCCGTTGACCGCGCCGCGGATCGCCGCCAGCTGCTGTAGCACCTCAGCGCACTCATGGTCGCGATTCAGCATTTTCTCTAACGCGGAACTCTGCCCCTGAATTTTCTTCAGCCGGGTCAGTAACATCTTCTTGTGTCGAACTGTATGTGACATTGCACGATCCACCGTTTCATTCTGTTCTTCATTGTCCGGCCCTCGACGCCGGCAACGCCCGCCAGCATAGCATGATCCCTTTTACCCGCCGCTTTTTCTACTGGGGGGTAGTATTTTACTACTGGGGGGGAGTAGGATAAACGCACTTTTGGCAAGGATCCCGATATGAACGATTTCACTTCCCTTTTGCAGCAGGGCAATGCCTGGCTGTTTATTCCCAGCGCGATACTGCTCGGCGCTCTTCATGGCCTCGAACCCGGGCACTCTAAAACCATGATGGCCGCCTTTATTGTGGCGGTACGGGGAACCTTAAAGCAGGCGATACTGCTGGGGCTTGCGGCGACGGTTTCGCATACGGCGGTGGTCTGGCTGATCGCTATGGCCGGCCTGTGGTTTGGCCGCGGCTGGAACGCACAGACCTCTGAACCGTGGTTTCAGCTGATCTCGGGGATAGCGATTGTACTGATTGCCTGCTGGATGCTCTGGCGCACCTGGCGCGAATCGCAGCCCCATACGCACTCTCATCGTCCGCACGCTCATGAACATGAACATGAACATGAACATCATCACCATAAACATGACCATCACCATGCGCCTTCATCCGCCGCGCCGCTGGTGGCGGAAGAGTGGCAGGACGCACATCAGCGGGCTCATGCTCAGGAGATCAACCGGCGCTTCGATGGCCGCCAGGTGACAACCGGGCAGATTGTGATGTTTGGCCTGACCGGCGGGCTGATCCCCTGCCCGGCATCCATCACCGTGCTGCTTATCTGTTTACAGCTGAAGAAATTCTCGCTGGGTGCCACGCTGGTGCTGGGCTTTAGCGTCGGTCTGGCGCTGACGCTGGTCGCTTCCGGGGCCATCGCCGCCCTGAGCCTCAAACATGCCACCCGTCGCTGGCCGTGGCTTAACGACCTCTCGCGCAAGGCGCCCTGGATCTCAGGCTTACTGATCATCGTGGTGGGGATTTACATGATGCTTCATGGCCTGAGCGGCCTGTAAGCGATGAAAGGCCCTCTCCGTGATGAAGAGGGCGAGTCATTAATTCAGGAGACGGTTTGCTGGGGAGTGCTGACCGCTTTGCGAGTGACGGGTCGGCTAAACCACGGCAGGCACAGCTGGATCAGCGGGCCAATCGCCAGCGCGTAGATGACGGTACCGACGCCAAATTTGCCCCCCAGCAGCCAGCCAATCAGCAGTACGGAAAGCTCGATCGCCGTCCGGATACCGCGCAGTGACCAACCGGTGCGAGCATGCAGACCGGTCATCAGGCCATCGCGCGGCCCGGGGCCAAAGCCCGCGCCAATATACATCCCGGTGGCGATAGCGTTCAGCACAATCGCCACCACCAGCAGCGTACTGCGGGCTACCATCGACTCCAGCGGCGGCAGGACGGCCAGCGTGGCGTCCGCCGCCAGCCCCAGCACGATGACGTTGCTCACCGTGCCGAGGCCTGGCATCTGGCGGATTGGGATCCACAGTAGCAGCACCGCCGCGCCGGTGAGAATAATCACCGTACCGAAACTGATCCCCAACTGTTTTGCCACCCCGAGATGGAAAACATCCCACGGATCGGCGCCAAGATTGGCATGCACGAAGAGCGCCGTGGACACGCCGTAAAGCACCAGACCAATATATAACTGCAGCAGGCGACGAAGCATATTTTTTCCTCAACATCATTGCGAATGCCCTCATCATCAGCAAAAATGGACTGATAATTAATGGCCAGTTTTGGAAAAGTGGATCGCTATGTCAGCCCGACGCTTTGGAACCCAATCCCTGGTACGCCTGCTCGGCAACTGGCAGGAGTCCAGCTCACGCACACCGCTATGGCGCCAACTGGCGGAAGCGCTCCGCCTGCTGATCCTTGATGGTCGCCTGACGCTGCAAACGCGACTGCCCGGCGAGCGCGAGCTGGCGGCGGCCCTGAACGTCAGCCGGACCACCATTACCAGCGCGCTCGGCCAGTTGCGGGAGGAAGGTTATCTCTACAGCCGCCAGGGGAGCGGGTCACGCATTGTTTTGCCGGAACGCCCCGCCGATCTTCCTCTGCCTACCGGCATCTCATCTACGCTGAATCTCTCTACCGCCGCGCTGAGCGCCGGGCCGGAGGTCCATCAGGCCTTCCAGCACGCCATGACCCTGCTGCCGCCCTATCTCGCACAGACTGGCTATGACCAGCAGGGGCTGCCGGTGCTGCGGGAGACTATTGCCCGGCGCTATAGCGAACGCGGTCTGCCGACGCGGCCCGATGAAGTGATGGTGGTCAACGGCGCCCTTAGCGCCTTCGCGCTGATCCTGCGCCTGTTCACCGGGCCGGGTGACCGGGTGGTCATTGACGCCCCAACCTATCCTATGGCCATTAGCGCGATTCAGGGTGCCTCCTGCCGCCCGGTCGGGGTCGCACTTCCGCAGCAGGGGTGGGACTGCGACGGACTTGCGGCGACTATTGCGCAGACCGCGCCACGTCTGGCGTGGCTGATGCCGGATTTTCACAATCCCACCGGGCGCTGTATGGATGCCCCCACCCGCCAGCGGGTCGCGGATATCGCCGCCAGGACGCGAACAACGCTGGTAATCGACGAAACCATGGCCGACCTTTGGTATAACGCGCCGCCGCCTCCGCCGCTGGCCAGCTTTAATCCCGATGCCGCGGTGATCACCATTGGTTCGGCCGGGAAAAGTTTCTGGGGAGGACTGCGCATCGGCTGGATCCGCGCCAGTGCGCGAACCATCGCCTCGCTTATTCAGGCCCGCGATTCGCTGGATTTGGGTACGCCGCTGCTGGAGCAACTGGCCTGCAGCTGGCTGCTGGACAATGCCGCAACGTTGCTGCCGCCGCGGCGGGAAATGCTCAAGGCGCGCCGGGACATGTGCGAAACGCTGATGGCGGAGTATTTTCCCCGCTGGCGCTTTACGCCGCCGGAAGGTGGGCTCTCTTTTTGGGTGGAGCTGCCGGACATGCTGGCCACCCTGTTCTCTGCACGCGCGGAAAGCCAGGGGATACATATTGGTACCGGCACGCGATTTGGTCTGGAAGGGGCGTTCGATCGCTATTTACGGCTACCGTTTACGCTGCCGGATGACGCATTGCGCCAGGCCTTCTCCACACTACAACCGCTGTGGCAAAGCCTTACTGAACAGAAGGAAAATACACGTTTGCGAAAAATAATATAAGAAAATATCGACGGGCTGATTTCAGCCCGTCAAATGACCATCATCCATGAGGTATATGAGATGTTTTTATAAAATTGCCGGGATATTCTGCCCTCTGGTTATGGCAAACCAATGACAGAAACAGGACAATTTCATTAATGCTGGCGCGGAATGGGAAACCCTTTCAAGGAAATAATAAAACCATCTTCATCTTTTTTAATTTTAGCGCCGGTATCACACCAGTCGGAGGCAATGCGAAAAAACTCATCACTACCGATATTCCAGTTCAGGCGGACGTGTTTGACGTATCCTGAGCGCAACATATCGCAAGCTTCGCTATAGTTGCTGGCTGTAGAGAATTGTTGTTTCATTTTTTCTTCTTCAGAAGTTTTCTTAATGCTTTGATTTCTTTAGGGGTTAATGGCGTCGCTTCCTCTTCGGTATGCTGGCTGTCAATGTCCTCTTCTGTCCCCCCCGCCTCACCTGCTGATGCCTCAAGCTGAAAAGCCAGCTGCAACAGCTTTTCCGTTGCCGTACCCAGGTTCTCGTTATTCTCTTCCGCATAA
>ERZ507758.120-NODE-120-length-16245-cov-4.83496_pt1 | contig 16245 bp, 13 predicted proteins | sample MGYA00513302_ERZ507758 | MGnify/ENA metagenome assembly ERZ507758
CTGGAGAAGGCGTTAGCCACGCCGCCCGCGCTGAGGTTGGCATCCTCTGCCGCCAGCTTCCCGCGCTCGGTATTGCGTAGCAGACGTCCCTGCTCATACATCGCCTGATCGTTTAAAAATGCGATACTGCCCACCGCCGGTGGAGGTGGCAACAGCGCCAGGCTGTCGATGGCCTGGGCGTTGGTCAGATAGTAGAGATCGGGCTTGGTGGTGACATCGTTTCCGGGGGGAACCAGCGCAAAGGCGTTAACGGAGAAGAGACTGGCCAGGCAAAGGGCAAGAACACGCTTTTTCATTAGAATTTCCTTACGTCATAATCATTCCAGAGAAGACAGTCCTGTGTTGTCACATTTCTGTCATCTTTAAGTAAAAGTGAAAATGGTGAGGAAAAAATTGCCGTGTCTCGCAAAAACGGCTTTTTGTCTGCTTAATGAGCAACCATACGCGATTTCAGACTGTCGTACTTACCACCCTGGCGTTTGGGCGCTAACATAGCGGGATTGCAATGACAGGAGATGTCCATGAGCGAGCAAGCCATTCGTTTAACGCAATACAGCCACGGAGCCGGTTGTGGTTGTAAGATTTCCCCAAAAGTACTGGAAACTATCCTGCAGAGCGAGCAGGCGAAGTTTGTCGACCCAAACCTGCTTGTCGGCAACGAGACCAGCGATGATGCTGCCGTTTACGATCTTGGCAACGGCACGTCAGTCGTCAGCACCACCGATTTCTTTATGCCGATTGTCGATAATCCGTTCGACTTTGGCCGCATCGCCGCCACCAACGCCATCAGCGATATTTTCGCCATGGGCGGGAAACCGATTATGGCGATTGCCATCCTCGGCTGGCCGATCAACACCCTGGCGCCGGAAATCGCCCGCGACGTGGTGGAGGGTGGGCGCTTTGCCTGCCAGCAGGCCGGGATCGCGCTGGCGGGCGGCCACTCCATTGACGCTCCGGAACCGATCTTCGGTCTGGCGGTCACCGGCGTGGTGCCCACCGAGCGCATCAAGAAAAACAGCACCGCCCAGGCGGGCTGCAAACTGTATCTTACTAAACCGCTGGGGATCGGCGTGCTGACCACCGCGGAGAAAAAATCGCTGCTCAAGCCGGAACATCAGGGATTGGCGACGGAGACCATGTGCCAGATGAACCTCGCCGGCGCCGCGTTTGCCGCCATCGATGGGGTGAAGGCGATGACCGACGTCACCGGCTTTGGCCTGCTCGGTCACCTCAGCGAGGTGTGCCGCGGGGCGGGCGTGCAGGCGCAGTTGCGCTATGCCGATATCCCGAAACTGCCGGGGGTGGAGGACTATATCGCCGCCGGCGCGGTGCCGGGCGGCACCGGGCGCAACTTTGCCAGCTACGGCCATCTGATGGGCGAGATGCCGACAGAGTGGCGGGATCTGCTGTGCGATCCGCAGACTTCTGGCGGCCTGTTGCTGGCGGTGACCCCGGAAGCGGAGGCGGAAGTACAGGCCGCCGCGGCGGAGTTCGGCATTAAGCTGGCCGCCATCGGCGAGCTGGTGACCGCCCGCGGTGGGCGACCCATGATCGAGATCCGTTGATTCGATGCGGTTGTTTATTGCAGAAAAACCGAGTCTCGGTCGGGCTATCGCCGATGTGTTGCCTAAACCGCACCGCAAAGGCGATGGCTATATTGAGTGCGGCAACGGGCAGGTGGTCACCTGGTGTATCGGCCACCTGCTGGAGCAGGCGCAGCCGGACATCTACGACAGCCGCTATGCGCGCTGGAATCTCAACGATCTACCGATTGTGCCGGAGAAATGGCAGCTGCAGCCAAAACCCTCGGTCACCAAACAGCTCAATGTGATCAAGCGTCTGCTTGGCGAGGCGCAGGAAGTGATCCATGCCGGCGACCCGGACAGAGAAGGGCAGTTGCTGGTAGACGAAGTGCTCGATTACCTGCAGCTGGCGCCGGAGAAGCGCCAGCAGGTGCAGCGCTGTCTGATTAACGATCTCAACCCGCAGGCGGTGGAGCGGGCGATCAACCGCCTGCGCGCCAACAGCGAGTTCGTGCCACTCTGCGTGTCGGCGCTGGCGCGGGCCCGCGCCGACTGGCTGTACGGCATCAATATGACCCGCGCCTACACCCTGCTGGGGCGCAACGCCGGCTATCAGGGGGTGCTCTCCGTGGGGCGGGTGCAGACCCCGGTACTTGGCCTGGTGGTCCGTCGCGATGAAGAGATTGAAAACTTCGTCGCCAAAGATTTCTTCGACGTGAAGGCGCATATCGTCACGCCGCAGGAAGAGCGCTTTATCGCCACCTGGGTGCCGAGCGAAGCCTGCGAACCTTACCAGGATGAAGAAGGGCGCCTGCTGCATCGTCCGCTGGCCGAGCATGTGGTTAAGCGCATCGAAGGCCAGCCGGCAATCGTGACCGGCTATAACGATAAGCGCGATTCCGAACCCGCGCCGCTGCCGTTCTCGCTGTCGGCGCTACAGATTGAGGCGGCCAAACGTTTCGGCTTCAGCGCGCAGAACGTGCTGGATATTTGCCAGAAGCTGTACGAAACCCACAAACTCATCACCTATCCGCGTTCGGACAGCCGCTACCTGCCGGAAGAGCACTTCGCTGGCCGCCATGCGGTGCTGAATGCGATTGCTGTCCATGCGGCGGATCTGCTGCCGCAGCCGGTGGTGGATCCGGAGATCCGCAACCGCTGCTGGGATGATAAAAAGGTCGACGCGCACCATGCGATTATCCCAACCGCCCGCAGCAGCCAGGTGAAGCTCACCGATAACGAAGCGAAGGTTTATACTCTCATCGCCCGGCAGTATCTGATGCAGTTCTGCCCGGATGCGGTGTTCCGCAAATGCCAGATTGACCTCGAGATCGCCAACGGCAAGTTTGTCGCCAAGGCGCGTTTTCTGGCCGAGGCGGGGTGGCGGACGCTGCTCGGCAGCAAAGAGCGCGATGAAGAGAACGACGGTACGCCGCTGCCGGTGGTGGCCAAAGGCGATGAACTGTTGTGCGAGAAGGGCGAAGTGGTGGAGCGTCAGACCCAGCCGCCGCGCCATTTTACCGACGCCACACTGCTGTCGGCGATGACCGGGATTGCCCGCTTTGTGCAGGATAAAGATCTGAAGAAGATCCTCCGCGCCACCGACGGCCTCGGCACCGAAGCGACCCGTGCAGGGATTATCGAGCTGTTGTTTAAGCGCGGCTTCCTGAGCAAAAAGGGGCGTTATATCCACTCCTCAGAGGCCGGCCGGGCGCTGATTCACTCCCTACCGGAGATGGCTGCGCGCCCGGATATGACCGCCCACTGGGAATCGGTCCTGACGCAGATCAGCGAAAAGCAGTGCCGCTATCAGGACTTTATGCAACCCCTGGTGGGGACGCTGTTCCAGCTGATCGATCAGGCGCGGAGCACGCCAGTGCGTCAGTTCCGCGGCCTGGTGGCGCCGGGCGGGGCGAAAAAGCCGTTCAGCAAAGGTAAAGGCAAGCCGAAAGGCAAAAAAGCGGCAGACGATACCGCGCCGCCGCCGCAGTAACCCGCCGGTGGTCGCGAGGATGAGATTCCCCTGGCCACCGTTTCTCCGCCAGCCAGACCAATGGTCTACACTAAACAGCCGGGCAGGGCTTGACTATTTTCCCCCTGAACGCGTCTTCGCCCTTCCCGATATTGTTGCTCATTTCTTTCACCGGCGATAAGGAGGACCCGTGAAATATATCGCTATCAGCCAACCGGGCGGCCCGGAGGTATTGCAGATCCGCGAAGGAGAGATCCCCACTATCGGGGAGCATGAGGTGCTCATCGAGGTGAAAGCGGCGGGCGTCAACCGGCCGGATATTCTGCAGCGCCAGGGTCTGTATCCCATGCCTGAAGGCGTCACCCCCGTGCCCGGCCTGGAGGTGGCGGGTGTGGTTATTAAGGTCGGCGCGCAGGTCACAGCGTTTACGCCCGGCGATCGCGTTTGCGCGCTGACCAACGGCGGCGGTTATGCCGAATACTGCGCTGTGCCGGTAGGCCAGACGTTGCCGATCCCGGCGGGCCTTAGCTTTACCGAAGCGGCCGCCATCCCGGAAACGTTCTTCACCGTCTGGGCGAACGTCTTCCAGCTGGGTAAGCTGCAGCCGGGCGAAAGCATCCTGGTGCACGGCGGCGCCAGCGGGATTGGCACCACCGCGGTCCTGCTGTGCCACGCGCTGGGGATGACCGTCTATGCCACCGTTGGCCAGGACGAAAAAATCGCTGCGCTGCGTCCCTATGCTACGGCGATTAACTACAAAACCGATGATTTTGCGGAGAAAATCAGCCAGCTGACCCACGATGAAGGAGTCGATGTCATTCTGGATATCGTTGGCGGCCCTTACTTTAACCGCAACCTTGGATTACTGAAAAAGGATGGACGGCTGGTGATCATCGGCTTTATGGGCGGGCGAATCGCTCATGAGGTTGATATTCAAACCCTGATGCTCAAGCGAGCCACCGTCACCGGCTCGACCATGCGTGGCCGGACGGCAGCGGAGAAACAGGAGATTGCCGAGGCGCTGCGCCGCCACGTCTGGCCGCTGCTAGAGGCAGGGAAATGCAAGCCGCTGATCTACGCCAGCTACCCGATGGCGGAGATTGCCGAGGCGCATGCCTGTCTGGACAGTGGTCAGCATCTGGGAAAAGTGGTGATAACGATGACGTCGTGAGACGCATCCCGGCGGGTAGCCGCCGGGATGGAGGGTGGCGGTTAAATCACGCCCTGGGCCAGCATGGCATCCGCAACCTTCACGAAACCGGCGATGTTCGCGCCGCGCACGTAGTTGGTCTGCTTCGCTTCGCCGCCGTACTGCACGCAAGCGTGGTGGATATCCAGCATGATGTGATGCAGGCGGGCATCCACTTTTTCCGCTTTCCAGCCCATGCGCGCGGCGTTCTGCGCCATCTCCAGACCGGAAGTCGCCACGCCGCCGGCGTTGGCCGCTTTGCCCGGGGCAAACAGCACGCCGGCTTCCAGGAACAGGTCGGTTGCGGCGATGGTGGTCGGCATGTTGGCGCCTTCCGCCACGGCCTTGACGCCATTGGCAATCAGCTGGCGGGCGGCATCGACGTCCAGTTCGTTCTGGGTCGCGCAAGGCAGGGCAATATCCACCGGCACTGACCACGGCTGCTGGCCTTCAAGATAGGTGAGGCCAAATTCGCGGGCGTAATCGGCCACGCGGCCGTGGGCACGCTCTTTAATGTCGATCAGGCGGGCCAGTTTTTCTTTGGTGAAGCCCGCTTCGTCAACCACGGTGCCATTGGAGTCGGAGGCGGTGACCACCCGCGCGCCAAGCTCCATCGCTTTCTCAATGGCGTATTGCGCGACGTTGCCGGAGCCGGAAACCGCCACGCGAGCGCCTTCGAAACTGAGGCCGTGGCGTTTGAGCATCGCTTCGGTGAAGTAGATCAGGCCGTAACCGGTGGCTTCCGGACGGATCAGGCTGCCACCAAAGGAGAGACCTTTACCGGTGAAGACGCAGGCGCTGTTGTTGGAGAGCTTGCGCATCATCCCGGCCATAAAGCCGACTTCGCGGCCGCCGACGCCGATATCGCCCGCCGGTACGTCGGTATCCGGGCCAAGGTGGCGATAGAGCTCGGTCATCAGCGCCTGGCAGAAGCGCATCACTTCGCCATCGCTTTTGCCTTTAGGATCGAAATCGCTGCCGCCTTTCCCACCGCCCATCGGCAGAGTGGTCAGGGCGTTTTTGAAGGTCTGCTCGAAGCCAAGGAATTTGAGAATCGACAGGTTAACCGACGGGTGGAAACGCATCCCGCCTTTATACGGGCCGATGGCCGAGTTGAACTGCACGCGCCACGCGCGGTTGACCTGGACCTGATTGCGGTCGTCAACCCACACCACGCGGAACTGGATCACGCGCTCCGGTTCCACCAGACGTTCCAGCAAAGCAAGCTGACGATAGCGCGGATTTTCCTCAAGGAAAGGCCACAGGGTGGTCATCACCTCCCGGACGGCTTGAGCAAATTCGGTTTGATGCGGATCGCGCTGTTGAACGCGGGTGAGAAAGCCTTCCAGAGTGCACGTCTGATCCATAGATATCAGTTCCCCTTATGGTTGTGGTTGCATGTATTTATTATGGTTCGGTCCTTGAAAAAACCGATTTTCCGACTATAACACCGCTAATCCTTAGGCAAGCAAGGAAAAATTGAGCAGACAACAAAATTTATAATTGCTCGCTCGTCATAACTAAAAGCGATGACGAGACGGCGGGCGGATCAGCGGACGGAAAGGGTAGGGCGCTGGGCAATAAAGGCGTGCAGCAGAGGAATATCGGCCGGGGCGAGATCGAGGGTTAAGGCGTCGGCGGGCAGGCACCAGCGCAGCTGACTGTGATAGTGGGCCAGCGGTATGCCCTGAAAATGCGGTACCCACCAGGCGTGCAGACGGATCTGGCGGCCGGAGACTTCCCGCTGATGGCTGGCAATATAGCAAGCCGGGCGGGCGATGATGCCCATCTCCTCCTGCAGTTCGCGGGCCAGCGCCTGCGGCTGGCTTTCACCCGGCTCCACTTTGCCGCCGGCGAACTCCCACATCCCCGGCTGGTCGGCGTGGGGCGGGCGCTGCGCCAGCAGAATCTGGCCATCCTGTTCAATAATGGCCGCGACAACATCAATCATTTTTAGCATAAGCATCAAGGTTAATAAGACGAATCTGGCCTATTATCACCGCCATAGACCTTGACTGACAACCGCCAACCCCGCTGGAGACCTCCGTGCTTGATAGCCACTTGCATCCGCGCCTAAAACCCCTGCTTAACGCTGTCGCTGGCGCCCTTGACTGCCCGGGTATTTCACCGGACGGGCTGACGCTGCTCGGTTTTGCCATCGGCGTGCTGGCTCTGCCCTTTCTGGCGCTGGGGTGGTATAGCGCGGCGCTGGTCGCTATTCTCCTCAACCGCCTGCTGGATGGTCTGGATGGCGCCCTGGCGCGGCGGCGCGGGCTCACGGACGCGGGCGGCTTTCTCGATATTGCGCTGGATTTTCTCTTCTACGCCCTGGTGCCGTTCGGCTTTATTCTGGCGGACCCGCTGAACAATGCCCTGGCGGGGGCCTGGCTGCTGTTTGCCTTTATCGGCACCGGCAGCAGCTTTCTCGCTTTTGCCGCCCTGGCGGCCAGGCACCAGATCGCCAATCCCGGCTACGCCCATAAATCGCTGTACTATCTCGGAGGACTAACTGAGGGGACGGAGACCATCCTGTTGTTTGTCCTCAGTTGCCTGTTTCCGACGCATTTCGCCTGGCTGGCGTGGCTGTTTGGCGCGCTGTGTTGGCTGACGACGGCGACGCGCATCTGCAGTGGCTACCAAACGTTAAAGCGGATGGCGACACCGTTATAACGGCGCGCGTCGCCGATGAGGGGCGACGCGCAGCGGTGGGGGGAGTTACTGACTGCTTTCCGGACCGCGCTCTCCGCGGGCGACCGGATTGTGCGGGTTGCTGCTCCATTCGTACCAGCCGCCGTCGTACACCGCGACGTGCGGCCAGCCCATGGCGCGGGCATACATAAAGGTTTCCGAGGCCCGCCAGCCGGTCCCGCAATAGAACGCCACTTGCTGGCTCGGCAGAATGTTCCACTGGCGCCACAGGGCAGCAATATCGTCGGCGCTGCGCATGGTGCCGTCCGGGTTATGGAAATCCTCCATGTGGGTGGAGTCGCTCCCGGCGTGGCCCCAGCGGGCGCCGGCGATGTCGCCCTTCGGTTTGATATAGCTATAGCCGCTGGTGGTGCCGATAAACTCCGGCCACGAGCGGACGCTGACCAGCGAGGCGTCCTGACGATGCAGCAGGCCGCGGGCCTGCTCGGTATCCAGCATCAGCTGCGGCTGACCGGGGATCGGCGCGCCGAAATCTGGCGCAGGCTGCTGGGCCGACGGCATACCGCGCTCTACCGGCAGCCCGGCGTCGGACCAGGTCTGCCAGCCACCGTCAAGCAGGCGCACGTCTTTGACCCCGGCGTACAGCATGATCTGCGCTACCCGCGCTGCGGCGTAGACGTCGCGACCGTAGAGGATCACCGTGGTGTCATGCCGGATGCCGTGCTTCGCCAGCATTGCCTTCAGCTGCGCGTCGGACACTTTATTCCACAGCGGTTCGCTCTCCACCTCATTGGTATCGATATAGCCCGCGCCAGGGATATGGCTCAGCAGATAGAGCTTCGGCGCTCCCCAGGCGGCTTCAAACACTTTCCAGTCGCCTGCCGGGGCGGCGGCGACCGCTTTTCCTTGCTGTAGGTCGTGCAGCCACTGGGGGTAGACCAGCTGTTCAAAGTGCGGCAGCTTTTGCAGACGGTCGGTCTGGCTCAGCGCATCGCTCAGCGTGCTGAGCCGGGTGAACCCCGCTTGTTTCAGCCGTGCCGCGACGCTGGCGTTATCCTCCGGGCTGCCGTACAGCGCGATGGGGGTATCGGACTGGAGCTGGTGCTGCTTAGCCCAGCCGCGGAGCTGATCGTCGCTCATGGCGCCGAGCCAGCGGGCGGAAAGATTCAGGGCCTGCGGCTCATGGCCTTCCGGGCCGTTGGCGCGCTGCGGCCAGCCGTTGTAATAAGCGCTCAGGCGGGTGTCAATGGCCACGCCGTGCTGCTGTTGCAGATGAGATAAGGTGAGCGCAGGCATGGTTTCAGCGGCGCAGGTGGTGGAAGCAGCAAGCCCCATAAGCAGGGCGAGTGCGGTCAATTGAGAAACACGTTTCATCGAAATGCCCGACGGTAAAAAGTGGAGGGCGTATTCTCCGCTCGCCAGGCATCGATTTCTTTGCGGTAACGCAGGTTTGCACGCTATTACCCTTCATTGCCAGCGCTCCATCGCCAGGCAGCGCCCCGCCGGCGGACTGTCCTCGCGATCGTGGGTGACCAGGATCGCCGGAATGGCCTGGCGGGCCAGTTCCTCAAAAACCCAGCGGCGGAACCCGGCGCGCAGGGTGGCATCCAGGCGGCTGAAGGGCTCATCGAGCAGCAGCGCCTCGGGGCGCGCCAGCAGCGCACGTAGCAGGCTCACCCGCGCCCGCTGCCCGCCGGAGAGCGTGGCCGGATCGCGTGGGGCGAAGCCAGCCAGTCCGGCGCGGTTGAGCGCCTGCTCGACTGCGACTTTTCGCGCCTCGCCGCGCACGCATTCCGGCAGCGCCAGCTGTAAATTTTGCCCGACGCTGAAATGGTCGAACAGCAGAGAGTCCTGAAACAGGATACCGATGCGCCGACGCTCCGTCGGCAGCGTATCGCAGCGCCGTTCGTTGAGCCACAGCTCGCCTTCGGCGCGAAAATCGCCTGACAGGGCGCCAATCATCCAGGCAAACAGCGTCGATTTCCCGCTACCGGAGGGGCCCATCAGCGTCAGCACCTCGCCAGGCGCCACCGAAAAGGTAACCTCCCGTAGCAGCGGCTGGCGTTTCACGCTCAGGGTCAGATGGTTTACGGTTAGCACTAGCGAAGTCCTCGTCGATAGCGGCCCGCCAGCCAGGCCAGCAGAGCCGTCAGGGTAAAGCATACTGCCGGCAGCAGTAACTGCCACAGCGCCTGGGCGGCGAGCGTCTGCACCTCGCCGCCGCTGCTGAGCGCCACCGCCTGGCTGGTGAGCGTCGGAATTCGGCCAGCCCCCAGCCATAGCGTCGGCAGATACTGCGCGATACTCACGGAAAAGCCCACCGCCAGCGCGGTCAGCAGCGGGCGGGTCAGCGAGGGCAGGATCACCAGCCAGAAAATACGCGTGGCTCCCCAGCCGAGCGTGCGGGCGATAACCGTCAGCCGCGGGTCGCGCTGGCGCCAGGCCGGGCGCAAAATAAACAGCATCCAGGGCACTACCCACAGCAGATGGCCCCACAGGACGGTCAACCAGTCGCCGTCAAGCCAGGCGTACAGCGCCAGCCGATACTGGCCATCGGCCAGCGGCAGGGCTGGCAGCACCAGCGGTAGCCAGACCCAGCCATCCCCTCGAGCCGGACCGCAGGCCAGCCACAGCAGGCAGACGGCCGCGCCGAGGGCGCAGGCCGCCAGCGCCAGGCCAAGGCTGTTGCCAAGAGCATCCATCTGCGGCGGCGTCGAGCGGGCCAGCCCCGCCAGCAACAGGGCGCCCAGCAGGCCGCTCAGCGGCAGCAGCGTCGCCAGCAGGCGCCCGGGCAGGGCATGGGGATGAGGGTGACGAACACCGCGTAGATCGGGCAGACGCCGACGCTGTAGCCGCCATCCGCCCCAGGCGATCAGCGCCGTCCCGCCGAGGATCGCCAGCAGCAGCAGGCTGGCCAGCGTCCCTTTGGCCTGCTGCAGGTCGTCGCCCTGGCTTAACCACTGCCACGCCAGTACGGCGAGGGTGGGCGGATTGCCAGGCCCCAGCACCAGGGCGACATCGACCGCCGACAGACTCCAGGCGGTGGTGGCCAGCAGCACCATGCCGAGGGCGGGGAGGGTGGCGGGCAGCACCAGCCAGCGCAGGCACTGCCAGCGGCCATAGCCGAGGCTCTTCAGCGCAGTCGCCTGGTCGGCGAGGCGTTTCTCTCCCAGCAGGCCATAGATCACCCACAGCACAAAGGCGCTCTCTTTCAGGGCCATCGTCAGGCCAAGCCCGATGCCGTACCGGTCAACCGGCGGCGTCAGAAACGGCAACTGCTGCCAGAACCAGCCCCCTTCGGCGAACAGCAGCAGCGCCGCCGTCGCCAGGGCGAGATGGGGCACCGCCAGCAGCAGCGGCAGACGGGAAGCCAGCCGCCGCCAGCGGGCCGAAGGCCAGAGGGCGGCGACGATGGTCATGGCGATCAGCAGCGCGCCGCCGACGGACAACAGGGTCGAGACGAGGGTGGCGGCCAGCGCCTGGCCCAGCTGCGGGTCGGCGAACAGCGCCCGCCAGTGGGCCGGGGAGCGCGCAGCGCCCACCAGTTCCCCGGCGGCGGGGAGCAGCGGCAGATAGATCGCCGCCATCGTCCCCCAGGCCAGCAGGATCAATGAGTACCGTAGCGGCGCAGCCATTCCTGCTCCAGCGCGTCAACCCATGCCGCGTGGGGCTCGGCAAGCACCGGCGGTAGATCCTGCGGCACGGTGGCCGCCAGCGCCTGGCGCTGACCGTCAGGCAGATGCTGCGGGTCCAGTACGCTTGGATCGCCCCAGACGGCGGCATCGGCCTTGCGCAGCTGCGCTTCAGGCGAGAGCAGGAAATTGGCCACTACTTTGGCGCCAGCGACAGCGCGGGCGTTAGCCGGGATGGTAACGAAATGGACGTTGCCGAGGGTCCCTGCGATAAAGCCGAAGCTGTAGCTGTCCGTCGGTAATTCGCCGCTGGCGGCTTTCTGCCGGGCGTGCAGCGGGTTAAACGTCAGCGATAAGCGTAGGGTGCCACTGTTGAGCATAGCGTCCATCCGTGCTGGCGACGCCGGGAAATCCTTGCCCGCCCGCCACAGGGCCGGGTGCAGCGCATCGAGATAGCGCCACAGCGGGGCGGTGACCGCCGCGAAGGTCGCCGCCTGCGGCGGCTGGCGCAGGGCGGCTGGCTGATCGGTGAGAGCGAGCAGCAGTTGCTCCAGCAAAGCGGTACCGGTGAAGTCCGGCGGGCGCGGGTAGGTTACGCTGCCCGGATGGGCTCTGGCGAAGGCCAGCAGCGTCTGCAGGCTGGTGGGCGGCTGCGGCGTTTGTCCGCGGCGGGCGATAAACGTCAGCTGGGCGCTGCCCCACGGCGACTCCGCGCCCTCGGTGGCGACAGAAAAATCTTCCCGTACCGGCTTTCGCAGATCGACATAGCGCCAGTTGGGCAGCGATTCGGCCCAGCCGGTGAGCAGCAGATCGGCCTGTTTAAGTGTGCGAAAGTTTTCGCCGTTGATCCACAGCAGATCCACCGACCCGCCCCGGCGACGACCGGCCTGCGCCTCGGTCTGGATGCGTTTCACCGCGTCGGCGGCATCGGCGACAGGCACAATACGCAGGTCGATTGCGTAATAGCGTTTGACCTCTTCGCTGACCCACGCCAGATAGCGATTGACGGCCGGGTCGCCGCCCCAGGCGTTAAACCAGACGGTCTGTCCGCGGGCTTCCGTCTGAATCTGCCGCCAGCTGTCGTCGGCATTAACCGCCAGCGGCCAGAGCAGCAGGCACAGACAGAGGCTGTAATCACGCAAACGGCGCATCGTTACTCCTTATTCTGCGAGGAAGCGGTGGGTATCTGGCACAACCCCTGAGCCGGGATCGCCATCGCGGCATTGAACCGCGCCGATAAATTTTGCAGACCAATCAGGGCAGTCAGCTCGGTGAGCGCCTGGGCGTCAAAATGCGTGGCCAGCGCGCTGCGCAGGGCATCGTCTACCGCCGGTGGTGTCTGGGTGGCGGCTTCGGCATAGGCCAGCGCCAGACGCTCTTTTTCGCTAAACAGCCTACTGCTGCGCCAGTCAGCGACCGCCAGCAGCTTGTCCTGGCTCCCGCTCCGCGCCGCGAGGGTCATGCTGGTGATATCGATACAGAATTCGCAGTGGCACAGCTGGGCGATGCGGGCGCTGACCAGCGAGCGCAGCACCGGCTCCAGCGGCGAGCGGCGGCGTTCAATATAGCCCACGAACAGCGAGACCAGGTAAAACAGCCATGGGATCCGTCCCCACCAGCGAATGGGGCTCAGCACCTGGCCGTAATGCCGGCGATGCAGCCAGGCCTGCGGACGAAGGATCAGGGGGACAGAATCCAGCGGAGGTAAGCTCATGGCGACGATCTCTTATGACGTTCACGGTAAATATTTTTGGCGATAGAGATGACTACCGCCAGGGCAAAAAGCAGCGAAAGCCCGGTGGCCAGCCAGAAGGTGCCCCCGGTGAGCAGACTCCCGGCCCAGGAATAAACGATGGTCGCCGGCAGCTGGCCCACGCCGGTGGCCAGCATAAAGGGCCAGAAGCGCAGCGTGGTCAGCCCCGCGGCATAGCTGACCGGATCAAACGGGACAAACGGCAGCAGGCGGCAGACCAGGATCGTCTGCGGGCCAAAGCGGTTGAAATAGCCGTCGACACTGCGCAGCACCGCGCGGCCGGTGAGTTTCTCCACCACTTCGCGCCCCAGCGCTCTGGCGATGCAAAAGCAGAGCCCGGCCCCGACCATGGCGCTGAACCACGACAGCGCCCCGCCCCAGAAGGCGCCGAACAGTGCGGCGTTCGCCAGGGTAATCAGGAAAGCTGGCAACGGGGCGACGATCGCCTGCAGAATCATCAGCGCAAAAGAGACCAGCGCGGCCTGCGGTCCCCAGGCGGCGATAAACCCTTCGACATGCTGCGGATCCAGCGAGGCTAACGCCGTCAGACTCTGCTGCAGAAAGGCACGCCCGCCAGGGAACCACAGCCAGGCGGCCAGAGCGGCGACGACCACGACGGCAAGGGCCAGCCGGGCGCGGCGCAGGTGACGGCGATCAGGTTGGGTCATGGCGCACCTCCTCACTGCACGCTGCCACGCGACGGGCGCGGGCAAAGCGTTTGCCCAACTGCACCAGGGCAAACAGCAGCCCGCCGGCGAGGCTCAGTTTGAGCGCGAAGGCGAGAGTCACCCCCTCGCGGGCCAGTTCGCTGGCCATCACCGAATAGATGACCAGACCCGGCAGGGTGGTCACCGCTGATATCAGGGTAAAGGGCCAGAAGCGGATCGCCGTCAGGCCGTAGGCGTAATTCTGAATGTTGTAGGGAAAGAGCGGCACCAGGCGGGTGAGGATCAGAAAATCACTGCCGCTGCGGGCGATACCGCGCTCAATCGCCTGAAACACGGCGGTATGGCCCACATAGCGCTGCAGCAGATCGCGCCCAAGCCAGCGGGCGATTAAAAACGACAGCGAAGAGGCGACGATGGCGGCGGCAAACGAGAGCAGGGAGCCTGTCAGCGGGCCGAAGAGCATCCCGCCGGCGATCACCAGCAGGCTGCCGGGGATGAGACACAGGGTGGCAATGATAAACAGCGCAACATAGACCAGATAGCCCCAGGCGCCATGATGGCGCAAGGTGTCCTGAAGCAGATGCAGGTGAGACAGCAGATCGTGGAGACCGACGCGATGGCTGATAACGGCCAGCGTGGCCACCAGCGCGAGAAGTCCCAGCCCTTTACCAATGGCCGGATGACGGCTTCTTTTGCATGAGGGGTGCTCCTGTACAGTCTGGACGCGGTGGACATCAAAAAGTGCGCGCGACAGTATCCTGTTCCGACAACGGTCACAATGCTTTACCGTCGCTTTGTTGATTTTGCTCAGGAAATTCTGCCTCCCGCACAGCGGGAGGCGAGAGTAGGGCGTGAATTATGGCTGGAAGGTAGCCCACACCGGCGCGTGGTCGGATGGTTTTTCCATCCCGCGGATCTCATAATCGATCCCGGTTTCCACGCAGCGCTGCGCCAGAGGCTGACTGGCCAGCAGCAGGTCGATGCGCAGCCCACGGTTATCGTCGAAGCCTTTGGAGCGGTAATCAAACCACGAGAAGTGCTTATTATTGTCGGGGTTAGCCTGACGCCAGGTATCCACCAGGCCCCAGCCCAGCAGGCGGTCCATCCATTCCCGTTCTTCCGGCAGGAAGGAACATTTGCCGGTGCGCAGCCAGCGTTTGCGGTTCTCTTCACCGATACCGATATCGAGATCGGTAGGACTGATGTTCATATCGCCCATGATCAGTACCGGATTCTCTTTGTTGAGTTCGGTCTCCAGATAGTTCTGTAGATTCTGATAGAACGCCGCTTTGGCCGGGAATTTGGTTTCATGATCGCGGCTTTCACCCTGCGGGAAATAGCCGTTAATCACCGTGACGTTGCCGAAGGGTGACGGGATCTCCGCCATGATGATGCGGCGTTGAGCCTCTTCGCCATCGTCCGGGAAACCGCGGCGGACGGCAATCGGTGTCTCTTTGGTCAGCAGCGCGACGCCATAATGGCCTTTCTGCCCGTGATAAAAGACGTTGTAGCCGAGCCTGGCGACCTCTTCGAGAGGGAACATGTCGTCGTGAACTTTGGTTTCCTGCAGGCCAATCACGTCCGGCTGGTGTTTTTCGACGATGGCGGCCAGTTGGTGTGGGCGGGCACGCAGGCCGTTGATATTAAAAGAGACGAATTTCATAGTCGCTGCCACTGTGCAAGGTGAATAGTGCAGGGATGGTAGCAGAAATTCGCCAGGCTGGCTGCCACCGGATGCGTCATTCTGCCAATCGCTGCGCATGAGCGTGCCGTGGGTGCCCCTTTTGCGGGCATGCCGCGCCAAAAAAGGGCAAATAGCTACGATAAATTTCGCAGAGGATCACAATTACAGAATTATATCTTACCGTTGCATAATTTATCTTCTTTAATCACTGTTTATCCCCCTTTGTCGGATGCTTATTCACTAAATATGCATTTTATGTGAATAGCGTTCGGCTGTAACTCATTGATTCTGCGTTATCTCATCCGGTTTATGCATTTTTATCGCTGGCTGGCACGAACCGTGCAATCTACATTTACAGCGTAATAACTCATATTTATTAACATTATTGCTACTTTTAATTTACCGGAAGAGGTCGATATGTCTCAGTCAATTACGCGTAACCACTTTGATGAATGGATGATGCCGGTCTACGCGCCAGCGGCGTTTATTCCGGTGCGGGGCGCCGGGTCGCGGCTGTGGGATCAGCAGGGCAAAGAGTATATCGATTTTGCCGGCGGCATCGCCGTGAACGCGCTGGGGCATGCGCATCCGCGTCTGGTGCAGGCCCTCACCGAGCAGGCGGGCAAGTTCTGGCATACCGGCAACGGCTATACCAATGAACCGATCCTGCGGCTGGCCAAAATGCTTATTGATGCCACTTTCGCCGATCGGGTCTTCTTCTGTAACTCCGGCGCCGAGGCCAATGAGGCGGCGCTCAAGCTGGCGCGTAAATATGCCCACGATCGCTTTGGCAGCGAGAAAAGCGGTATCGTCGCCTTTCAGAACGCTTTCCACGGGCGGACGCTGTTTACCGTCTCGACGGGCGGTCAGCCGGCCTATTCTCGGGATTTTGCCCCGCTGCCGCCGCAGATCCAGCATGCGGTGTTTAACGATCTCGAGTCGGCAAAGGCCTTAATCAACGACCAGACCTGCGCGGTGATTGTCGAGCCGGTGCAGGGCGAAGGGGGCGTGGTACCGGCCAGCGTCGAGTTTTTACGCGGCCTGCGCCAGCTTTGCGACCAGCATAACGCCCTGCTGATTTTCGATGAAGTGCAGACCGGGGTCGGACGCACCGGCGAGCTGTATGCCTATATGCACTACGGCGTGACGCCCGATGTGCTGACCACCGCCAAAGC
>ERZ507758.134-NODE-134-length-14828-cov-4.68646_pt1 | contig 14828 bp, 16 predicted proteins | sample MGYA00513302_ERZ507758 | MGnify/ENA metagenome assembly ERZ507758
GTTCAGACGTGTGCTCTTCCGATCTTAACTTCGGAAAAAGTTATGCCACCACGCGCTAAACGACCCTGCCGGCACAGAGGATGCACGGCAGTAACGAATGATGTCAGTGGGTTCTGTGAGATCCATCGGCAGCAACACGCCGGTGATGGCTGGCGTAACTATCAGCCCGGAAAAACTCGGCAGGAACGTGGTTATGGTCGTCCGTGGGAAATTAAACGGGCCCGTATCATGAAGAGGGATAAATACCTTTGTCAGAACTGCAGGCGAGACGGTATTGCCACGAAAGCCTCAAGTGTCGACCACATTATTCCTAAAGCTCATGGCGGTACGGACGATGACTTTAATCTCGAGTCATTGTGCTGGAGCTGCCACAGCAAGAAAACAGCAACAGAGAGAACCCGATGAAGAATTTCAAAATTGAATACATTGATGGCACTTTGACCGTTCTGGAAACGGATGGTCAGTCACGGATGCATGAAGCCGTACATGGCATCCATTTTGAGCATGTTCAGGGCGGCCGGCCCCTGCTTAAACTGACGATTGCACATGATATTGCTCCGGCCCCTGCCTCATCACCTGCAATGGATCAGGAGCCTTTAGAGGGTGAGCTGGTACAGGAGCAACAATCTCCGCCTTCCGGCGGTCGCCGTTCCCGCCATCGTCGAGGAGGTAAGCAATGATGTATCAACGCACGGATCTGACGCTCTCCATGTTCTATGCATCCAGCGCTGGTGCAGACGGGAACAAAGTGGCTACGCTGACGATGCAGGTCATTGCGGCAGAGGCTGGAGCCGTCCAGACCAGCCAGCTGCTATGCATCACCGATAGCGCGAAGAAAAAAACATATAGCGTAGGTGAACAATCTGTCAGTAATGGTTCCGATCCGTTGCTGGTCGCGATTGAGAATTACTGGCGTCAGAGTACAGATGTCGTCGTTAAAGGATTGATCGCCGAGGTGACCGACTTCATCGCAGGGAACATCAACTCAGTCAGCACCTGGATCGGTCAGTTTGGGATGAAGGTGTTCGAGAACCAGCCATTAGATGAACGGCTACCAGAAAGCGTACTGCAGGCCGATGGAGGCTCCGCTACAGCGACAGGATCCTGACCGCCGGTATAACAACTGGTGTTCATTGAACGTCTGAGATATGCCGGCCCGCGCAATGCGAACCGTATTCGCCGCCGGCGCAGCCGGAATGACGACCTCCACCTCGACTGAGGCAGCTGCAGCCAGGGGTAGGGGGGAGCAAATCCCTGACCCCTTTCGCGCTTCGGGACTGCCCGTTGAAGTCTATTTTTACACGCCAGAAATAAGAAACTTTTTTCCGGAAGGTTTCATCTATCAAAGGAACGTTTATGGCCGGAGGAATTCGATCGTCCGGTGGTGGCCGAAAACCCACTTTACCCACCGGGCAAAAAAGCAAATTAACACGTATTGCGCCTCCCGCTGAGTTAATGGGGGAGGCGGCAATAAGAATGTGGAAGACGCAAAGCAAAATACTCATCGACCGAGGGGTGTTTGAGCTGGAGGACGCACCTTTGTTGCTGGCTTACTGCAATGCTTTTCATCTGATGCTCGAAGCCGAAAAAATGCTGGCCAGCGGACTGACCTCAGAAAGTGAAATGGGGGGCTTGAAAAAACACCCTGCAGTTAATGTCCGGAATGACTCGGTTTCCCAGCTTGCCCGCCTCGGCTCTCTGTTGGGGTTAGATCCGCTCAGTCGTCTTCGCATGACCAGCGGACAAAAGGATCCGGACGATGACGGGAATGAATTCGATGAGTTTGACTGATGGCTACCTATCCGAACGTCAATGCGGCGAACCAGTATGCGCGGGATATCGTTGGCGGGAAGATTCTGGCGTGTCAGTTAACGGTACTTGCCTGTCAGCGACATCTGGACGACCTCGAACGAGCAAAGGATCCCCACTGGCCCTACCGCTTCGATAAAAACAAAGCAGAACGATTTCTTCGTTTTGCCCAGAAAATGCCTCATACCTCAGGGGAATGGGCCCGGCGTAAACTCCGGATTGAATTTGAAGCCTGGCAGAAGTTCGCTCTTGGCGTACCGTTTGGATGGGTACACAAGAAGACAGGCCTGCGTCGTTTCTCTGAAATCTATATCGAGGTGCCCAGGAAGAACGGGAAATCCGCTATTGCCGCTGCTGTAGGAAATTATATGTTTTGTGCAGATGGCGAGCATGGTGCAGAAGTCTATTGCGGCGCCACGACTGAAAAACAGGCATGGAAGGTATTTTCTCCGGCGCTGCAAATGGTGAAAAAGCTGCCGGCATTGCGGCAAAAATTCTCGATAAAACCTTGGGCAAAAAAAATGACGCGCCCTGACGGTTCGGTTTTTGCGCCTGTGATCGGTGACCCGGGGGATGGTGATTCGCCATCATGCGCCATCATTGATGAATATCACGAACATACTACTGATGCGCTTTACACCACCATGACCACCGGCATGGGGGCTCGTGAACAACCGATGACACTGATCATCACCACTGCCGGCTATGACATTACATCCCCTTGCTATGAAAAGCGTACTCAGGTTGTCGAGATCCTGCGGAGAACCCGTAATGGCGAGGAAAATGAAACCATATTTGGGCTGATTTATGGCCTTGATGACGATGATGACTGGACGACTCCTGAGGCATTAATCAAGGCAAACCCCAACTATGGCATTTCGGTAAAAGCAGATTTTCTCCGGGCTAAACAATTATTGGGTATGTCGACGCCCGGGCAGACAAACAAGATTCTGACCAAGCATTTCAATCGCTGGGTAAGCGCAAAATCAGCTTATTACGACCTGAGAAAATGGATGGATGCAGCCGATAAAAACCTTAAGTTGTCAGATTTTGAAGGGGAAGAATGCTGGCTGGGTATCGATCTGGCCTCGAAAGTTGACCTCAATGCCGTGGTTCCAGTTTTTCGTCGTGAAATAGACGGAATAACACATTTTTACTGTGTTTCTCCTCTGTTCTGGGCACCCGAAGAAACCATTTACTCGCAGGAGACCGCGCTGAAAAGTACCGCAGAACGTTATCAGTCCTTTGTCCGGCAGGGTAAGTTGATCCCGACCGATGGTGGCGAAGTTGATTACAGGCTGATATTTGAAACGATCCTGAAGCTGCGGAATACCGTAAAAATTGCCCAATGCCCCATTGATCCTTATGGCGCGACTTCATTACGTCACATGCTTGAGGAAGAGGGGCTTGAGCCTGTCGAGATAAGACAAAATTTTACCCATATGAGTGATCCTATGAGAGAGATTGAGGCTGCGCTCATCTCGGGGAGATTCCATCATGACGGACACCCTGTCATGAACTGGTGTATTTCCAATATCGTCGGCCAGTACCTTCCCGGAAGTGACGATATTGTGCGTCCCGGGAAAGAAGGGCGGCAGAACAAGATAGATGGTGCGGTTGGTTTAATGATGGGGCTTGGGCGCGCCATGCTCAACAGTTCAGTGATGACATCCGTATACGATGAGGAAGATATAGCATGCTAATTTCAGTTCTGAGTTTTATTGTCGGCCTCACTGGTGCTGGATTGTTATCCGCAGGTGCCTGGCTTATTTCTCCATCAGTGGGATTGATAACAGGAGGGGTTATTTGTCTGGGCTGGTCATATATGACAACCCGGGCCTTTTCCTCTGGCATCAGCAATGGCGGAGGTAAATAATGTTCCTACCCCAGATGTTCAGGGGCCGACAATACTCAGGTAATAGCTTCTGGGAAGCCATGCTGGGCGGGGTTCGTTCAAGCCAGAGCAAAACTGGCATCATAATCACGCCGGAAACCGCTCTTGGACTTTCAGCGGTCCGGGCCTGTGTCACCCTCCTGGCGGAGTCAGTCGCGCAGCTGCCGTGCGAACTCTACCGGCGGGATAAAAATGGCGGGCGCCAGCGTGCGACGGACCACCCGGTTTATGACCTGATTCACTCCCAGCCCAACAGGAAAGACACCTCATTCGAGTATTTCGAGCAGCAGCAGGGGTTGCTGGGGCTTGAGGGAAATTGCTACTCGATCATCGAACGGGACGGAAAAGGCTACCCGAAAGAGCTGATCCCCATTAACCCGAAAAAGGTCATAGTGCTGAAAGGGCCGGACGGTATGCCGTATTACCAACTCCCGGAAGTCGGCGAAATTCTGCCGATGCGCATGATGCACCATGTGAAGGTCTTTTCTCTGGATGGCTATATCGGCAGTTCCCCAATTCAGACGAACGCCGATGTTCTGGGGCTGAATCTGGCGGTTGAGGAGCATGCGGCCGCGACATTCCGGCGCGGGACAACGATGAGCGGAGTGATAGAGCGTCCGAAAGAGGCTGCGACCATTAAAAGCCAGGATGCTATTGATCGCCTGCTGGCGAAATGGACCGAGCGCCATTCCGGTATTCACAATATGTTCTCTGTGGCATTGCTGCAGGAGGGCATGAGCTACAAACAACTGTCGCAGGATAACGAAAAGGCGCAGCTGCTACAGTCGCGGCAGTGGGGCGTGGAAGAGGTCTGCCGGCTCTATAAAATCCCGCCACATATGGTGCAGATGCTGGCGAAAGCAACCAACAACAACATCGAGCACCAGGGCCTGCAGTTCGTGATGTATACGCTGCTGGCCTGGCTGAAACGCCATGAGGGTGCGCTGCAGCGCGATCTGCTTCTGCCCAGCGAACGCCGCGATTTGTACATCGAGTTCAATGTTTCCGGGCTGCTGCGAGGCGATCAGAAATCACGCTATGAATCTTATGCGCTGGGCCGCCAGTGGGGATGGCTATCCACTAACGATATCCGGCGTATGGAGAATCTGCCGCCAATTGCCGGCGGGGATAAATACCTGACGCCGCTCAATATGGTCGACAGCGCGAAGATCCTTCCTGGCGATAAATCGCCGACAGCAAAACAGCTGGCCGAAATCGAAACCCTTCTGGCCAGAGCCTGATTATTTCCCGCCGCGCGGGATGACCTGGAAGACAACATGACAACGAAATTAATTAACCTGCCGCACCTGGCAGATATGGTCTTTGGCGTGCCGCATTACGTGACGCGGCAAACAATGGACTCCGTGAAAGCGGTGCTCATCCCCCGTATTCAGGGAATCACCGAAGATGCCGCCATTCAGATGGCATTGAATCCGGGTAAATCACCTGCTGCTGAGCAGGTCCAGCCCACCGGCGGGGTGGCGGTGATCCCCGTTCACGGCATTCTCGTTCCACGCCGGGGGCAGATTACGGCGATGTGCTCCGAGCTGACCAGCTACGAGCGGATCCGCGGGCAGTTGCAGGCGGCGTTAAACGACCCCTCAATCAGCGAAATCGTTCTGGATATTAACTCCGGCGGCGGCGCAGCGGTGGGGTGCAAGGAGCTGGCCGATTACATTTATCAGTCTCGCGATACGAAGCCCATCACGGCGATTGTGAACTACAGCGCGTATTCCGCCGCGTATTTCATCGCATCGGCCTGCAACAAAATCATCGTCAGCCAGACCAGTGGCGTGGGGTCGATTGGTGTGATCATGGAGCACCTCGATACGTCGAAGATGGAAGAAAAAATGGGGCTGACGTTCACCACCATTTACCGGGGAGATAACAAAAATAACGGCACCCAACATGAACCACTGAGTGAAGAGTCGCTGGGTATGTTCCAGGGCATGATCGACGAAATGTACGAGACGTTTACGGGGTCGGTGGCCGAATATCGCGGCCTGAAGCAGCAGGCCGTCATTGATACGCAGGCGGGGCTGTATTTTGGCCCTGGCGCGGTGTCTGCCGGCCTGGCGGATGAAGTCTCTGACCCCCAGGCGGCGATCAATGCTATCGCGGCAAAGTATCAGCAACCCCGTCAAAAAACCTCCATTCAGATGCAGGCAGCCGCGATGGACCTGCAAACCAAAATGTAACCCGGCGCAAACACAAACCGCGTCACCTTAAGCAGCCAGCAGGCTGCTTTTTTTATGTCTAAAAAGAGAGAAATCAAATGCCACAGATTGAAGAATTGCGTCGTCAGCGTGCGGGTATCAACGAACAGGTTCAGGCCCTGGCAACCATTGACGCCAGCGGCAGCACGCTGACTGCGGAGCAGCTGACGGAGTTTGCGAACCTGCAGCAGCAGTTCACTGATATCAGCGCCAAAATTGAACGCCTGGAAGCCGCCGAACGTGCTGCGGCGCTGGTCGCAAAACCCGTGAAAGCGACTCAGCAGGCCCCCGGCATTATTGTTAAGCAGGAGCCTAAACAGTACACCGGTGCTGGCATGACCCGACTGGTTATGTCTGTCGCCGCAGGCGCAGGGAATCTGCAGGACGCGGCAAAATTCGCTTCAGAAGAGCTGAATGACCAGTCCGTATCGATGGCCATTTCCACCGCAGCGGCGTCCGGTGGTGTGCTTATTCCGCAGAACCTCCACAGTGAGGTGATCGAGCTACTGAGCGACCGAACCATCGTCCGCAAGCTGGGTGCCCGTCCCGTTCCGCTGCCTAACGGTAATATGACGCTACCACGCGTGGCCGGTGGAGCAACGGCAAGCTACACAGGAGAAAACAAAGACGCCAAGACATCAGAAACACGCTTTGATGATGTAAAACTTACGGCGAAAACTCTGATTGCGATGGTGCCTATTTCCAATGCACTGATTGGCCGCGCCGGATTCAACGTCGAGCAGCTGGTCCTGCAGGATATTCTGACCGCCATCTCAGTGCGTGAGGATAAAGCCTTTATGCGCGATGACGGTACCGGCGATACACCGATTGGTATGAAGGCGCGCGCGACGCAGTGGAACCGCCTGCTGCCGTGGGAAGCTGATGCAGCGATCAACCTGAACACAGTTGACGAGTACCTGGACAAGATCATTTTGATGGCGATGGACGGCAACAGCAATATGATCAGCAGCGGCTGGGGCATGTCGAACCGTACCTATATGAAGTTGTTTGGGCTGCGTGACGGCAACGGCAACAAAGTCTATCCGGAAATGGCTCAGGGATTACTTAAAGGATATCCGGTTCAGCGTACCAGCGCGATCCCTGCGAATCTGGGGACCGGGGGTAAGGAGACTGAGATTTACTTTGCTGACTTCAATGATGTGGTTATCGCTGAAGACGGCAATATGAAAGTCGACTTCTCGAAGGAAGCCTCTTACATCGATGCCGATGGCACCCTGGTATCTGCGTTTTCCCGTAACCAGTCGCTAATCCGCGTTGTTACTGAGCATGATATTGGCTTCCGTCATCCGGAAGGCCTGGTGCTGGGTACCGGCGTCCTGTTCTAACCCATCCCTCAGTAAATACGGCCCGCATATGCGGGCTTTTCCCTTTCAGGAGAATGTTATGGCTGCGAAAAATAAAGCAGTGGAGCCGGAAGAAACAGGCACACAGGACAACCATGCGACCGTGGTCGCACAGGCAGAGCGTAAATCCGTTGTGTTCCTTGGGCCGCACCACCGTTATTCCCGTGGAGATATCGCGTGCTTTGATGGATCGCGCGCCGAAGAATTGGTTAAGCGGCGTATCGCGGTATGGCCGGAGGATGCCGAACGTGCGCTGAAACCGAAGCCGGGAGACAGCGATTTTGATACTGACATTGGATGATGTGAAAACCCAGCTACGCCTGGAACTGGACTTCACGGAGCATGATGCCATGCTCACGCAAATGGTGAACGCCGCGCAGCGGAGCATCGAGCGTGATTACTACTGCAAGCTGGTCACCAGTGATGAAGAGCTGCAGGCGCTCCCGGAGACCGTCCGCGGATTTATCGCGGATGAAGATATCCGGCTGGCTATTCAGTTTCTGGTCAGCGATGCGTATCTGAATGGCCATACCGGACAGTGGCTGGAAACCACTGCGGTGAGGCATCTTCTTTTCCCCCTGCAGGAGCATACGCTATGAGCCTGAAACCGGGTGATATGAACTGTCGCATTGCAATTAGCTACGTTCAGTCAGGTCGTGGGCCGCTGGGCGAACCGCTGCCGGAAAAGCAGGTTGAATCGGGAAAAGCGTGGGCAAAACGGGAGCTGGTATCGGGGCGAAAAGTCCGCACGCTGGATCAGCAGCAGGTGGTGGAAACCTGCCTGTTCACGGTCTATCCGGGCGTGCTGGTTGATATTGACTGGAAAATCACGACGAAAAATCTGGTTTATACCGTCCGGAATATCGACCGCAAAACAGACCGGATCATTATCACGGGGGAGGCTGACGGGCGGCATGATAGAGCTGGCGATTAAGGGTGCGCTGGAGCGCATCACCGGCATGAATGCGTATCCGCTTTTACTGCCGGACACGGTCCAGGAAGGTGCGACCTTTCAGCGTATCTCTGACCCGGAAATGGTCTCGGGAATGTTGCGAACGGGGATCGTATCTGCCCGTATCCAGGTGAATCTGTACCGTCTCGATGATTACACCTCACTGCTGCAGCTGGATAAAAAAATCTGGACGGAACTGAAGTCCGTCGTTCATGGCCAGCTGGAGGGTATCCCGGTTCAGTATGTGGAGCGAGGCGGTATCCATCAGGATAAAAACCAGCTGACGAATCGTCGCATTCAGTATCGCCTGACCCGCGATTTCATCATTCACTACGTGGAGGACTCCTCGTGATCCGAATGGAAGTTAAAGGGCTGGATGAGCTGGAGCGGCAGTTAATGGCCCTGGGCGAAAAAGTGGCGACGAAGGTATTGCGGGATGCCGGGCGCGAAGCGCTAAAGGTCGTCGAGGAAGATATGAAGCAGCATGCCGGCTTTGACGAAACGTCTGCCGGGCCGCACATGCGGGACTCAATCAAAATCCGCTCTTCCACCCGCAAGGGTAAAGGGAACGCGGTTGTAACGCTCCGTGTTGGCCCCAGCAAGCAGCACCATATGAAGGCGCTGGCGCAGGAGTTTGGCACGGTTAAACAGGTTGCAGACCCCTTTATCCGACCCGCCCTGGATTACAACCTCCAGACCGTTTTGCGCGTGTTAACCGTGGAAATCCGAAACGGCATTGAAAACAGGTAGCATCCGCTGCCGTATAAAAAGAGAGAGAAACATGGCTGATAAAACTTCGCCTGAATATGCGATGTTGCCGGCGGGCACCATTGTGAAATACGGGGAGCCTGGCGCTGCCACGTCAGCGCTGAAACCGCTGATTAACTGTAAAGCGCTGGGTGCAATGGGGCAGACGGGGGGCTTTGTCGACTGCACCACGTTACTGGATAAGCAGAAACAGTCCATCAGCGATCTGCCTGACGGGCCTGAAAAGTCGCTGGGCTTCATTGATGATCCGGGCAATACCGATTTTGCCGCGCTGCTGAACGCAGCAGAGGCCCGCAAGACCATCCAGTTATACGTCGAATTACCCAACAAGCGAACAGCGACGATGCTCCTGGCGCTGTCCGGGTGGCAGATGAATGAAATCGCCGCTCCGGCGAATGAGGTCATCCAGATCACTGTTCAGGGTAAACAGAACAAGATCACCTGGGGAACCGTCGCTGTCTCCGGCGGCGCCTGATTAACTTAACCTGTAAACAGCCACCTTAGGGTGGCTTTTTATTTTTAAGGACTACCTGTGAAAGATAAAGATTACCTGTCCACGCTGAAATCCGCGTTGCTTAAATCGGAGCCAACCGTCATTAAAACCGAGTTATTTGGCGCCACCGTATTCATCCGCCGCCTGACCGGGGATTACCTCATCAGCTACGAAGAGAAAATGGCTGAAACCGCAAAAGCTGGCGCAGCGCGCGAGGCATCGGAGCAAGTCATTCAGATCGTCATCGATGCACTGGTTCAGCCGGATGGAACGGCCATTCCGGATGAATTTAAACCCACGGCAGCCGAGCTGCTGAAGGCCCATGAAAACCCCGAACTGCTGGCCGCTGTGGAAAAAGTGAAGCAACACGCAATCGGCAAGCTGGAGGAAGCGGAAAAAAACTGAGTGACTCGCCCTGGCTGGAGCTGATCTTCTGGCTGGCCGACCGCTGGGGCGAGCCTGACCCATCCAAAATTGCCGCATTGCCAGCCAACACTCTGTACCACTGGCGAGCCTACTTCCTGAAACAAGGCACTTTCCGCCGTCCTGTCGATGAAAACGCGCCACCTACCGAAACCACACCTGCGCCATCCCGGGTCGATGATGAATGCGCGGCAGTCATGAGGGCATTAATGTAATGGCAGACGTCGCATCTTTAGCGGTCGGGCTGCACCTGAACGCAGCCAGTTTTAAATCCCAGCTGCTGGGAGCGTATGGCGATGCGGAGAACCAGTCACAACGGTTCAACCGTAATGCCCAGGCGGACGCGAAAAAGACGGAGGACGCCTATAAAAAGGTCGGTCTGTCGATATCCGGGATGGCCAGCCGGCTGGCGGGGCTGGCAGGAGCCGGCCTTTCCATCGGTACGATCGTCACCACGTCCAGACAATATGGACAGGCATTATCAGACCTGCAGGCCATCACCGGTGCGACTGCTGCTGAAATGAAAGCGCTGGATCTGGCTGCGCAGGAAATGGGACGCACGACAGAGTACAGCGCCAGCCAGGCCGCCGAGGCGCTAAAGCTGATGGCGTCGGCTAAACCGGAGCTTTTAAAAACGTCCGATGGACTGCAGAAGGCTACGAACAGCGCGCTTATCCTGGCGCAGGCCGCCGGCACAACGCTGCCCGATGCGACCAGAACGCTGGCGCTCTCCTTAAACCAGTACGGGGCGAGCGCACAGGAGGCGGATCGTTATATCAACGTGCTGGCCGCCGGCGCGAAGTACGGGTCGTCGGATATTGTGGATACAGCGGCCGCCATTAAAAATGGTGGCGTCGCAGCCGCACAGGCCGGCGTTGGTTTTGAGCAGCTGAATGCCGCGATTCAGGTGCTGGCAGAGCGTGAAATTAAAGGCGGTGAAGCCGGCACGGCGCTGCGTAACGTCATCCTGAATCTGGAAAAGGGCACGGACAAGAGCCTCAAGCCGTCCGTGGTTGGTCTCAGCCAGGCGCTGACCAATCTTTCCGGGAAAAATCTCTCCACGGCCCAGGCCGTAAAACTGTTTGGCGTGGAGAACCTGAATGCGGCGTCTATCCTGGTCCAGAACCGTTCAAAGCTTGATGAGCTAACCGCTTCCCTGACCGGTACCAAAACGGCGCATGAGCAGGCATCCATCAGGGTTAACAACCTGAACGGCGATTTGCTGGGGCTGAGCAGTGCGTTTGAAGGGATGGTCATTAAGATCGGCCAGAGCAGTAACGGGCCACTCCGCAGCGGGATTCAGGTTGCCACGGAGGCACTGAACAGCCTGGCAGACAATTTCAACACCGTCTCCAGCGTGGCGCTTTACAGCCTGATCCCCGTGTTATCCACGAAACTGACTGCAGGGCTGCGGGAGAATATCGCGGCCTGGCGGGAAAGCCAGGCGGCGGTAAAAGCGCGGGCGCAGGCTGATGCGGATATTGCCCGCAAAACGCTGGATTCGACAGCGGCCATCCTGAAACAGAACGACGCTGAGTTTGGCCACTACCGGCAGATGGAGCGGACGGCTAAACAGTACGGGATGAATATCAGTTACCAGGATGAGTTTACCCGGCTTATCCGGCAGGAAACTGAGCAAACGAACCTGGCCAGCCAGGCGAAACTGAAACTGGCAGCGGCAAACCGGCAATTGTCGATATCAGCCCGTGCGGCCTCCGTTGCGGTGGGCCTGGCAAGAGGCGCCCTGGCTTTTGTTGGTGGTCCGGTTGGCGCGGCGACGCTGGCTGGCTCTGCATTACTGTATTTCCATCAACAAGCAAAAGAAGCCCGGCAATCGGCCATTGATTTAAAAGATGCCGTAGTGGAAACCAGTGAAGCGCTGATGCGCCTCTCGCTTAACCAGTTAAATGTGAAGCAGTTCGACCTGGAGGATAAGTACGAAAACCAGGTCGTGCAGCGTAACCAGCTGATAAAAGAGATTCAGGATGCCGACAGTCGTATCGACAGCCTGAAAGGGTTTGACCCCTTCGGCCAGCTGGAAGGGGTGACAAAAGACCAGACGCGGGCGCGGGCGGATCTCGATAGCGTTAACGAGGGACTCCGCAAAACCGAGGAAAACATTAAGCGTGTCAGTGATGCAAAAACACTGGCTCAGCTGGGTTTATCGGGAAAAATAACCTCCCTTACGGACGATCTGAAAGGAGCGTTAAGCACGCCCCCCAAAGAGACCGGAGATGGAAATCCCTGGGGCGGCGATGGCGGTACCGGCACGGGGAAAGGCAGTAAGTCCCAGGTCGACCAGTTCAAAGCGCTGCGGCAGCAAATTGAAGAAGCCCATGCATCCAGCCTGGCCAGAATTAACCTGCAGGAAAAGGACAGCAACAGGGAGCTGCAGGAAGCGGCGAAGAAAAATGGCGCCAGTGATGCTGACCTGCAGCGCGTGCTGTTAATGAATGCAGAGAACTACCAGAAACAGCGACTGGATCTGGCCGCGCAGTATTCCCCCGCCCAGGAAACTCTGCGAAAAGAGCAGGAAGCCAGCCGGGACCTGGCTGAGCTTTTCAAAGCCCGCCTTCTTGATGAAAAAGAGTACCAGGCCGCACGAATAACGCTGGCCAGAGATACTGCGAAAGAGCTGCTGCAGGCGCATGCCGATGAAATCGCTGCGCCGGCACTGGATATCGCCGGCGAAGTTGATCCACTGGTCTCGCTGCGCAATCAGCTTGCGCAGCGGCAGGCATTGCTGCAGGCGTACTACCAGGGCAGCGCGATCAGCAAAGAACAGTACGAAATGCTGATGCAGAAGGCGACGAAAGAATCCGCCGATGCGCAGTATCAGACGTCACTGGAGTTATACCGATCACAGGGAGAATTCCAGAGCCTGGCCGTCGGGTTATTTGAAACGGCCCATGAGCGCTCGGGCAACTTCCTGACGAGCATGCTGACGCGGACGAGAAGCTTTAAGGAGAACATGGCTGACCTGTTTTCCTCACTCACGCAGTCGGTCATAAAAAACCTCGTTGATATGGCCGCTCAGGCGCTGGTCACCAGTACCGTCATGCAAACCATTATGGGCGTGGTGGGCGTCGGGACCAGCGTTGTCACGGGCGCTGCGGGCGCAGGCTCGGGGACGGCGATCCAGAATGCCGCCAGTAACTTCCAGTTCAACGCCAAAGGCGGCGTTTATGACTCACCGTCGCTAAGCGCATACAGCAACCAGGTGTATGACTCTCCGCAGTTCTTCGCCTTCGCAAAAGGGGCCGGCGTATTTGGCGAGGCCGGGCCGGAGGCCATCATGCCGCTGACGCGTGCCGGCGATGGTTCGCTGGGTGTACGCGCTGTCGGTGGTGGTCAGAACGCCGGCGCGTCGGAAGGGCCAAAAGTCTATATCACGATTGAAGGCGGAAACACCTCAACGCAGGCGCCGTCTGGTTTTGAGCAGTTTGGCCAGCAGATCGGCTCGTTTGTGGAGAAAAAATACAGGGAGCTGATGGCGCAGGATATGCGCCCTGGCGGGATGGTCTGGAATGCAGTTAAAGGGCAACGTTGATGGCTATTGAGATATTCACCTGGAGTCCGCGGGTTAATCCCCAGCAGACTGTTAACTTTCGTGTCCGGAAGGCGCAGTTCGGTGACGGGTATGCGCAGGTATCCGGCGATGGTATTAACACCCGATCACAGGACTGGGAGCTGAGTTTTGTCGGTACGGAGGACTATATCCGTCCGATTAAGCAGTTCCTCGACCGTCATGCCGGCACCCGCGCGTTTCAGTGGACCCCGCCTCTGGAAGAGGTGGGGCTTTACCGCTGTGAACAATATAAACCGGTGCCGCTGGGCGGCGGAAATTACTCACTTTCAGCCACTTTTATTCAGGCATTTAAACCATGAGCCTTAACGCGAATTATCAGAAGTTAGAGCCAGGCGATGAGGTTCGTCTCCTGGAGATCGATGGCCAGGCGTTTGGCCTGGATGAGGTTTTGTATTTCCACGGCTATAACGTTCCCCATACTGCAGCCGAAATCCTCGCCGCTGGCGGCGACCTGGATAAGCTGCCGGCGAAAAGCATCTGGTGGCAGGGGCGGGAGTATAAAGCCTGGCCATGTGAAATCGAAGGGATCGAGTCATCCACCACTGGCAGCGACGCGCAGCCAACGCTGCGGGTAGGGAATATCGACGGAAAGATATCCGCGCTCTGTCTTCATTACGACGATCTGGCTCTGGCGCGGGTTGTCATCCACGACACGCAAAAACAGTATCTCGATGCGAAGAACTTTCCGAAAGGGAATGCCTCAGCTGATCCGACGCAGGAGAAACGGCGCCTTTTCTTCATCGACGTAAAGCATTATGAAGACGATGAGAAGGTGGAATTTACTCTCTCCAGCCCGTTTGCCCTGCAGGGGATGATGATCCCCACTCGCCAGCTGCATGCGATTTGCACCTGGTGTATCCGCAATCAATACCGCAGCGGTAATGGGTGCGACTATGCCGGCACCCGGTATTTTGACAGGAACAATCAGCCAGTTGATGACCCGTCGCAGGATGTCTGCAACGGAACGCTAACGGCCTGCAAATTACGTCATGGTGAGAATAGCGAACTGCCGTTTGGCGGGTTCCCCGGCACTTCATTAATCAGGAGCTGATATGCGTCAGAAAACGATTAAGGCCATCCAGGAACATGCGGCCGCAGAATATCCGCGCGAGGCCTGCGGCCTCGTCGCCCAGAGGGGCCGAGCGGAGCGTTATTTCCCCTGCCGGAACCTGGCCACAGAGTCGAAAGATAATTTTGTGCTGGCGCCGGAGGATTATGCGGAGGTTGAAGAATGGGGAACGATCACCGGTATTGTTCACAGTCATCCTGATGCCACCACCCAGCCGAGCGAACTGGATAAAGCGCAATGCGACGCGACCC
>ERZ507758.144-NODE-144-length-14407-cov-4.79592_pt1 | contig 14407 bp, 14 predicted proteins | sample MGYA00513302_ERZ507758 | MGnify/ENA metagenome assembly ERZ507758
TTTTTGCAGACCATGGTCGCGTGCCCCATCCCACAATGCCGGCGCATCGCGAAAAAGTCCATCCTCCCAGGGCAGGTGACCGCGCAAAAAATTCTCCGGCCGTAACACGGGATCTATCGCAAAATAATTCTCTGCCTGATAGTGGGACATCCATGCGCGAGGATAGGTCGACTGGAACGTGACGCGGGGTCGGGTGAACGGCACCGGATGACGTACACATAGCGTGTAGTAATCATATTCCAGCGCTTCAGTTTCTCGTTGCAGGAGATTATAAACCTCCTCACCGGTGGCCATGGACTGAAATTGATGCAGCATATCCCGCCGCCAGCTGAAAAAATCATTGTCCCTCATAGCTGTGCAAATAACTCCTGATTGATAATCATTATTATAAATACAGAAAACTAACACATAAATCTTATTTATATGTATAAAATATCGTGGCTGTCGCATTTATTAGCCCGACGCCGGGCTTTTTTCCCTCTGTCGACGCAGAAACTCAGGTGCACTTCCGCCTTTTTCTACACCCTCTGCGCGTCGATGGGAAGCAGTGTATACGGCCATGAGGGAAATCGCGCACCGCCATGTTGGCGATAAAGGGCCTGGCGTGGCGACCCCCACCGAGAGCCGCCGCGCCAGCGCATGGTTTACTGCATCAGGAATTTTTCAAGGAACTGACGGGTACGCGGCTGCTGAGGTGAGGCGAACAGCGCTTTCGCCTCACCTTGTTCAACAATGCGGCCCTGATCCATAAAAATGGCGCGATCGGCGACATCGCGGGCGAAGCTCATCTCATGGGTCACGATAACCATCGTACGTTTCTCCTGTGCCAGCTGGCGGATGGTATTGAGTACCTCCCCTACCAGTTCAGGATCAAGGGCCGAAGTCGGTTCATCAAACAGGATCACCTCCGGACGCATGGCCAGCGCGCGGGCAATAGCCACCCGCTGCTGCTGCCCACCGGAGAGCCGGCGCGGATAACTGTTCTCTTTTCCGCTGAGCCCCACCTTCGCCAGCAGCTCGCGCGCCCGCACAATCGATTCCTGCTTGTCTTCACCTTTTACGATGACCGGCCCCTCAATTATGTTCTCCAGCACTGTACGGTGGGGAAACAGATTAAAGTTCTGGAAGACAAAGCCAACGTGCTGGCGCAGCTGACGAATGAGCCCTTTCTGCGACCCCAGGCTGCGACCGGCGTCGATGGTCACATCGCCGACGCGGATGGTGCCGCTCTCCGGTTGCTCCAGCAGGTTGATGCTGCGCAGCAGAGTGGTTTTGCCCGAGCCGCTGGGGCCGATGATCGCCACCACTTCCCCTTTCTGCACCTCCAGGTTGATACCATGGAGCACCGTCTGGCCATGGAATTTCTTCACCAGGCTTGTTACTTCTATCGCACTCATTTCGGATCACGCTCCTGGCGGTTTAGCTGGTTTTCAAAATAGTTCTGCAGCGAGGAGAGTACCGTCGCCATCACCCAGTAGATGAGTGAGGCCGCCAGATACATGGTGAAGACCTCGAGGGTTCGCGAGGTGATAAGCTGCGCCTGTCGGAACAGCTCTGGCACCTGGATCGTCGCCGCCAGCGAGGTATCTTTTACCAGGCTGATAAAACTGTTGGACAGCGGCGGCAAAGCGACCCGCGCCGCCTGGGGTAAAATAGCCCGACGCATCGTCTGCCAGGGCGTCATGCCAATACTGGCCGCCGCTTCCCATTGCCCTTTGTCAATGGAGGCGATAGCCGCACGCAGCGTTTCCGCCGCATAGGCCGCGGTATTCAGCGACAGACCAATCATTGCCGCCGGAATAGGATCAAGCTCAATGCCAAACTGCGGCAAGCCGTAGTAGATCATAAACAGCTGGGCGATGAGCGGCGTACCGCGAAAAATGGAAATATACATGCGCGCCAGCCATTTTACCGGCCAGAGGGGCGACATGCGCATCAGCGCCAGAATAAAGCCCAGCACCAGGCCGAAAAACATCCCGCCAATGCTCAGCTGCAGCGTAAAGACGGCCCCTTTGAGCAGAAAAGGAGCGGAATCGATGACCAGTTGGATACTTTCTTGCATGCTGTGGTTTCTGTATTAGAGGTGAGGATGATAGGCAAACAGCGCCGGCGCTCCGCCGGTATGGACGAACAAAATCGGCCCTTCATCCTTAAAGCGTTTCTGCGTAATGCCATCGATAAGTCCGGCCATCGCTTTGCCGGTATAGACCGGATCGAGCAAAATCCCTTCCAGCTGCGCCAGCAACTTCACGGCAGCCATCCCATCGTCGTTTGGCGTACCGTATCCTGGGGCAAAGTAATCATCCCACAGTATAATTTCAGCTTTCGCCTGTAGTTCGAGACTGTTAGCCACGGCCTGCTGCAGCGCCACCACTTTCGGCAACTGGTCAGCGACCGAGCGCGATACCGTCACCCCAATCAGTTCCGCCTGCGGCATCAGCTGTTCAAGGCCGACCGCCAGTCCGGCATGGGTACCGGCGCTGCCGGAGGCGACCACGACTGATGAGATCTCCACGGCGTCTTCGCACTGTTGAGCGATTTCCAGCGCGCTTTCCACATAGCCTAACGCCCCGAGGGCATTCGAACCGCCAACCGGAATAACATACGGACGATATCCCTGCGCTTCGATGCGGGTCGCCAGCTCGTCGAGTTGGGCGGTAGGATCGGTCAGGGCATCGCACATCTCAACCTGGGTGTTAAACAGATCCAGCAGCAGGCGGTTGCCATTGCTCAGATAGTTCTCCGCCCGCGTGCCGATGGGGTTTTCCAGCAGCGCCACGCAGTGCAGCCCCAGTTTGGCGGCGACCGCCGCTGTCTGGCGCACATGGTTAGACTGGATCGCGCCGGCGGTGATTAAGGTATCCGCCCCCTCGCGCAGCGCATCGGCGGCAAGAAACTCCAGCTTGCGCAGTTTGTTGCCCCCCATCGCCAGCGGTGTCGTATCATCACGTTTAATAAAAATTTCACGTCCAAGGTGATCGGACAGACGCGGCAGATACTCCAGCGGCGTTGGCGCGCCGATCAGTTCCAGACGCGGAAAACGGGTTAAATTTTGCAGTGACATGGCCCCTCCTGACTCAGTTATGCTTCATTATGCACACAGTTATGCGCTAAATAAAAAAAGGCGCTTCCAGGAGCGCCTTTTTTCACCGCCGTCGATTATTTCGTCACGTCAGCGCCAAACCATTTCTCGGACAGCGCCTTCAGGCTGCCATCTTTCTGCATATCGGCTATCGCGCCATCTACCGCTTTCAGCAGATCGTCGTTGCCTTTGCGCAGCGCCACGCCTGCCTCCTGACGGGAGAAGGCTTCACCGGTTACCGCCAGAGTATTGTTGGTTTTCTTCACCAGATCCAGCGCGGCCAGGCGGTCGACCAGAATGGCGTCGATACGGCCCACGCGCAGATCCTGATATTTCGTCGGGTCGTCATCATAGGTGCGAACATCAACGCCCTGCACGTTCTGACGCAGCCACTCTTCATAGTTAGTGCCCAGCCCAACGCCGACTTTCTTGCCTTTCAGATCCGCCGCGGTTTTAATCGCGCCTTCGTTACCCTTTTTCACCAGCGCCTGCACACCGGAGATAGTATACGGGGTGGAGAAATCGTATTTTTTCTTACGCTCATCGGAGATAGTGACCTGGTTAATCACCACGTCAATGCGTTTGGAGTCCAGCGATGCCAGCATACCGTCCCATTTGGTCGGCTTGAGATCGGCTTTTACGCCAAGGTGTTTAGCCAGCTCATTAGCAAACTCCACTTCAAATCCGGTCAGCTTGCCGTCATCTCCCTGGAAACTAAAAGGAGGATAGGTGCCTTCGAGGCCCACGCGCAGGGTGCCGCGCTCTTTAATCTGATTAAGCAGGTTTTCCGCCGCAAAAGTTTTCACGCTGACGCCAGCCATCAAAACAACGGCCATCGCGCCCATCAGTGCCTGACGACCCAGAAGTGCTAATTTCATAGATACCCCGAAGATTAAGATTTTCCTGTAGTGTAAGGCGCTTAACACCCTGACACCAACATCGTTACGCTACATCTTATGCCAATTTATTATATATGATCCCGTTTAGGGTATAGCGAAAATCAGGCCTTTCTTCACCCGTTTTGCTGGATATCTCCCATACTGCAAAGGTCAGCCTGTTGACGTCTGGAGCATGGAAGATGAAAAACCCCACCTTATTGCAATGTTTTCACTGGTACTACCCCACCGGCGGCGAGCTGTGGCCTGAGGTCGAAGCGCTGGCCCCCAGTCTCAATGAAATTGGCATCAATATGGTTTGGTTGCCCCCCGCTTACAAAGGTGCCTCAGGCGGTTATTCCGTCGGCTATGACACCTACGATCTCTTTGATCTCGGCGAGTTTGATCAAAAAGGGTCTGTCGCCACCAAGTATGGCGATAAAGCGCAGTTGCTGGCGGCCATAAACGCTCTGAAGGAGCACGACATTGCCGTGCTGCTGGATGTGGTGGTGAATCATAAAATGGGCGCCGATGAAAAAGAAGCGCTACGGGTCCAGCGCGTCGATGAGCAGGACCGCACCCAGATTGATGAAGAGATCATTGAGTGCGAAGCATGGACTCGTTACACCTTTCCGGTACGGGCCGGTCAGTATTCCCAGTTTGTCTGGGACTACAAATGTTTTAGCGGCATTGACCACATCGAAAACCCGACGGAAGACGGCGTGTTTAAAATCGTCAACGATTACACCGGCGAGGGATGGAATGAACAGGTCGATGATGAGCTGGGTAACTTTGACTACCTGATGGGTGCCAATATCGATTTTCGCAATCATGCCGTCACCGAGGAGATCAAATACTGGGCGCGCTGGGTGATGGAGCAGACCGGTTGCGATGGTTTTCGTCTTGATGCCGTGAAGCATATTCCCGCCTGGTTTTACAAAGCGTGGATCGAACACGTTCAGGAGGTGGCGCCGCAGCCGTTGTTTATTGTGGCGGAATACTGGTCCCATGAAGTGGAGAAGCTGCAGCAGTATATCGACCTGGTCGAGGGCAAGACGATGCTGTTTGATGCCCCGCTGCAGATGAAATTTCATGAAGCCTCGCGCCAGGGGCGTGATTATGACATGAGCCAGATTTTCAGCGGAACGTTGGTGGAAGCCGATCCGTTCCATGCCGTCACCCTGGTCACCAATCATGACACACAACCGCTGCAGGCCCTCGAGGCGCCGGTTGAACCGTGGTTTAAACCGCTGGCCTATGCCCTGATCTTATTACGTGAAAATGGGGTGCCCTCGGTCTTCTATGCCGATCTCTTCGGCGCGTCCTATGAAGATACCGGTGGCGACGGGCAAACCTACGCTATAGAGATGCCCGTTATTGAGCAACTGCACGAACTGATCGACGCCCGTCAGCGCTTTGCGCATGGCGTGCAAACGCTCTGGTTCGATCACCCTAACTGTATTGCCTTCAGCCGCAGCGGCACCGACGAGGATCCTGGTTGCGTGGTGGTCATGTCTAATGGTGATGAGGGGGAAAAGACCCTGACGCTGGGCGAAAATTACGGCAACAAACGCTGGCGGGATTTTCTCGGTAACCGGGAAGAGATTGTAGAAACCGACGACGATGGCTGCGCGACCTTTACCTGTAACGGGGGGAGTGTCAGCGTGTGGGTAATGGAAGCTGTGCTGTGATGAGAGAAGTGTCGGGCGGGCCAGAGCGGCCCGCCGGAGCCTCAGCGCACCGAGGCTGGTGCGCTGATGGGCGCTGTCGCACGCGCTTTCGCCCATGCCTTTTCACACTCGGGAGTGAGGCGCTCAACACGGGTCAGCGTCATACGATCATAGGACAGCGTGTTGCCTTCGCGCTCGATCGGATAAATATCCAGGGAAGCCGTCACGTTGTAGATCTGACTATCGCGGTTCATCAGTTTACCCGGTTGCGCGATCACACGCTGCCACTGGCGGCAGTCGAAAGTATCCCCTTCTTTGGTGACAATCAGGCTGGCAATCGCGTCCGGACTCATCATTTCGCTCTGCGGCCCTTTCGATTGCCAGTAGCCCTCGAGACCGGCCGGCGCTGGTGCTTTAACGACGTCGTCGTAATGATCAACCTGCACACATCCGGCCAGCGCCACGACCATGCCCGCAAAAACTAACTGTTTCATCATTCATCCCACAAGCCGATAAAAAAGTATTGTGGCATTAAAGCGTTAAGCCTTCCAGCCCCGACGTTAGTGAAACCCTGAACACAGTCTGCACTAGCATGATGCCTTTCATTTGAAATAAGGAAATTCTGAAAATAAAATATTAACAAGGGCGTAACCATAGCATCTATGGGCACTTTTTGTTTTTAATTCGCTCACACTACCTGTTCTCGACTTTACTTTAAGAGTTTTCCTGGCAAATTATATGCATGGATGCGGAATAGTCTAAAGGAACTAATGGGTTCTTTCTAAAACCTACTATTATTGCCGCCCACAAGGACTGCTTCCCGTCACCACTGGGAAGTGAATATCGTTACGTGTTGATTGAGGATGGGTCATGTCAACGATGATTATGGATTTGTGCAGCTATACCCGGTTAGGATTAACGGGATACCTGACTAGCCGGGGTATAAAAAAGCAAGATATCGTTGAGGTCCATGCCGCTACAGAACTGCTTAACCAGTGCGCGGCGCGTCGTCCGGCAGTGATATTTCTTAATGAAGACTGTTTTGTGCATGACGATGAAAGTAATACGATTATCCGTCAGATCATCGTGCAAAATCCGACCACGCTGTTTGTTATCTTTATGTCGCTGGCGAACATCCATTTTGACCGCTATCTACGGGTACGTAAGAACCTGCTGATCAGTTCAAAATCGATAACGCCAAAAGACCTTGATGTCATTCTGGTTAATTATCTCAAATGCAAAAACAGTAGCCTGGGGCAGTTAAATTTACCCACCTTGTCATTGAGCAAGACAGAATCAAATATGCTGCAAATGTGGATGGCCGGACATGGGACAACGCATATTTCAACGCAAATGAACATCAAGGCAAAGACGGTATCATCACATAAAGGCAATATTAAAAAGAAAATCCAGACGCATAATAAACAAGTTATTTACCATATCGTTCGGCTCACCGAGAACATTACTTCAGGTATTCAGGTGAATATGCGCTGAAACAAACTGGCGGTGATGCCGCCAGTCCGGTTTTACGAGGCTTCTTTTTCTACGAAGATCCCATCCGGGTGCCCTATTTCATTGAAAAACCAAATCCCGAGCGGATAGTCTTCCAGCGAAACCAGATACATCGTTCCTTCACTAAACGACTCAATTGCCAGTACTACGCCCGACCGACGTGGACCACCGTCGGTCTTCACTGTCACACGATCGTTCACCTGCATAATTCATCTCCTCTATTTTTCAGCCAGTGTAGAACAAAACCGCACAACTCGCAGCGTTGTGGCCAATGACTGCCGTTTTTTTAGACCGGCTATACTTTAAGTGGCGTGAGCAACGCTCAGCGAGGGGGTAATGATGAAGACTCGATTGGCAGGCCAGGTCGTGGATGACGATGAGGTCAATGTGGATGCCCTGCTGGCAGCGATAAATGAAATCAGCGAAAGTGAGGTCCATCGCACTCTGGATGACCCGCATCGTGCCAGCATCGATGGCCGGGGCGCTCATACCTGGCGCGAGCTGGCGGAGGCGTTCGAGCTCGATATTCACGATTTCAGCGCCAGTGAAGCCAACCGTTAAACGCGGTTGAAAAAAATCCCGACTCGCAGGAGTCGGGATCAAACTTGCTAATGCAAGAAGCACTTGAAAATTCGTTACACCGAGAAATCCGATGCGTTGAAACATTATCCTCAATTATTTTGCATGACAAGCGATATTCATGACGCAAATTATTGAGAATGTAGGCGCTTTGCCATAGGCACGCCTGCAAGGCTGATGCCGAAAGGGTTCGTCGCAAACCGGTTTCATTCGATAGTGGTTTCGCCAGCACTCACTTTAAGATAATTCTCACTTTTGCCACCAGGATCGAAACGTTTTACTCACGCTTCGCCACTAAAACAGACCTGATTGCGCCCATTTTGCTTGGCCTGATAGAGTCGACGATCGGCAACCGACTGCAATGCTTCAAATTGATACTCTCCCTGCTCTTCGCTGGCGCTCACTCCGAACGAAGCGCTGACCCGCAGCGTCACGTTATTATGCAAAAAGACTTCCCGGCCCTGAACACGCAGGCGTAAGCGCTCCGCCACCGCCGCCGCTTCCCGCAGCGTGGTATTCGGCATCACGATGCAAAACTCTTCCCCACCAACCCGGCCCAGCAGATCACCCTCCCGGACCGTGCTGGCAAGCGTGCTGGCCACCGTAGACAGCACCCTGTCGCCCGCCTGATGACCATAGCGATCGTTAATGCCCTTGAAGTGATCCAGGTCGAGCTGGATCACCGCCAGCGGCCGTCCGCTGCGCTGGCAGGCCCTGGCTACCGTTATCGCTTGCTCAAACAGCGCCCCGCGATTGAGCAGACGAGTTAACGCATCGTGCCAGGCCTGCCATTCCAGAGAGGTCTGCAGGACGCTCATATTACGGACCATGCGGCGGAGCACTAGCCAGGAGAGCAACAGCATCAGCGTGAACAGGATCCACATCAGGGTCAAAGCGATGGTGATGGTGCCAAAATTTCCGCGCACGCCTTCCCGCAAGGTATGAACCCTCAGCAGTACGCCGTCAAAATTCCGTAGTTTGGTCCAACTGATATAGCGCGTCAGCAGACGCAGCCCCCCCTGGTTATCATGGGCAAACGCACGGCTGAGTAGCTCCTGTTCCCGCGGTGAGAGCAACGTGAGAACATTTCCCGGCGCGGAAGAAGCCAGCAGGTTCAAATGGCTATCATAGAGCTGATACTCCCCTTCTTGTCCTCCCTGCATGGCACTGACCAAAAACGCTTTTATCTCATTGACCGAGAAATCCATTGCCAGCACGCCGCGCCAGTAACCGGCAAAATCCAGTGGTATCGAAGCGGTGACCACCTGCTCTTCCAGTTGTGGGTCATCATCAGGAAAAGTTTGCCAGATGACGCCTCGCCCGGGATTATTCCGCTGGGTCTGTCGGGTAAACCAGAGGGCGTTGACGGCTTGCGAATAGTGGGCCATCACCTGCGACTCGTCCCGCAGCGGCAGGGTCGAGGTGAAAAAACCGCTGCGGGAGATATACTGCATCCGCTCAGCGAAATCGCGGTCATGCTGCGTCAGATTCAACAGATAGCCCAGCTCAAGAGTGGCCATCAGCTCATCCGCCGCCAGAGGATCGTCTGCTAACAGCATTGGATTGTTGCTGACGACACTGCCCGAGACGCCAAATACCGGCAGCGTTCGGCGATTTGGCAGTGCCACCCGCCAGGCTTCCAGACGGCGCTGACTCAGATAGCGCTGGCTGGCCTTACGCAAGACGTCGATATCGAGCGGCTGTTCGAGAGCAGCCTGCATCCCATGCCGAAAAAACATCATTCTGTCGATGTTGAACTGCAGCAGTCCGTCCATTTCATGAGCGACGTTCGCCAGATTGTTACGCTGGTTGGCCACGTAGGCCTCTTCCAGGACGTTGATTTCGCGCCAAATCAGCAGTGTGGAGCAAAACAGCACCACGATAAAGCACACATTGACCACATGCGATGGACGAGTCAGTTGATGAAGCTTTTTCAACGTCAACCGCAGTGACTTATCCATCATTTTCTCGCAGTACGTTCCGCAAACCTGACAGCATCCGCGCCCCAGGCGCTTTGGCCTGCGGGCGCACTGAAACGCCTGGCATTCCCGGCGCTTTGTTTCCAGGGGTAGATAACACGACGCCGAGCATCCTGACGCGTTATTTTAGGGACTGACGCAGACGGCTAACCCCCTTCACTCCCGCCAGAACCACCGCACCAATGATAAAACCCAGCACCAGATTGGCGATGACCGGCAGCGAGGAGGCTATCACCCCACCCAGACCCGCACTCCAGTGCTCAATGGCATGATGTAGCGGCGCGATGCCGTGAACCACAATCCCCCCCCCCACAAGGAACATGGCGAGCGTGCCGACGATAGAGAGCACTTTCATCAGTCGGGGAGCCACGGCTAATAATCCTTTGCCCAACCATTGCGCCAGCGTGCCACGCTTTTCCACCAGCCAGTACCCCATATCATCCAGCTTGACGATCACGCCTACCAGGCCATAGACCCCGATGGTGACCAGAATGGCGATGCCGGAGAGGATCAGGATCTGATTTAGCAGTGGTGCTTCCGCCACAATGCCGAGGGTGATGGCGACAATTTCCGCGGACAAAATAAAATCGGTGCGAATTGCCCCTTTGACTTTGTCACGCTCAAAGGCCAACGGATCGCGCTCCGCCAGCGCTGCAAGACGCTGCTGCCGCCGTTCGGGATCCTCTTTGTGCTTGCGTGCCTCCAGACTGTGCAGCACCTTCTCCACCCCTTCGAAACAGAGAAACGCACCGCCCAGCATCAACAATGGAGTAATCGCCCAGGGGATAAAGGCGCTGATCAACAAAGCCAGTGGCACGAGGATCACTTTGTTAACGAACGACCCTTTTGCCACTCCCCAGACCACAGGCAGTTCGCGATTCGCCCGCACCCCGGTAACCTGTTGGGCATTGAGAGACAAATCGTCACCCAGCACCCCCGCCGTTTTTTTCGCCGCGACCTTGCCCATCACAGAAATATCATCCAGCAGCGTGGCGATATCATCGAGTAACGTTAAAAGACTACTTCCTGCCAAAATGATTTTCCTTCTCTTTTCATCAATGTCTCCCTCGAGTATGCGTTAAAAAACGGCCGGTGCCCAAGGTACAACTAGTCAATATAAATTTAACAAGCTCACGCAAATTAAGCGCTCGCCAGCACGATTGTTTTCACGTTTACTATATGTCCCCTTTCTATCTCTGCACCGTCGTGAGGAAGTATGTCTACCCGTCAGCTGTTACCGCTTATCGGGGCGCTGTTTGCGCTGTATATCATTTGGGGCTCAACCTATTTTGCCATCGCCGTCGGCGTCGCCAGCTGGCCGCCACTCATGATGGCCGGCATTCGCTTCCTTTCCGCCGGCGTGCTGCTGCTGGGCTGGCTGCTGGCCACCGGTCATAAACTGCCGGCATGGCGGCCGCTGCTTAACGCTGCACTTATCGGAATTTTACTGCTTGCCGTCGGCAACGGCTTCGTCACCCTGGCTGAACATCAACATGTCCCCTCCGGCATCGCGGCGGTGATGGTTGCTACCGTTCCGCTGTTCACCTTGTGCTTCAGCCGCTTTTTTGGCATCGCCACGCGTAAACTGGAGTGGCTGGGCATTGCGATTGGCCTGGCGGGTATCGTGATGCTAAACAGTGGTGGCAATCTGAACGGCAACCCCTGGGGCGCGCTGCTGATCCTGATCGGCTCATTAAGCTGGGCCTTCGGCTCGGTTTACGGGTCGCGGATCGTGCTGCCGACCGGCATGATGGCGGGCGCTATCGAGATGCTCGCCGCCGGGATCGTCCTGCTGGCCGCTTCCTGGCTAACCGGAGAAACCTTAACCCAGGCGCCCTCCTGGTCAGGGATTGCCGCTCTGGCCTATCTGGCTATCTTTGGCTCGCTTATCGCCATCAACGCCTACATGTTTTTAATCCGCAATGTCACCCCGGCAGTGGCCACCAGCTACGCCTATGTTAATCCGGTGGTCGCGGTTCTCCTCGGCACGGGGTTCGGTGGCGAGAGCCTGTCACTCATCGAGTGGCTGGCGCTGGCGGTGATTATTTTCGCCGTGGTGCTGGTAACGCTGGGGAAATATCTCTTCCCCGCCGGCAGCAAGGCTACCCCTTGTAAGGCGTCGAAGTAAGCGCCAGCTCGCGGATCCCCTGCGTATCGATCTGCGCGTCATGCCCGGCGCCGCAGATCCACTCTTCAAGACGCTCGGTGAGCGCCTCATCATTCAGCTTCAACCGGCCGCGCAGGGCACATTCCCAGATGATAAGTACCCGCCAGCCCTGCTCTGCCAGATGTTGCCGGTCGCGGGCGTCGCGCGCCACGTTGCCGGCGATTTTATCCAGCCAGAATGCCGTCCGGGTGGCCGGTACTTTAAACAGATAACAGTCATGGTGATGCCAGAAACAGCCGTGAGTAAAGATAACGCAACGGTAGTCGGGTAAAGCGAAATCGGGGCGTCCCGGCAGCGCGCGATCCTGGGCGACAAAGGTGAATCCCGCCCCCGTCAGCAGCGCCGCTATCCGCTTTTCAATCGCCGTATCGCGCGTGGCGATAGCCCGCATATTTTTACTGCGGGTGGCTTTATCGTGAACATCCGCCATCGTTATCATCCGCTTCACGACGCGCCACCGCCTGAGCGATGCGCGGCGCCAGGAGTCTCGCCACCGCGGCAAAGACCGGAACCACCACCGAATTGCCGAACTGGCGATAGGCCTGGGTATCCGATACTGGAATGCGAAAACGCGTCCCCTGCGGCGATTCAAAGCCCATTAGCCGGGCGCACTCGCGCGGTGTCAACCGGCGAGGCCGCCGCTGCTGATTTTGCGGATCGTCAAAGTGCTTCTCACCCAGCGCCCGGTCCCAGCCGCGATCGACAAGAATTTCGGCACCATCTTTATAGTAGCGGGCAGACAGCGTCCGGGCCACACTGTGGGGGTTGCTGGGGTCAACCAGGCCATAACCAAAACCATTGCCCCGCGCCTGATGCTTGCGGGCATAACGATAAAGATATTTCCACAACACCGCGGTGAGGATAAATTTTGCATCGACCGTCGGCTCCAGCAGCTCGCCAAACGTTGGCCGCACCGCTGGGTACTGCGCCGCGATGGCGCGGAGCGTAAATCCTTCATGCAGCTGCAGATCGCGACGGAAACCCACCAGCACGATACGCTCCCGGTGTTGAGGCAAGAAATGGCGTCCATCGATCACCTTGGGATCATCCGGCCCGATATGCCCCGCGTCAGCCACTTCATAGCCCAGCTCATCCAGCGTCTGCATGATGATGCGGAAAGTGCGCCCCTGATCGTGACTTTTGAGGTTTTTAACATTCTCCAGCACAAAAATAGCCGGCTGACGGGCAGCGATAATTCTCACCACATCAAAAAACAGTGTTCCCTGGGTTTCGCAGGCAAAACCGTGGGCGCGGCCCATGGCATTTTTTTTGGACACCCCGGCAAGTGAGAAAGGCTGGCAGGGAAAGCCGGCCAGCAACACGTCATGCTGAGGAATGGCTTCACGAATATGCTGTGCCGCCTCCTCGTCACTGACCTCAGGACGATGGCTGAGGGTAATATCGCGGATATCTTCATTAAAACGATGCTGCTGCGGATCGCAGTACCAGTTAGCCTTATAGGTACGCACGGCGTGCTTGTTCCACTCGCTGGTAAAGACGCATTGTCCGCCGATAGCTTCAAAACCGCTGCGGATCCCGCCGATGCCGGCAAACAGATCGACAAAACGGAACCCATAGTGCGGATGATGAGCAGGCGGGGCCGGCAGCAGTGTTGCAAGGTGGGCGATCTCCTGCGGACGTAAACGTTCCGCCGCGCGGTTGAGCGTCACTACGCGCTTGAGGATTGCCGCGCTCCAGTGCTGCTCCCCGACGCTTACCAGCTCGGCGACCAGCGTTTTCACATCATAGATCGTCATCAGCTGACGCAGCAGTGCCTGAGCCTCTAGCCCGGCCTGCTCTGCCAACGACAACGACCTGTTTTCCTTAATTAACTTTTGCGGCATATCCTCAACCAGCGCGGACGATTTTTGCAGAGAGTACCATAAATCAATGGTCGGTTGACGCCTGCGGTGCAAAGCGGCGTAAAACCGCTTCATCCAGCGCCAGCGGCTCGCCCTGCAGCTCCGCGCTGAGCTTGGCCATAAATTCGACGAGAAAGCGCGCATTATGCTCGGCCATCGCTCTGCCTCTGACTGTTTGCATGCTTTCCGGCAGGCGCAGGAGTTTGCACTGGAAATGGTCGAGAGCATATTTTCTGTCATCCAGCGCCCGCTGGTCGGCAAAGGGATCAGCGGCATCAAATAAGATGGTGTTCAGCGCGCCGGCGACAGCAAAGACCCGCGCCAGGCCAATAGCGCCCAGCGACTCGAGCCGATCGGCATCCTGGACAATTTTCGCCTCCAGCGTGCGCGGTGGGATCGCCGCGCTGAAGCTGTGCGCCTCAATTGCATGGCTCACCGCCGGGTAACGCTCCACGGGAAAATCAGCAAATGACGACTGCAAAATAGCGAGGGTTTTCTCAGCGGCCATCATTGAGGAGCGGCTTCGCTCGGGATGATTTTTAGGCAGACTGACGATGTCATGAAAATAGCAAGCCGTGAGAAGTACCAGCCGGTCGACCTCCTCACCCGCGGCCAGCTGAATGGCCGTGGCCCAGACGCGACGAAAATGGGACAGATCGTGCGCGGCATCATCCTGCGTGT
>ERZ507758.169-NODE-169-length-12609-cov-4.908_pt1 | contig 12609 bp, 6 predicted proteins | sample MGYA00513302_ERZ507758 | MGnify/ENA metagenome assembly ERZ507758
GGTTACAGGCGATAGAGAGGTAATAAGCAAACACGTTTTGCTGCCAGACACCGTTATCTTCCTGCCAGTCGCCGCCGGCATACTCATAGATGCGGCGGAAGCTGACCTCCGGAGTCAGGTTCTTATAGTCCTTACAGGCCAGTTCGCAGGTCTTGCAACCGGTGCAACGGGCGGAATCAATAAAAAATCCATACTGAGTTGTCATCGGTTACTCCTTACAGCTTCTCAACCTGGACGAGGTTGGTATGCGACGGGTTCCCCTTCGCCAGCGGCGACGGACGCTGGGTGGTCAGCACATTAATGCTGCCTGCCTGATCCACGCGTGAGGCATCCGGGTTATACCAGGCCCCTTCCCCCAGCGCGACAACGCCCGGCATCATGCGCGGCGTCACCTTCGCTTCGATATGTACTTCACCCCGATCGTTGAAGATGCGAATGCGATCGCCGTTGGCAATGCCGCGCTGGCGGGCATCGATCGGGTTAATCCACATCTCCTGACGACAGGCGGCCTTCAGCACATCAACGTTGCCGTAGGTGGAGTGAACGCGCGATTTATAGTGGAAGCCGGTTAACTGAAGCGGATATTTCGCCGTCAGCGGATCGTTGTAGTTTTCGAAACCCGGGGTGTAGATCGGCAACGGATCGATGACATCCCCTTCCGGCAGTTCCCAGGTGGCGGCGATGTTCGCCAACGCCTGCGAGTAAATTTCGATCTTGCCCGACGGTGTGGTCAGCGGATTAGCCTGTGGATCCTCACGGAAAGCTTTGTAGGCCACATGATGCCCTTGCGGATCGCGCTGCTTATAGATGCCCTGCTGGCGGAAGGTGTCGAAATCCGGTAGCTCGGGCATCGCCTTACGCGACTGCTCATACAGATAGCGCATCCATCCTTCCTGGGTTCGGCCTTCAGTAAATTTCTCCTCCACGCCCAGGCGCTTTGCCAGCTCGGTGGTCATCTCATAGATGGTTTTGCATTCGAAACGGGGTTTGATGGCCTGATCGGCAAAGATGACGTAGGACATGTTGCCGCAGGAGGCATCCAGCGCGAAATCCATCTGCTCGGAGGCGGTGCAGTCCGGCAGCAGAATATCGGCGTATTTCGCCGAGGAGGTCATATGACAGTCGATGACCACAATCATCTCGCACTTCTTGTCGTCCTGCAGGATCTCGTGGGTACGGTTGATCTCAGAGTGCTGGTTAATCAGGCAGTTACCCGCATAGTTCCAGATCATTTTGATCGGCACGTCGAGCTTATCTTTGCCACGCACCCCGTCGCGCAGCGCGGTCATTTCCGGGCCGCGCTCAATCGCATCGGTCCACATGAACATCGAGATACTGGTTTCAACCGGATTCTCCAGCGTCGGCATGCGCTCAAAAGGCAGACTGTAAGAGCCTTCACGTGCGCCGCTGTTGCCGCCGTTGATCCCGACGTTACCCGTCAAAATAGCGAGCATGGAGATGGCGCGGGTGGCGATTTCGCCGTTGGCATGACGCTGCGGTCCCCAGCCCTGGCTGATATAGGCCGGCTTCGCCGTCGCAATCTCACGAGCCAGTTTGACAATACGTTCACGCGGTATGCCGGTTATGGTCGAGGCCCACTCCGGCGTTTTAGCGATACCGTCGGCGCCCTGACCAAGGATGTAAGCTTTATAATGTCCATTAGCCGGCGCATCGGCAGGCAAGGTCTTCTCATCGTAACCGACGCAGTATTTATCAAGGAACGGCTGATCGACCAGATTCTCGGTGATCATCACCCACGCGAGACCCGAAACCAGCGCTGCATCGGTCCCCGGTCGAATCGGGATCCATTCATCTTCACGTCCGGCGCCGGTATCGGTATAGCGTGGGTCGATGATGATCATCCGGGCATTGGATTTCTGTCGCGCCTGCTCAAGATAATATGTCACCCCGCCGCCGCTCATCCGCGTTTCGCCGGGGTTATTGCCGAACAGCACCACCAACTGACTATTTTCAATATCCGATGGGCTATTGCCGTCCGCCCATCCGCCGTAGGTGTAATTCAGACCGGCAGCAATCTGCGCCGAAGAGTAATCGCCATAGTGGTTCAGATAGCCGCCGCAGCAGTTCATCAGACGGGCAATCAGCGTTTTCCCCGGCGGCCAGGAGCGGGTCAACGTCCCGCCGAGCGTACCGGTGCCGTAGTTCAGATAAATGGATTCGTTGCCATAATCTTTAATCAGCCGCTGCGTAGTGCTGGCGATGATATCGAAGGCCTCTTCCCAGCTGATTTGCTCGAATTTCCCTTCACCACGTTTACCCACGCGCTTCATCGGATACTTCAGGCGGTCCGGGTTATAGACACGGCGGCGCATTGAACGCCCGCGCAGGCAGGCGCGAACCTGGTGCAAACCGTCATAGTTATCATCGCCGGTATTATCGGTTTCGACATATTTAATCGCGCCATCCACCACGTGCATGCGCAGCGGGCAGCGGCTACCGCAGTTGACGGTGCAGGCGCTCCAGACCACCTTCTCACTGGCGGGCGCCAGCGTATCAGCGGCATGCGCAATACGCGTGAAGGGTAAGGTCAATGCGTTGCTGGCCAGCGCCAGGCCGCCTATCGCCGTGGTTTTCATTAAACCACGTCGGCTAACTTCGGCAGCCAGTAAAGCATCGGGGGCTTTGATTTTCATAGATACTCGCTTTGGTTGCTCACAATAAGCTGACATCGTTATATAATTTTATATATATCGGATTTTATTAGCTTTTTATGCTGTATTAATCCAAAGGGAGTATCACCGGATTCACTGAATGGATTATTGCCCGGTATCAATAAGGATATAAAAAAAGCGCCCGCAGGCGCTTTTAAGGAAAGAGCAGAAAAGATTAACCGATATACTCGAGACCGCGCATATACGGGCGCAGGACTTCCGGGATCTCGATACGGCCATCGGCCTGCTGATAGTTTTCCATCAGCGCCACCAGAGTACGACCTACCGCCAAACCAGAACCATTCAGGGTATGAACGAGACGGGTCTTCTTGTCGGACTTACTGCGGCAGCGAGCCTGCATACGCCGCGCCTGGAAATCCCAGACGTTGGAGCAGGAGGAGATCTCACGATACGTGTTTTGCGCCGGAACCCACACTTCGAGGTCATAGGTTTTGCAGGCGCTGAAGCCCATATCGCCGGTGCACAGCGCGACCTTACGGTACGGCAGGCCCAGCAGCTGCAGCACTTTCTCAGCGTGACCGGTCATCTCTTCCAGCGCGGCCATAGAGTCTTCCGGGCGGACGATCTGCACCATTTCAACTTTGTCGAACTGGTGCATACGGATCAGACCGCGGGTGTCGCGGCCATAGGAACCGGCTTCAGAGCGGAAGCACGGCGTGTGGGCGGTCATTTTGATTGGCAGATCGTCTTCGTCGATGATTTCATCGCGCACCAGGTTGGTCAGCGGCACTTCCGCCGTCGGGATCAGCGCGTAGTTGCTGCTGTCAGCCTCTTCTTCCAGCGGACGAGTATGGAACAGGTCGCCGGCGAATTTCGGCAGCTGGCCGGTGCCATACAGGGTGTCCTGGTTTACCAGGTACGGGACATAGTTTTCGCTGTAGCCATGCTGTTCGGTGTGCAGATCCAGCATGAACTGCGCCAGGGCGCGGTGCAGACGGGCCAGCTGGCCTTTCATCACCACAAATCGCGAGCCGGTCAGCTTAACGGCGGCGGCAAAATCCAGTCCCCCGTGCATTTCACCCAGCGTCACATGATCGCGCACGTCAAAATCGAACTGGCGCGGCGTGCCCCAGCGGCTGACTTCAACGTTGTCGTTTTCGTCACGGCCAACCGGCACATCGTCATGAGGAATATTCGGGATCGCCAGCGCGATATCGCGAATTTCCGCCAGCAGCGTTTCCAGCTCGGACTTTGCAGCATCCAGCTGTTCGCCGAGTTTGTTCACTTCCAGGCGTAATGGCTCGATGTCTTCCCCGCGCGCTTTCGCCTGGCCAATGGATTTCGATCGGGAGTTGCGCTCCGCCTGCAGGTTTTCCGTTTGCACCTGCAGAACTTTACGACGCTCTTCAAGCGCGCGAAGTTTATCTACATCCAGCTTAAAGCCCCGGCGTGCCAGTTTTTCTGCGACTGCGTCTGGCTCGGTACGCAGCAGATTGGGATCGAGCATGCTTATCCTGTGCTTATCGAATTAAAAAAAGAAAAGTGGCCGCAGACTACGACCACGGAAATAGTGTAATAACCTTACCGCAACGCCTCAATTAGCGGTAGCGTTTTATCGGGCTATTTTGATCCTGTTCAGCGAGCCAGGCGAGCTTTTCGCCAATTTTGCCCTCAAGCCCCCGGTTTGTCGGGTGATAATAGCGCGTTTGCGCCATTTCCTGCGGGAAGTACTGCTCGCCGGCGGCGTAGGCGTTGGGTTCGTCATGAGCGTAACGATACTCCTGTCCGTAACCCATCTCTTTCATCAGCTTCGTCGGCGCATTGCGCAGGTGCACCGGAACGTCATAGTCAGGACGCTCCCGCGCGTCGGCCAACGCCGCTTTAAAGGCGGTATAGACGGCGTTGCTTTTCGGCGCGCAGGCCAGATAGACAATGGCCTGGGCAATCGCCCGTTCGCCTTCCGCCGGCCCGACGCGGGTAAAGCAGTCCCACGCCGAAATGGCGACCTGCATCGCCCGTGGGTCGGCGTTGCCGACATCTTCCGAGGCAATCGCCAGGCAGCGGCGGGCAACGTACAGCGGATCGCCCCCGGCAGTGATGATCCGCGCGTACCAGTAGAGCGCCGCATCCGGCGCGCTGCCGCGCACCGACTTATGCAGGGCGGAAATCAAATCGTAAAACCGGTCGCCTTTATTATCAAAGCGCGCGCTGCGCTCGCCAGCAATCTCGGTCAGCAGTTCCGCCTTCAGCACCCGCTTGCCCGAGTCATCGCTCTCGGCCATATCGGCCATCATTTCCAGGGTATTCAGCGCCCGTCTCGCGTCGCCGTTTACCAGCTCAGCAATGGCCTTGCGGGTTTCATCCGGCAGAACGATATCCTGGCCGCCATAGCCGCGAGTTTTATCGTTCATCGCCTGGTCAAGCACCCGCTCGATATCGTCGGTGGTCAGCGATTTCAGTAAGTAGACGCGGGCGCGGGAGAGCAGCGCCGAGTTAAGCTCAAAGGACGGGTTTTCGGTGGTCGCACCGATAAAAGTGATGGTGCCGTCTTCAATATGCGGTAGAAAGGCATCCTGCTGGCTTTTATTGAAGCGATGCACTTCGTCTACAAACAGAATGGTCCGCCGGCCGGCATTGCGATTCTGCCGCGCGCGCTCGATAGCCTCGCGAATCTCTTTCACCCCGGAGGTTACCGCCGAGATCCGTTCGACATCGGCACTGGCGTAGCGGGCAATCACTTCCGCGAGGGTAGTCTTGCCGGTGCCCGGCGGCCCCCATAGAATCATGGAATGCAGGTGCCCGGCCTCAATGGCCCGCGGCAGGGGTTTACCCGGCGCCAGCAGGTGCTGCTGGCCAATATACTGCGCTAAATTTTCTGGCCGCATGCGAGCGGCCAGGGGTTGAAACGCGTTGTCGGAAAAATCGAGCGACAGATTGCTCACTTTCGCCTCTACTTACGTTGATCGTCCACCGTCACCCCTTTCGGCGGCGTAAAGGTGAACTTAGCTGCGTCGACGGCGCCGTTCTGCTGCGACTTCAGCTGATAACTGCTACGCTGGTCATCCTGCTCGACGGCGCTGAACTGATGGATGGTGCCGTCCCGACCGACGTTGATCGTGAACTGCTTCAGGTTACCGCTGCCGCTTTTCGGCGTCAGCACAAAATCATCGCCGTTTTGTTTGATATTGTACTGCTGCCAGTCGCTGGACTGGTTGCGGGCAATCAGCATAAACGGCGTGTTGCTGGTAGCATCTTTCAGCCAGGTCGCCGTAGCCTGCTCAACGAACGGGTTGTAGAACCACAGCGTTTTGCCGTCCGAGACAAGAACGCTTTCATCTGGCTGGGTCATATGCCAGTTAAACAGGTTCGGACGTTTTACCCACAGGTCGCCCTGACCGTCCTGCACGGCGTTACCGCTGCCGTCGGTCACTTTCTGCGTGAAGCTGGCATGGAAGCTGCTTACTTTATCAAGACGGCTTTTTAAGTCACTGGCCGCATCTGCCCAGACCTGGCTGACGACCATACCAGACAGTAATGCACAGGTGATTGCGAGTTTTTTCATTGTTCTTCCTTAATGTGCGTCACTCCCGACGCGGGAGCCTCTTCTGTCCCTAATGTAGGACCGCCGACGGCGGCGGAACAGAAGAATTGGCTGATTTTGCGCTTATTTACCCAACTTTGCACTCATTCAAAGGGGGGCGGCGCCAGCACTTCGCGGTTACCGTTGTGGCCCTGTTCGCTGACGATCCCCTGCGCTTCCATCTGTTCGATAATGCGCGCGGCACGGTTATAGCCGATGCGGAACTGACGCTGCACGCCGGAAATCGACGCTTTGCGCTTCTCGGTCACAAAACTGACCGCCTGATCGAACAGCGGATCCAGCTCTTCACCGCCGTCGAAGCCACCGCCGCCGCCTTCGCTTTCGCTGTCGGAGGTAATGCCATCGACGTACTGCGGACGGCCGCGGGCTTTCCAGTCCTGAACCACAGCGTGGACTTCCTGGTCGCGCACAAACGCCCCGTGGACGCGCACCGGCGTGGTGGAGTTCGGTCCGGAGTAAAGCATATCCCCCATACCCAACAGCGATTCCGCGCCGCCCTGATCGAGAATGGTACGCGAGTCAATTTTACTTGATACGGTAAAGGCGATACGCGTCGGGATGTTGGCCTTAATCAGACCGGTAATGACATCTACCGACGGACGCTGCGTCGCCAGCACCAGATGGATCCCCGCGGCACGCGCTTTTTGCGCCAGGCGGGCAATCAGCTCTTCCACCTTCTTACCGACAGTCATCATCAGGTCGGCGAATTCGTCCACCAGCACCACAATGTACGGCAGCTTTTCCAGTACCGGGTGCACGGCGTCCATACTGTCGCCAGGCTTCCAGTACGGATCCGGGATCGGACGACCCATGCGCGCGGCTTCGGCGATCTTCTCGTTATAGCCCGCCAGGTTACGCACGCCCAGCGCCGACATCAGCTTGTAGCGGCGCTCCATTTCATTGACGCTCCAGCGCAGCGCATTGGCGGCGTCTTTCATGTCGGTGACCACTTCCGTCAGCAGATGCGGAATACCTTCATAGACCGACAGCTCGAGCATTTTCGGGTCAATCATGATGAAACGCACATCTTCCGGCTGCGCCTTATAGAGCATGCTGAGGATCATGGCGTTCACACCGACTGACTTACCGGAACCGGTGGTACCGGCCACCAGCAGATGCGGCATTTTCGCCAGATCGGCTACTACCGGGTCGCCAGCGATGTCTTTACCCAGCACCACGGTGAGCGGTGATGGGTTATCACGGAACTTGGCGTTGTCGAGCACTTCACGCAGGTAGACGGTCTGGCGTTTTTTATTCGGCAGCTCAAGCCCGACATACGGTTTGCCCGGGATCACCTCCACGACGCGCACCGCAACCGTGGACAGTGAACGCGCCAGATCCCGTGACAGGTTAGAGATACGCGCGGCCTTAACGCCAGGCGCGAGATTCAGTTCGAAACGGGTAATCACCGGCCCCGGCGAGTAGTTGACGACATCTGCTTTAATGCGGAAATCGGCCAGACGCGCTTCCACCAGGCGCGCCATCTGCTCAAGAGCAAAGGTATCCACCGGTTCGACTTCGCTCGGCGGTGGGGTTAACAGATCCAGAGACGGCAATGGCGTAGTCGGTCTTTGCAGCGGACGGCTATCGCCATTACGCATCAGCAGTGGGTGGATCAGGCTCTCCTGCGGCGCAGGTGCGGCAGGCTGATGCCCCTGCGGAACAACCTGCTGCTGCGGCACGGGCTGCGGCGCAGTCTGGTAAGGCTGCGGCGGCACTGGCTGATGGTGTACCGGCTGGTGCTGCGCAGGTTGATAACCCTGCTGCGGAGCGGCGGCAGGTTGTTGATGATGATGCTGGGCCGGTTGCGGTGGCTGGACCTCCGGCATCGGCGTAAACAACGGCTCACTCGGTCCGTCATTGACCAGCGTTTTCATCGGCGAGAATTCATAATCCGCCGGCGAAAACGGGTTGGCCCCAGGCGGCTGCTCAGTAGCGTAGCGCTGCTGCTGGGTAGCGGCAAACTGACGCGCCAGCTCCGCTTCCGCCGCGTTGTTGGCATCATCGTCATCAGTTGCGTTATCGTCTTCCCAGCGATGGCCATAGCGCTGCTGCTGGGTGGCGGCGAACTGGCGAGCCAGTTCATCCTGCTCCATAGCATCTGCTTCTTCATCCGAGAGCAGCTCATCATCGTAATGCGGGTCACGCTCCGCCTGACGCGCACGCTGTTCGGCTTCCCGCTGCGACGGTAGCTTGATGCCGTAGGAGGCCAGCTCACGACGCGTCGGGACACGAACGCGGTTTGGACGCGGTAGTTTTGGCCCAATGCCTTCTTTCACCTGAACCCGCGGTCCGCTGGATGCCGGGCTAAATAATGGCGCAGACGCAGCGGACGCGGCTGTCGCCGCGGTGGCTGCCGCTGCGCCACCGCTGGCTGCGGTTGCCTGATGCACTCCTGCTGCTACCGCAGAAACCACGGTTGACTCCACCGGCGGTTTGGACGGAGCGGCAGGCGACGTTAATGGTTTGGTGGCGATCGGACTTTCCGGCTCCGGGATAGGCTGATACCAGGAAGCCAGCAGCTCGCGTTCACGTGCCCGCTTCTCTTCCACTTCCTCGAAGTAATAGAGCGGCGGACGTTTCACTTCCTCCTGCACAACCTCGGGCTCTGGTTCCGCTACAGGCACCGGCGCGGGTTCAGGCTGATACGTCTGCGGCACGGGCTGGCCGGCATGCGGATCGTAACCAGGCTGCTGGAATGGCGCGGATTCAGGCTGATACGCCTGCGGCGCGGGCTGCCCGGCATACGGATCGTAAGCCGGCTGCTGGACTGGCACAGGTTCAGGCTGATACGCCTGCGGCACGGGCTGCCCGGCATACGGATCGTAAGCCGGTTGCTGGAATGGCGCAGGTTCAGGCTGATACGCCTGCGGCGCGGGCTGCCCGGCATACGGATCGTAAGCTGGCTGCTGGACTGGCGCAGGCTGAGGCTGATACGCCTGTGTTAAAGGTTGTCCGGTAAGTGGGTCGTAAGTCTGCGGCGCAGGTTGACCAACTGGAGGCTGCTGGTAAGCAGCCTGCTGGAACGGGACGGGATCTGGCTGGTACGCCGGCTGCGGCGGATAGCTAGCTTCCGGCTGGTAAACCGGCGCTGCGCCCTGATGGCCCGCAGGTGACTCCGCCCACGCCTGCGGCGCGGCAGTCGCTGCCGCCGCTGCGCCCACCGGCTCAGCGATACTATGACCGTTCAGCAACGGATCGTAAGGGTCGAAATCGCCCGGACGCGTAGCGCTGGCGCCGGAGAACAACACATCATCCTCTGCGGGACGCGCGGCGCTGGCACCGGAAAACAGTACATCATCGGCGGCTACAGGCGCCCCGCTGGTGCTGTATTGCACCGCCTCTTCCCCATCATCCATTCGTTTGCCGGAGAAAAGCGCAGCATCGGTTTTACGCCCCATAGGGTTGGTAAATTTCTCGGCCAGACGCTTACGTCGTGCCAGGGCGCTGCGTAAAATACGGGCGCGACGCGACTCCTGGGGGGTTGCCGCCTCTTCGTCGTCGTACTCTTCCTCGTCGTCTTCGTATTCGCCTTCATCGACCCAGGTATCATCCCGACGAGTACGGTTGCTGGCAAAGGTGAGGACGGACAGGATGCCGCCGCCCAGTTTTTCCGCAATGCTGACCCACGACCAGCCGGTGAACAGCGTCAGGCCGGCCGCCCAGATGCACAACAGGGCGATGGTGCCGCCGCTGCTGTGCAGCAGGGGTTGCAGCGTGGTGCTCAGCAGGCTGCCGATCACCCCGCCGGAGGCGAAGTACCAGATATCATCAGCGTTAATCGCCGCCAGACCACAGGAGGTCAGGATCAGGGCTAACGCTCCGATGAGACGCAGGGAAACGGCGAAATAATCAATATATTCGTCGTTTTCCTGGTGTCGCCAGGCAAACCAGCACCCGCCGATAATGATCACCGGGATGGTGTAGGCCATGACGCCAAAGATGAAAAAGAGCGTATCGGCCAGCCATGCGCCGGGAGCACCGCCTAAATTATGAATAGGCTCATGCCATGCCGTCTGCGACCAACTGGGGTCCGAGGGGTTAAAGCTCAGTAGTGCCGCCATCAGCCAGATGGCGAAGAGGGAGCAAAGGATGAGCATCGCCTCAAGGAGTCGGCGCCCGCTGCTGAGTTTGGTTAGTTTGACTTCTTTGTCTTCGGTGTATTCCTGGCTCAAGAAAGGCTCTCCAGGTATCAGGCTGTTTCCTGCCTGCTGCTAAAACGGACAACAGCGCCGGGTCTCCCCGGCACTGTTGCTGTATGGATTAACAGGAGTGTAATCAAACTACGTCGATTTTGCACCTGTTCCGTGTTAGCGCGTCTTAATCACCAGACGATTACTTTGCTTGACTTCTTCCATCACCACATAGGTACGGGTGTCGTTAACGCCCGGCAGGCGCAGCAAGGTCTCACCCAGTAATTTACGATACGCTGACATATCCGGTACGCGGGTTTTCAACAGATAGTCGAAATCACCGGAAACCAGATGACACTCTTGAATTTCTTCAAGTTTTTGCACTGCGGCGTTAAATTGCTCAAACACATCCGGTGCGCCACGATTCAGAGTAATCTCAACAAATACCAGAAGTGATGCGTCCAGATAATGCGGGTTGAGCAGCGCCGTATAGCCCTGAATAAAACCCTGTCTTTCAAGACGACGCACACGCTCAAGGCAAGGCGTCGGAGAAAGTCCCACCCGTTTAGAAAGCTCGACGTTAGAAATTCGCCCATCTTTTTGCAATTCATTCAGGATGTTACGATCAATGCGGTCGAGATCTTTGCCAGGGCGCTTCTTGCTATCTACCATTATTATTGTCTCTCTGTATTCCTTCCCTACTCCTGTTCCGGCTCTGTGCCTTCACTGCCAGAGCCCATCCTGTTATTACCCGCGTACGACATTGGGTAACCCAGGGGTACGTGAGAAGCCCGTTGCCTGACGGCAGTCACCGACATCACGCATGGCGTCTGTCCACACCATGCGTAGATTTCGCTAACCCGGATAAAAATGGCATTTGCGTGCATTAAAATTCGCCACACGCTAAACACTGCTTTTCTTCTTCCTTGAATGTTTTCGCAAAAGCACAGGGGATTGTCAAAGCAAAACATCGATTTTTAGTACAAGATGCCAGATATTCATCATCCACCCTGGTTGATTCTCATTTTTTCATCTTATAATTGTCCCGTCGACAGTAGAAATAGTTATATTCCTTGTCGGGAAAATCACCAATTCATCGGTCGCTTCTATTGCACACATCGTTAACAAAATCGCTGTGCTCTTTTTTTACGACAACAAATTCCCTACAATCCCAGCCCAATGTATGCCAATTATTATGGGGATCTCATGGGCACAGCCAAACACAGTAAACTGCTTATCCTTGGTTCTGGACCTGCGGGATACACCGCGGCGGTCTATGCCGCACGCGCCAACCTGCAGCCGGTGCTGATCACCGGGATGGAAAAAGGCGGTCAGCTGACCACCACGACGGAAGTGGAAAACTGGCCAGGCGATCCGAACGATCTCACCGGTCCGCTGTTGATGGAGCGCATGCACGAGCATGCCGCGAAATTTGAAACCGAGATCATTTTCGACCATATCAGCCGCGTCGATTTGCAAAACCGCCCGTTCCGTCTGACAGGCGACAGCGGCGAGTACACCTGTGACGCCCTGATCATCGCCACTGGCGCTTCCGCCCGTTACCTGGGTCTGCCTTCCGAAGAAGCCTTTAAAGGCCGCGGCGTTTCCGCTTGCGCCACCTGTGACGGATTCTTCTATCGCAACCAGAAAGTAGCAGTCATCGGCGGCGGCAACACCGCAGTTGAAGAGGCTCTGTATCTGTCGAATATCGCCTCTGAGGTGCATCTGATCCACCGCCGCGATTCGTTCCGTGCGGAAAAAATCCTCATCAAGCGTCTGATGGATAAAGTCGAAAGCGGTAACATCGTGCTGCATACTGACCGCACCCTTGAAGAGGTGACCGGCGACCAGATGGGCGTCAGCGGGCTGCGTCTGCGCGATACCAAAAACAGCGACAACGTCGAGTCCCTGGAAGTAGCCGGTCTGTTCGTCGCCATTGGTCACAGCCCGAACACTGCCATCTTTGAGGGTCAGCTGGAGCTGGAGAACGGCTACATCAAAGTGCAGTCCGGTATCCATGGCAATGCGACCCAGACCAGCATCCCTGGCGTATTCGCCGCTGGCGATGTCATGGACCATATCTATCGCCAGGCGATCACCTCTGCGGGCACCGGCTGCATGGCGGCGCTAGACGCCGAACGGTATCTCGACGGTTTGGCTGACGCTTGCAAATAATCTTTACAAGTCAGTAACAAAGGTAAAGAAGGCGACGAAGATCGGAAGAGCGTCGTGTAGGGAAAGA
>ERZ507758.190-NODE-190-length-11439-cov-4.81131_pt1 | contig 11439 bp, 10 predicted proteins | sample MGYA00513302_ERZ507758 | MGnify/ENA metagenome assembly ERZ507758
TCTTCCGATCTGCCGGCGTCATGGTCATTGGCGCGCTGGTTATTATTGTCAACGTGATTTCCGATATTCTCGGTGCCATGGCTAACCCGCTGAAACATAAGGAATGGTATGCCCTACGATAGCGTTTATCTGGAAAAGCGTCCGCCCGGTGCGCTGCGCACCGTATGGCGTAAGTTCTATGGCGACACCACGGCGATGATCGGCCTGTACGGCTGCGCGGGCCTGCTGCTGCTCTGCGTCTTTGGCGGCTGGTTCGCCCCCTACGGCATCGACCAGCAGTTTCTGGGCTACCAACTGTTGCCGCCGTCGTGGTCGCGCTACGGCGAAGTCTCCTTCTTCCTGGGGACCGATGACCTCGGCCGCGATGTGCTGAGCCGGCTGCTAAGCGGCGCGGCGCCCACCGTTGGCGGGGCTTTTGTCGTCACCCTTGGCGCTACGCTGTTTGGCCTGGTGCTGGGTGTGATTGCCGGTTCAACCCACGGCCTGCGCTCGGCAGTGATGAATCATATCCTCGATACCCTGCTCTCCATCCCCTCGCTATTGCTGGCGATCATCGTCGTCGCCTTTGCCGGGCCGCATCTCAGCCATGCGATGTTCGCCGTCTGGCTGGCGCTGCTGCCGCGCATGGTGCGCTCCGTCTACAGCATGGTCCACGACGAGCTGGAGAAAGAGTACATCATCGCCGCCCGCCTCGATGGCGCGTCGACGCTGAATATTCTGCTGTTTGCCATTCTGCCCAATATCGCCTCTGGCCTGGTGACCGAGATCACCCGCGCCCTGTCGATGGCCATCCTGGATATCGCCGCCCTGGGCTTTCTTGACCTCGGCGCCCAGTTGCCTTCCCCGGAGTGGGGAGCGATGCTGGGCGATGCGCTGGAGCTTATCTATGTGGCGCCGTGGACCGTCATGCTGCCCGGGGCGGCGATCATGCTCAGCGTACTGCTGGTCAACCTGCTGGGCGACGGGATTCGCCGGGCGATCATTGCCGGAGTTCAATAATGCCGTTACTCGATATTCGTCACTTAACCATCGAATTTAAAACCAACGAAGGCTGGGTAAAAGCCGTCGATCGTGTCAGCCTGACCCTGACCGAGGGCGAGATCCGCGGCCTGGTGGGCGAATCCGGTTCCGGGAAAAGCCTGATTGCCAAAGCTATCTGCGGCGTGACTAAAGACAACTGGCGGGTCACGGCCGACCGTATGCGGTTCGATGACATCGACCTGCTGCGACTGTCGAACCGCGAGCGCCGGAAACTTATCGGCCATAACGTGTCGATGATTTTTCAGGAGCCGCAGTCCTGTCTGGATCCCTCTGAGCGCATCGGCCAACAGCTGATTCAGAGTATCCCGGGCTGGACCTATAAGGGGCGCTGGTGGCAACGGCTGGGCTGGCGCAAACGCCGGGCCATTGAGCTGTTGCACCGGGTGGGCATTAAAGATCACAAAGACGCGATGCGCAGCTTCCCCTATCAGTTGACCGAGGGCGAGTGTCAGAAGGTGATGATTGCCATCGCCCTGGCGAACCAGCCGCGTCTGTTGATCGCCGACGAGCCAACCAACGCCATGGAGCCAACCACCCAGGCGCAGATTATTCGCCTGCTGACGCGGCTCAACCAGAACAACAACACCACCATCTTGCTGATCAGCCATGACCTGCAAATGCTCAGCAAATGGGCGGATAAAATCAACGTCATGTACTGCGGGCAGACGGTAGAGAGCGGGCCCAGCGAGGAGCTAATCACCCTCCCGCATCATCCGTACACGCAGGCGTTAATCCGCGCGATCCCGGATTTTGGCAGCGCCATGCCGCATAAAAGTCGCCTCAACACCCTGCCTGGAGCGATCCCGCTGCTGGAGCAGTTGCCTATCGGCTGTCGGCTCGGGCCGCGCTGCCCGTACGCCCAGCGCGAGTGTATCGAAACGCCGCGTCTTACCGGGGCGCGTAACCATCTGTACGCCTGTCATTTCCCGTTGAACATGGAGAAAGAGTGAAATGGTCGAAACATTGCTGGAAGTTCGCCAACTCAGTAAGACCTTTCGCTACCGCACCGGCTGGTTTCACCGCCAGACTGTGGAGGCGGTTAAGCCGCTGAGCTTCACTTTGCGCGAACGGCAGACGCTGGCAATTATCGGCGAGAATGGCTCCGGGAAATCCACCCTCGCGAAGATGCTGGCGGGCATGGTGGAACCCACCAGCGGCGAACTGCTCATCGACGATCATCCGCTAACTTTCGGGGATTACTCCTACCGCAGCCAGAAGATTCGCATGATCTTTCAGGATCCGTCGACCTCGCTGAATCCGCGCCAGCGCATCTCGCAGATCCTCGATTTCCCGCTGCGCCTGAATACCGATCTCGACGCCGAGGCGCGGCAGAAACAGATTATCGACACCCTGCGCATGGTCGGTCTGCTGCCGGACCACGTCAGCTATTACCCTCATATGCTGGCGCCCGGTCAGAAGCAGCGTCTCGGCCTCGCCAGGGCGCTGATCCTGCGCCCGAAGGTCATCGTCTGCGATGAAGCGCTGGCCTCGCTGGATATGTCGATGCGCTCCCAGCTCATTAACCTGATGCTGGAGCTACAGGAGAAACAAGGCATCTCCTATATCTATGTTACTCAGCACCTGGGAATGATGAAGCACATCAGCGATCAGGTGCTGGTAATGCATAACGGCGAAGTGGTCGAGCGCGGCAGCACTGCCGATGTGCTGGCCTCGCCGCTGCACGACCTGACCCGTCGCCTGATTGCCGGCCACTTCGGTGAAGCCCTCACTGCCGATGCCTGGCGTAAAGACGGGAAATAGCCCGCAGGGGCGGCTCTCACGCCGCCCCTGTCATTCAGGAGGAAGGGAAAAGACTCTGCGCCGGCAGCAACCGGCGGTCAAAGCGGCGCAGCGCGTAGTAAAGCCCCCCGGTACCAAACCAGCCAATCATCCATGACACATCATTACCGGCGAAGATCCACGTGAGTGAACCGTGGAACAACGGGTTCTCAATGAACGGCAGCTGGATCAGCACACCAACGATATACAGGCTAATCGCGTACAGGTTCCAGAAACCATAACGTTGATGCGGGTCGCTTAGCGCCGGAATATCGAGGGCGCCCTTCGAGATAAGATAGTAATCCGTCAGACAGATGGCGCTCCACGGCACAAAGAACGCCAGCAAAAACAGTAGAAAATGCGTGAAATGCTTTAAGAAAGCGGGCTCGCTAAGCAGCGCGATAATGCATGAAGCTGCCACCATCAGCACCACGAATGCAATGCGGCACGTTGGCGACAGCACAGTTTGCCGGCGGAAGGCGGAAACAATGGTGGTCAGCGACATAAAGCTGCCGTAGGCATTCAGGGTAGTGAAGGTAATTTTACCAAAGCAGATAGCGAAATAGATAATCATGGCCATTGCCTGGCTCTTTCCTAATCCCACCAGATAGCTCACCTCGTGACCAGGGAACGCGCTGCCGGCAATGGCCGCCGTGAGTACGCCCAGCGTCATCGACGTTTGGGTGCCCAACACGGTGCCGAAAAACACCGAGCAGCACGTTTTCATGGCGGAGACATCACGTGGCAGGTAGCGTGAATAGTCGGATACATAGGGGCAAAAAGCGATCTGCCACGATGAGGAGAGCGATACGGCTAACAAAAACGTCGGCAGCGAAAAATGGTTATTGTGCGCAAGCGCACTGAGATCGGCCGAAAGTAGCAGCGTGATGAACATATAAACGAAGGCCAGAATCCCGACGATACTCGCCAGTTTGCCCAGCTTGTGGATCACCTTATAACCGAGGACGGCGATAACGATAATAATCGCACTGAATATCAGCATCCCCGCCACGTGGCTGATATTCAGTAGTTTGGCCATTGCCTGCCCGGCCAAGACGGTGCCGCTGGCAGAAAAACCGATATACATGATGCAAACCAGCACCAGCGGCACCACCGCGCCAAAAACGCCAAACTGGGCGCGGCTAAGGATCATTTGCGGAAGTCCGAGTCGCGGTCCCTGCAGCGCATGTAGCGACATCACCGCGGCCCCCAGCATCTGACCGACCAGAAGCCCGACCAGCGACCACACGACGTCGCCGCCCAGCACAACGGCTAAAGCGCCGGTGACAATTGCCGTAATTTGCAGATTGCCGCCAAACCACAGAGTGAACTGGCTAAAAGGGTGTCCATGCCGTTCGCTTTCCGGGATGTAATCAATTGACCGCCTTTCACTCATCCCAGCATAATTACGCTTTGACTGCCCGCCTGTAGACGAAAACGAAGACATAGGTTCCTCACTTAAATTGTTTTAATATCACCTCACTCAATCGTTCTTGTATATACAAGCATTGACAACTTACCGCCTTGCATGCACTCTCATTTTGTGACGAATATGTAAAATATTTGTATTACAGAAAGTTACTAAACTAGTTCAAGGCGGCGCTTATCTTTGACGCCGGAAGCAATTAACTAAGGTGTGCTCCCATGATGGTCCCTTTTCACTTTTCGTCGCTTCCCGTCACGCCGTGGAAAAACGGCGGCGGAGAAACGCGCGAAATCATCCGCGTACCCGCTCCAGACCCAGACGCTCCCTTTCTCTGGCGAGCGAGCATCGCCACTCTGCAGGCGGATGGTCCTTTCTCCCCTTTCCCAGGCGTTGACCGGGTGATCACCCTGCTGGCGGGACAGCCGTTACGGCTGTGTGGCGAGAATATCAACCAGCCGCTGACGCTCTGGCAGCCGTGGGCGTTCCCCGGCGAATGGGCCCTGTCCAGCGTTGGGATCGTTGAGCCAGGGCTGGACTTTAATATCATGACCCAGCGCGGACGAGCATCGGCGACGGTGCAAATGGTGAGCACTGCACAACACCCGGCCAGCGAAGGGGTCGCTTATGTGCTGCAGGGCGAGTGGGATCTGGCAGGACGGCGCTGCGCCGCCGGCAGCGGCCTCTGCTGGCGCGGTGGATCCCCGGGGGATCTGCATCCCCTGGGCAGCAATGGACGCCTGCTGCTAGCGGAGATCGCGCTCAAATAATCATCAGAAGAGAGAGTATACTGGAGCTATCGCGATACGCTTTTGCCCCGCACGCCGCGGGCGCGGCTGAAAAATATCGTGACACAAGGGGTCGTCAGTGGGATATAATTCCCGGCTAAATTTGAGTTATTTTGAAATAACAATGTTAAGGTTATGATTGTTAAAGTAAAAATAAGCAATAACGATAAGGATTAAAGCTATGGGTTTTCTTTCCGGTAAGCGCATTTTGATCACTGGCGTCGCCAGCAAACTGTCCATCGCCTACGGTATTGCGCAGGCAATGCACCGTGAAGGCGCGGAACTGGCATTCACCTATCAGAACGAAAAACTGAAAGGTCGCGTCGAAGAATTTGCTGCCGCGCTGGGTTCTGACATTGTGCTGCCGTGCGACGTTGCTGAAGATGAGAGCATCTCCGCGCTGTTCACCGAGCTGGAAAAAGTCTGGCCAAAATTCGATGGTTTCGTCCACTCTATCGGTTTTGCCCCGGCTGACCAGTTAGACGGCGACTACGTTGACGTTGTCACTCGCGAAGGTTTCAAAATCGCACACGACATCAGCGCCTACAGCTTTGTGGCGATGGCTAAGGCCTGCCGCACCATGCTGAACCCGGGTTCGGCTCTGCTGACGCTCTCCTACCTGGGCGCAGAGCGCGCCATCCCGAACTACAACGTGATGGGTCTGGCCAAAGCCTCTCTGGAAGCTAACGTCCGCTATATGGCCAACGCCATGGGTCCGGAAGGCGTTCGCGTCAACGCCATCTCTGCCGGCCCGATCCGTACGCTGGCTGCTTCTGGCATTAAAGATTTCCGTAAAATGCTGGCGCACTGCGAAGCGGTCACCCCGATCCGTCGCACCGTCACCATTGAAGATGTGGGTAACAGCGCAGCCTTCCTGTGCTCCAACCTGTCTGCGGGTATCTCCGGTGAAGTCGTTCACGTAGACGGCGGGTTCAATATCGCCGCCATGAACGAGCTGGAACTGAAATAAGTTCCTTCCCCTCCTCACCCCGGTGAGGAGGGTGCTTCCTTTCCCACGCCTTGCGCTCCCCTTGTTATTCCAATCGGCTATTTGTTAGCACGTATCAATATTTTCTCCTGCTTCCGGGTTACGCCAGGATAGTTCTGCATAAACGATCCGCGGAACGGCGGTTCGCCACATACCGAACAAGGAAAGCCCATGGAGCCACGCCGCGTGAATGGCAAAAACCACTGGTATCACGAAACCCAGTCAACAATCTGCCCGGTGGATGTTCTACCGCTTGTCCCTGAAGCCGCCCATGTTGAAGACCGCTTTTTGCTGGACCTGACGCTGCCGGAAGCCTGGCTGCACATCCACGCAGGCTGGCTACACCCCGCTCGCCAGTTGGCCGGACTGCTGTTTCCCGATCAGGTGACAATCAGCCGCCTGCAGACCTTTACTGCCTACGATCGCCTGAGCACCGCGCTGACTGTCGCCCAGGTCTTCGGCGTCCAGCGGTTGTGTAACCATTACGCCGCCCGCCTGGCCCCTCTGCCGGGGCCCGACTCTTCGCGCGAGAGCAACCGCCGCCTGGCGCAGATCACCCAATATGCTCGTCAGCTTGCTGGTTCCCCCTCCGTGATTAACGCCCTCTCCCGCAGCCAGTTGGATGAAGTCGGATTAACCAGCCGGGATATTATTCTGATCAACCAGATTATTGGTTTCGTCGGCTTCCAGGCCCGGGCAATTGCCGTCCTGCAGGCGGCGCTGGGCTTCCCGGTGCGCTGGATCCCCGGCATGCCTCAGCAAGAAGAGGCCCCCGCCGAACTGTTCACCGCGCCACCAGGAGAGTGGCAGAGCGACCTTGAAGATCCCGATCTGCAGTACGCCGATGATGAGCGCCAGCATCGCATCGCCAGTTGGCAATCGCTGCCCGGCCTCGGCGAGTTAGCCCCGCTGCTGGCCTGCGACCCGCCGTTGATCGCACCGCTGGAGACATTAATACGCCAGCTCAGCACTGACGATGCCTTTGTCCCGCAGGTCGCCTTACTCACAGCGCGGACCAATGGCAGTGCTACCTGTTTTGATGCCTGGCTCAATCGTTGGCAAGGGGAAGAGGACTTCGCCGGCCATCTACGGCAAGGCGAGCATGCTCTCCATCGCTGGCTTGCCCGGCACCCTCAGTCGCGCGTGCTTGTCATCGCGGTCCAGTTATTAACCCGTTCCCCGGACCGGTTTAGCGCCGCGCAGCTAACGCCCCTCGCGGAATATGGACTTTCCACAGCGCAGGCGATTGATCTGTTGACCTGGAGCGGGCTGTGCGGCTGGATGAATCGGCTGAAAATCGCCCTCGGCAATGTGCGTCAGCAGACGTAAATTGCTGAAACAGCGCTTGCTGCGGCAGGCATATTCGCGTAAAAATGTCAGCCGCTCTTTTAGCCACGAAAATACCTAATTATGTTTCAGGATAACCCGCTGCTAGCGCAGCTTAAACAGCAACTGCATTCCCAGACGCCGCGCGCGGAAGGGGTCGTTAAGGGCACGGAAAAGGGCTTTGGCTTCCTCGAAGTGGACGCTCAGAAGAGCTACTTCATTCCGCCGCCGCAGATGAAAAAAGTGATGCATGGCGACCGTATCGTCGCGGTGATCCATTCTGAAAAAGATCGCGAAAGCGCCGAACCAGAAACCCTGGTTGAGCCCTTCCTGACCCGTTTCGTCGGTAAAGTCCAGAAGAAAGACGATCGCCTCGCTATCGTTCCTGACCATCCGCTGCTGAAAGACGCCATTCCCTGCCGCGCCGCCCGCGGCGTTGAGCACGATTTTAAACAGGGTGACTGGGCCGTCGCCGAGATGCGCCGTCATCCATTAAAAGGCGACCGTGGGTTTTACGCGGAGCTGACCCAGTTTATCACCTTTAGTGACGATCACTTCGTCCCCTGGTGGGTAACGCTGGCGCGCCATAATCTCGAAAAAGAAGCCCCGGACGGCGTCGCCACTGAGATGCTCGACGAAGGGTTGACCCGCCGTGACTTAACCGCTCTCGACTTTGTCACCATCGACAGCGCCAGCACCGAAGATATGGACGATGCGCTGTATGCTGAATCTAGCGCCGATGGCAAACTGCTGCTGACGGTCGCCATTGCCGACCCGACCGCCTGGATTGCCGAAGGCAGCAAGCTGGATAACGCCGCAAAAGTGCGCGCCTTTACCAACTACCTGCCAGGTTTCAATATTCCGATGCTGCCACGCGAGCTGTCAGACGACCTCTGCTCCCTGCGTGCCAACGAAGAGCGCCCGGTACTGGCCTGCCGGATGACTCTGGCAGCCGATGGCACCATCGAAGACAACATCGAATTCTTTGCCGCCACCATCGAATCAAAAGCCAAGCTGGCCTATGACGACGTTTCTGACTGGCTGGAAGGCCGCGGCAGCTGGCAGCCTGGCAGCGACGCGATCGCCCAGCAGATTACGCTGCTGAAGGACGTATGTCAGCGTCGTAGCGAATGGCGCCAGACCCATGCGCTGGTGTTCAAAGACCGTCCGGACTACCGTTTCGTTCTTGGTGAAAAAGGCGAAGTGCTGGACATCGTCGCGGAACCGCGTCGCATTGCCAACCGCATTGTTGAAGAGTCGATGATCGCCGCCAACATCTGTGCCGCACGCGTTCTGCGCGACAAGCTCGGCTTCGGTGTTTATAACGTCCATACCGGCTTCGACCCGGCGAATACCGAACAGCTGGCGGCCCTGCTGAAAACCCACGACATACATGTCGACCCGACGGAGGTTCTGACCCTGGAAGGGTTCTGCAAACTGCGCCGCGAACTGGACGCCCAGCCGACCGGATTCCTCGACAGCCGCATTCGCCGCTTCCAGTCGTTTGCGGAAATCAGCACCGAGCCGGGCCCGCACTTTGGTCTTGGGCTTGAAGCTTACGCCACCTGGACTTCGCCGATCCGTAAGTATGGCGACATGATTAACCATCGTCTGCTGAAGGCCATCATCAAAGGTGAGACCATTGCGCGTCCGCAGGATGAAGCCACCGTGCAGATGGCGGAGCGTCGTCGTCTTAACCGCATGGCGGAACGCGATGTCGCTGACTGGCTGTATGCCCGTTTCCTCAACGACAAAGCCGGGACCGATACCCGCTTTGCGGCGGAGATTATCGACGTCAGCCGCGGCGGGATGCGCGTACGTCTGGTGGACAATGGCGCGGTTGCCTTTATTCCGGCCCCATTCCTCCACGCCGTACGCGACGAACTGGTGTGCAGCCAGGAGAACGGCACCGTGCAGATCAAGGGCGAAGTGGTCTACAAAGTCACCGACGTTATCGATGTCACCATCGCCGAAGTCCGCATGGAAACCCGCAGCATTATTGCGCGTCCGGCAGCCTGACGTATCATCTCAGCGGTTCCTGCGGGAACCGCTGCTTCTTTCCTCTCCATCCAGCTATTTCCGTCGCACCGATTAAGGTTGTGCGTTTTTTTCGCTTCTCTTTTTCACTCTTTTTTAGCATCATTGATTTCATTCGTTTTTGTTACCAGGATAATGCCATGTCAGATGTGAATGCCCACCTGCTCGCTCAACGTATCGATACCGTGCTGGATATTCTGGTTGCCGGTGATTATCACTCTGCAATCCATAATCTGGAGATCCTCAAAGCGGAGCTGCTGGCGCTGGCGGCGGACGACGCGGAGCAACAAAACCAGCCTAAGGCTCCCTGGGAAATCTGATTATCACCTATTCCGCAACCGGCTATTCATTCCGGTTGCTCGCCAAATAGCCCCCTAACAGTGATGTTGCTATGAACGCCCGACAACAAAGTATTTTGCAAGTGGTCATCGATAAAGGCCGCATGAGCGTCGCCGATCTGGCGAAGATGACCGGTGTCTCAGAGGTCACTATTCGCCAGGACCTGAATCTGCTGGAGAAGCAGAGCTATCTGCGCCGCACCCATGGTTATGCCGTCCCGCTGGACAGCGAAGATGTCGAAACCCGCATGATGACTCATTTTGCCATTAAGCGTGAACTGGCCAGCCGGGCAGCGGCGCTGGTGAACGCTGGCGAAACCGTGTTTATCGAAAACGGTAGCAGCAACGCCCTGCTGGCGCGTACCCTGGCTGAACGGGGAGATATCACCATTATCACCGTCAGCAGCTATATTGCCCACCTGTTGAAAGAGACGCCAGGAGAGGTGATCCTGCTGGGCGGGATATACCAGAAACGCAGTGAGAGTATGGTGGGCCCCTTGACCCGCCAGTTCATTCAGCAGGTGCATTTTAGTAAAGCCTTCATCGGGATCGATGGCTGGCAAGCAGACACCGGCTTTACCGGCCGCGATATGATGCGTGCGGATGTAGTAAACGCTGTGCTGGAAAAACATTGCGAGGCGATCATCCTCAGCGACAGCTCTAAATTCAGCGCGGTTCACCCCTATCCTCTGGGGCCTGCCGGCCGCTTTAATCGCGTTATCACCGACGATCGGCTGCCGGGCGCGTGCCGCGATCAGCTTATCCGTGGTGGTCTCCTCGTCGATATCGTCCCTCACACCTGACATTCTCTCGCCCCGCTCCACACCATAGCAGTGGACGGGGTGTTCTGACGCTCTGAGAGTATTCCGAGCCGTTAATTAAGACTTTTTACCTGACGATAAATTTTAAAAAAAGTAAAATTATTATTAGCGATATAACAGGAAGTGACTATCACCTGCGTGATTTTCGTGACACCTGCGCACCCTAACTTCATGGTATTGCCCTAAAGCTGCTATTTCAGGCTATGCTTAAAGGAGCGTTGTATCCATGAATAGATTATTCAGGAGAAAAAAAATGATGACTTCAACGAGCAAAAAAATGGCTGCTGTCGTTCTGGCTGTCACTGTAGCAATGTCTCTGAGCGCTTGCTCTAACATGTCCAAACGCGATCGCAACACCGCAATCGGTGCTGGCGCGGGCGCCATCGGTGGGGCAGTGTTAACTGACGGTAGCGCGCTCGGTACCCTGGGCGGGGCAGCAGTCGGTGGTATTATTGGTCACCAGGTCGGCAAATAATATAATTACCTGACCAAATAAAAGAATAATTCACACGAATTGACTTACGCACGTAAAATGATTCAAGGCCGCGGCATTCACCGCGGCCTTGTTATTTGAGCAGAAGATTTAAATATTGCAGAAATAGTGCTCAACCGCCGGCTAACTTAACCTTCATCCCTTTCGCCTCAAGCAGCGATTTGAGTAAATCGCGTTTATCACCCTGGATTTCGATCACGCCATCTTTCACCGCGCCGCCACAACCACATTTCTTTTTCAGCTCTGCCGCCAGGGCCGTTAGCGCAGCATCATCGGCATCAATGCCGCTAATCAGGCAGACGCCTTTGCCCTTGCGACCGCTGGTCTGACGCTGGATACGTACAATGCCGTCTCCTTTAGTTCGCACTGGCGCCGGTTTTGCCTCGTCCATGCGCCCTGATTCCG
>ERZ507758.195-NODE-195-length-11244-cov-5.13504_pt1 | contig 11244 bp, 8 predicted proteins | sample MGYA00513302_ERZ507758 | MGnify/ENA metagenome assembly ERZ507758
ATCAGCTTCACCGCTTTACCTTCAAAACCGTGCTGAAAGTGCAGGCAATCATCGATAAACGTTGGGGCGTTAATGTGTGACGCGCTGATATTGAGGCCAATATGAAACCCATCCGGTAGTTTACTAAAGAGTGGTCTCATCTGCGCGTTGACCTGCGCCATCAGGCTGCGGGTTAGGGGAATAATTAAGCCGGTACGTTCGGCCAGCGGAATAAATTCCGCTGGCGAGCGCGATGGCGTCGTGCTGTTTTGCCAGCGGGCGAGAATTTCCACGCCGTATATCTCTCCGGTTTTCCCATTCACCAGCGGCTGATAGTAGGGAACGATATAGCCCTGATTGATGGCGTAGCGCAGTCTTTCCTCTTCAGAGGTATAAACATTGAGATATTTACGCATCAGGAAATAAAACAGCAGCGAAACTGAGAAAATAAAGATCAACAGACCGGAGCCATTATGGACTAAGCGGCCGGGGCTAAAGAAAAGTGAATCAGGGTAGGTAATGCGAAATGGATAGGCAGGTGAGGTAAAGACGCCCTGGTGTGGGTCAGCAGCCAGCGGCTTAACATCGCCATATCTGGCAATCATTTGGTTCTGCACCCAGAGTGCCAGCCCGTTGTTATCGGTATCGCTATATAGTGCATCACGCAGATGGATGTCGCTGATAGTGACAATCACCCGGATCGCCGCTACGCGCGCCTGATAGATCAGTACCGGCCGTTTATTGACCATCATTCTGGCCGGGAGCAGCAGCAGAGGTTCGTCAGGCAAAGACTCAGGGCTGAGCGTCAGGACCCGATTGCCGGGCAGTGACGAGCACCACACCTGGCCATCTTTTATCAGCAGAATGGTACGCAGGTGCGGCTGCAGGGCGGCTTCCGTTCCGAGCTGAAATTGACCCTGGCCGGAGCAACCACTGCGGCTAACGTTCAGCGCCGTGGCCGTCGCTTCACGAGCCTCATCCAGAATGGCTGCGATCTTTTTCGCCGCCTGACGGGCGGCGGCGACATGGGTGGCCTGGTCTGAATGCCACAATTGCCAGTTAATGACAAACACGCCAGCAAGAAATACCACCAGTGCCAGAGAAAAGGCAATCCATGCGTTTCGCCGCTTTATCTCTTTCATTTATTTAGCGTGCTAAGGTAATTAGGCATAAAGGGAACCGTCCATCTGGCGGTAAAGGCTTTTCAATGATCGTAGAAGGGGGAAATCTTTCGCGATGATTGAGCATATTAAAAATATGATCCATATCACAATACCCACTGGCAAAGGCCGCTTACCGCATGTAACAACGGCAGATTTTTCCACCGACAATAAAAAATCGAAATTTAATGTTTTCTTAATATAAATTCCGGTGCGGTATGTTTTTAAGCATTTTCCCATCCAGAGTGGTGCGCCGACGTTATTTTTTGCTTTTTTAAGTTTATGATAATTGTTTTCATTATCATTCTTTTTTGGCTGTGATTTAATCCCCTCCGTTCAGGCTATTTACCGTTTATTGCCCTATTTCATTAAGGATGCGTTCATGAAGTTTCGCTTATCACCCCTCCGTGCGGCAGCGCTGGTTGCCGCTTCTCTGTTTCTGGCGTCCCAGGCGGTGGCGGCTGACGCTCAGAACGGGATTGTGGTCTATAACGCCCAGCACGAAAATCTGGTGAAGTCATGGGTGGATGGATTCACCAAAGAGACGGGAATTAAGGTCACGCTGCGCAATGGCGATGACAGCGAGCTGGGTAATCAGCTGGTTCAGGAAGGTTCCGCGTCGCCGGCCGATGTGTTTCTGACCGAGAACTCACCGTCGATGGTGCTGGTCGATAATGCCAAACTTTTCGCCCCGCTGGATGCCGCCACCCTGCAGCAGGTTCCGGCGCAGTACCGTCCGCAGCATGGACGCTGGATCGGCATCGCCGCGCGCAGCACCGTTTTCGTCTATAACCCGGCGAAAATCAGCGAGGCGCAGCTGCCGCATTCCCTGATGGATCTGGCAAAACCCGAGTGGAAAGGGCGCTGGGCGGCTTCGCCATCGGGGGCTGATTTTCAGGCTATCGTCAGCGCGATGTTGGCGCTGAAGGGTGAGCAGGCGACTCTCGACTGGCTGAAGGCGATGAAAACCAACTTTGTCGCCTATAAAGGCAACAGCACGGTGATGAAAGCGGTCAACGCCGGGCAGATCGACGGCGGAGTGATCTACCACTACTATCGCTTCGTCGACCAGTCAAAAACCGGTGAGAACAGCAAAAACACCCAACTGTATTACTTTAAACACCAGGATCCGGGCGCCTTTGTCAGCCTTTCCGGCGGCGGCGTGCTGGCTTCCAGCAAACATAAAGCGCAGGCACAGGCCTTTATTAAATGGATCACCGGCAAGCAGGGGCAGGATGCGCTACGCACCAATAACGCCTTCGAATATGCCGTGGGTGTAGACGCGGCTTCTAACCCGAAACTGACCCCGCTGAAAGATCTGGATGCACCGAAGGTAGAACCTTCCTCGCTGAACAGTAAAAAGGTGATTGAGCTAATGACGCAGGCTGGCCTGCTCTGATCCTGAGGAAGTGATGTTGCTATGTCTGTTCTGAGTCTGTCGCTCGGAAAGAAAACAGGACGCCTGCCCGAGCGCAGGCGTCCTGCATTTCCGATGGTTACGTTGGCGCTGCTGTTTTCGTTGCTGGCGCTATTGCCGTTAGGGTTTGTGGTGGCGGTCGGATTCGACACCGGCTGGCCGACCATCAAAGCACTGGTCTTTCGCCCGCGGGTAGGGGAGCTGCTCAGCAATACCCTGTGGCTGACAGTGCTGGCGGTCCCCATCAGCATTGTGCTCGGCGTGACGCTGGCCTGGCTGACGGAACGTACCGCACTTGCCGGTCGGCAGCTGTGGTCAGCGTTGGCGGTGGCCCCGCTGGCGATTCCGGCCTTTGTCCAGAGCTACGCCTGGGTCAGCGCCGTGCCTTCGCTGCATGGCCTCTCCGCGGGTGTGTTTCTCTCGGTACTGGCCTACTATCCATTCATCTATATGCCGGTGACGGCCGTGCTGCGCCGCCTCGATCCCACCCTTGAAGATGTCGCCGCATCGCTGGGCACGCCGCCGTGGAAAGTGTTCTTCAGGGTGGTGCTCCCGCAGCTGCGCCTGGCTATCTGCGGCGGTGCGCTGCTGGTGGCCCTGCATCTGCTGGCGGAATATGGCCTGTATGTGATGATCCGCTTCGATACCTTCACTACCGCTATTTACGATCAGTTCCAGTCGACCTTCAGCGGTCCGGCCGCCAATATGCTGGCGGGCGTGCTGGCCTTGTGCTGCCTGGCGATCCTGCTGCTGGAGAGCGCCTCACGCGGTAAAGCGCGTTACGCGCGTATTGGCGCCGGGGCGGCGCGGGAACAGAAGCGGCTTGTGCTGGGTAAAGGGGCCGCTTTTGGCGCGCAGCTGCTGCTTCTGCTACTGGTGATGCTGGCGATGGGGGTGCCGTTGCTGATCCTGTGCCGCTGGCTATGGCTGGGCGGCATCGTCAACTGGCTGCATGCCGACCTCTGGCATTCTCTGCGCCAGACCCTGCTGCTGGGGGCGGGCGGGGCACTGCTGACAACGGCCTGCGCGATCCCCATCGCCTGGCTCGGCGTGCGCTATCCGCGGCCGCTGTTCCGCCTGCTGGAAGGCTGTAATTACATCACCAGTTCGCTGCCCGGCATCGTCACCGCGCTAGCGCTGGTGACGGTCACTATCCACTACGCCCGGCCGGTGTATCAGACGGAAGTGACGCTGTTTCTGGCCTACCTGCTGATGTTTATGCCGCGCGCGCTGATTAATCTGCGCGCGGGTATCGCCCAGGCGCCGGTGGAACTGGAAAACGTTGCCCGTAGCCTCGGACGCAGCCCGGCCCGCGCTCTGTGGAGTATCACCATGCGGCTTGCCGCGCCGGGGGCGGCCGCGGGCGGCGCGCTGGTGTTCCTTGGCGTCAGCAATGAGCTCACCGCCACGCTGCTGCTCTCGCCGTTAGGCACCCGCACCTTGTCGACAGGTTTCTGGGCGTTAACCAGTGAGATCGACTACGTGGCGGCGGCGCCGTACGCGCTGCTGATGATCGTCATTTCGCTGCCGCTGACCGCGGTTCTTTATATGCAGTCGAAAAAAATGGCAGGGTTGTAACATGCTGGAATTGTCTTCTATTTCGAAATCCTTCGCCGATGCGCTGGTCCTCGATAATCTCAATCTGACCGTGGCGCCGGGGAGCCGGACGGCCATTGTTGGCCCGTCCGGCTCGGGGAAAACCACGCTGTTGCGTATTCTCGCCGGTTTTGAAACGCCCGATCGCGGGCGGATCGTCATGCAGGGTAAGTCTCTGTTTGCCGACAGCATGTTTGTCCCCGCCCATCAGCGCCGGATCGGCTATGTTCCGCAGGAAGGGGCGCTGTTTCCTCATCTTAATGTTGCGGACAATATCGCCTGGGGGCTCGACGCCAGCCGTGAGGAGAAGCGACGCCGCGTGGGGGCGCTAATGGAGATGGTCGCCCTCGACCACGGCCTGGCGCGTCACTGGCCGCATGAGATCTCCGGCGGCCAGCAACAGCGCGTGGCGCTGGCCCGCGCCCTGGCTCAGCAGCCGGCGCTAATGCTGCTGGATGAGCCGTTTTCTGCACTCGATACCGGGCTGCGCGCCAGCACGCGTAAAGCGACGGCGGATCTGCTGGCCGAAACCGGCATTGCCTCGATTCTGGTGACCCATGATCAGAACGAGGCGCTGTCGTTCGCTACTCAGGTAGCGGTGATGCGCCAGGGGCGCTTCGCCCAGATCGGAACCCCGCTGACGGTTTACTCGCAGCCGGTGGATGAAGAGACGGCGTTGTTTCTTGGCGATGCCCTGATCCTCCCCGCACGCCTGAGTCCCGGGTGGGCAAGCTGCGCGCTGGGGGATCTGGCGACAGATGCCCTGCATCATGCGGGTGAAGGTAAGGTGATGCTGCGTCCGGAACAGCTCAGCGTCAGCGTGAGCGAGCCGCAGGAAAGTACTGCTATCATCCGCGATGTCGAGTTCTCCGGCCAGCTTTCCACGTTGACGCTGTCGATGGCCGGGTACGAGCGGCCGATTGTCCTGCGCACCGTCAGCCAGCCGGCGTGGCAGCCCGGCGCGACGGTGCGACTGACGGTCAGCGGCAAGGCGCGGGTGTTTAACGGCTAATCCCTGAGCAGGCGGCGCCGGCTATCGACGGCGCCGCACAGAAAGCTAATCAGGCGGTGGATGAAGCCGATAGTATCCGCGCCACTGACCTCGTCGCCATGGAGTGGTAGTACGTTGGAACAATTCCGCGGGGTCAGTCCACCACGCCACCATTGACCGATGCGTCGCTTTTCATTCGTCTCGCTGTGCTTACCTGCTATTCTGTCTCGCGATCGGCCCTGCTGTTACTATGAGACATCGCTATGCCTGAATGCCAACATCCTGCAAATCGCTCCCTTGCGGCCGCTCTGCCTCGGGGGACGCTTCTACCTGCGTTGCTGGTTATCGTTGCCGTCGCCGTCGGCTGTGCGCTGGTATCCCCGCCGATTGGCTCGCCGCGTGAGATCCTGGCCAACCCTGGACTCTATATCGATCTGCTGGCCTTACTGTTTTTGGTGTTTATGCTCTGGAGCTCTGCCAGGGTGCGGATGAGCCATATCGCCGTCAACTGGGTGCGCTATGGACTGCTGCTGTGGATCGCCGGTGGCACCTTTGACGTGATGGATGAGATCGTGGTGCAGCCGCGCTGGATGGGCTACTACTGCGAAGATCTGCTGCGCCTTTCCGGGATGTTGTTTACCGTGGTGGGGGTCTATAAAATTATTGAGCGGATCAATCTGTTGTATGTTGATGCGCGCTCGCAATCCCTTAAGGATGAGCTCGCCCAGCTGCCCAACCGCCGTTTTTTCATCGACACGATCCGCGAGAAGTCCGGACATGCGCTGGGACTCATGATCCTGGATATCGATTTTTTTAAGAAAATCAACGATACCTGGGGGCATCTGGTGGGGGATGAGGTGTTATTTGCGCTGGGGAAACAGCTGGCGAAACTGACCAGCGAGCAGATCCAGCCGGCGCGTATCGGTGGTGAAGAATTTGCTATCATCGTCGACGGCCTGTCAGAGCCAGAGCTGCATGCTCTGGCGCAGGATATCCTCGATAACGCTCGTACCATCCTGATCAATCACCAGACGCCGCTGTCAATCAGCATTGGCGTCGGAACGTGGCGGCCAGGCGAAGCGCAGGAGACATTTATCCGCAAAGTCGACGAGGCGCTGTACAAAGCCAAGCGTAACGGGCGTGGACGTGTAGAGTGGGCATGATGTTCCGGCGCGGCAGGTTAGGCCTGCTGCGCGCTACGGCAGTGACGTCGATACTCCGACGGCGAGCGTTCGGTGTAGCGTTTGAACACCCGACAAAAATAGTTGCTGTCGACAAAGCCGCAATTGTGCGCAATCTCTTTCACCTTCAGGTCATAGCCGCGCAGTAGCTGCTTCGCCTTTTCCAGACGCACCCGGGTCAGATATTCATTAAATCCCACCGAGCCTGATTTCTGAAAAATATGCGAAAGATAGTTGGGCGTGATGTGAAAACGTTTGGCTACCGATTCCCGCGTCAGCGGTAGACTGAGATTTTCCTCGAGGTAGTCCTGGACGGCGAGAAACAGATCCCGGCTGCGGCTGACGCGCATCTCCAGCCCGACCAGCTGTTCACGACAATGACTCAGCAGCGCGGCGACCACCAGCCGCGCGGTCAGCGGATCGGGCTGCAGGCTGACTTCATTCAGGCTCAGCAACAGGTAGGAACCCACGCGCGGCCCAAGCCGGGAAACGCTCTGTTTTTCCGTGTGCAGGCTTTTTCCGTCCCAGCGCTGAATACTGAATCCCAGTTTCTGCCGACCAAACAGAATGCTCAGGGTAGTGGCCGGACCGGTCCACTGCGGCAGCGTCCACTTCCCCGCCTGCACGTACAGTACCTGGAGTGTGGTTAACGTCGAGGCGGCCAGCGGCAGTCCCTGTTCATTCAGTTGGCCCTCCAGCACAATTTCCAGACGTGGAAACGGCACATTAAAGGCGAGGGCAGGCACGGAGATATCCGGTTCAGGAAATCTCACCTGTAAGTGATCTTTTTGACTGATTAACCGATGCAGAATATCCGGCAGATCTTCAATCATTGCTTGCCCTCAGAATGCGCATTATCCCGTTGATGGTAAGCTATTTTTTCCTGCCAGGCAGCGTTTGTTTCGCCATTTTGCGCCGCGAATTCCCGGCCAGGTGCAGCGCATGCATCACCGGAAACGAGATTGTTGATGCCCATCACATTTTGTTGGCTCGCGTACGTATGTCCAGTTTTTCGTAGCGCTCGCCTCCTGTCATACCCCGTGTGGACCAGTAGAGTTTGTTTGTGTTATCGGAACGTTAAAAAGGAACGCAAAATGAACTCATCCTCGGCTAGCTTTCTCGATGCGCTGGGCGCCGGTCTGGCGTTTAGCGCACAAATGAAATACGAGCTCGACACCCTCGGCTACACCGTCGTGCATAACGTCGTTGACGCCCAGTGGCTGAGCGAAATGCGCCAGTTAATTGATATCCTGGTAGAACGCGAAGGTGACAATCTGGCGATGGAACATCACCAGGAGGCGACAGCGACGCGGATCGCCAATCTGGTGAATAAGGGCGTTATCTGGGAGAAAGTCTGGTCACACCCGCTGATCCTCTCCGCTTGTCGCTACATCTTCAACGGGGATTTTAAAGTTTCCAGCCTGAACGCGCGCGAGGCGCTGTATAACGGCGGCCACCAACCTCTGCACGCCGACTGGAAAAAGCCGCGCCCGGATTTTCCCAAAGTCCACCTGGTGAATACCATCTGGGCGATAGACGATTTGAGCGCCGCCAACGGCGCGCCGCGGATCATTCCTGGTACCCATCTGCGTCCGGAGCTACCGGAGGAAGTGCTGGCCGACCCGGAACAGGCCCATCCCGATGAGATTGTGTTTGCCGCGCCGGCCGGGAGCGTGATGATCTACAACGCCCACGCCTGGCACGGCGGCACGCGTAACCGTGACGGCAGCAGACGACGTGTGCTGCATGGGTTATATATCGATCGTGCGGATACTGCGCAGCAGGACCAGCGGCGCTGGCTCACGCCGGAGACGGCAAGCCGCCTGACGCCGGCGCAAAAGTGGCTGCTGGATGTAGAATAAGGCCTGTCGCCGGTCAGGGTAGTTCTACATAGACGACCGGCTTTTTCATGATGCTTTTCACGGCCTCGACGATCTGCTGCGGCTGCAGCAGGAAGCTCTTGATGCTGGTTTTAATCGTCCGCAGGCCGCGAAAGCGCTGAGGGTCGTCGATTTCGATATCCGTCACCAGCAGCACCACTTCGGCGCGGGCAATATCTTCCGCGGTGATCCGATTTTCAACGCCGAGCGCCCCCTGGGTTTCCACCTTCAGGTGCCATTTTTCATGATGACCGACCTTTTCCAGTCGTTCGGCGGCCATGTAGGTATGCGCCACGCCGCTGACGCAGGCGGTGACGGCGACAATATTGAAGTCCATAACATCCTCCTGGCGTTAACCGCCGATAGTGACGTGGAAGCCGGCCGCTTTGGCCATCACCCGATATGGTTGAATTTCCGCTTCGTCAGGCGCTTTCACGCTGGCCAGCGTCCAGGGTTTGCCCAGCAGACGGTATTTGGGCTCGCCATATTGATGAAACGGCAACAGGTGCATTTCTTTTAGCGCGAAAGGGGCGAGGAACGCCAGAATCTGGTCAAAATTATCGATATTCAGGGTATAGCCTGGGATCAGCGGCACCCGCGGGATCAGGTTGATTTTTCTCGTCGCCAGCTGGCGAAAGTTGTCCAGCACCCGTGGCTGATTCATTCGCAGCAGCGACCGCGCCCGCTCAGGATCCATGATTTTAAAATCAAACAGCACTTCGTCGCTGGATTCAGCCACCGGCAGCAAACGGTCAAAAGCGCAGTCGCCCGCGGTTTCGATAGCGGTGCGGATCCCCCACTGGCGCAGGCGCTGAAGAAAACGGGCGGCAAACCCGGCCTGCATGAGCACCTCCCCGCCGGAGAGGGTGACACCGCCGCCGGAGGCGCGGAAGAAGACTTCATCTTTGAGCACCTCCTCAAGGAGGTTCTCCAGCGTCACGTCGCGACCGATCTGCTCCCATGCCCCGGAGGGACATTCGGCGACGTCCTGCAGGCAGCGCGTGCAGCGCAGGCATTTACTCTCCCGGCGCACGGTCTGAATCTTTGACGAGATCGATTCAGGATTGGCGCACCACGGGCAGGTGTGGGGGCAGCCTTTGAAAAACACCACCGTGCGGATCCCTTGCCCGTCATTAAGCGAGTAGCGTTGGAGGTTAAAAATGCGCGCCGTATCGGCGCGCGTTTCGATGACCTCACAGCTGATGCGCGGTGCGGCGGATAATGTCATCCTGAATCTCCTTCGACAGCTCAACAAAGAAGGCGCTGTAACCTGCGACGCGCACCACCAGGCCGGCAAAATCCTGTGGCCGCTGCTGCGCTTCACGCAGGGTGTCGGCGTTGACTACGTTAAACTGGATATGCTGCAGCTTGAGCTTGCAGAAGGCCTGTAAAAAGTCGGCCAGTTTGTTCAGGCCGCCGTCGCCGGCCAGCGTCGCCGGGGTGAATTTGACGTTTAGCAGCGTACCGTTCGACAGCAGATAGTTATCCAGCTTGCTGACCGATTTCAGCACCGCCGTCGGCCCCTGGGCATCCTGCCCAACCATCGGCGACAGGCCGCCGTCCGCCAGCTGTTCGCCGGCCAGCCGGCCGTCCGGCGTCGCGCCGACCACCGAGCCCAGCGGCACATGCGCGGAGACGGTATAGGAGCCAGGGGTAAAATGGCCTCCGCGAGGGTTCAGATACCGTTCTACCTCTTTACAATAAAAACGCAGCAGATCGGCGCTAATATTATCGACTTCGTCGATATCGTTGCCGTATTTCTCGTAACGGTTGATAAGCCTGGCGCGGATTTTTTCTCCCTCTGGCGTCTGGAAGTTGGCTTTCAGCACCGCCATCAGTTGGTCAAAGCTGAGGCGCTGTTGCTCGAAGACCATGCCCTTCAGCGCGTGCAGCGAATCGCTCAGGTTCGCGATTCCGATACCCTGAACGCCGGAGAAGTTATAGCGCGCGCCGCCTGCAGTGATATCTTCGCCGTGCTGCACACAATCTTCAATGAACGAGGAGAGCAGGGGGACCGGCGCCCAGTCGCGGTGGCCGATATCGCAAATATTGCTGCCCTCGACCATCAGCTTGATGTAATGGCGGATTTTGTCGCGGATCTGGCTGATAAGGCCGTCCCAGCTGACGTCAGACTGATGTTCATTTTCCTGCAGCACAATTTCCATCACCTTCAGCAGATTAAACATCGCGATATCATGCAGGCCATAGGTGCGCCCCGGAATAGAGAGCTCCACGCAGCCGACCACCGCGTAATCGCGGGCATCTTCCAGCGACACGCCGCGGTTTAGGAAGGCCGGGACGACCACCTCATCGTTGAAAATCTGCGGGATGCCGGTGCCCAGGCGAATGGTCTCGGCGGTTTTGCGCAGGAATGGGCGGTCAATCAGCTCATTGACCCGCACGCCCAGGTTCGGCTGCGGTAGCTGTACATTCTGGTAAGCATCGAGGGAAAGAAAGGACAGTACGTTTACTGCGCTACGTCCGGTTTCCGTCAGTCCGCCAAGCAGGGCGGTGTAACCGGTGGGGAAACCGGCGAAATAGCGCGCGCTGCTGGAAGATCGCAGCAGAACGATATCGTTGCATTTTACCCACAGCGACTCCAGTAGCTCCTTGAGATACGCAGGATCCTGGCCCTGATTCAGCGATGCCTGATAAAAAGGCAGCATGTACTGGTCAAAGCGCCCGAGCGAAATCGAGCTGGCGTTGGACTCGTACTGCAAAATAATATTCATATACCAGAACAGCTGGCAGGCCTGGGCAAAATTCTGCGGCCGATGCTGGGCGTTATGGCGTGAGATGGCGGCGATGGTGGCCAGTTCCTGCTGACGCCGGGCATTCGCACAACTGGCGGCCATCTCTTCCGCCAGCGCGGCGTAGCGCAAAATATGGCGCTGAGAGGCTTCAAGTAAGATCAATACCGCCTGATAAAAGTGGTTATCAGGCTGCCGGGCGCGGTGCGAATTTAGCTCGGCGATCAGCGCGTCAAGGCCATGATTCAGCAGGCGGGGATAGTCAATAATAATATGGCCCTGGCCTTTAT